>JAABUM010003891.1_pt1 | contig 17613 bp, 17 predicted proteins | sample 5559161 | NCBI WGS metagenome assembly JAABUM01 (sample SAMN10711868, study PRJNA513369) | rock metagenome | isolation source: Antarctica rocks | place: Antarctica: Victoria Land, Siegfried Peak nord | reverse complement strand
AACTGCGCGATGCCGGCGTCCTGGACGCCAAGACCTCGGCTAGGAAGGTCGGCCGGCCCACCGGCGAGCAGGCCGAGATCGCCCGGCTACGGCGCCAGCTGGAGGTGACGCAGCGGCGCCTGGACACTACGGAGACCGCGCTGGCGATCATGGGAAAAGTAGGGGCGGCCCTGGCGGGCCGGCCCGTTCCGGGCTGAAAATGGGGGTCCGGTCACCTGGGTTGACGTCGTCGTTGGTTGGTCGTTGTAGGCCGTGGAAAAGTAGGGCGTTGGGGGCTGCGTTGAGGGCCCTTCCTTGTCGCTTCGAGCACGCGGACTAGCTTCGCGTTTCCCTGAGCAGCTCCCCCCGGGTGGCCGGGCTCCTGGGGCCCGTCTGGGCCTTGGGTTGGCTCGAGTGGGACGGGAGGTTGCTGGTGATGGAGATCGATCATGGTGAGCAGCATCTGATCGAACGGGTGGCGGCGATCGATATCGGCAAGGCCGAGATGGTGTGCTGTGTCCGGGTTCCCGGCGCGGGTCGAGCGCGGGCGCAGGAGGTGCGGACGTACTCCACGATGACGCCGAACGTGTTGGAGATGACGGACTGGTTGACCGGGTTGGGGGTCACCCGGGTGGTGATGGAGGCCACCTCGGACTACTGGAAGCCGGTGTTCTACCTGCTGGAGGAACAGGTGCCCGAGACGTGGCTGGTCAACGCTCGCGACGTCAAGCACCTGCCGGGGCGGCCGAAGACAGACCGGCTGGACGCGGTCTGGCTGTGCAAGGTCGCCGAGCGTCAGATGCTGCGGCCGAGCTTCGTGCCCCCGCCGGCGGTGCGCCGGCTGCGGGATGTGATGCGGTACCGCACCGATCTGGTCGCGGTCCGGACCGCGGAGAAGCAGCGGGTGGAGAAGCTGCTCGAGGACGCCGGGGTGAAGCTGTCCGTCGTCGCCAGCGACATTTTCGGGGTCGCGTGTACGTCCGCCCATCGACCAGGGCAACGCCCTTCGACGGAGTCAGAGCATGGAGCCGAGGTCTGACCCAATGGTGGGATAGGCAGCGGTCACGGACTTCAGCTCACGGGTGGTCAGGTCGAGCTTCATCGCGAGGGCGAGGAAGTTGATCAGCTCGCCGTACTCGGGGCCCACCAGGTGCGCGCCGACGATCCGGTCGCTCGATCGGTCGACCAGGATCTTCGCGGCAGCGGTCGTCTCACCGATCCGGTAGTTGGAGTACCAGCCGCTGGTGTCGCTGTAGCGCACATCGACATCGATGCCCTGGTCCCTAGCCTCCCGTTCGAGCATCCCCACTCGGGCGAGCTCGGGAATCGTGAACACCGCGGTCGGGACACCGGCGTAGCCGGGGACGGTCGTGGTGTCCTTGAGCATGTTGGACGCGGCGACCTTGCCCTCGAAGACCGCGACCGGCGTCAGCGGCATCCCCGGTGTGTCGGCTGAGTCGCCGGCGGCGTACACCGCCGGGTTCGTGGTGCTCTGCAGGTGACCGGCGACACGTACGCCGCGCTCGTCCCACTCGACCCCAGCAGCGTCGAGGTCCAGGCCGGAGAGTTCGGGTACTCGCCCGGCTCCATGAACGACGAGGTCGAACTCCATGGTCTCGGGCAGACCGGATCGTTCGACGCTGACCGCGCAGCCGTTCTGGGACCTCTCGATCGCGGTGATCGTCGTAAAGCGCCGCAGCTCGATCCCCGCCTCAGTGCCCCGCGTGATCAGGAGATCGACCAGGTCGGGGTCGAACCCCTTCAGGGGACGGGGTCCGCGATCAATGATGACCGGGGTGCTGCCGGCACGCGAGCAGATGTGGGCGAACTCGAAGGAGATGAAGCCACCACCAACGAACAGGATCCGCGGCGGGAGCACGTCCAGATCCAAGAAGTGGGTGCTGTCGACCAGGTGCTCGTGACCGGGAAAATCCAGCGGTCGTGGACGTGCGCCAGTGGCGATCAGGAAATGCGTCGCGTCGTAGCGGATGCCGTCGATCTCGATGCTGTTTCTATCTGTGAACCGGGCGACCCCGTGGAGGGTGTCGACCCCGTTCTCGGAGAGGCTGTCCTCCATGTTCTGCGGGACCGGATCGGTGAAGCCGTGCTTGTGCTTCATCAGGTCGCCCCAGTTGACTGAGAGCCCCACGTCGTCGATGCCCTTACCGCGCATCATTCGGGCACTGTCGATGATCTCGGCACCACGGCGCAGGATCTTCTTCGGGTCGCACCCACGCAGGGCACACGTGCCGCCGTAAGGAAGGGCGTCGACGATCGCGACGTTCCAGCCCTGCGACGCGCACTTGTTGGCCGCGGAGACACCGGCCATGCCGGCGCCGATAACGATCAAGTCGTAGCTACGGGTCATCGCACGGTCCCGTTTCCCACGGCGAGCGCTGCACGGAGCTGCTCCACCGTAGGAGCTCCGGCCAGACCGTCGGGTGTGCGGTAGACCCGACACGACAACCGGGCCCCGGCGTCGGCCTCGGCGAAGACGTCGACGCCATCCACCAGGATGCTCGGCGAGCCGTGGAAGCCGACCCGCTCGGCTTCCACGACTGTGTCGACCAAGTGACGCGTGACCGTCAGGTCCGTACGTTCGGCGGCGATCGCCACAAGTCGCTCCTCGGCGACCTTCCAGTTCGGGCACTCATCGAAGTACAGCGAGGCGATGTCCATGCGCACGACCGTAAACCTTGATCCGCGCTGCAAGGTCAAGAGCTAGGCTGGAGAGATGCTGATCGGAGAACTCGCCGACGCGGCCGGCCTACCCACCCAGACCATCAGGTTCTACGAGCGCAGAGGCCTCCTACCCGAACCCGTGCGCGGCGCGAACGGTTACCGCATCTACGACGAATCCACGCTCACCCGGTTAAACTTGGTTCGAACCGCACAGGCAGCAGGCCTCACCCTGGCCGAGATCGGCAGCGTCATCGATCTCCGCGACGACGGCAACGTCCCATGCACGACAGCAAGCTCGCCGACGTACGTGCACGCATCAGCGATCTCACCATCCTGGAGACAGAACTCAAAGACCTCATCGAACGCAGCCAACGTCTTGATCCCGCCGACTGCACCGACGCCGATATCTGCCACATTCTCTCGGCACCTGAGTAGCCGGCCCACGAAGGGTTCAACTCGTCTCCTACCCCCTTGTCATCCACGCTCCATGTTGCCCGCGTCATTGTGGGCGGAAGGACGCGCTCGCTCATCGGCAAAGTCGGACGTTTTCGTGGCGGTTACGCCATGCCCGACTCTCGGCAGAGCGGAAGATTCCCGTCGCGCAGCAGCTGCCCGGCAGAGGAAGGTTGCCCGGCGGTCACCCAGCGCGATGGCCACAAGTTCCTTGCTGTCCATCCGCGCGCGGGGTTGTCCCTGGAGCTTGGTCACGACTTCGCGGTCGACGTCCCTGGAGTCGCGGACAGGGGACGCACAACGTCCTGCCCACCCTGCGTAAGGGTCAGGTTGACCGGGCGACACGGCCTCATGCTCCCTCTGCGGTCCGAGCAGGTTCTCCAGCTCGCCCCCGTGGAACGGATCCCGGGCGCGGATCGACCCGTGGTCGAGGTGCGTTGGCGGACCCTACCCTTTGAATCGCGTCTGGACATTATTGGGGCTACCCAACGATCGATCAACCCGCCCGACACGCCCTTACCCGGAGCGGCCGGGCAAACGTCGGCGTGCGCTGCAGACCAGTCACTCGTGCGGGCCGTAACCTGCCCGGGCGCCTCGGTCGGGGACTGCTCGAGTCTCGCATTGTCTTGACCGTTCCCACACGCCGGTGCAGTTCACCGAGGTGTGCGGGGTCGGGATCAGCACCCTCCGGGGGACTCAGGACGCTTCAAAGCCCCTCACCCAGGCCCAGCACCGCTCGGCAATGCCACCCCTGTCCTCGGCCGAGACCTCGTCGACGGACCTCGCGTAGCGAATCGTCCTTGAGTTCGTGTCGGTAGGTGTTCCGAAGCTTCGTGGGGGTCTGTGTGACGAACGGCTGCTTCTATGTTCGTCACGCTGTGGTTCCCTCGGAAGCGTGGAGGGTCTCTATGCCGCTTCTCGGTCGAAAGCAGCGTCGCTTCAGCTCCTCGATGTCACCCTTCGACAGCCCCCTCGGTGACCTCCCGGGCCTCGCGATCGCGAGCCACCCAATTGCCGAAGGTGCCCTTGTTGACCCCGAGGTTGGGAGCGACCCCAACGATTCGATCCGAACGTCGTGCGGTTCCAGGGGCGGCTCAGCGTCGCGCGTCGACGACGACGCCCCGGGACCGCGCGCTGACCTGAGCCGCCGCGGGCCCGCATCCGTCACCTGCTCCTGAAGTCCGTCGCGATGTCGTGGAAGGTCTTCCAGGAGACACCGTCGTGGGGGTTGATATACTCGATGAATCGTTCGAGCATCAACAGGACCTGGGGGCGTCCACTCACGTCCGGGTGGATCGCGATCGTGAAGGCTGCGTAGTCCATCTCGCGATGGACCCAGTCGAACTGGTCGCGCCACAGCTGTTCGACGTCACGAGGATTGACGAAGCCGTGGCTGTTCGGGGACTTCTTGATGAACATCATCGGCGGAAGGTCGTCGAGGTACCAGTTGGCGGGAATCTCGACGAGTGAGGTCGGCTTGCCTCGACCCATCGGCTTCATCCACTCGGCGGCCGGGCCGTCGTAGTCGATGGCTGTCCACTCCTCCCCGGACGGAACGTAGTACGGGAGGAAGTCGTGGTGCATCAGGCTGTGGTCGTACTCGACACCGGCATCGATCAGCAGGCGGGTCGTGTTGTCCGACAGCTCCCACCACGGTGCGACGTAACCGGTCGGTCGGCGGCCGGTGAACCGTTGGATCAGCTCGATGCTCCGCTCCAGCACGGCCTCTTCTTGGTCGACCGACATCGACAGAGGGTTCTCGTGCGAGTAGCCGTGCAGTCCTATCTCGTGACCCGCGGCGACGATGGACTCGAACTCCCGCGGGAACGACTCGATCGAGTGCCCGGGCACGAACCACGAGCACGTGATGTCGTACTTCCGGAGCAGACTGAGGACGCGCGGCACCCCGACTTCCCCCGCGAAGACCCCCCGAGAGATGTCGGCGGGTGAGTCCTCGCCGCCGTACGACCCCAACCAGCCGGCCACGGCGTCGAAGTCGACGCCGAATGAGACCTGGATGTCCCTCATGCTGCTGTCCCTTCGTCTGTCCTACGCGTCATCACATGACATCACCGCTGTTGGGTCCGAGGACCTGCCCCGTGAAGAGCGCTCCATCGACCTCGCTGGCCAGGAACGCCACCGAGCCGGCGACCTCGTGCGGCTCACCGACTCGCCTGATGGGCAGCTGCTCGATGCGTTCGCTCGTCCACCCGGAGCCGTCGCGCTTGAGCATGGGGGTGTCGATCGGACCCGGTGCCACGCAGTTGGCGGTGACTCCCAGCGGCGACACCTCCCTGGCGATCGACTTGGTGAGGGCGATGACGCCGGCCTTCGCCGCCGCGTACGCGGTGTGATCGCTCGCGCCGCTGATCGCCAGCTGCGACGACACGTTGACGATGCGGCCGTACCCGGCGCCCGTCATGAGGGGGATGACCTGCCGGCACGTGAGGAACACGCTCGTCAGGTTGGTGTCCATGACCCGACTCCAGTCGCCAAGGCTCGTGCTGCTGATCGACCCGTCGAAGACGACTCCGGCGCAGTTCACCAGGATGTCGATGCGGCCCAGTCGGACGTGCGCCTCACCGATCAGCTCGATGACGGAGTCCGCATCGGCCAGGTCCGCGACGAGCGCCTGCGACATGGAGCCGTCACCCTGCACGTCGATCGCCGTGCACTGGAGTCGCTCCTGGTCGATGTCCGTGACGACGAGCCGAGCGCCCTCGGCCGCCAGCCGTCGGCTGATCGCCCGGCCGATCCCACCCCCGGCTCCGGTGACGACGGCGCACCGACCGGCAAGCCTTCGAGGGGCGAACGCGGTCGTCACAGGTCCCCCGCGACGAAGGCGTTGAGGACATTCGTGGTGACCCGGGCGATGTCGTTGTCGAATCCGTTGACCGGCAGGCACGAGAACCAGTTGATCGAGCCGACCGAGAACACCGCACCGCCGTCCGGGAGGTCGACGTAGGTGATGTCGGCCCTGACCTTCGGATTCGAGCCGCCGCCGACACCGGGTGTCAGGGTCGGATGATCCTCGACGGCCGGCTGGTAGCCGTCGTTGAAGCGGCTGGACGTTGCCAGGACGACCCCGTTCGCCGGAGATCCGCGGTCGAGGTCGAAGCGATCGACCTCGTCACCCGCGGCGCCGCCCAGACTGCCGAAGTCGCCGATGACGGAGCCGGCCGCGAGGTCGCCGAAGACCGCCGCGTGCAGCTCGTCCGGCAGTCCTTCGGCGACGACGTACGGCACGCCACCGGTCCAGCCCTGCGCCGCGAACCCGACCCCAACCAGCTCATTCGGTGACCTGCCGCGGTGCCGCCACAGACCTCCCGGTTCGCCCGTCGACGTCAGCGTGTGCTCACCGGGCAGGCTCTCGGACGAGCGCGTGCCGGCATGGCCGCGCCGCACCTCGATCGAGCCGTCCTCGGCGACGCCGGTCACCCAGTAGAAGCCGTTGCCCCCGAGGTACATCAGCCGTCCACCACGCCGGAGATGCTCCCCGAGCGCGTCGAGCATCGCTCCCGAGTAGTACTCCGGATGGCTCCCGGTGACCACGACGGCGTACCGCCCGAGGAGATCGACGCCGTCACGGTGCAGGTCGTGATCGGTCACGACGTCGAACGCCTCGCCGGTGTGGCGGAGCCACGAGGCGATCGCGAGATCAGCGCTGTAGTGACGCGGAAATCCGGTGATCCACGAGATGTAGTCCGGCCGCACGTTGCCGAAGGGGCGCCGACGCGCCGAGTAGCTGCACCCCGAACCGTCGGGGTGGTGATCGTAGAGCGAGGACCCGAGCTCGGGGTGCGCGTCGATCCAGTCCTCGTACGGTCCGTTGTCCCGCCGCGCCGTCATGTCGCCGAAGTCGGCGTGCGTGTGCTGCCGGTCGTTTCCGTACGCCTGATATGTCATCGTCGGGACGAGGTAGAGGACCCGGGCCGTGGGGGTGCCTCCTGCCGGCGAGCGCACGTAGACCGGGATCACGTCTGTCTCGTCCTCGCAGGTCAGCTCGACCCCATACAGTCCCGATCCGAGGGCATCCGAGATCGAGATCTCGGCGTTGACGTCCCACCCGGCATCAGCCAGGTCGTCGGCATGCAGCCGGATCGCGGAGTACTCGGCGGGGGCGACGCGGAAGTCGGTCGAGCGACCCGTCCACCGGTGCCCGGTCACTCCGGTCTGCGGTCGGTTGGACAGCACCAGGTCGAAACGCGGATCGTGAGGGTTGCAGGCCCGATCGGGGTCCCAGTCGTCTCCGGCCGCGGAGCCGAACACCCACTCCACGACGGGTGCCGCCACCACCGGGCGATCGTGCAAGGCGTCGACCAGCTGCGGCTCGGTCAGGGGGTGGGCCCAGATGCGCGGGCCGTCGATCTTGCCCTCGAACAGGTCGTCGGCACCCAGGCCACCATCCTGCCGGGGCCGGCCGCCGAGACCGAGATCCACCAGTCGCGCGGAGAATGCCGGCACCGGGCCCGCGACGGTGCGTGACTCCAGGACCCGCGTCCCCCGGACCCGGGTCCGCTCGGCCAGCACGAGATCGATCGACCCCGTGCGCCGATCGACTGACACGCCGATGCCGTTCCACGTACGCCCGAGGACCGACGCGTCGGTCACGACGCTGATCTCCTCCTCCTGGTCCCATGCACCGAACGAGATGTGACCCTGAGGCGTCGTTGCGACCGTGTAGCCTGCCGATCCGTCGACCGACACCAGGCTCAGGAGCGTCATGGCCTCCTGCGCGTCATCCCGACCGGGCCAGAACCACAGGGTGCAGGAGACACCGTCGTCGCCGTACGGTGCGGGCGCTGCCCGGACCTGTCCGAACGATCCGACGGTCGTGACCTGGTCACGGCCCGCGAACGCGATCGGCAGACACCCGTCGAGATCTCGCGTCGAGGCCCACGATCCCGTGCCGAAGTCCTGCCGTGGACCGTCGATCCCGACGAGTCGCGCCCGGATCTCACGTCCTTGCGAGTCGGCGGCGATGCGGAACGTGCCACCTGCCGGCTCGGAGTCCGACATGACATACCCCGTGAGCTGTTTCATCGCTTCTCCCGCTAGCTCTGACGAACCAGCAGGCCGCCGTCCACGACGATGACCTGCCCACTGATGTAGAGCGCCGCGGGGGATGCCAGGAACAACGCCACCCCCGCGACGTCGTCGGGCTCTCCCACCCGGCCGAGCGGGATCGTGCTCGTGGCACTGACGAGACCCGCCTCCCCGAGCGAGTTGGCCTCGTCGAGCGATTGAGCCGTCCGGATGAACCCGGGGGCTATCGCGTTGGCCCGGACATTGTCGGCTCCGAACTCGACGGCCAGCGCCCGGACCAGGCCGATGACAGCGGCCTTCGAGGCGGAATAGTGCGCGTGTCTATCCCATCCGTACGCCACACCGCTGATCGAGGAGAGCGAGATCAAGCTGCCACCACCCCTGGCGATCAGGCCGGGAAGTGCGGCGCGGTAGACCCGCATCGAGCCGTTCAGGTTGACGTCGAGGGTCTCGTTCCAGGCCTCGTCGCTCAGCGTGGGGAAGGGCTGCAGCCGGGCGATGCCAGCGTTGGCCACCACGACGTCGAATCCGTCACCCTCGTGCTCGGCCACGCCCTGCACGATGTCGCTCGGCGAAGTCATGTCCATGTGCACGTACGTCGCATCGTGCCCGGCACCCCTGAGGTCGGCGGCCAGGCGTTCACCACCGTCGTCGAGGACGTCCGCCAGGACGACGCTGTAGCCGGCCGCCGCGAACTGCCTGACGCAGGCGGCACCGATTCCTATGGATCCACCCGTGATGAGGGCGCGTCGTGCGGTCATGACTCACTCCTTGACTCGTCGAAGGCTCGGTCCCACAACGTCTCGTGCTCGTACAGCGACGCGATGTGGCAGACGGCGAGGTCCGCTCCGCGGGGACCGACGAGCTGCATGCCGACCGGCATGGCCTCGGACATTCCGCACGGGATCGACATGGCGGGAACGCCGGCGAAGCTCCAGGGGAACGTGAACTGCGTGACGTTCATGACCGCCTCCACCTCGCTGGGGTTGTTCCCGATCAGCGGTGCGACGACCGGCGTCGTGGGCAGGAGGAACATGTCGATCGACTCAAAGCTCTGCTCGACGTTCCGGGCCCACTGCTCCTTGGCGGCCAGAGCGTCGGCGTAGTCCGCGTCGGTCACGCTCTTGCCCTGCAGGACGCGCTCGAGCACGGCGCGGTGGACCAGGGTGTGGTCGTCGTCGATCAGGTCCCGGTAGGTCAGGTAGCCGTCCCGCAGCATGATGGTCGACATCTGGTCCTGGGTGGAGGCGACGCCGGACACGTCGACGTCGACCAGGACGGCTCCCATGTTGGTCAGCGCCTGTGCGCCTCCCATCACTGCTGCCACGACCTCGTCAGACGCGATCTCGAAGAAGTAGCGGCCGAAGATGCCGATACGGAGTCCTTCGAGTGGAGCGCCACCGTCCCGTCGTGGATAGTTAGCCAGTCTCGAGCCGGAGACCCCGGGCAACGAGTCGGTCATGGCGGCGAGCAGCTGCTGGACGGTGTCGACGTTGCGGCCCATGGGCCCGACCGTGTCGAAGATCGGGCTCAGCGGGAGCACCCCCTCGGAGGGTAGCGCCCCCGTGGTTGGCCGCAACGACACGATGCCGTTGAATGCGGCGGGCGTGCGCACCGATCCCCCGGTGTCCGATCCGAGGGCTCCGTACGCCAGGCCTGCCGAGACGGCCACCGCGGAGCCACCGCTCGATCCGCCTGGGAGCCGATCGGCCGCCCATGCGTTCACCACCTTGGGATAGCGGGAGTTCGCCCCCGTGGCCCCGAGCGCCATCTCGTCCATGTTCGCCTTGCCGAACACGATGGCGCCGGCTCGGCGTAGACGTCGTACGACGGTTGCGTCCGTCGCGGCCGGGCTGCCGTCGTGGGAGGCGGATCCGTTGGTGGTGGGCAGGCCGGCCACGTCGATGTTGTCCTTGACCACGACCGGCATGCCGTGAAGTGAGCCGCAGCGGTGTCCGGCAGCTGCGAGCTCGTCAAGGCGTTCCGCGTCGGCGAGCCCGCGTTCCAGATCGACCGCGACGACCGCGTTGAGTGCGGCCCCGGGGCCGGCCACCTGGCGGAGGTAGGCGTTCAGCCGGCGTACGGCCGGACCGCTGGTCGAGTCGATGGGGGTCTTCCCCATGGCAGGGGGCGACCATTCGTGCGTCTCGGTCATCTCGGCTCTAGTTCCGTTCGTTCGGATCGGTGTCGGTCGGCGGGTCGCTGGCGGCCTCGGCCACGGCGTGGGCCAGCTCCGCGACGGAGGCGAAGTCACTCACGCGGTGCGTCGCGAGGATCGTCCCCTCCGACACGACGAGTAGGTGATCGGCCAGCTCGAAGACCTCTGGCAGCTCGCTGCAGAACACGACGACCACGCGGTCCATCTGGGCATACTCGACGAGCAGGCGATAGATCTCGGCCTTGCTCGAGATGTCGACGCCTCGGGTGGGCTCCTCGAGCAGGAGCACCGCCGGTTCGCCGGCAACGGCCGCCGCGATGGCAACCTTCTGCTGGTTGCCGCCGCTGAGCGCGCGGATGTTCGTCAGCCGCCCGCCTCCGCGGACGACAAATTTCTCGAGCAGCTCCTGGGCCGTGGCCTTGATCGCACGCTTGCGCATCCACCGCCAGCGGTTGGCGATCTGGGGCACACCGAGCCGGGAGATGACGTTCTGCCCGCAGTTGAGATTCGTGAACAGGCTGACCTGTCGCTCCGCCGGCATGTACTGGGCCGCGAACCTGCGGACCGGGTGGTTCCCGCCGTTCAGCGTGCGGCTGCCCGTCGCGGGTTCGAATCCTGCCAGCGACCGGAGCAGCTCACGGGCACCCGAGCCCTCGTTGCCGACGATCGCCGTGATCTCACCCAAGCGACACGCGAGCTCCACGTCGCGGAACCGGCCCTTCTTGTGGCTCCAGCCGGAGACGACGAGGGATGAGCTCCCCGCGATCCGGCCGCCAGACGACTCGTTCACGTGACTCGTCAGGTGGGCGTCCACGACGAGCTCCCGGGCGATCGCCGACTCCGACAGATCAGATCCGGAGAGCTCGCTCGTGACCCGCCCGTCACGCACCACGACCACCCGGTCGCAGTACGTGACCAGATCCTCGAGGCGATGCGACACCAGGAGGACGATGCGGTTCTGCTGCTTGATCTCGGCGACCCGGTCGAAGAGCAGGGTGGACTCCTCACCGGTCAACGCCGAGTTCGGCTCGTCGAGCAGCAGGACGTCCGCACTCTCCAGCACGAAGGCCCGGGCGATCTCCGTCAGCTGCCGCACCACGAGCGAGCAGTCGATGACCCTGCGATTGCGGTGCTCCAGGATCCCCAGCGAGGCCATGCTCGCCAGGTCGGCCTCGGTGACCTTGGGGACGCCGTAGCCCTTCGCATCTCGGCTGAGCGCGAGATTCTCGGCGACCGTCAGGTTGGGGAAGAGGCTGGTCTCCTGGTGGACGACCGCGGTCCGGGCGGCGCGAGCGCTGGTCGCACCCTCGTCGCCCTCCTCGCCGAACACGATCGAGCCGGAGTCGATCTGGATCTCACCGGCCAGTGCCTTCACGAGGGTCGACTTGCCCGCCCCGTTGGGACCGGCGATTCCAGTGATCTCCCCACTCCGGGCACGCAGCGACAACCCACCCAGCGCCACGGTGTCGCCGTAACGCTTGGTGGCGCCGTCGATCTGCAGCAGCATCCTCGTCGTGGTGGTCGAGGTCATGCGCTGTACCTGCCGGCCTGGTGGCGAGACGTCGTCCAGCGGTCGAGGACCACGGCCACGATCGTGATCGTCCCGACGAAGATCAGCTGCACGAACGAGCCGACGCCGACGAGCGACAGGCCGTTGCTCAGGATCGACAGCAGGATCGCGCCGACCAGGGTGCCGCCGACCGTGCCCACTCCTCCGTTGAGGCTCGTGCCGCCGACGATGACGGCCGCAAACGCCGGGAAGAGCAGGTCCTGACCAGCGCTGGGGTCGGTCGAGCCGAGGAACGAGAACGCGAGGATCCCAGCCAGTCCGGCGAGACCACCGGAGATCACGAAGGCGGCGACGACATACCGCTTCACTCCCAGGCGGGCGGTGCGTGCGGACTCGACGCTGCCGCCGATCGCGATGAGGCGGAAGCCGAAGAGTGTCCGGTGCAGGATCAGCCACAAGGCGATCGTGATCGCGACGAACCACCAGATCTGACTCGAGAAGTTCGGGAAGATCTGCGACGCGGCCAGGTTTCGGAACGCCTCGTACCCACCCTTCGGGACGGGCTTGTCCCCGTACGCGGGATCCACGCTGCGGGCCTCGCTCATGAAGAGCGTGAGGCCATAGATGACGTTCATGGAACCCAACGTCACGATGAACGACGGGATGTCGAACCGCGTGACCATCAGCCCGTTGAGCAGGCCGATGACGAACCCGGAGGCCAGTCCGATCACCAGGGCCAGAGGCATGGGCATCCCCCCGACCCAGAGCAACGCGGTGGCCATCGGCGCGAATCCGAAGGTCGAACCGGCCGAGAGATCGATCTCGCCGGTCAGGATCACGTACGTCAGGCCGAGCGCGAGGATCACGGTCGACGACATCGACTGCGCGAGCGTGAGGATGTTGGAGACATTCAAGAAGTTGCTGTTCAACGTCTGGAAGACGAAGACCGCGATCACGATGGCGATCAGCAACCCGACGATGCGCGGGTTGAAGAGCGCACGCGATTCCTGGGCTGCTCTGCTGTGTGGCGTTGAGACGGTGCTCACGTCAACTCCTTTGCTTCGATTGATCGGGGACCGGGGTGCGCCTCTGGGAGGCGCACCCCGCCCCGCCTGCTGAGGTTGTTACGCGCCGCCGCTCTTCAGTTTGGTCTCGGCCACGGCCACGTTGTCCTTCGTGACGACGAAGGGAGTCGCGGCATTGACGCCCTTGACGACCTCACCCTTGAAGATGAAGTCCGCCGCCGCCTTGGCCGCCGAGCTCGCCTGGCCGTTCCAGTTCTGACCCACCGTCGTGACGATGTCGCCCGACGTGATGTAGTCAAGGATCTGGTCACTCAGGTTGAAGCCGCCCGCCCAGGTCTTGCCGGTGCGCTTGGAGTCTGCAATCGCCTTGCCGAGCATCTGCACCCCCTGATCGGTGTGGAACAGGATCTGCACGTCCGGGTTCCCGGCAATGAACGCCTTGGCGTCCGCGTAGACCTTCGGAAAGTCGAAGGACGTGTTGTAGGGGTTCTTGACCGAGTTCACGAACGTGACGCCTGGGAATTCCGCCGTCAGGCCCTCGATGAATCCGGTCATGCGGGACTGCGCCCAGGGTCCAGCCGGATCACCTGTGAACAGCGCGGCCTTCTTGACGTCGACCTTCGCGGCCTTCGCCCACTTGCCGGCCGACTCTCCGGCGAGCTTGCCCGCAGCCTCTTCGTCGAGTGCGAAGAAGCCGATGCGGTCCGACTCCGGGCTGTCACCACCGGTGCCCCACACCGGGACGCCGGCGGCCATGGCCTGGTTGATCACATCGACGAACGGACCCGGCTGGGCCGCGTTGAAGACCAGGGCGTCGATCTGGTTGGCGTTGAGCAGTGAGCGAATCTCGGCCACCTGCTTCTCGTTGCCTCCACCGACCGGCCCGATCATTCGCGACGCGATCGGGTAGTCGACGTCCTTCGCGGCGGCTGCGACGCCGCTCTCGAAGCCAGACTTAATCGCATCGCTGAACACCGGCTGGCCAGCGTCGGAGATCGAGTAGACGAAGTTGAGCTTCTCGCCGTTCTCGACCTTCTTGATGATGCGGTCGGACAGCTTGAAGGTCGACTTGTCAAGCGTGACGCTGTAGGGCGCCCCGCTCTTGTCGGCCGGAAGGGCTCCCGTGTGGGCTCCCGTGTGGCTGCCGCCGGCGCTCGAACCGTCGGAGCCACAGGCCGAGACCAAGGACGCCGTGCACACGATCGCTGCGGCAGCTGTCAGAAACTTGCGCATACCTGATGCCTTTCACTTGGGCGTAACAAACGCCGCGAATTGTTAAGTGTCTGTTAGACTGGACATACGTACTCGTCTGCCGTACAGTTTGCCTACGGCTGATCGTCCCGTCAATAGGTACAGGAGAATTGCTTTGTTGGACTCTGGCCCACGCGACGCCATCACCACCGCTGCCACGAACGCACGCGAGCTGCGTATCCGGAAGGGTTGGTCGCTGGCCGACGCGGCGAAGGAAGCCGGCATCGGCAAGTCGACGCTCGCCCAGCTCGAGGCCGGTACCGCGAACCCCAGCCTGGAGACCTTGTGGGCGATCTCACGCGCGTACGGCGTGCCGGTCGGCACGCTGATCGGCTCGAGCCACGGGCGCAGTCGCCTGGTCAAGGCCGACCAGCGGACGCTCGTCCAGTCAGCACATCACTCGTACCAGATCCAGATGCTGCTCTCCCTGGGGCCGATCACCGGCCTCGACGTCACCTTGCTGGAGACCGAGCCGGGTGAGCCGCGCATCTCCCAACCACATCTCCCCGGCTCGATCGAGCACGTGTATGTCATCCATGGCTCGCTCCGGATCTCACCGGGCGACGGCACGGTGGCCGAGCTCGTGGAGGGTGACTTCCTGTCCTTCCCGTCAGGTGTCGAGCACAGCTACGAGACCCTCGCGCCGCAAACGAGATCGCTCGTGATCATGCAGTACTCGTGATCGCCATCAGCGACTCCGCCGCCCTGATGGACACCGCTCCCCGCCCGGTCCCGGACGTGGCGCTGCCGGTTCCGATCGACGACGATCGCATCTCGACGCCCGCGATCCTCATCGATTTGGCCAAGATGGGTGCCAACATCGCACACATGGCTGAGGTCGCCCGGTCGATGGGTGCCGCGCTCCGCCCCCACGCCAAGACCCACAAGAGCGCCGACATCGCGACCCGGCAGATCCACGCCGGTGCGGTAGGGGTGTGCTGCTCGACAGTCGGCGAGGCACAAGCGCTGGCCGAGGCCGGCGTCAGGAACATCACGCTCGCGTATCCGGTCGTCGGCCGCGGCAAGCTCGACCGGCTGGTCGACCTGGCCCGATCTGCCGACCTCAGCCTCGTCGCTGACTCGCTGGACGTCGCTCAGGGCTACGCGGCAGTGGCCGAACGCGCGAATCGGCGCATCGACACCCTGGTGGAGATCGACACCGGGATGCACCGCAGCGGCGCTCCGGTGGACGATGTGCTCGAGATCGCGCGCTACATCACGACCCAGCTCTCGCTGTCGTTCCACGGCATCCTCACTCACGCGGGTCACGCCCACGACGCGACCGACCAGGTCGGCATCGCCACGGTCGCGCGCGCGGAAGCGGCACAGATGCGCGAGGTGCGCGACCTCCTCGAGCGGCAAGGCATTCCTGTCCGTGTCGTCAGCGCAGGCTCGAGCATCACGGCGCCGTACTTCACGCCGGGCGACGGCATCACCGAGATCCGTCCAGGCACTTACGTGTACAACGACATGCGCACCCTGAGCAACTGGGCATGCTCGATCGACCAGATCGCCGTCAGCGTCCTCACCACCGTGGTGAGCGTGTCGACCGATCGCATCGTCGTCGATGCCGGCAGCAAGACACTGACGATGACGAAGACATCCGCGCACGGCTTCGGCTACATGCCGAAGTTTCCCGACGCCCGGTTCGAACGACTCTCCGAGGAGCACGGCGTCATCCTGATCTCCGACGCGGGCGAGCGGCTCTCGGTCGGAGACAGGGTCGAGATCCTTCCGATTCACGTATGCGTCTGCATCGATCTGCAACGCGAGGTCTACGGCGTCGATCACGGCTCCATCGTCGAACGAATTCCGGTCCACGGGTTCCGTCGAAGCAACTAGGAGGAACATGAGGCTCTCTGCCGTCAACACCGAGTCCGCCGCAGCACCAGCGGGCCCTTACTCTCAGGCCATCGTCGCCAACGGGTTCGCCTTCGTGTCGGGGCAACGTCCGGTCGACCCCGACACCGGGGAGGTCCCGGAGGGCCTCGCCGCCCAGGCTGATCAGGTGCTCCAGAACCTCGCCGCGGTGCTCAGCTCTGCCGACACCGGACTCGAGAACGTCGTACGCGTCACGATCTACCTCGCTGACATCGGCGCGTTCGCTGAGGTCAACGAGGTCTACCGACGCCACTTCTCGGAACCCTTCCCCGCGCGCACCACGATCGCCTGCTCGCTGCGGGGCATCCTCGTCGAGATCGACGCCATCGCCGCGGTCTGATCCCCATCCGCCAGATGCCTTGCACACGGACGGATCGACGGCTCTGGTGATCCAAGCGTGTACTGACCCATCGTGGAGATCACTTCGTGGAGTGCTGGCCACAGGCCATCAGGCGGCACAGCGCCCAGGTCGACGAGCAGGTCATCGATACGTGATGAGCTCGAAGCGCCCACCAGGGTCGAGGCGATCCTTGTGTCCCGGACCGAGAAGTGCAGCGTTGCGGCACGCAGCGTGAAGCCGAACGCGAGACAGATGTCATTCATCGCTCGCACAGCTCGGAGCTGACTCACGCTTGCCTCTCGGTAGGCGTACCGGGACGTGGCCCCAGGCGCCCTGGCCAGCAAACCTCCGCCGAACGGAGCAGCGTTGATCACCCCGACGCCTGCCGCCGCGGCCTCGTCGATCCACACCTCTGCGGATTGGTCGAGGAGGGTGAATCGGTTGTGGGTGAGGACCGCGTCGAAGTGTCCGGTCCGGACGAAGTCCCGCATCATCGGCACGGGTCCGCCGGCCACGCCGATGTTGAGCACAGCTCCTCGTCGCTTGAGCTCGATCATCCCGGCGACCCAACGGCGCCCGTGGTGGCCACCCGACAACTGGTGGGGTAGAGGCCGGCATGCCGTTCGGTCAGCCCGACCCGCTCGAGCAGAGCGATGACCGCCTTCGGGCTGGCGTCGAGGCCGTGAGTGACGAGCGGGTCCGCGACGATCTTGCCGATGCTCAGCCGCGGGTTCATGGACGCTCGGCTGTCCTGGAAGACCATCTGGATGTCGCGCTGCACCGTTCCAACCGGTTAAACCGGCTCTCCACGCGAAGTGGCTCGCGCGCGAGCAGACGTAACACCGCACTCCAGCAAGAACTGCGCGACATCGGAGGACGCAGCGGGCAAGGGGGTCTCGCCGTCGCCGAAGCCGCCAACGCCGTCACCCGGCTCAAGGCCATCCCATCCAGCACCGAGCTCGACCCGCGAGTCCTGCACGGGTTCGACCTGGGAGTGCCGAGCCCGCGAAATCGGGGCGACGGCCATGGAAGCGGTGAAGACCCTGGAGGTGCAGCCGTGAGGACTCCCCGGCGTATGGGGCGCGGAACGTTCAGATGGTGGCGGCGGGAACTGGGGAGGCCCTCCCCGGCCCGAGGACCTGCGGATAGGTGTTCTTGGAAGCGGCGCACCCTATAACCGGTGATCCCGGGAAGTGGGTGGCTTGCCGGGTGGGCGTCGGAGGCGGCCGTAGTACTGGTTGAGCCGAGCGGACAGCACAACCGCCGGTGAGGGAAGGGCCGCTGCTTC
>JAABUM010003890.1_pt1 | contig 17616 bp, 10 predicted proteins | sample 5559161 | NCBI WGS metagenome assembly JAABUM01 (sample SAMN10711868, study PRJNA513369) | rock metagenome | isolation source: Antarctica rocks | place: Antarctica: Victoria Land, Siegfried Peak nord | reverse complement strand
GGCGTGAGCGGCGTGAGCGGCGTGAGCGGTCTACGACAACGACAGCGTGCCGACGAGGTAGTCTAACAGCAGATAGCGATGGCACGGCGGGCCGGCCTCGTGGCACAACAGGGTAATCTTGCCGCTGCTCGACTCGAGGGCGCGCAGTTGTTCGAGCGCGTTTCGCGCCTCGGGGCGCGTCTCCAGGCCTTTCAGATAGGCGGCGGCGAAGGTGGCCCAATTCAGGCCGCCACTCTCCAATCCATGCAACTGCGCGGTCGTCGGCCCCAGTTCCTTGAGCCACACGTCGACCCGCTCGTAGACGACCCCGCGCGGCCACCGGCGCATCACCAGGCACCGCACCCCGTCGTCCTCGCGCGGCTCGCTGTAGACGCTGCCCTCGGCGAACATACCGCCCTCCTTCGAATAGTCCCGCAACTCCAGCCGCGGCCCCGCCTGTTGCGCGCCACGCGTCACGCGCCGCGCGCCACGCGTCACGCCCCACGTCCCTGCCTTGGCACGTCCCCCGATTGTGGCTACTATTGTGGGGCGCGGCGCGCGCGAATCGTCTACTGTAGGTACAGGAGAGCAACGCATGAACAAGACAGCAGTTTTCACGGGCGTGGTGTGTCTGGGTGTCGGCCTCGTGAGCGGGGCGCAGATGCGCGCGGCCAACGCGGCGCCTGCGCCGCGCGTCGCGGCAGGGGCGGGGGCGCGCTGCCCCGACGGGGCCAACAATCCCTACACGCTCTACGGCGTGACGATCACCTTCGGCGCCCCCAAGAGCGATAAGGCCAGCTCCGGCTCCTTCCTAAAGCCGGGCTATGTCTTTCAGACGGTCCACGTCACCATGCGCGACACCGGCAAGTATTCGTACGCGTACAACCCCAACGACTTTATCGCCGTCGACGCCGGGGCGCGCCTCTACGGGCAGGATACCGCGTTCGACGACAATCTCGCGCAGCCCTTGAGCACCGGCAAGCTCAAGAAAGGCAGCGTCGTCAACGCCGACCTGGCGTTCGCGATGCCCAGGGGCAAGGTCCCCGCGGCCATCAACTGGCAGCCCACTGGCCTCGGCCTCTACGACCCGGGCACGCACAACCTCGACACCAGCGCCCGGCTCATCTCGCTGCCCAAGTAGGTCGATAGGCGCCGGCGCTCGTGCATTATTGGCCGGCAACGTGTCTACTGGGCAGCGCGGCGAGCCGCCGCGGTCCTCGGGGGTACGCCCACGCCCCACGCACGCGGGTGTTCGGCGTACCCCTCGGCAATGATGTGTCGCCCCTTGATCACGCGCCGCTATCGTGCTACCATATGCCCAACGGCCGACGCTACTATGCAACGAATACAGCCCTTCGTGGCATGGCCGCAGCTCTCGGACATCGCAACGCGCGGCAGCGCCGCCATCGCCGGCCAGACCACCTCGCCCGACTTCCCCACCACCCCCGACGCCCTCCAGTCCACCACCAGCGGCCTCTACAATGGCTTCGTGACGGGGCTCGCGTCGAGCGCGACGAGGCCGGGCTTGCTCGGCTACAGCAGCTACCTGCACGGCGGCACCGGCGAGACCGAGGGCTACGCCGTGGCCAAGGACGGCCAGGCCACCGACCTGCCCGGCGCGGCCGGGACGCAGCAGCCGGCTAACGCGGGCGCCTTCGACGCCTACGTCGCCAAGTTCATCACCACGCCCACCTGCCCCTCCGGCGAGGACTGCGCCGACATCGGCGCCCCCGCCCTCTCCGGCGATCAACTCTACAGCGGCAACCGCGCCAAGGGCACGTGGTCCGTGACCGGCTCCGGCGCGGACATTTGGGGAACCAGCGACCACTTCCACTTCGTGGCGCAGGACGCCGCCGGCGACGGCTCGATCAGCGCGCGCATCCTGACTCAGGACAACACGGGTCAATTCGCCAAGGCCGGCGTGATGTACCGCGCCAGCGAGGACCCCGCCGCCCCCTACTACTTCGTCGCACTCACGCCCTATAACGGCGGCGCTGCAGGTGCAGTACCGCTCGGCGCCGGGGGGCGTGGCCCAGGACCTCGCCGACTTTCTGGTGACGGCGCCGCTCTACGTGCGCGTGCGGCGCGCGGGCAATCAGTTCGCGGCCGACACGTCGAGCGACGGGCAGACCTGGACCAGCCTGCCCAACTCGACCGTGCGCATAGACTCGATGCCTCTGACGGCCCTGGCCGGCCTCGCCGTCGACTCCTTCACCACGAGCGCCGCGAGCACGGCTACCTTCGACAAGGTGACCATCACCTCCTCCCCGACCGCCTGGTCCTGCCAGGACATCGGTAGCCCGGCGCAGGCCGGCAGCCAGATCGTACGCGACGACCAGTCGCTCGAATCCTTGGTCAACTTTCCCGTCACCGGCGGCGGCGCGGACGTTTGGGGCACGAGCGACCAGTTCCACTATGTAGACACCACGCTCGCGGGCGACAGCTCCGTGAGCGCGCGCATCTCCGCGCAGCAGAACACCGACGGCTGGGCCAAGGCGGGCGTGATGCTGCGCGCGAGCGCGGACCCCGGCGCGCCCTACTACTTCGTCATGCTCACGCCAGGCAACGGCGTCAACGTGCAGTACCGCGACGGGCAGGGAGCCAGCGCGCAGTGGCCGGTGTCCTACCTCGCCGACAGCACGCCGGTCTACCTGCGCGCCGACCGCGTGGGCACGACCTTCACGGCCTACACCTCGCACGACAACGTCAACTGGACGCTCGTCCCCGGCTCTCAGGTGACCATCGGCAGCCTCGCGGGCGACATCCTGGCCGGCCCGGCCGTCACCGCGCACAACGCCGGCGCGACGAGCGCGGCCACCTTCGACTTCGTGCGCGTCGACCAGTGCCCCGACGTGTGGAGTTGCGGCGACATCAACGCTCCTCCTGTGCCGGGCGGTCAGTACCTAGACAACGGCATCTTCTCGCTCCGTGGTGTGGGCACGGGTGTTGGCGCCGGTGCGACCCAGGATCGATTCCACTTCGCCTGGCAGAATATCGCCGGCGACGGTAGCCTGAGCGCGCGGCTGTCGTCCCAGGTGGATACGGGCACGCAGGCCAGGACGGGCCTGATGTACCGCGCCAGCGGCGCCCCCGGCGCGCCCTACGTCATGTTGAGCATGACGGCGAACAACGGACTCGTCGTGCAGGCGCGCACGACGGCGGGCGGGAGTAGCACGACCGTGGCGACGAGCGGCACGGCGCCCTTGCCCGCCTACCTGCAGATCGCGCGCACCGGCAACACCTTCACGGCCTATACCTCCAGCGACGACGCCACCTGGCTCCCCGTCGCCAATTCGAGCGTGAGCATCGGCGCGATGCCCGCTACAGCCGAATTGGGCCTCGCCGCAGACGCTTATGATGCCAATGCCACGAGCGTCGCTACCTTCGACACCGTCGACATCAGCGGCACGCCCGCCGCCACCTCCCCGGTGGTGGGGGCCGACCTCGCCAACCTGGACACGCACACCGCGCACTACACGCAAGGCAGCAACGGGACCGTCCACCTGCAATTCTACAACGGCCCCATTGGCATCCCCGACGCCACGCAGTGGCAGTGGCGCGACCCGAGCCTAGCCGCCGCCACGCAGAATACGCTCGCCCCGGCTAACCTGCCGTTTACCGAGACTATTGCCTCGAATAGCGGCGGCCTGTCCACGGCCGGCGCGGGGACGACACTGGCGGCGCTGACCAGCGAGGACGGGGTCACGTTGAGCGTGGGCCTGACGACTACGGCACCCGCGCAGACCCCCGCGTCAGGGCAGGTTCGTAGCAATGCCGTGACCTACGCCGCAGTTGAGCCCTCGAACAGCACTCCCGTACCGACCACGAGCGACCTTTCCTTGCGCTCTACGGCCTCAGGTCTCGATGCGCGCGTCGTCCTACACAGCGCCGCCGAGCGCGGGCCGTTCCTGCTGACCCTAGGCTCAGCCCCAACTATTCAATGGATGCAGAATGGAGATGGCACGATCCGGGCAACCCAGGCCATCACCGGCGTCAACGACGACGGGACCATCCCGTACACAACCACGCAGACGGAGTATATTGTGCAGGCCCCGCTGCTGGTCGATAGCAGCACGGCCGTTACCGCCCCCGTGAGCACCGGCCCCGCCACCACCACGCTCACCTCGCCCGCTGCGGGCACGCAACAGCTGGCGCTCAGTGTCGACCCGGCGTGGCTCAACGCCCCCGGCCGTACCTTCCCGGTCAGCCTGGACCTGCCCATCGCCACGGCCTACTCGGCCGCGAACACCACGCTCTTCGGCACGACCAACAGTTGCGCGCCCAGCCAAGTGGCACCGCAGACAGAGATGGTCGTTGGTGCCACGAACGGCTGCGCCTACAACGGGCAGGCGTACTACGACCTCTCGGCCCTGCCCGACGATACGTCCATCGTGTCGGCGAGCCTGCGCCTGTACACACCGGCTCAGCTGACCGCGACGGGCGTGCAGGTCTATCAGAACGCCCCGCCGCCCCCCGACGGCGATCCGTCGGTGGCGCCGAGCTGGAATACCGCTCCCCTGGTCATGACGGGCACGACGGGCCTCGCGCAGGCGGGGAGTGACGGGCACTGGCAGAGTTGGGACGTGACGAGCCTGGTCCAGGGGTGGGTGCAGGACAACTCGACGAACGCCGGCCTGACCCTCATGAGCGGCGGCGCCCCGGCGCGCTTCGCCTCACCGTTGGGGGCAGGGGTCGATGCCGCGACAACAGCGCCGTACCTGGACATCACCTACGCGACAGCGCGCCGGCCCCACCCGCCCTACTACGTCGACCGCGCCACCAACATCTACGGGGTATCAGGATCGTTCGTGAGCGCGGATTCGACAGCCGTAAGCTCAGGTCCGATCCCAGGCTCCACAATAAAAGCGCTTTCATGTGGCAAAAGGTCTATTGCCTGTGGCGGCGACACACGGGTGGGCGCGGTGAGGAAAGACTTAGCGGGCTCATTGATCCGCATCGGTGTGCAGATGTCCTGCACGAGTACAGTTCCGGGTCCGACCTACTGGAACAGCTTCGGTAAACAGATCGCTCACGGACGCGAGTCGGCTAACATCAACGGGAACGATAGCATCTCCAACATCCTAACCGAGGCATTCAAGTCGAACGTCGTCCCCATCATCAATTTCCTCTTGCCGGACCCGGCGGGGGACACGTCTCAGATGAACTCCCAATGCCAATTGCTTGGCTCAGGTGTGAGTGGTTACCAGGACAATTGGAAAAGCGAGATAAACAATTTCGTCAATACAGTTCTGGTACCCTTAGCCCCCCTGATTCCCCGATCCCTTCCCTCCGGATACAACGGTCCGTTACCGTATAAGTTTATGTACTTCGAGATAGGCAACGAACAGAACATCCACAACCAGATCTACTATGGCGGCTTTGGCAATTATAAGGCCAATAACTACCCCTTGGTGTTCGCGGCAGCAGCTAAAGGGATAAGTGCTGCCATTGGTGGTATGTTCGATCCGAGAGCTCTCAACTACCGTGTTCTCACTGCCGGCATGATTGAGCCGACGGCACAGAAGACAGGAATGTGCCAAAATCCGAAGACCTCTTTCCAAGACCCAGATGGAGGAGGCTACAACGAGGATGTCGCGGTACAGGCGATTATTTCCGCAACAGCTCAGGGAGTAAGCGCGGCTAATCTGGGTTTCGCCGTGCATCCGTACAATTACAGCACGTACTTCAGGACAGATCCTCATCCACGTACCACGTACTGGACAAATTATTACCACATGTACCCCGCTGTAGTTCTTGGCGCTAATGGCCCTTATGCGGACTACAACACTTACCCCGGCGTCTGTCGCGATCTGTTGTTTATGACAAGGCTATGGACGGGCGACAAGCGAATCCGCAACCAACATCTTCCGCTTATCTTCACAGAAGATAACTGGAGCGATTTCCCACAACTCCTCACGCAAGGTCCGGGGCAAGCTTGCGGCAACCCAACAGGCTGCTCCGGCGCCTACCTCGCCGATCTGTTCACCTGGCTGTACGATCACCCTCAGTTTGACATTACTCATCCGTCTAACAGCCCGTTGCGCGTCGCGTGGTACCGAGGCGCCGAAAAAGCCGCTGCCGGCTCACCGGATCAGTTGTTAGTGCTATACACCAGTAGTGGCAATGGAAAGCGTCTTGGCGGCGGCACGCCGAATCCGTCGAATCCGGACTATCTCAACCGCTGTCGCGTCCATAAAAGCATGCTGAATGAGTTGTACAACCAACTCATCAATCAGTATTGCTATTGAACGAAAATACTGAGGTGAGTTGTGGGGCGCCGCTTAATATTCAGTGCGTGTATCAGAAGGGGCGTGTGGTCACCGCTCGGACGCATAGCCCTTATGCTCGCCTGCCTATCGCTCACTGCGGTCGCCCCGGTGCAGACCGATGCTCCTCGCGTAGCCGGCGGCGTCCCGTCCACCTATGGCGCTGCCAGCGCTTTGACGCCGCCAGTTTGTGACGGTCCGCGTGACCTTGTTGTGGACGGTGGCAAGACGACGATCACCGGCACACGGACGTTTGATCGGGTTTGTGTGGTAGATGGCGGGGTGTTGCGCGCTTCCGGCGTCTTACGTGTCGGGGTGCTTTACGTTGCCCCAACAGGGTACGTCTCTGCTGATGGTGTACCCGGCGGCGGAATGCCCGACGAATGCGGCGATCAGAGCTCAATCGAGTCTGATGGCGCCAGTGGCGCCTCATTGCACATCCTCGCGCAGGAAGCTATTGTGCGCGGCCCCATCTCCGCTGACGGAGGGGGAGGGCTCAACGGGTTCGGCTGTGGTGAGCCTGACGGCGGCGGCGGGCGCGGCGGGCGCGGCGGGCATCTGACACTAGATGTCTCTAATCTGCTCCTCGCCGGTCCCCTTTACGCGCGGGGCGGCGACGGTGGTTTGGGTTATTACGGCAGTGGTACGCCAGGACATTCGAGCGATCCCGCAGTCGCCAGCCCTGGCGGCGACGGCGGCGACGGCGGCGACGTGACCCTGCGGATGGGGCGGCTCATGCCTTCTCGCGTGAGCGCTTACGTCAGTGTCTCGGGGGGTAGTGGAGGGCAAGCTGGTGTCAGAGGCCGATATCCGGCTGGCAAAGCGGGCGGCGCCGGTCGCACGTCTATCATGGCCCTCACACGGGCGCAACAAGCTCTATTACCCCACCTCCCACCTCCTGTTGTGACGGCGATTGGCATAGCGCCACTGCGTTTACCCTCACAGCCCCTCGGCGTATTTGAGCGAGGTATGCGATGCGGAGGGGGCGATCTACGCGTGACCGCCGGCCGCGCTATCACGTTACGTGGGTTTCATCGCTACCGGCATGTATGCGTCTATAAGGGCGGCATTCTCCAAGCCGGGCCGCGGTTCACCCTGCAAGCGCAGACGATCTTGGTCGAGCGCGGCGGCAACATCGTAGCGGACGGTACCGTAGAATCTACTAATGGCCGTCGGCAGGATGGACGGTACGAGAGCGCGGGATTATGCGCGGCGACTGTTGCCCCGCACAGTGGCGTCCCCGGCGCGCCTAGCGACAGCACACTCGCATCCGGCGCCCCCTCGAGTGATGCCCCTGTAACGCCATCTCCAGGCAATGGAGGGGGCTCCGTGACGTTACAAGGCGCTCGCATCCTTATAGCTGGCATGCTATCCGCCGACGGGGGAAACGGGGGCGGTGGACAGGTTGCGACGGCCTATATTCACGGATATCTCGGCCCGTGGGCCGGCGCCGGTGGTGGCTTCGGGGGTGGGATATTCGTCGTTGCGAAAGAGGTGCAACTGCAAGGGAGTATGTCAGTTGTGGGCGGTTCGGGCGGCCAAGGGGGCATCTACGTTGTAAACGGTAGGCGCGCGACGCAGGATACGATGGATGCCGACACCGGGTTCAGCGCGGAAAACGGGCCGCACGGAGGACCCGGTTGCATCAAGCTGTTAACCTCCGTGCTGCGAGCCTCGACTAGCAGTCTGCCGGTCGTCGGCCCGACCCTGATCGGTCGTCCCTGACATCACTTTAGCCGGAGCCATATCATAGCGCGATGGTTGGGGCGCTTGGGTGTAAGGATAGCTAGCCAGGGCCGACCGAATCGCTTACAATGCCGTACGAGGGGGGGCGGCGTCACCTACCTCGGAGCCCTTGTCCAATCTCGATATGTAACAGTGGCGGCGCGGCCAGATGAGGATGGTGGCCGGGCGCGCCTCCACGACGCGCGAGGGGGGAGCTTGATGGATTGGCGGGCATGATCCATAGGATGAGCAGACTCCTGCTCCTGGCGATGGTGCTCGGTGGATCGCCGCGTATAGCGCGCCGTGTCGAGGCGCCCGATCCTATTGCCGCGGTTGTGCCACTCGGCCCATCCGCCGATTCTCAAAGCGTCGCGTTCGCGGTTGCCATGGACGGGCGCACGGGACGGACGTTCGCTGTCGGGTCCGATGCGACGACGAGTCAAATCAGCGTGCTCGACACGGCGACGGGAGCGGTCGTGCGGAGCGTGACCTCCGGCCCCGCCGTTCAGGGAGGCGTCTCAGGCATCGACGTGGACGAGGCGCGGGGACGCGCCCTCGTTCTGACCGACCCCGGACAGGGGTCGCCCGGCCGCGTGAGCATCCTCTCCGCGCGCGACGGGCACATCCTGAACTCGGCGGCGGTGGGGCTGACCCCGCGTCCCATCGCCTTGGATGAGCGTCGGGGCCACTTCTTCGCGCTAACCACAAACGCGGACGGACACGGACGCGTCGCTATGATCGACACGGTAACGGGGCGGGTGTTGCACACCTTGGCCATTGCCACAGGGGATTCCGAGGGGCCGAGCGGGCTGGCGCTCGATGAGGCGCGGGGACGCCTCTTCGTAACCACGATCGACCTCGATTCTAAGGGCTATGTGAGCGTGCTCGACACGAGCAATGGAGCCGTGGTGCGCACGGTCGCGCTGGGATCGACCGCCCAAGGGGACGGAACGATGGCCGCGGATGGGCGTGCTGGGCATGTCTTCGTGGCAAGCGGTAGCAATGTGCGCATGCTCGACGCACGGGACGGGCGCGTCTTGCGCACGGTCACGACGGGCGTCCAGGTTACTAGCGTCGTCGTCAACGAGCGCACGAGCCATGTGTTCGTTTCGGCCGGAAAAAGTGTCTTGATGCTTGACGCGCGCAGCGGTGCTGTCCTCGGCATAGCGAGCAGCCCAGGTACGGCTGGCGGGATACTCACAAGTGTCGAGTCGACGGGACGCGTCTTTCTGACGACGACCGCGGACAGTGGCAACGTCGGGCTGTTCGGCGTGCTCGACGCAACCACGGGCGCACTCGTGCGCACCATCGCCGAAAGTGGACAGGCGAGTGTCGTTCGGGCGGTCGACGAGCGGACGGGGCGCGTGTTCGATGCCGTGGCCGGGGCGTACAAGCCCGGCGGGCAGGTAGGTCCGGGCGCTATTGTCGTGCGTGAGGGGCATAGTGGGTTGGTGCGACAGAGCGTTCAGGTTAGCGCCGATCTGATCGTCCTAAACGGGAGGACGGGTGCCGCTGTCGCCCTGAACCGCGTCAATGACACCGCGATCGTGCTCACGCCGAGCTTCGGGATGGGCACGTCCCCCGCCCCAGCCACGCCGCCCGCACGCCCGGTTAGGCCGTCCCTCCCGCGCACGTTGCCCATCGTCGGTTATGCGGCGGCCGTCGACGAGCGGACAAGTCACGCATTCATCGACTCCGCCGACGGTGTGAGCGTGGTGGATACCGCGACCGGCGCCCTCCTCCGCACCGTCGACATCGGCGGGGCGCCTGGCGGGCCAGGCGCTGTCGCCGTCGACGACGCGGCGAGCCGCGTCTACGTGGCGATCGACGACACAAGTCGCCTCGCTGTGCTCGACGCGCGCACCGGCGCCCTCCTGCGCACGATCATCGTGGCCGGGCGACCGCGCGCCCTCGCGCTTGCGGAACGAGCGGGCAACCTGTTTATCGCCACCGCGGACGACCCTAAGACCGGGGCGGGAGGGGTGAGCTTGTTCGACACGCGTACCGCCGCCGTCCACCGCGTCGTGGTGCGCGCCGGGGCCGATCCAGGCGGCATCGCCGTAGACCGCGACTCCGGTCTCGTCTTCGTGACGGACAAGTCGGCCCATAGCCTGAGTATCCTCGACGCCGGCGCAGGAACGCTTCGGCGCACGGTCCACACAGCCTGCTACAAGCCCGCAGGTGTCGTCGCCGTCGCTGGCCGGGCGTTTGTCTTGGGGGGCGACGGCGTCTGCGTACTGGACGGGCGCACCAGTGTGCGCGTGCACGCGTACCAGGGCGCGAACAGCGCGGACGGGGCTGTCGTCGACGCTCGAACGGCTCGCGTCTTTGTCATCACCAATTCAAACAATTTCGACATCGGCGTGGACGTACTGGACGCACACACGGGTGCTCTGCTACGCCGCACACACCCGAATATGCTCACATCGTCGTCCACGTCCACGGCTCAACCCGTGGTCGACGAAAGGCAGGGCCGCGTGTACGTGCTGCTGTCGAGCCCGTTCGGGCGGGACAACGAGATCGACGGACCGGGCGCGCTCGCGGTGCTCGACGCCAAGACCGGGGCTGTCATCAAGGACATCGCCTTGACCGACACCGTCGCCGCCGGCCCCAACTTCGGGCTCGCCATCGACGCGCGCCTACACCACCTCATCGTCCTGACCGACAACCATGTGACCACCCTTGACGCCACGCGCCTTGGATAGCCGCTACCCTCCATTGCCATTGCCCTGGACTCGTGGGGCGAGCCTACATCGCCGGCACCACGGCCACGATGTGGGACACCCTCTACGGCGCCCTACCCCACCACCGCCAACGCCTACCAGGCGACCTTTCAGGGCGGCGACAGCACCGACGCGCGCGACGCCACCCTGAGCGTGCTCAGCCCCGACGGCTCCGCGCTCCTCTACAGCACGTTCCTGGACGTATCGGGCCGGGTCTTCTAAAGACCCTTCCCTTCACGACCAGGGTCAGGGCACTACCCGATGAACGCCCGTATCGCGGACTCGACGAGCGCGGGCTGCTCGTGGACGATCCAGTGCGAGGCGTCGGGGACGCGCCGGATCGTCAGGTCGGGGACGAAGCGGTCCAGCCCCTCCAGGTTGCCGGTGAGCAGCGCGCGGTCTTGCTCGCCCCAGATTACCAACGTGGGCGCGCGCACGACCATCGCCGCGGGGTCGAGCGATGAACCAGGACCCGTCGCCTCGCCCGCCTCGCCCGCCGCGGGCGGCGCGGCGGAGGTGGCGCGGTAGTAGTTGAGTCCGCCGGTCAGCGCGCCGGGCTGCGACCACGCCTCGACGTAGGCGCGACGGTCTTCGCCGGTCAGGAAGTCTCGATGCCGCCCCCGCCCCCGCATCAGGCCGAGGAGCATGGCGTAGCCGCCGGCGGCCAAGACCCCTTCGGCGTCGGGCGCGCGGAAGTCGAGCATATAGCGACTGGCCTCTTGCTGCGCCGGGTTCGCGCGCAGCTCGCGCGCGAAGATGGCCGGGTGCGGCGCGTTTATGATGACGAGCCTCTCCAGCAGCGCGGGGTGAGAGAGCGCAAAGGCCCACGCCACCGCGCCCCCCCAGTCGTGCCCCACCAGGATGAAACGCTCGGGCTGCCCGTCCCCCGCAGGCGCAAGGCGCGCGGCCAGCGCGCGCACGTCCTCGACGAGCCGCGCCATGCGGTACGCGGCCACCTCGGGCGGCTTCGACGACAGGTTGTAGCCGCGCAGGTCGGGAGCCACGGCCCGGTGGTCCCGCCCGAAGGCGGCGAGCTGATCTTTCCAGGCGTACCAGAACTCGGGGAAACCGTGCAGGAACAGCACAAGCGCGCCGACGTTCCCCGGGCCGGACGCCGCGTAGTGCAGTCGCACCCCGTTCACATCGGCGTAGTCGTGAGTTATCATCGGCATCCTACAGCTTCACGGCCCCACAGGAACCGTACGTCGCGTCATCTGTGACGTCTGCAAGATTATACAGCGACTGCTATGCGATAGGCAACCGGCGCGCATCCCGGCGCAGGGTCTGTGAAAAGTCGCCCAAGCCCCTTCTCGCCCCCTCCGCCCCCTCCGGGGGAACCTGGGGAGATGCCTCCCCCCAGACCCCCGCCAACCATGAGGCATACGGGCAAACGGGCTCAGCTCCCCGACAATTCACAGACCGTGCATCCCAGTGCGCATCCCGGCGCGCATCGGCGATACTACCAGCAGGGGATGGCCGGCAGCAGGGGATGGCCGGCAGCAGGGGATGGCCGGGTAATTGCGCGCCGGCGCACGAAGGGTTGCGGGCGCGGCGAGGGGGCGAGGGGGCACGGGATGGGATGGCGTCGGGAAGAGTGGTCGGCGTGAGGATGGCCGTATCCGCGCGCGGCGGGCGCGGCGCGGTCGTGACGGGCGTGGCGCTGCTCTACATTTTGCTGTGGAGCTCGGCCTTCATCGCCACCAAGGTGGGTGTGACGCACAGCCCCCCGCTGACCCTGCTGGCCGTGCGCTTCCTCGTCGCGGCGGCGCTCCTGGCAGGGCTGGCCCGGGCGCGCGGGCTCTCCTTGCCGCGGGGGCGGCGCGACTGGGCACTGCTGGCGCTCTTTGGGCTGCTCAACTCCGGCCTCTACCTGGGCTGCTCGTACGAGGCGCTGCGCCACCTCTCCGCCGGGATGGCCACGATCATCGCGGCGACCAACCCGCTCCTGCTCACGCTGCTGGCCCCGCGCCTGCTCGGCGAGCGGCTCACGCGCGCGCGCCTGCTCGGGCTGGCGCTCGGCTTCGGCGGCGTGGTCTTCGTGGTCGGCGCGCGGCTCGACGTGCGCGGCGAGGCCGATACCCCGGCCGGCATCCTCCTGGCCTGCGCGGGGGTCGTTTGCCTCGTCGGCGCGACCGTGCTGTACAAGCGACGCCCGCCGCGCGATCACCCGTTGGTCGTCAACGCCGTGCAGCTCGCCACCGCCGGCCTCGCCCTGGCCGTGCCCGCGCTGCTCGCCGAGCACCCCGAGCGGGTGCGCGTCGACGCGCCGCTGGCCCTGTCCTTCCTGTATCTCGTCGTGGTCATCAGCATCGGGGCGTCGCTGCTGTGGTTCTGGCTGCTCGAGCGCGGCGAGGCCAGCGTGGCGAGCGCCTACTACTTCCTGACGCCTATCTTCGGGCTGGGGTTGGCCGCGCTGCTGCTCGGCGAGCCGGTCGGCCCGCGCGACCTGCTCGGGCTCACGGCGGTGGCGGCCGGCATCGCGCTGATCAACCGCGCGCCTGCTGCAAAGTAACTAACGAAACCTGACGTTGAATGGAGTACCTTTTGTCTCTCGACAGCTACCTGCGCGCGGCGCCCAAGGCGGAGCTGCACGCGCACCTGGAAGGGTCGATCCAACCCGAAACGCTGCTGACGCTGGCCGCGCGCAACGGCGTGCGCCTGCCCGCCGGCAGCGTGGCCGGTCTGCGCGACTGGTTCATCTACCGCGACTTCCCGCACTTCGTGGAGATCTACGTGGCCATCACGCGCTGCCTCAGGATGGCCGAGGACTACGAGCTGGTCGCCTACGAATTCGGGGCCGAGATGGCGCGGCAGAACGCGCGCTACGCCGAGGTGACCTTCACGCCGGGGACGCACCACGGCTTCGGCGTGCCGCACGAGGCCTACTTCGACGGGCTTACGCGCGGCCGGGCGCGAGCGCGCGCAGACTTCGGCGTGGAAATCGCCTGGGTCTTCGACATCGTGCGCGACGTGGACCCCGACGAGCGCAACAGGGCCTTCGCCGACTACACCCTCGGCGTGGCGCTCGAGGGCAGGGGCGACGGTGTGGTGGCGCTGGGTCTGGCCGGCATCGAGGGCAGTCGCCCGTCAGAGAGCTTCGCACCCTACTTCGAGCGCGCACTGGCCGCCGGCCTGCGCAGCACGATCCACGCCGGCGAGACCGTGGGGCCGGAGAGCGTGTGGGGCGCGCTGCGGGCGCTGGGGGCCGAGCGCATCGGACACGGCGTGCGCGCGATCGAGAACGAGGCGCTGGTGGCCCATCTCGCGGAGCGCGGCGTCCCGCTGGAAGTCTGCCCCACGAGCAACGTGCGGCTCGGCGTCTACCCCGATCTGGCCGCGCATCCCCTGCCGCAGCTCCACGCGGCCGGGGTGACGCTCACGGTCAACTCCGACGACCCGCCGCTGTTCAACACCACGCTCGCCGACGAGGTCGCGCTGCTCGGCGACCCCTTTGGCTTCGACGTGGCCGCCGCCGACGAGATCCTGCTCAACGGCGTGCGCCACAGCTTCCTGCCGCTCGCGCGCAAAAGGGCGCTGGAGGCGGAGTTCAGGGCCGAGCTCGCCTCCCTGAAGGAGGTCCATCTCCCCGACCTGGGCGATGGGCGTGGCGCTTGATGGGTAAACTCGCTACGTCGCCACTCGCCGTGCCACTCGCCGTGGTCTGCGCCATGGAATCAGCCGGGAGATGAGTAGGAATCCCTTCACGCACGCGTACCTGATGCGTGAGCTGTGGTTCTACGGGCTGCCGGGCGAGGAGGATGCCGGGCCCGTCGCGGTGCGGCGCGTGCGGCTGGGTGGCGAGATCCTGGACGACTACCTCAACGTCAACATACGCCAAGAGACCCCCGAGGTACCCGTCCTCTCCATCGACGGCCGATTGAGCATGAGCCTGACGCCGATGATCGTACAGGCCCTGGCCGTACCCATCGACCGCGCGCACGGGCGGGTCGGCACGGCCGGGCTCGGGCTCGGCTACTACGCCCTGCGCGTCGCCGCCAAGAGCGCCGTCCGGGCAGTCGACGTCTACGAGAGCGATCCGTACCTGATAGAGTGGTTCCGACACGCCTTTGCGGCGCGCCCGGAGCTGCGCAAGATCATGCTGGTCGAGGGCGACGCGCGTGAGACGGTCGCCGGCACGGCGTACGACGTGTTCTTCGCCGACATACACAGCACGCTGCTGGTCGACGCGGTGGTCGACGACGCGCGCAGATTCAGGGCGGCCAACTCTTTCGGGTCGTACTCGTTCTGCGGGGCCGAGCGCGTGGTACTCGACGCCTACCTGGCGGGCGAAACGGCGGATCTCGACGCGCACGAGCGCCGCTTCTTCCGCCACTGGCGGGAGACTCCCTCGGCCGACCCCGCGATCGCGCTGCCCCGGCTGTACCAGCCCATCACCGACGCGCCCTTCCGGCGCCGGGTGTTCGACGCGCTCGGCCGCCCGTGGGAGCCGTCCGTCGCAACGTAGTCCGATCGACGAGCTAAGCAGAGGCGTCGCGGGCCACAGGACTGGATAGAATAGATTAGGAGGGACGGGAACGATGACGCAGACGAAGACAAGCCGCGTCGCGGAGACGCTGGCCCAGCTGACCCTGGAGGAGAAGGCGGCGCTGACCGTCGGGCGCGACACCTGGACAACCGTGCCGATCGAGCGGCTCGGCGTGCCCTCGGTCTGGCTCTCCGACGGCCCTACCGGCCTGCGCAAGGCGCGCGGCGTGGAGGACATGGGGCTGGGCGCGAGCGTGCCCGCCACCTGCTTCCCCACCGAGTCGGCCCTGGGCGCCTCCTGGGACGTCGACCTCGTGTGCGCGGTGGCGGGGGCAATCGCGTCAGAGGCCCAGGCGGAGGGGGTACACGTCGTCCTCGGCCCCGGGGTGAACCTCAAGCGATCGCCCCTGTGTGGGCGCAACTTCGAGTACTTCGCGGAGGACCCCGTCCTCTCCGGCGAGCTGGCCGCGGCCTTCGTCACTGGCCTGCAGGAACAGGGCGTGGGCGCCTGTGTCAAGCACCTGGTGGCCAACGAGAGCGAAACGGACCGCATGATCACCGACTCGGTGGTGAACGAGCGCGCCCTGCGCGAGCTCTACCTGCGGCCGTTCGAGATCGCCATCGCCAAAGCCGCTCCATGGTCGCTCATGGCGGCCTACAACCGGCTCAACGGAACCTACTGCGCCGAGCATCCGCGCCTCCTGCGCGACATCGTCGCGGGGGAGTGGGGCTACAGCGGCGTCGTCATATCCGACTGGTTCGCCGTCAACGACCGCGCGGCCGGGGTCGCGGCGGGACTGCACCTCCAGATGCCCTCCGCGCCGACGGCGGACGCGGTCGTCGCCGCGGTGCGCGAGGGCCACCTCGCCGAGGAACGCCTGGACGAGATCGTGTGCGCCCTGCTGGTATTCATCTCCAAAGCCGGCGCCGCGCGCCGGCAGGGCGCCCCGGCTGATCTCGACGCCCACCACCGCCTGGCGCGGCGCGCCGCGGGCGAGAGTGTGGTGCTGCTCAAGAATGAGGGCGCCCTGCTGCCGCTGGAAGGCGACGCGCTCTCCGAGGTGGCCGTGATCGGCCTCTTCGCGCGGGAGCCGCGCTACCAGGGCGCGGGCAGTTCGCAGGTCGTGCCCACGCGGCCGGCGGAAACCCTTCACGACGAACTGGTCGCCCTAATCGGCCCGACCGGGCGGGTGACCTATGCGGCGGGCTACGGGGAGGACGGCGTGGCCGACCCGGCGCTGCTCGACGAGGCGCGGGAGGCGGCGCAGCGCGCGCGGACGGCCGTGGTGGTGGTCGGGCTGCCAGGATCCTACGAGGAGGAGGGGGCCGACCGCGCGCGCCTCGACCTGCCACCGGGGCACACCGCGCTGGTCGAGGCCGTGCTGGAGGCGCAGCCGCGCGCGGTGGTGGTCCTGCTCAACGGGAGCGCGGTGACGCTGCCGTGGGCCGAGCGGTCGCCTGCCCTCGTCGAGGGCTGGCTCGGCGGGCAGGCGGGGGGCGGGGCCATCGCCGACGTCCTGCTCGGGCGGGTCAACCCTTCCGGCAAGCTGGCGGAGACCTTCCCCGCCCGGCTGGAGGACACGCCCGCCTACCTGAGCTTCCCCGACGACGGGACCGGCCGCGTCCCCTTCGCCGAGGGCCTCTTCACGGGCTACCGCTGGTACGACGCGCGGCGGATCGCCCCGCTCTTCCCCTTCGGCCACGGCCTGTCGTACACCACATTCTCCTACAGCGACCTGACGGTAGAGCAGCCGGCGGCGCCGGGGCGGGACGGCGCGGGGCGTACGGTCGCGGTGTCGCTCACGGTGCGCAACACGGGGGGGCGCGCCGGGCGAGAGGTGGTCCAACTCTACGTGCGCGAGCGGCGTCCGCGTCTGCAACGCCCGGACAAGGAACTCAAGGCGTTCGCCAAGGTTGCTCTGGAATCGGGAGAGGAGACAGAGGTGCGCTTCGCGCTGGACGAGCGCGACTTTGCCGTCTACGACCCACGGGCCGGCGCGTGGGCGCCCACGAGCTCGGTCTTCGACATCCTCGTCGGCGCGTCCTCGCGCGACATCCGCGCGCGGGAGAGCGTGACGCTGACCAGGACCCCTGCCCGGCCGGCGCCGCTGGGGCGATTGAGCCCACTGCGGGACTGGCTGGCCCGCCCGGCCACCCGCGACAGCCTGCGGCCGGTGATCGGCGCCCTGCAGCGACAGTTCTTCGGCGCCGAGGCTGCGCCGCCGGCCGAGGGGTCCGGGAGCGTCGACTCGATCAACGGGTTCGTGGCGGACATGCCCATCGCCAAGCTGGTCATGTTCGGCGCGTTGAGCGAGGGAGACCTGGCGCGCCTGATCGCGGCGGCGAACGCCCGCGACACCGACAGCGCGCCGTAGTTCACAAGGGCCGGTCTGCCGGAGGATCAGTATCAGCTACCCGCTACCCGCTACCCGCTACCC
>JAABUM010003889.1_pt1 | contig 17619 bp, 12 predicted proteins | sample 5559161 | NCBI WGS metagenome assembly JAABUM01 (sample SAMN10711868, study PRJNA513369) | rock metagenome | isolation source: Antarctica rocks | place: Antarctica: Victoria Land, Siegfried Peak nord | reverse complement strand
GCAGATGCGCCTTCGCTGCGGCCCCGGAACGCTCGATCTCACGCTCGTCTCCAGCCACCACCACCCGGGGCAACGATCGGCGGTTCGGCTGTGCCCCGACAGGCAATGCGAACCCGTCCGAAACCCATTGCTGGATAGCGACCGATCGGGTGAATGCGCCGCTGAGTAGCGCAGCCCCTGACTGCTCGGCCCGCAGCCTAAGAACCTCCCGTACATGTGGGTAGGGCGCTCGTGGCTCAGCGAGCTGGTCGTCACCGTCATCCCACCAGGCGACCAGACCGAGGTCGTGCACAGGAGCGAAGGCTGCGGCACGGGTGCCGACGACGCACCGCACGTGCCCGCGCAGCACCTTCAGGAATGCGGTGTACCGCGCCTGGGGCCCCTGGCTCGCTGTGAGCCGCACGTGTCTGCCCGGTCCCAGCTGCTGGGTCATCGCTGCGTCCAAGCGGTCGAGGTCCCGGTAGTCGGGCACCACGATGATGACGCCGCGGCCCCCGTCGAGGGTGGCGCGTGCGGCCTGCGCCAGGGCTGCCGGCCAGTCCGTCTCCGGATGAGTCGTCGGGGCTGCAAGCCACGCTGCAGCAGGCCCACCACCCGTCCGGAGACGGTGTAGAAAGGCCGGTCCAGCCGGGTAGCGATGCCACGCCGCATCGGCTTGCGAGTGGCCACCGGGTTCGTCATCGACGCCACCGATGCCGTCAGTTCGCTGGACAGCATCCGCGACACGAGCCGAACCGGCTGCATCCAAAGCCTTCTCGGCGCCGGCATGACGTGGTGGAACCGCCAGCCGAACCACGTCGTTGAAGACGCCCGCGTAGCGGTCCGCAACTGTTCTGACCAGTAGCGCGACCTGGGCGGTCAGGACCGGCTCGGGCGAGACCACTTTGCGGATGGCGGTAAGCGCTCCGACGTGCTCGGCATCTGCGGCGCGTGCCATCACGAACCCGGACACGTCCTTACCGGCGAACCGCACCTTGACACGGGCACCGGGAACTGCGGTCTGGGCCAGATCGGCTGGAACCGCGTACTCGAACGGTCGATCCAGATGGGCGAGGGCGACATCGACAGCGACCTGAGCGACCAATAGTTGCGCCCCGGGGATCGACGCGGCACGCTCGGGCACCGGCGCTCCCGGTGTGCTCGCACGGGTGGTCGCGGCAGCATGCAGCAACGCCAACTGCTGTTCGTTCGGCGGTACACCGCTGCCGACTGCCCCATTCATGCGCTCAGTTATACGGGTTACCTCCGACAACCGCGTTACCTGCGAGAACGAAGAGCGCCGAACCCGTCAGCGTCGGCGGGTTCGGCGTCTCACTTCACCACAGCGGGTCGGCTGCGATGAAGCTGCTACTTACCCACGGCGCGCTGCAGCTGTTCGACGCGGTCGGTGCGCTCCCAGGTGAACGCATCGGTGACACCAGGTGCCTCGGTACGCCCGAAGTGGCCGTAGGCAGCCGTGGCCTGGTAGATCGGGCGCAGCAGATCCAGGTCGGCGACGATCGCCGCCGGGCGAAGGTCGAAGACGGTATCGATGGCCTTTTGGATGTCGTCCAGCGGGGCGGTCTCGGTGCCGAAGGTCTCGACGTAGAGCCCGACCGGCTGCGCTTTTCCGATGGCGTAGGCAACCTGAACCTCACACCGTGAGGCCAAACCGGCCGCGACGACGTTCTTGGCAACCCAGCGCATGGCGTAGGCGGCAGACCGGTCGACCTTCGACGGGTCCTTACCGGAGAACGCGCCACCACCGTGGCGCGCCATTCCGCCATAGGTGTCGACGATGATCTTGCGGCCGGTCAGTCCGGCGTCACCCATCGGACCTCCGATGATGAACTGACCGGTCGGGTTGATGAGCTTGCGATAAGAGGAGGTGTCCAGCTCGGTCCCTGCTTCGGCGAGCTCGTCGAGCACCGGGCGAATGACGTACTGGTCGATATCGGGTGCGAGCAGCCCGTTCAGCGAGATGTCCTCGGCGTGCTGGGTCGACAGCACGACGGTATCGAGCGCTACGGCGCGCTCACCCTCGTAGGAGATCGTGACCTGGGTCTTGCCGTCGGGGCGTAGATAGGGCAGCGCGCCGTCCTTGCGCACCTGGGTCAGGCGCTCGGACAGCCGATGCGCGAGGAAGATCGGAAGCGGCATCAGCACATCGGTGTCCTGGCACGCATACCCGAACATCAGGCCCTGGTCGCCCGCGCCCTGACTGTCGAGCGCTTCGGTGCCGCCCTCGGCACGGTGTTCGTGCGCGCTGTCGACACCCTGGGCGATATCGGAACTCTGGGCACCGATCGAGATCGAGACGCCACAGGAGCGGCCGTCGAAGCCCTTCAGCGACGAGTCGTACCCGACGCGAACGATGGTGTCACGGACCAACTTGGCGATAGGGACGTAACTGTTGGTCGTCACCTCACCGGCGACATGGACCAGTCCGGTGGTGACCATGGTCTCCACCGCGACCCTTGAACGCGGATCCTCGGCGAGCATGGCGTCGAGGATTGCGTCGCTGATCTGGTCGCAGATCTTGTCCGGGTGTCCCTCGGTGACCGATTCGGACGTGAAAAGGCGTACCACTGCAGCTGTCTCCTTGATTTTCTGGATATCACGGCTGTCGCGCGGCGAATGCTTCGCGACCCGATTGGCCTCGCGTCGAGCGGTACCACGTAGCCGACGGCCGAGTCTAGACGTTCGGCCTCAGTTCACGGACGGCGTCCCATACGGCATGTGCAATGACGTCTTTGCCGGCCGGTCCGACACCGCGAGCGTGCAAGCCGTCACCGATCAGCAGATGCACACGGGTTTCGTCCTGGCCGAACGTGACCCCGTCACCGACCTCGTTGGCAACGAGGAGGTCGACCGGCTTGCGGGCAAGCTTCGCGCGCGCGTGATCAAGGACGCTACCGCCATCGTCACCGGTCTCGGCAGCGAACCCGACCAGCAGCGGTGTCGCGTCTGCACCGCGATCGGAGATCAGCTCTGCGAGGATGTCGGGGTTACGCACCAGCACAACAGTGGGCGCGGCATCCGGGTCGTCCGGGTCGAATGTTTTCTTGATCTTCGACGTCGCGGCCTGCGCAGGCCGGAAGTCGGCGACTGCCGCTGCCATCACGACCACGTCGAACCCCTCGGCAGCCTGCGAGAGCACGGCCTCGCGAAGTTGGAGTGCTGTCTCGACGCGCAGCATCCCGCAACCCGAGGGTGCCGGTGTGTCGACGGTCGAGATCAGCATGACGTGGGCGCCGCGAGCCGCGGCTGTCGCCGCAAGTGCGTACCCCTGCTTTCCCGAGGACCTGTTCCCGAGATAGCGAACCGGGTCCAGCGGCTCGCGGGTGCCCCCGGCGGTGATGAGAATCCGCAGTCCGGAAAGGTCCCGATCCCCGAGATCGGCCCGACCCGCCAACACGTTCGTGCAGTACTGCGCGATGTCGGACGGTTCTGGAAGTCGACCCGGTCCGGTGTCGGCACCGGTCAGCCGTCCGCTGGCGGGGTCCATCACGTGGGCTCCCCGGCCACGCAACGTCGACACATTCGCTGCTGTCGCAGGGTGTTGCCACATCTCGGTATGCATCGCCGGAGCGAACACCACCGGGCAACGCGCGGTCAGCAGCGTCGTCGTGAGCAGGTCGTCAGCGATGCCATGAGCCGCTTTCGCCAGGATGTCGGCTGTCGCCGGTGCCACCACCACGAGGTCGGCCTGTTGGCCGATGCTCACATGCGGAACCAGGTGGACGTCTGTCCACACGTCGTCAGCCACGGCCTTTCCGGACAAGGCAGCCCACGTAGGAGCGCCGACGAAGCGAAGAGCCGCAGCGGTGGGAACGACAGTGACATCGTGACCGCTTTCGGTCAACGAACGAAGCAACGAGCATGCCTTGTACGCGGCGATGCCACCGCTGACTCCAAGGACGATGCGCATGACAGACGCCGCGGAGATCTCGCTAGTGGCCGAGGGGATGCCTACGCTTCGACCTTCTCGATGTCGAGCAAGCCCTGGTTGATCTCACGCAGCGCGATGGACAGCGGCTTGTCGTTCACCTGGCTGTCGACCAACGGTCCGGCGTATTCAAGCAGACCTTCGGACAACTGCGAGTAGTAGGCGTTGATCTGACGAGCCCGCTTGGAGCCGTAGATCACGAGGGCGTACTTGGAGTCCGCGACGGCGAGCAGGTCGTCGATCGGCGGATCGGTGATGCCCTCGGGGGCGGCTTTGGTGCCAGACATGAAAACTCTCTCCCGTTGCTGTGCTGATCAGTCAGACGGACGGTGGTGGTGGTGGCCCGCCTGGGCGCGCAAAAGCGCCAGCTTAACGCTGCTCCATCAAGTGTACGAGTTCTGCAGCGGCGCGCTGCACGTCGTCGTTGACGATCACGGTGTCGAACTCGTCGGCGGCAGCCAATTCGAGACGGGCAGTCGCCAACCGGCGCTCACGTTCGTCGTCGGTCTCGGTACCCCGGCCGACGAGGCGTCGGACCAACTCCTGCCACGACGGCGGAGCCAGGAACACGAAGTGCGCGTCCGGCAACTGCTCGCGGACCTGTCGGGCACCCTGCAGATCGATCTCCAACAACGGCAACCGGCCGGCTTCGGTGGCGGCTTGCACGGGCGCCCTGGGCGTGCCGTAACTGGCGCGTCCGTGCACCACTGCGTACTCCAAGAACTCCCCCTTGGCGACGAGTTCGTCGAAGCGGCCCTGGCTGACGAAGTGGTAGTGGCGACCCTCGACCTCACCAGGGCGGGGAGTGCGGGTGGTGGTCGATACCGATAGCCACACCTGGGGGTGGTGCTCGCGAATGTAGGCCGACACAGTTCCCTTGCCGACGGCAGTCGGCCCGGCCAGCACGAAGACTGCAGGCATACCTCAGCCCTCGAACCGCTCCAGGAGTCCGGCGATCTGGTTGACGCCCAACCCTCGCACCCGCCGACTTTCGGAGATGCCGATGTCCCACATGATCTGTGCAGCCTTCACGCGGCCGACACCGGGCATCGACTCGACCAACGCTGAGACCTTCATTTTGCCGATGATGTCGTTGTGCTTGCCATCCTCGATGACCTGTCGCAGCGAACCTCCCGCATGTTTGAGGCGGTTCTTGACTTCCGCACGTTCGCGGCGGGCCGCTGCCGCCTTCTCCAACGCCTTGGCTCGTTGCTCGGGCGTCAGTTCGGGGAGGGCCACGTGGTTGCTCCTGCTGGTCTGCGGGGTTCGAAAAGGCTTTTGGATGTACATCGAGTCGTCGCCCCAGGGGAGTTCGACCGTTCGAGGCGAACCTATCGAGCCGAACGCGGTTCGGCAATCCGGGGTCGAAACGCGTTCTTCTAAAACACTATTGACTGCTACATTCCAGCTCGACAGAGCGGCCCCGTGACGTAGCCGGAATCACACTCGCAGCGCGTCGCAAGAACGCCGTGCGGCGTCCCGCAGCGCGCTGATCCCAGGCCCGGCCGACAACACCTCACGGCTACTGGCGGCGAGTACCTGGGGCCGCGCCGCGCCGAATACCTCATCCAGTTGCTCCGGTGCGGCACCCTGTGCACCGACCCCCGGCGCGAGGATGGGGGTCGCCGCGGCCACCAGGTCCAGGCCGAGACGTTCTACCGCGTCGCCGACCGTCGCGCCCACGACGAGTCCGACGCTGCCCAGGCCGCCGGTAACGGCTACCTGGGCGTTGTCGCGCGCTGCGCCGTTCACGACGCTCGCGGCGACGCTGACGCCGTCGCGGATCGCGTGTTGTACCGATGCGCCCTCAGAGTTGGAGGTGAGCGCAAGCACGAAGACGCCTCGACCGTTCACGCGGGCCAGGTCGATCGCCGGTCGCAACGACTCGTAACCGAGATAGGGACTCACCGTGATCGCGTCGGGCGAGTGTGGATGATCGGCGAGGAAGGCGTCCGCGTAAGCGGCCATCGTGCTGCCGATGTCTCCGCGTTTCACGTCCAGCACGACCAACGTGCCCGACTCTCGCAAGCCCTGCACGACCCGTTCCAACAGTGCCACTCCCCCGGACCCGAACACCTCGAAGAAGGCCGATTGCGGCTTCACGGCGGCGAGGGTGCCGCCGAAGGCCTCCACGCAGGTCATCGCGAATCGTTCGACCCCGGCCAGGGTGAACGGCAAACCCCAAGCCTGCACCAGCGAGCGGTGCGGATCGATACCGGCACAGAGCGGACCGTGGGTGTCCATCGCCGCGCGCAACCGCGCACCGAACGGGGCGCGTGGCAGCGACTCGTCTCTCGCGGTGTTCATCGCCGGGCGTACAGATCCAGGTCGCGTGCATGTGCCTGCAACGGCTTGACCTTCATCGGCCCGGCCAACTGGGCTTCGATGCCCTGCACAGCGGCCGCGAGCTGCTGGACGGTGGTGATGATCGGTCGGTCCATGCTGGTCGTAGCGGCGCGGATCGCGTAGCCGTCCGCGCGGGAATCCTGGCCCGAGGGGGTGTTGACGACCATTGCGATGTCCCCGGCGAGAATCCGATCGACGACAGTCGGCTCACCGTCTGGCCCGCGACCCTCACTGTGCTTGCGCACGACGTCGGCGCGGACTCCGTTCCGACGCAGCACCTCTGCCGTGCCGCCGGTCGCCAACAGGGTGAAACCAAGATCGGCCAGACGCTTGAGCGGGAAGATCATCGCGCGCTTGTCGCGGTTCGCGACCGAGACGAAGATCGTGCCCTCGTTCGGCAGACCGGTGATCGAACCGAGCTGGCTCTTTGCGAACGCCGCGCCGAAGTTCTCGTCGATGCCCATGACTTCGCCGGTTGAGCGCATTTCTGGGCCCAGGAGGCTATCGACGACTTCGCCGCCGGCTGTCAGGAACCGCTTGAACGGCAGGACGGCTTCCTTCACCGCGATGGGTGCAGAGTCGGGAAGGGTGCTCCCGTCGCCGTGCGGCGGCAGGATGCCCTCCTCACGCAACTGGGTAATGGTCGCGCCGAGCATCACCCGAGCGGCCGCTTTGGACAACGGAACTCCGGTGGCCTTGGCGACGAACGGGACCGTGCGGCTGGCACGCGGATTAGCTTCCAGCACATAGAGGATGTCCTGGGCGAGGGCGAACTGCACGTTCATCAACCCGCGCACCCCGATGCCCTCGGCGAGCTTGCGGGTGTAGTCGCGCACCCGATCGATCTCGCCGACGCCAAGGGTGACCGGTGGCAGCGTGCATGCGGAGTCTCCGGAGTGGATCCCGGCCTCTTCGATGTGTTCCATGATTCCGCCGAGGTACATGTCGTGACCGTCGAACAACGCATCGACGTCGATCTCGATGGCGTCGTCCAGGAACCGGTCGACCAGCACCGGATGCTCCGGGGAGGCGACGGTCGCGCGGGTGACGTACTGCGACAGGGTCTGGTCGTCGTACACGATCTCCATGCCACGGCCACCGAGCACGTAGGACGGGCGCACCAGCACCGGGTAGCCGATCTCATCCGCCACAGCGACCGCTTCCTCCGCGCTGTAGGCGGTGCCGTGCTTGGGAGCGGGCAGTCCCGCCTCTGCCAGGACCCGACCGAAAGCACCCCGATCTTCGGCGAGGTCGATGGCCTCCGGCGAGGTGCCCACGATCGGCACGCCAGCCTCTTTGAGGGCTTTGGCGAGACCGAGCGGTGTCTGTCCGCCGAGTTGGACGATGACCCCGGCCAGTGGGCCAGCGGCGCGCTCAGCATGCACCACCTCCAGCACGTCCTCGAGTGTGAGCGGCTCGAAGTAGAGCCGACTGGAGGTGTCGTAGTCGGTCGAGACCGTCTCGGGGTTGCAGTTGATCATCACCGTGTCGAACCCGGCGTCGCGCAGCGCGAACGAAGCGTGCACGCAGGAGTAGTCGAACTCGACGCCCTGCCCGATCCGGTTCGGACCGGACCCGAGGATCAGCACGGCCGGGCGTTCGCGCGGCAGGACTTCGGTCTCCTGGTCGTAGGTGGAGTAGTAGTACGGCGTATCGGCCGCGAACTCGGCCGCGCAGGTGTCGACGGCCTTGTAGACCGGGCGCACCCCGAGTGCGTGCCGCACACCGCGTACGACCGGCTCGCTCATCCCGCGTAGTTGGGCCAGTTGAGCGTCTGAGAAACCATGCCGCTTGGCCAGTCGAAGCAGGTCCGGGGTGAGTTCGGCGGTATCGCTGACCCGCTGCGCGACCGTGTTGATCAGCTCCATCTGGTCCAGGAACCAAGGATCGATCCTGGTGGCCTCGTGGACCTCCTCGACGGACAGTCCCGCGCGCAGCGCCTGCTGCACCAGCACGATGCGACCGTCGGTCGGAGTGCGGGCCTGGTCCAGCAGTGCCCGGCCCATTGCCTTGGACGGCTTGTCGTCCGGGTGCCAGTGGAAGGAGGACCCGGACCGCTCCATCGAGCGCAATGCCTTCTGCAGCGCCTCGGTAAAGTTGCGGCCGATCGACATGGCCTCACCCACCGACTTCATGGTGGTCGTCAGCGTCGGGTCAGCCGCCGGGAACTTCTCGAACGCGAACCGCGGCACCTTGACCACGACGTAGTCGAGCGTCGGCTCGAACGCCGCGGGGGTCTTCTCGGTGATGTCGTTCGGCACCTCGTCGAGGGTGTACCCGATCGCCATCTTCGCCGCGATCTTCGCGATCGGGAAGCCGGTCGCCTTCGACGCGAGCGCGCTGGACCGCGAGACCCGCGGGTTCATCTCGATCACGATGATCCGGCCGTCATCGGGGTTGATCGCAAACTGAATGTTGCAGCCACCGGTATCTACACCGACCTCGCGGATGATCGCGATGCTGATGTCCCGCAGGCGCTGGTATTCACGGTCGGTCAGGGTGAGCGCCGGCGCGACGGTGATCGAATCGCCCGTGTGCACCCCCACGGGGTCGACGTTCTCGATGGAGCACACGATCACGACGTTGTCGGCGTGGTCGCGCATCACCTCCAGCTCGAACTCCTTCCACCCGAGGATCGACTCCTCCAGCAGGACTTCGGTGGTCGGGCTGGCCTGCAGCCCGGCGCCGGCGATGCGGCGCAGACCCGCCTCGTCATAGGCGAAGCCGGAACCCAGACCGCCCATAGTGAACGACGGACGCACGACCATCGGGTAGCCGAGCTCCCCGGCGACGGCAAGGCATTCCTGCATCGTCCGCGCGATGGTCGAGCGAGCAGATTCGGCGCCGCACCGGGCGACGACGCCCTTGAACCGCTCACGGTCCTCGCCCAGCTCGATTGCCTCGACGTTCGCGCCGATCAACGGGCAACTGTACTTCTCCAGCACACCTGAGTAGTGCAGCGCGATGGCAGCATTCAACGCCGTCTGACCACCCAGGGTGGCGAGCACCGCATCTGGGCGCTCGGCGGCGATGATCGACTCGATGACGGCCGGGTTGATCGGCTCCACGTAGGTCGCGTCGGCGAACTCGGGGTCGGTCATGATCGTGGCCGGGTTGGAATTGACCAGGATTACCCGCAGGCCCTCCTCTCGTAATACTCGGCAGGCCTGGGTACCGGAGTAGTCGAACTCGCAGGCCTGCCCGATGACTATCGGCCCGGAACCGATGACCAGAACGCTCTTGATGTCTTTGTTGCGCGGCATCTAGGCCACCGCACGAAGTTCTGCGCTCGTGCCCCGCTCCGATACTTCGCGAGGACCCCGACCTGCTCGAAATGGGTTCACGTTGTTGGATTCCCTTCCATCAGGTTGACGAACCGGTCGAACAGGTAGGCCGCATCGTGTGGGCCGGCGGCCGCCTCGGGGTGGTACTGCACCGAGAAGGCCGGCAGGTCGAGGCATTCCAGACCTTCGACCACGTCGTCGTTGAGGCACACGTGCGAGACCCGCACCCGACCGAACTCCGCGCCTGCCGGGGCCTGCACATCCCCCTCCAGCGGCGCGTCGACCGCAAATCCGTGGTTGTGGGCAGTGATCTCGACCTTGCGCGTGCTGCGGTCGATCACCGGCTGGTTGATGCCGCGGTGTCCGTACTTCAGCTTGTAGGTGCCGAACCCGAGCGCCCGGCCGAGCAGTTGGTTGCCGAAGCAGATGCCGAAGAACGGGATGCCGGCCCGCAGCACCTGTTGCAACAACGCGACCTGGGGTGCTGTCGCCGGGTCACCCGGACCGTTGGAGAAGAACACCCCATCGGGGGCGAGTTCGGCGACCTGCTCGAAGGTGGTGTCAGCGGGCAGCACATGCACCTCGACGCCGCGCGAGGCGAGACTGACCGGTGTCGCCGCCTTGATCCCGAGGTCGAGCGCGGCCACCGTGAACCGCTTCTCCCCGACCGCGGGAACGACATACGTCACCGGGGTGGAAACCTCCGATGCCAGTTCGGCGCCCTGCATGAGCGGTGCCTCGGTCACCCGCGCCATCAGATCGCCGTCCGGTCCGTCCAGAGCCGCACCGGAGAAGATGCCGACCCGCATCGCACCACGCTCGCGCAGGTGCCGGGTCAGTGCCCGGGTGTCGATGCCGCTGATACCGACGATGCCCTGTTCGCACAGGTCGTCCTCCAGGGTGCGCACCGACCGCCAGTTGCTGGGCCGCAACGCTGCGTCGCGCACGACATACCCTGCGACCCAGATGCGCCGCGACTCCTCGTCCTGGTCGTTGGCGCCCGTGTTTCCGATGTGCGGGGCGGTCATGACGACGACCTGGCGGTGGTAACTGGGGTCGGTCAGGGTCTCCTGGTAGCCGGTCATCCCGGTGGAGAAGACGGCCTCGCCGAAAGTCACGCCGACAGCGCCGTAGGCCTCACCCTCGAAGGTCGTGCCGTCCTCGAGCAGGAGCGTAGCGGGCCCCCGACCGGTGATCGAGAGGGGATGGGAAATGTGAGTTTTCACGCGGTTACCTCACCGTCGAGCAGCGTGGCCCGACCTCGTAGGAAGGTGGCGTGCACCGCGCCGTCCAGTGCGATGCCGTGCCATGGATTGTTGGACGACAGCGATCGCGAGTCCGACCGGTCGACGGTCACGCGGGCGGCCGGGTCGAAGAGCACCAGGTTCGCGGGTGCACCGTCGGCAAGACCCTGGCCCTGCACGTCCAGCCCTGCGATGCGGGCCGGGGTGGCCGACATCGCGGCAGCAACGCCCGACCAGTCCATCAGACCTCCGCGCACCATCACGGTATGCACGACCTGCAGCGCCTGTTCGAGCCCGAGCATTCCGAACGCCGCCTCGGAGAACGCGTGCTCCTTGTCGTGCCGGGCGTGCGGAGCGTGATCGGTGGCAACCGCGTCGATGGTGCCGTCCGCGAGTGCCGCGCGTAACACCGCGATGTCCTGCAGCGGCCGCAGCGGCGGGTTGACCTTGAACGTCGGGTCGTAGGTAGAGACCTTCTCGGTCGGGAGCATCAGGTGATGCGGTGTGACTTCTGCCGTCACGTCGATCCCCGCAGCTTTCGCCCATCGGATGACCTCGACCGAGCCAGGGGTCGAGACGTGTGCGATGTGCACCCGGCTGCCGGTGTGGCGGGCCAGCATCACGTCGCGGGCGACGATGACCTCTTCTGCCACCCCGGGCCATCCGGGAAGTCCCATCCGGCCCGACAGTTCGCCCTCGTGAACGCAGGCTTCGGAGCCAGCCAGGCGCGGGTCCTGCGCGTGCTGTGAGATCACTCCCCCGAACGCCCGCACATACTCCAGGGCCCGGCGCATCAACCGTGCGTCGTGCACGCATTTGCCGTCGTCGGAGAAGACCCGCACCCGGGCCCGCGAGCGGGCCATCAGCCCCAGCTCGGCCAACTGCTCCCCTGCGAGCCCTTTGGTGACGGCGCCCACCGGATGCACGTCGACCAACCCGGCGTCGCGGCCGAGTTCGGCGACGCGCTCGGCAGCTTCGGCGGTGTCGGTCACCGGGTCGGTGTTGGCCATCGCGAGCACTGCGGTGAACCCGCCCGCAGCAGCTGCGGCCGAACCGCTGGCAATGGTCTCGGCGTCCTCGCGGCCCGGTTCGCGCAGGTGGGTGTGCAGGTCGACGAGCCCGGGAAGGGCGATCAGTCCGTCGGCGTCGATCCGCCGCACCTCACCCGGGACGTCACCGACGGCAACGTCCCGTCGCACGACGCCGCCCGTCAGCAACAGATCCTCGCGGCCCCCGCCGACAACATCGGCTCCCACGATCAGGTAGTTCTGGGTGTTCATGAGGTCCTCCTCGGGGTGCCCGCGACGTATCGGAGCCACGCGCAGGACTTCCTCCGTGGGTTGCTCACGATGCGCCTCCGAGCAGGTGGTAGAGCACGGCCATTCGTACGGCGACACCGGCCGAGACCTGGTCGAGGATCGCCGAGCGCGCCTCGTCGGCAGCATCGGCGGTGATCTCCAGACCCCGGTTCATCGGGCCGGGATGGGCGATGACGGCATCGGGGCGCAACAGCGCGAGGCGGCGGCGGGTCAGGCCGTACCCGATCGTGTACTCGCGCGGCGTCGGGAAGTACCCGCCGTTCATCCGCTCCTTTTGCACCCGCAGCATCATCACCGCGTCGGCATCGGGCAGCACCGCGTCGAAGTCGTAGGACGCGGTGAAGCCCTCAGCCGCACTCCAGGCACCGATACCGCTGGGCATCAGGGTCGGCGGCGCGACCAGTGTCACCCTGGCGCCGAGCGTCTTGAGCAGGATCAGATTGCTGCGCACGACCCGGGAGTGCGTGAGGTCGCCGGCGATGACGATGTGCTTGCCGTTCAGATCACCGATGCGGCGACTGATCGTGTACGCGTCCAACAGGGCCTGGGTGGGGTGCTCGTGGGTGCCGTCACCCGCGTTGATGATGATCGAATCGACCCACTGCGTGACCTGCGCCGGGGCGCCGCTCGCGTGATGGCGGATGACCATGCCGTCCACGCCCATTGCGGCGACCGTGGTCACGGTGTCGCGCAACGATTCGCCCTTGCTCACCGACGACCCCTTCGCCGAGATGTTGATGACGTCCGCTGACAGCCATTTCCCGGCGATCTCGAAGGAGGAGCGGGTGCGGGTGGAGTCCTCGAAGAAGAGGTTGACCACGGTGCGCCCGCGCAGTGCCGGCAGCTTCTTGACGTCACGATGCTGGATCTCGTGCATCCGGGTGGCGGTCTCCATCATCGCCAGTGCCCCGTCGCGGCTCAGATCCGCCGCGGACAACAGGTGCTTCACCGCGAGCTCCCGTCGATGATCCGGACCTCGTCGACGCCGTCGTCCTCGGTGAGTGAGACGTGCACCCGTTCGCTGAGCGCGGTCGGGAGGTTCTTGCCGACATGGTCGGCACGAATAGGCAACTCCCGGTGCCCACGGTCGATCAGTACCGCCAGGCGCACCGCCCGCGGCCTGCCCAGGTCACCGATCGCGTCGAGCGCCGCGCGGACCGTGCGGCCGCTGAAGAGCACGTCGTCGACCAACACCACCACTCGGTTGTCGATGCCGTCGGGCGGGATCTGGGTGGGCGCAGCGGCGCGGATGGGTTGCAACTTCAGGTCGTCCCGGTACATCGTGACGTCCAGCGCACCGCTGGGGACCTGCACGTCCTCGACATCTGCGATCGCCTGCGCGAGACGTTCGGCAAGCGTGACGCCGCGCCGTGGGATACCGAGCAGTACCAGGTCCTGCGCACCCCTGTTTCGTTCGAGCAACTCGTGCGCGATACGCCGCAGAGCTCTACGGATCTCGTTCTGGGAAAGGACTACTCGACCGATGGGTGGAGCGGGCACCGTTGGGTCTGGACGCGTATACATGCGTCATGACCTCCTTCGCCGCCTCGCCGGACGGATCGTTAAAGGATGTCTGTCGGACTTGACAATAGCGGCACGAGGCCGGCTGCTGTGCCACCGCCCGCGATCTGGTCAGCGCTCGATTGCCACCGCTGCCGGAACTCTCAGGGGCTGGTGTAGGCCGTCACGTCGACGATGAGACTGAGGGATGCGCCGGACATGTTGGTGAACGTGATCCTGCCCGCCGAGTCGATCCGCAGCAGCGCGGTGTTGGCGCCGGACCCTCCCGTGGAGAACCCGAGCAGGGACGGGGTTCCTGCGAGCGGACTGCTCGTGAGGTAGCCGCTGGCGCGCGGGGAACTGACCTCGATCGAGACGGCCACCCCCGTGGCGGTGCCGGGCACTGGCGTGCCGGTCGTGTCACGAACCTGAACTGACATCGACGCGCGCGCCGGCAGACGTACACGGGACGGGTACGTCGTCGTGCCGCTCGCGCTGGAGATGATGCGCGTCGAGGGCACCAGCGTCCATTGACCACCCGACGTCGACCCGTATCCATGGACGTCGACCAGTACGTTCAGGCTGCGGGAGGAGTGATTGGTGACCGTGATGGTGCCGTTCGATGCGACCTTGGACAAGGTCGTGCTCGCGACCGTCCTGTTCGCACCGAAGGAGACTATCGAGGTCCGGTCGCTGCCGATCGTCAGCCACCCGGAGGCAGTCGAGGACACCGCAGTCACGTTGAACAGCGCACTGGAGGACCCTGACGGCACCGGGGAACCCGAGGTGCCGGCAACCCGGACTGCGACGCTGCCCCCAGCCGGTACAGCTGTCGTGCGACTGTTCGACCTGGTCCCGACGCGGGTGTCGAGGAGCCGGACGTGGGACACCGGGGTCCAGCGTGTACCCGCAAGGGAGGCGTAGGCCTCAGCGTCGACCAGCAGGTGCACCGCTGAGCGCCCCCGGTTGGTGACCGTCACTGCCTTACCGGAAAGCGGGAAGAGCCGCGACGAGGCAGTCGTCTGCGAGGCGCCATAGGAGATGGCCCCGGCCGGAGTGGTCAGCCAACCTGCCGACGAAGCGACCACGCTGAAGTGCAGCTGGGCACCGCTCGCCGATGAAGGCACCGGTGAACCAGGCAGTCCACTGACCCCGATAGTGAGCGACCGACCCGCGCCCAGCGCTGTGCGGACCCGATTGAACGAGGTGCCTTGTCGGGTGTCGACCAATCGCACCGGCGTCACGGCCGTCAACCGTGTCGGGCCGGTGGGGACGACGGTGGCCGTTGTTGCGGGCTGCCCCGATCCGCCTGCGTTACGCGCGGTGACAGTGAAGCGGTAAGCCGTCCCGTTGCGCAGGCCCGACACTTTCGCCTTACGAGCACCCGCAGCAGCGGTGACGACCTGACCGCCTGGCGACGCGGTGATGGTGTAGCCGGTGGCGTCGCCGCCGGTCGAGGGCGCAGCCCACCGCACCGTCGATGCTGCGTCGGCGACATCGGCGTAGAGGGCTGACGCTGCACCCGGCACCTTGGGCAGGACTGGCTTCGGTGGCGTGGACGATGACAAGGGCCGGAACCACATCGCGTCGACGGCGAACGGGGTACGCGCGGGGCTACCACCGTTGTCACCGACGTGCACCACGACAGTCCCTGCGGACTTCAGGGTGAAGGCACCGACCGAGCGGTACCCCTTGGCGCCGGCCTGGTCCACCACCGAGTTCTCCGACACCCCGGAGCCGCGGATCGAGTATCGGGCCTTGCCACCGCTGTTGCTCGGGGGTAGGTAGGCCATCGCGCTGTAGCTGCCTGGCATCAGATACATCGACCAGCTCGCGCCGTTCACCTCAGCGGAGGTCCCACTACTTCCGCTCCAGGCAGCGTGACCGCGAAGGCCCTGCCCGACGTTCGAGCGCCAGAAGGACATTGGACCGGTCCATCCCAGGCCTGCTCCAGTGGGTCCGGTGGTGTGGTTTCCGTAGTCGACGGGCACCGCGTTCCCTGCGAGTCTTGTGTCGATCCAGTTGGCGTCCAGTTGCAACCGGACGCCGCCCCACGTTTCGGAGGTGTTCCCCGCGTACTGATGCAGACGCTGGTGGTTGGCCCAGGTGGAGTCGGGGAACCGGGGGTAGGAGGATTGCGCGCGGCTGGTGGCGATCCCGTTCCAGTAGGCGAACCACACGTGGTCCGGCGCGGTGAAACTGCTGCCCGCGCCGACCATGTCGCTCATCACCGAGCCTGGGCCCCCGTACACCCCGGACAGGTACCCCGAGCGGTGCAACACGCTGGTCCATGCCGAGAGGAAGGACAGCACGGTGGACCGACACGAACTACCGGCTCCGTAGTCCTCCATGTCGTAGTAGATGGGGCGGCCGGTCCCGACCCCGAATTTGCGGGCCTTGGCGATCGCGTCGGTCGCGGCGGCCGATCCCTGGCTCGAGGCCGATGCGGGAGAAATGGTCGCCAGTCCCTGCTGGCTGACACACGGTGCCTGCAGGCCCACGTAGATCGGCATCAGACCCCACCCTTGGGCGCTCACCGACGACACCCACGACGCAGAGAGGTTTCCGTCACCACAGGCCCGCAATGCTCCGCCGATGTAGATCCCGGCCGCCCGGTATCGCGAGGCCTTCCACGCCCTCATGGTGTCCACAGAGGGCGCTGAACACGTGTCCATGCCCAGCCCCGTGAACACTCCCGCGCTCCCACCGGTCGACGATGAGAAGGGAGTCATCGTGGCTGCTCGGGAGGACGTGCTCGGAGCGGACTCCTGCGCCGATCGTTGGACGGACGGGCTAGTCCGAGCTGCCTGAAGATCCCTTTGCGGTACGGCACCTGCCGTGGGCGACACCGTCTTCAGCACCGTGTCGATGCTGGTGCGCAATGGTCCCCAGGTCGCTTGGACCACCACCTGACGGTCCGCCACCGCAGCAACCTGCTCGTGTGACGGCTCGTTCACCGTCACCCGGGCCGACATCACGCCGACCTTGTTTGCCGATACCCCGACCGGCGCAGCGGAGGGGGCGAGCCACAGGGTGTCAGCCCGCCCGATGACGTGAGCGGGGCAGTCCTGCTGGTCAGAGGCCGCACCGAGGTAGACCGTGGCCACATCCAGACGCACGCAGGCAGCTGGTGTCTTGTCGAGGTCGACCACCCGCCAGCTACCGGGTACCCGGGCGTGGACTCCACCATAGGAGACAGTGCGGGTGCCGCCGGCGCTGGACGTTGGCGACACGGGCGTGGGCGCGCTACGCACGGACGGAACCGCCGTCGGTGTGGGCGCGGGGTCGGCGGCGGCAGCAGGAAGTGGCCCACCCACGCCAGTGAGACCCGTGGCGACGACGAGCGAGAGCAGCCCGATGGCTGGCTTGAGCACACGGGGTGAACGGGGTCCACGGCGAACTGACACTGGGGCTCCTGTGAGATATCTGAAAGAGGTGCCCCCACAAAGTGCCATATCGTATTCACGTTTTGCGGTTTGGAGTCCTACCTAAAAAAAGAATCTGTCGCAGTGAATAGTGCACCTGATATCGATGGAATCTTCGAGAAGGCGTTCCATGACCTTTTCTAGTACTCAGAAGACGATTCAAACCAGAGTGTGTTTGATCTGCGCGATCTGCGACAACAATCCGCTCATGAACTGCGGGGAGGAGTCCGTCGACAGTTCACCCGCGAGGTGCGCAGCCTCAGCAATCGCCACTTTCTCAGGGACATCCTCGTTGAACGCCAGTTCCCACACAGCGATCCGCAGCAGCGCCCGGTCAACTGATGGCATCCGGTCCATCGGCCAGTCGGTGTAGGTCTGAATCGTTTCGTTGATGACTCCCCAGTGCGAGACCACCCCACGTACCAGCGCAGCGGTGTAATCCGGCAGTGGCGCAGGGGTGACCGGAACCAACACCCGCTCGTCGAGCAGGGTGACCGCGTTGACGCCACGCTGCTCGGCCTCGAAGAGGAGGTCGAGCGCGCGCTTACGAGCTTTGGTGCGGGCGCCCACGCT
>JAABUM010003886.1_pt1 | contig 17642 bp, 18 predicted proteins | sample 5559161 | NCBI WGS metagenome assembly JAABUM01 (sample SAMN10711868, study PRJNA513369) | rock metagenome | isolation source: Antarctica rocks | place: Antarctica: Victoria Land, Siegfried Peak nord | reverse complement strand
CACTTCCTGGCCTTCGCCTGTCTCATGGCCACAAAACTCGTCAAGGTCATCCTCAGTCACTAACACCCTCTAGACGAAAGCGGCGCAAAACACGATTCTTTCTGGCGTTTTGAACCGTGTTCCGGTTCACGAAGCGGCAGCCGCGTTTCTGCCTGGCAAACACATCGGCGACAACGCGGCCCGACACGCGCACGCCGGAGCGGGCGGCCCAGCGGTTGTGCTACGTGTCGATTTGAAGGATTTCTTCCCCTCGATCACCTTCGCGCGCATCGCGGGCGTGTTCGCCTCGCTGGGCTACAACGGAGGGATTTCCACTTTGCTCGCGCTGATTTGCACCGAACCGCCGCGCGTGGAAGCGACTTTCGATGGACACAAATCGTTCGTCGCCTTGGGCGAACGATTTGTGCCTCAAGGCGCGCCAACTTCGCCCGCTCTGACGAATTTGCTGTGCCGCCGACTCGATGCGCGCTTGGGCGGTCTGGCCGCGTATGCGGGTTTCATTTACACGCGCTATGCCGACGATCTGGTGTTTTCGTCGGCGCAAAACGAGGCGCGCGTCGTGTCGCTTCAGCGCGGCGTGTTGAAGGTGTTGGAATCGGAAGGCTTGGTCGTGAACCCCGACAAAGTAGCGATTCTGCGGCGCGGCGCGCGCCAGAGCGTGACGGGGTTGGTGGTCAACAACGGCGATGGGCCGCGCGTTTCGCGCCGCGATTTGAAGCGCTTTCGCGCCGTTTTGCACGACATCGAAACCAACGGCGCCCAAGCAGTAAGCGAAAAAATGGGCCAGAGTGCCCAGAGTTACGCGCGCGGTTATCTGTCGTTCATCCACATGATCTCGCCTGAAATCGCGGCGAAATTGCGCGAAAAACACGTGTGGCTGAGTGCTTAAGTCCTCAGGCTGTCTCTTAAAATCGTTTGTATCAACGAGTTAAAGTCAAGCGACATTTCTCATCTTCCATTCGTCGTGGACGTCGAGGAGCAACTATTTTCTCATCGGCATCCGGCTGAGCTTACGTCTGAATTCATCAGTTGGTGGTGCGCCGCTCGCGCCGCAGAAGTTCCAGTTCCGCCCGCAACGGCGCCCAATACGCGCGATCCAACGCGCGTTCGCGTTCTTCTTCGCGCTTGAGAGCGGCTTCGATGGCCAGTTCACCGACGCCATCACGCGCTAAAAGTGCGGCTTCGCGCCCGACCCCAACTTCGGGGAACCGCTTGGCGACGGCAAGCAAAATCGCGGGTGTTCGCGCTTCTTCGAGCCAGAATCGGACGCGTTGAGGTGTTGGTTCGTGGCGGTTGGAAAAGTAGTTCTGCAGCACCAGTTGTTCGATCATCGGCCAGTCTTTGGTGCGCTGCGTCTTCTTAAAGCGTATCTCACAGAGGTTGCAACATCCGTCCAAACATGGCAAGCTATGTCCGCCGAGGCACGATGTCGCACAACGGACAGGGCAAGCCATGTCCCTACGATGCACTTCTTCTGAGACACGCTTTAGCGCGGATCAAGTCCGGCACAGAAAGCACATCGTAATTTTCATCTTCGCCTATCTCGAACGTGGTGCGCCGCTCCCACAAAACGTCGAATTCGTCCATACCGCGCATCTTTGCCATCACGTCCACACATAAATCGCGGACATCGACGTAACCACAGCGAAAATGAACGGCGTGGCCGCGCTTCAAAAATCAACTTCAAACGGAGGAACGGTGATGACGCGCGCCCAGTTCATTGAGGGCTGTCTTCAAGTGCGCGAGATTAGCTGCGCCCAAAAGCACGGCGAAATCCACGTCTTTGCTAAATTCCGCCGCGCCGTATAGCACGCACGCTTGTCCGCTCATGAGCAAGGCTTGCACGCCATTCTTCCTCATCGAAGAAAGGGCTGCGCGAGTTGGGTTCGGGATCAAGCGAGCCACCAGAAGAAAGAAAAACTGCCCGTAAAAGTTCCGTTTGTTGCCACCGCTCTTGAGGCGACAAAGCGAACCACTGCGCCCACTCATCGCCTACCAAATCGCGCGCTTCGAGTTCGTCCATGATTTAAACCGGCATCAAGCGCAACACGACTTTGCCAAAAGCGATTTTGTCGCCCAACTTCACCTCAGTTGGCACATTGTCTGGCACAGGCTTGTTGTTGACCCGCGTTTTGTTAGCGCCGCCTAAGTGCGTCACGTTCAAGCGACCTTGATCGAAGCGCAGCGTCGCGTGGCGGCGATGGACGTAGCCCGCGTCTTGGTCGCTCAAGTCGATGTCAGGATAAATCGCTTCGTCCTCGTCTTCGCGCCCGACTTCGGTCTGCTCATCATTCAAAATGAACTGCGCGCCGACGCTTTGACCTTGCTCGACTACCAATTTCACTAAACCCGGCTTCAAATCGCCCAGCGTTGGCGGCGTCATGGACGTTGGCGGCGTCATGGACGTTTGCGCTTCAGTTCCAAAAGCGGGAACAACCACTGGCGTCATAGGCGCGCTTGAAGTCGAAGAGGAAACGAACGAATCGAAGGGCGTGGTTTCAGTCGCGGGCGAAGTGGCTGCAGTTGGGGTTGGAAGTGGCGCCCCGGCGGGTTTCAAATTGGCGTCGCACGCTTCGCACGCGAGGTTTTCGGGCGGATTGAGATGTGAGCAGTTCGGGCATTTGACTTCGTTGCCTTTGGGCGCCAAAGCCTGAGATGTTGCGTCGGGCAGTTCTTCGCCGCACATTTCGCAGAACTGTGTGCCGTCGATGTTTTGATGATTGCAAGCTGGACAGGTGATCATAGTGTTTTAAAGTAGCCATAGATGAACATAAAGAACACGGATAGAACTTCAGATAAAACATTTAGAACTGGTTTTCACCTCATCTACTTATTCATCCGTATTCTTTGTGTTCATCTCCGCTACTACTTAGGCTAAGCGTTTGGTTTTTTTGGTTTCCGCCGATGAAACGGCGAGCGTGTCCGCCGAGATGTCGCCGCCTCGAACCAAAGTGTCTTCCATTTCTTCTAACACTTTGGTGGCGCTGGTCTTACCCAATCGCTGGGTCATCTTCTTTTTGCGTTCGAGAACCTGCGTCATTTTGCGTTTGTCGCCCGATTTGACCGCCGATTCGAGATCGACTTGCAGTTTGAAATCGTTGGCTTCTTCTAAGAGTCGCACAACTTCGCCATTGCGCTGGGCCAGTTCAACTTCGTTATCCGAGTAGCCGGTGAGCACATTTACCTCGGCCTTTTGATTCGGGTTAGCGCTGCTCCAAGCGGCGATTTGACACAGTAGGTCGCGGGATTTGGCGCCATCAGGCGCGCTCGTTACAACGTCGAGCAGATAGGCTTGGGGCTGATCGTTTTGAACGCTTCCGACAGGAACGCGAAAGGAGTTGTTGGAAACTTGCGGCGCATCGAAAATCTTTTTGTCGGGCACAACGCGCCACAAACGCCGTGCGCGGCCATTTAAGCGAGACACTTCGATTGTGACATCAGACAAAACCGTCGAGGCGATGCGCCCGAATTCGTCCTGAAAAACTTCGGCCAGGTTTTCTGGCGTGGTCGCCATCAGGAATTTCCCAGACCCTTTATCGGCCAGATCGCGCAAAAACGTCGCGTCGTAATCTTCGGCGCGGCCAAGTCCAATGGTTGACAGCGACACGCCGCCGCGCTCGAACTCGGACTTGGCGCGGTCGAGAAACTTGGGCAGATCGCGGTCAACGAAACCCTGCGCGTCGGTCGGTTGGCCATCCGAAAGCAAAATGACAAAGGTCGTGTTGTTCGGCGTTTTGAACGGCTCGATTTCTTTGTAGACCGTGTTGAGGCCCGCCAGAAGTTCGGTGGCGCCTTCGACGCGCACATCCATCACGCTTTGGCGGGCGCGAAAACTGGCGCCTTCGGCAAAAGGCGCCGAGGGCACAACCACGCGCGCCCCGCTTGAAAACACGGCGACCGTTGCCCGGTCTTCGGACGAAAGTTGATCTAATATCAGGGCGGCGGCGTGTTTGGCGCGCTCTAACTTCTCGCCGTCCATCGAGCCGGAATTGTCGAGCAAAATGCCCAGATTGAGCGGCAGGGTTCTCATGCCCCTGCCAGGCGACAATTCGATGAGCAGGGTTTGCAAAAAATCGCCGCGAGTTGGCCGAAACTCTTTGTCAAGCGAGGTGCGAAGGGCTAAATCAGGCATTGCCCTTTAGTTTGGCAATTGGGGCGCCACTTCCAAAAGCGCGCCGTTTCACAAAGCGACTCCTCGTAAGATTCTCGTCATCCGCACACCCATGTCGCTGGCCGACATGCCCTTCAAACGTTGCTGATAGTAACAGACGATGATCAAAATTGGAAAAGCCTGGGCCACTTCGAACGGGTGCGCCCGGCGTTGTCTTTGGCGTTCAGGTCGGCCCCGTGCTTCACCAATAATTGAACCGGTTCCAGATCCGCGTATTCGACGGCGTTGTGCAACAGCAAACACAACTCCCCTTTCCGTTCTAGTCGCAATGGCTTCCTATTTTCTTTTGGCACAAATTCTACTCGCAAAACAGCGCCGCGACTGAGATATTGTCGACCCCGCCTGCTTCGTTGGCCGCATCAACTAATCTCGAACACAGCGTGCGCACATCGCTGGCCTGCGCGATGACTTGTTCGATTTGCGTATCGCGCAATGTATCTACAACGCCATCGGAAACCAGAACTATGCGGTCGCCAGGTGTTACGAGATGCAGCAAGACATCGCTTAACAGGCCGCGCGTCATGCCGATGTGACTGGTGATGATCGAGCCATCGGGATGATTCCACGCTTCGTCGGGAGAGATTTTTCCGGCGTCGAGGAGGTCTTGAACATAAGAATGATCTTTGGTTAGCAACTCCAAACCGTGCTCTGCACTCCAGCGATACAAACGCGAATCACCGACGTTTCCCACCAACAAACGGCGGCCCAAAAGGAGGGCAAATACCAAAGTTGTGCCGGGTTTCTGGCGCATCGAGGAAAAGGGCGGCGCTTCGTTACAGGCGATGACGCGCGCGTTGACGTGGGCGATAAGTTCACGGCCACAGGAAAGCAGCTCGGCGTTGTCATTCCAGTTGGCGCCTTGCTTTTGCAAAAGCGCCATTTGCAAGGTGTCGAGCGCGGTTTGCGAGGCGACTTCGCCCGCTTCGTGGCCGCCCATGCCATCGGCGACGGCGAGCAGTTCGATTGCTACGTCACGGTTTTGTCCAGCTCGTCGCAGAGAAAAGGCCGAAACGCCGTCCTCGTTGTGGTCGCGTTCGAGGCCGACATCGGTTTGCACATGAACGCGGGTTTGGTTTGGGGCGGCGAAGCGTTCGAGAGCACTTCGCGCGTCGGCAATCGATGAAAAAGCGCCGCGTTCGAGTTTGCGCGCCCAGCCTTTGAGTTCCACAGAAAAGGGGAGAGCCGCCCACACATCATCCAATCGAAGCGTGGCGCGCGGCGCGAGATGCGCTTTGGCCAGAGTCGAACTGAGGTCGGACAAAGCCGAAAGCGCGTCATTCTCGCCCCGGTCGCAAAAGCCGAACGCGTGCAAGTGTTCGTTTTCAAACCACAGCGAATCGGGATCGATGTGCGGCGAAAGTCTGGCGCTTTGCAGCGATTCGAGCGCGCGCGATAGGGGCACGATGAGTTCCAAAAACGTGTCGTCGTTGGCGGGCGAGCGCCAGTCGGAAAACGGCGCGCGTTCATCGAAATCGTAAACCGCGTATTCGCGTTCGTCCTGCACAAACCGCGTTGCGGGCGCCCAGAAAGCATCGTCTGGCGGCGCGACGGGTTGGGTTGCGCTCGTGGCGCGCTCCCAGACCCATTTCCACTCGTTGTCGCCCCAACCTCCGGCGTTCGCGCGGTAGAAGTTAATCGGGCCGCGCTCCAGCACTTCGACAACTTCCAGTTCGCCGTTCAAAAACGCGCCGACAAAAAGCGGTCTGGCCACGCGCGGTTCGGAACCTTTTTCATCGTCTGCGGAAACCGTGGCCGCTTCGGTTGCTGGACTCGTTGCGACTTCAGCTAAATCCGTCGCATCGTCACCCAAAGCCACGGTTGCAACCTCGACTGGCGCGGGTTCAAGACCTGCATCCGGTGCAGGCCCGGTTGCAAAAACCAGAAGCGCAAACGCCGAATCGGAAACCGGGGCTTTGGCCTCGAACGAGGTTTCGGCTGGCGCGCGGGTTTGTGCGGATGCCGGTTCAACGGGCGCGGGCAACTCGACTTCGGGTTCGGGCGCGCGTTTGAAGGGGTTGGAAAACATGGGCAGGGGCGAGACGCAATTGGCCGCGCCTTCTAATTTTGGCACTCACAGCGAACAATGGAAGATTGGAAGAGCAGTCCCGCCTGCGTTATCCAGGCGGGATTGCTCTTCCAATCGGGTTCGCGCTCAGGCGTTGCGGTGAAAAACGAACTGGCGTCTGAATTACGGATTCACAACGGGGCGCACAACGAAATTGCACACCAGGTCGGCGAATTCCAGGCGCGCTTCGTTTTCAAGTGGAACTGTGGCGCCCTCGGCGACGACGAATCCGGCCAGGCGCGTCGGGTTGAGCGTTTTGTGCGCCGAAAGGAAGAATTGGGTGCCGTCGCGTTTGATGGTCGCGTGGCGGCGCGACACGAAGCGACCCGCGTCGAAGCGGCTCAGATCGGCATCGGGAAACACGCCACCATCGGGATCGGTGCGGCCTAGCAACGACTCGCTTTTTTGCAAATACAGCAACGCGGGCGGCGCGTTTTTGGGCAAGACGCGCAACATGACGGTGTGAATCAAGCCGCGACACTGGCCGCAATAAATCGCTTTGTCGGTGCGCGGAACCGCGCCGCAGTTCGGGCAAAAGCAAGAAAGCAGCGGGTGCAGATTGGTCGCTCTGGGCGCGCCGACCGCTTCGAGCGCCGGTTCTTCAGGCGCGAGATGCAAGGTTTCGAGTGCTTCTCGCATCGCGCCTGCCGTGGGAAAGCGCGCTTGCGGGTCGAGTTGAAGAGATTGAATCACCACGCCTTGAAGCGTCGTTGGGATTGCGCTGTCGAAGCCGCGAAAATGTGAAGGCGTGGATTTGGGATCGGGCGTATCACCGGTTAACAGCTCATACATAAGCGCGCCCATGGTGTAGGTATCGGTATAAAAACCAAGTTCGGCGCGCGAAGAATACAGTTCTGGCGGCGCGTAGCCTTCGGTTCCAAGACCTTGCGTCGCTCGTTTCGACTGATCGGAAAAACGTGCCGTGCCAAAGTCGATGAGTTTGCACTTCTGAGCAATGCTATCCCACATCACGTTTTCTGGTTTCAAATCTCGGTAGATGATTTGACCGGGTAGCGAATGCAGGTAATCAAGCGCTTCGCACAATTCGATACCAACGGCAGTCACATTTTCAGCGGGCAGAGGTTGATTGTTGTGGCCCGCGCGATAATCCTCGAATACCTTGCGGAGCGTTTGCCCTTGCACCAACTCCATTACTAAAAACAAGTCGCCATCAGGTGGCATTTCGTTTTCATCGGGCAAGCGTTCGATGAAGCGCACGATCTTGGGATTGTTGATTTGCGAAAGGATTTCGGCTTCTCGCCAGAACAGTTTGCGTTGGTAGGCGAAGTCTTCTTTGGAAGCGCTTCCAGTATCGAAGAACTGTTTGATAACGACGAAGTTGGCGCGTTCGTCGCGGGCACGAAAAACCGTGCCATAAGAACCTTGACCTAAAATCTCGACTATCTCGTAAGAGGCATCGCGGCCTTGCAGCGATTCACCGGGCTTGAGCAGCATCACTGAAAGTGTAGACGCCCGCGTCGTCTTTTCTCGAAACGAAACGCGGGCCTTTGCCCAACGCCTTGGCCCCTTTAGTTGGCCTGCGCGGTTCCGTTGAAGATGAGAGTGCCCATCGCACCGAACAAGTCGCCGCTCATCTTTAAGTCGTTGAACTGGAGCGTGATCGAGGTATTACTAATCGCCGTGATAGTGACGCTTCGCATTCTGCGTTTCATGTCCCAAGTCAACGGATCGCGTCTTCAATGATTGCCGCGCACTTAATCGCAAACGCGCGCCGCCTGCTTGAGCGGCGCGCGTTTCAATTTCTGCGAGTCCCTTTAGAATGAGCGGCCAACGAAGAACATCAAACCGTTGGGCGACAATCCTGCTGCGCGCTGAGCCGTGATCTGGTATTTGGCTTCGATGAAGAACTTCGAGGGCGTCTGATAGCCGATTTGCGCGAAACCGCCAAGCGTTGTGCGCGAAACCGAAGTGCCGCTCACGCCGCGCCCGTTGAGAAGATAGGCGCCAGCGCCCAACCCCGCGTAGATGTTGCCCGTCACGCGTCCTGCCGGATTGGGCGGCGAAAAGGTGCGCGAAATCGTGAGCGGAATCACGCGCAAACGCCCGCCGTTGCGACTGCGCTCTTGAAAGCCAACGGTGGCGAAAGAGCCGCCCAGAAAACTGGGAATGCGCACGTCGACTTCGCCTGTAGGAACAACTGAACCAGCGAAAGTGCGGGCCGCGCTTTGCGTGGGAAGTAGCGCGCCGACTTTCACGCGCAAGGGCAAAATCCCCGTCGATTGAGCGTGAGCCGAGGGCGCCGCCAGGGTGCAAACGAGCGCCAGAGCGCTCCAGGTGAAACAAGAGTTGCGTTGCATATAAGCAGGAAGGCGCCGCCATTTGTCCAAACCAAAGCGAACGTCTTCCGTGAAAGGCATAGTTTCAGACCTTGAGCCTAAACGTGGCACGCCTAAACGAGGAACTGCGCGAAATGGAGCGCGCGCGAAGTGGCGACTTTAGGCGCCCGCGACAAATCTCCCGCCTCATGAGGGCCGCGCTCTTTAAAAGGAAGGTCTTGATAGGATCGAGAAACCGCAACTCAGTTTGAAAAGCCCTCATCTTGTCCACACAGGGCCGACTCTGTGCGGACAACCCAGGCTCCTCTAACTCAACTAAACCCCATTCAAACTGTTTCTCAGGACGTGCCCTTTCTTGCAAGGAGCGTGTCCCTTGAAAACTGGGAGCCTGACAAAAGCCCCAGGCAAACTCGACGCTTAAAGCTGCCCGTTTGGCGCTTTTGTTGCCGGAGCAAAACGACTTCTTTTTATGATCGCATCTTATCGCGCCTTCGGGCGATTGCTGGCGGGAGTTGCCCTGCTCGCGCCGCCCACGCTTTGCCTTTTGCCCGGTTGCGGCGGAGGGGGAAGTGGGGGTAATTCTTCCTCGATTTTGCACGGCGTCGAGTTCGTCGATTCGTCGGCTGTGGACGCTCCCATCGTGACGCGGGCCAACTTGCGTGTGAACTTCGGTTCGGCTTCGGGCACCGGAAGCGCGAGCGGGTTTTTACTGGTCGTCGGCCCGCCCGCTGCCGCCACAGCCACACCAACGACGACCACTGTTGCGGCCACGGGCACACCGAATGCGACGGCAACAATGGCTACTGCAACCGGATTGGCGATTCACCAGTCGCGCCTGTTGCCGGGCAATTTCCTGCCAACTCCAGCCACCTACCTGGTCAAAGGAACGGTGTCCACCCCTGCGGGTTCGTCGATGCCGCAACTCAAGCTGAGCGGCGCGTTTTCATCCAACAGGCCGTTCACCATCACCGGTTCCTTTGCGACGGGCCAAACTCTGACGCTGACCCAAAAGCTGATTTCGGACGCGGGAACGACTACCATCGGCACCTTGTCGCTACGCGTTTTGAAGGACGCAATCGTTCTTCCCACCGTAGCTTCAACGACTACGCCCGGCGCAACAACTACGCCCGGCGCAACAACTACGCCCGGCGCAACAACTACGCCCACACAAACGGCAACAGCTACCGCGATGCCGACGGCTACAGCCACGTCAACCGGCACCGTTGGGCCGTTTTAAGAACCAAGCATGGCACACTCCCCGCACCAGACGCCTTTTGCTGAGGCGCGCAAATCTATGATCTCTTCTTACACCTTGGGGCGCTTTTTCGCGGGCGTCACGCTTTTGACTTTGCCCGCGCTGCTCTTGGTTCCGGGTTGCGGCGGCGGAAGCGGCTCGTCGCCCACTGTCGCTTTTCAAAACGTCGTGGGCGTCGAACTCATCGACAATTCCGATGCGACTAAACCCGTCGTCTTCGATAGGGGCAACCTAACTGTTGGCATTACGGACGCGTCTTCGCCAAACAAAACCGCTTCGGGCACGCTGCAACTGCTGGGCACGTCTGCCATCGTTCCAACGCCCACAGCTACCCAACCCGGCGTCACGCCTGCGCCCACGCCTGTGCTTCCCTCAACGGGCGCGATCAATTTGCGCCCATCTCCTGGCACCTACGTGCTCACAGGAACAGCCACATTTACCGGCTCGAATGCGCCGTTCGGCATCAACTTGCGCGGCGCGTTTCAGAAAGAGCTACCGTTCACGCTTTCAGGAAACCTGGACGCCGGGAGCGTTCTTGTCCTGCGCGTTGCGGCCAAAAGCGGCTCCATCGTCATCCCCATGCGCGTGGTGGAAAAACCCTTCGCTTTCTCCCACGTCGTGCCCACACCTATCGCCACAACCGGAGTTCCAGTCGCCACCGCAAGCGCCACGCCATCGGGCACGGCGACCGCGACGGGCACGCCTACGGGCACGCCTACAGCGACAACCGTTGCCACGCCCACAACAACTGTGCCCACCTCGCCAGTTGGAACGCCCATTTCGCCGGTTGGCACTCCGGTTTCACCGACCACTCCGTTTTAAACAAATAGGGGGGATTCACCCCGTAGAAACACAGCTTGCTATGTCCTTTGTTCTCAACTTCATAACGGACATAGCTTGCCACGTCCCTATGGGGTGATGCTTCGGTTCTGGGTTCAAAAGCCGCTTATTCCAAAGATAGGCGGCTTTTTGCTGTGAGTTCCTCTATCTTTTTGTTGTAGACGCGGCGGCAACAGACGCTCAAAATAACACGAGGCGCGCGGCGCGTCAGCGTTTCAAGTGCGTGCCTTCTCCGCGTGCGGTTGAATCCGTTCTTTCCTCTTATGGCTGTTTCTCTCAGGCGCCTGTTGATCGGCTCGCCTATGGCGACCGAGCACGCCGGGCACGAACGATTGCCCAAGATTCTCGCGCTTCCCATATTCGCGTCCGATGCGCTCTCTTCCACGGCTTACGCTTCGGAAGAAATCATGGCCGCGTTGCTTCTTGGCGGCGCGGCTTTGTTTGGCCTCACGCCGATGCTGTCCCTCGCCATCATCGCGCTTCTGGTTATCGTCGTTGTGTCCTACTCGCAGATCGTGATGGCCTACCCATCTGGCGGCGGCGCCTACATCGTGGCGGGTGATAACCTTGGCCCCATCGCGGCGCAGGTCGCGGGCGCATCCCTTCTGGTCGATTACGTTTTAACAGTTGCGGTGTCGGCTTCGGCGGGCATTCAGGCGATCATCTCTTTAGTAAAAGTGAACAATCCTGCGTCACATATCGACGCCTTCACCGTGCCGATGTGTCTGCTTGCGGTGTTGCTCATTGCGGTCATCAACCTGCGCGGCGCCAAAGAATCGGGACTGGTGTTTGCCTTTCCCGCCTATTCGTTTCTGGTGCTGATGTATGGCTTGATCGGCTACGGCTTGTATCAATATTACGTCGGCCATTCGCTCCCGGTTGTCCACCCGACGCAAACGATGGAAGCGGCGCGCTACCTCAATGAAAACACCGATAAAATCGAGTTTCAAAACATGGGGCTGGGCGACTTAGCAAGCTTCGCCGGGATTTTCTTGGTCTTACACGCCTTCGCTTCGGGTTGCACGGCGCTCACGGGCATCGAAGCGATTTCCAACGGCGTGCAAGCTTTCAAAGAACCGTCCTCGAAAAACGCGGTGCAAACGATGGTCATTCTCGCGTTTTTGCTGGGCACCATCTTTTTCGGGTTGTCGTTTCTGGCGTTGCACGTCAACGCCCTACCGCCCGTCGCCGCGCTGACAGCGAGCGGCATTGACCCGCATTTCGTGCCGGGTGAAACCGTCGTCTCGCAAATCGGGCGCGCCGTGTTCGGCTTGAATGGCAAATCACCGCTTTACATCGCGCTTCAGGTCGTGACGTGCATCATCCTGATTCTGGCGGCCAACACTTCTTTCGCGGGGTTTCCTCGCTTGTGCGCGCTTCAAGCCGAAGACGGGTTTTTGCCGCGCCAACTCGCCAACATAGGCGACCGCCTGGTTTATAACAACGGCATTCTCATCCTGACGGTGTTTTCGGTGTTGCTCATCATCATCTTCAAGGGTGATGTTCACCACCTCATTCCGCTATATGCCATCGGCGTGTTCCTTTCCTTTACGCTGTCGCAAGGTGGTATGGTCAAGCGCTGGAACCGTTTGCGCACGCGCGGCTGGGTGTGGAAAGCCGTTCTCAACGGCTTCGGTTGCGTGCTCACTTTTGTGGTGATGATCATCTTTGGCGTCGTCAAATTCAAAGACGGCGCGTATGTGGTCATCATCATCATCCCGCTGCTCGTGTGGCTGTTTTTGAAGATCAAGCAGCACTACCGCAGCGTGTCGAAGCAGTTGTCTCTCGAAGGCTACCGTCCAACGCAGGGCGTGCGCAATCACGTATTGGTGCTCGTGCCCGACATCCATCGCGGCGTGATTCCGGCGCTGCAACTGGCGCGTTCGATGTCAAGCGAAGCGCGCGCGGTTCACATTTCAATCGACCCATCGCGTGAAAGCCGCGTGCGGCAGCGCTGGACGCTCTACTCGCGCGGTTTGCCGCTCACGGTGCTGCCCTCGCCGTATCGCTCTTTGACTGAGCCGATCATCACCTACGTTTCGCAACTGCGCACGCGCGACCCGCAAAGCATGGTCGTGGTCATCATCCCCGAATTCGAGCCGCGCGGCTGGTTTCCCAAACTGCTGCACGGTCACGCAGGTTTGGCGCTCGCAGTGCGCCTGCACTTCGTTCCGGGCGTGGTCGTTGTCAACGTGCCTTATCACATCGCCTCGTTTATGAACGACAATGCGCCTTCGGGCGCAACGCGCAGCGACATCGGTTCGCAAGTGGGCGGCGAACCCGAAGGCAACCTGTCAAGCTATGTTTCAGCACGCGACAGTTCGTAGAGGCATAGCAAGTCATGTCTTTACGACTCTCAAAACTTCTCAAATGAACATCATTATCATCGGTTGCGGGCGTGTCGGTTCGCGTTTGGCCGTTCGACTCGAACGCGGAGGGCAGAGCGTATCGGTTGTAGACGAATCGCGCGAATCGTTTGCGCGTTTGGGCGGCGATTTTCGCGGCCCCACGTTTCAAGGTTCGGGAACAGACACATTTGTTCTCAAAAAAGCGGGTATCAAAGACGCCGATGTCGTGGTCGCCACCACAGGCGGCGACAATCGCAACTTGATGATCGTGCAAATCGCCAAGTCCCAATTTGGCCGCTCACGCGTGGTGGCGAGGCTCAAAGACCCGATTCGCGCCGCCAAATACCGCGAAATGGGCATCGAAACCCTGTGCGTCACAACCGTCGTCGAAGGGCTTCTCGAATTGTGGGCACTCAAAGGCGCCTTTCCCGAACTGCCCGGCGAAGCTTCGGTTTCGGGCGACGCGAGCGACCTTTTGTAGGAAACCAGGCAAAAAAAATGTGGGGGCAGGAAGTGCCTGCTCACCCTGTTTCCTGTCCCCTACTTCCTATTACTATGGCTTACGCAATTATTGTAGGCGGCGGCAAGATCGGTTACTACCTTGCCCGCTCGCTGATTAACAGAGATTACGAAGTGTGTTTGCTCGAAAAACATCCGGGCCACGCGGCGAGACTTTCTTCCGAGTTAGGCGATGTCGTGATGAACGGCGACGGTTGCGACCCGCTGACTCTTAAAAACGCGGGCGTGCAACGCGCCGATTTGCTGTTCGCTGCGACGGGCGACGATGCCGACAACCTCGTTGTCGCGCAAATGGGGCAAGCTTGTTTTCAAAGGCCGCGCGTGATTGCGCGCGTGAGCAACCCCGACAACGAAGCGCTGTTTGAAAAACTCGGTATTCACGAGCGCGTGTCGGGCACCTCGATTGTGCTCAATATGCTCGGCCAGAAGATGGCCCGCTCGCCCGTCGTGTTGCTGGGCGCTCTCGAACAGTCCAGTCTCGAAGTCATCGAAATCATCGTCGAAGAATCCTCGCCACTCAACGGCGCGCGTTTGGGCGACCTGACTTTTCCGGCCCAGTGCCTCGTCATCGCCACGCTGCGCGACAACGAAGGCCATATTCCTTCGGCAGACACCGTGTTTCAACCGGGCGATTTGCTGCTGATCTTAGTTCCAGCAGAACTCGAATCGACGTTGCGCGAATTTTTGGTTTGATTTTAGGCACAAGAAACACAAAAGGTGCGCACACTTCGGGCCAAAGATTAAAAAGCCAACAAGGCTTCTCTTCTTCCGTTACATTCAAAGTGTGCGCCCCTTTCGTGTCTCTTGTGCTTTTTTGTGGCTCACGTGAATTTATAATGTCTCTCATCCCCGTCAAACCGCTTTCTGAACTTCCCGATGGCGAAGGTTTTCTGTTTCGTTCCGGCCCGCATCAAGTCGCGCTGTTTCGCGTGGGCGACGAAGTGCGTGCCATTGACAACGTGTGCCCGCACGCCGGGGCCGATTTAGCGTCGGGCGAAACCGATGGCGAAACGGTCGCCTGTCCGTGGCACTGCTGGGAATTTGAAACCGCGACCGGCAAATGCACAACTGTCGAAGGCGCCGATGTCGAAACTTACCGCGTTGTGGTCGAAGAAGGCATGGTGAAAGTCGAGTTAGAATGAATCCATTTTCACTTGTTGTTTGGCGCGATAGCGTCTGCCTGGCGGACGATTATGATGCTCCTCACGAGATGAAAATGGAAGTTTCCCTCGATACTCCGCTAGATTTTTGGCTCGCGCAGTTGGTGAGCCGTTCTTATCTGGCTTCCATCGCCGGGAACAAAGCGACATGGATTTTGGAAGGTCGGTCTGCTGTGGCTGTGGTCGCTCAACAATGGAGCGCGCCGCGTTTTTTGGTTTGGCCGCAAGAACCCCTCGCCCACTTGCTCGATGCGAACGCGAAACCCCATTTCGAGTTTCGTTACTGGTCTCAGGCCGACCCCGACCTCGTGTTCCAATGCCTCCAGCGCGGCGAGCCGTTGCCCGACAGATAGAGCCAATAAACGAAGCGGAGCAACCGCGCCGGGAACACAATCGTTTGAAACCCGCTATGGCCGCGCTTCTTGCCTCGAAAGAGCTTCTAACTTTCCCCAACCCGCACCCCAACAATTCCTACACCATCCAGTTTTCAACCGTCGAGTTCACAACGCTGTGCCCGATGACGGGGCAACCCGATTTCGCCACGGTTTCTGTTGAATACTCGCCGAACGAGAAGTGCCTCGAATCGAAATCGATCAAGCAGTTCTTGTGGAGCTTTCGGGATGAAGGCAATTTCCACGAGGATGTCACCAACATCATTCTCAACGCGATGGTTTCGGCCTGCGAGCCGAAGTGGATGGTCGTGAAGGGCCACTTCAACATTCGCGGCGGCATTGATTTCGTCATCACCGCGACGCACGGTGACGCGCCCAAAACCTGACCCGCGCTTGGGCTGTCACGCCCGCGCCAAATCGTCCAAAATAGAAACGCGCCGTTTGCAAGCGGCGCGTTTTTGCTTTCATGTCCGCTCCACCTGTTGCCGCTTCTCCCAAACGCTCGCTCTTTAAGCCCTCGCTCGACTGGTTGCTCGTCTTCGTTCCCATCGCTATTGGGCTCCGCTTTTTGAAATCCGACAACGCGACCTACTTGTTCGTTGCCGCGTGTTTGGCTGTCATTCCCCTTGCAGGATGGATGGGCCGCGCCACCGAACACATCGCCGAGAAAGTCGGCGAAGGCATCGGCGGCCTGCTCAACGCCACGTTTGGCAACGCCGCCGAACTTATCATCGCCCTGGTTGCTTTGCAAAAAGGCTTGATCGGCGTTGTCAAAGCGTCCATCACCGGTTCGATCATCGGCAACGTGCTACTTGTGCTCGGTTTGTCGCTATTCACTGGCGGTTTGAAATTTCGCACGCAGCGATTCAATCGCACGGTCGCGCGTTCGTCGGCGACGACGCTGCTGATTGCGGCGATTGCCCTCGTGATGCCGACGATTTTCCATCAAGTCGCGGGCGATGCGGGCCGGTCGAAATTACAAATTGCTCATAATGAACAGCATTTGTCACTTGGCATCGCGGTTGTGCTTTTTGTGACTTACACTGCGACGCTTGTTTTCTCGCTCAAAACGCACAAAGACTTGTTCGCGGGCACGTCCGCCGCCGATGCGGAAGCGCAGGCCAACGCCGACGAGGTGGGCGAAGTCGTCGCCGACCCGCACGGCGACGGACAAGGCGAGCACTGGTCGATGGGCAAGTCGGTCGGCGTGTTGTTCATCGCCACGATTTTCGTGGCGATGATGAGCGAGTTTTTGGTCGGCTCGGTCGAGCAGGCGCGCCATTCCCTGGGACTGACCGAAGTGTTTGTGGGCGTCATCGTCGTGGCCATCATCGGCAACGCGGCGGAGCACTCGACCGCCGTGATGATGGCGCTGCGCAACAAAGCCGATTTATCCGTCGGCATCGCCATCGGTTCCAGCATTCAAATCGCGCTGTTTGTGGCGCCGGTCTTGATTTTCGCTTCCTATTTCATCGGGCCACAGCGCATGGATTTGGAATTCACCATCGCCGAAATCGCGGCGGTGATCGTGGCGGTTGGCATCACCGCGCAAATCGCGGGAGACGGCGAATCGAACTGGCTCGAAGGCGCGCAACTGCTGGCCGTTTACGCGATTCTGGGCATCTTGTTTTTCTTTCTGCCCGAAACAGCGCACGTTGCGACCAACGCAGCGGTTCATTGATTCCGACCCACAAACGAACACCGATAGATATAAATAAAACACAGATACATTGGATTCTTCATTTGTGCTGTATCTATATCTATCCGTGTCCATCTGTGATTGACACCTGATGTTTCAACCTCTCGAACGCGATTTCTATTTGCCCGGCGCCGAAGTGGTCGCGCCGCTTTTGCTCGGCCACTTCCTTTTGCGCCGCGTGGAAAACGAGTGGCTGGGCGGCGAAATTGTCGAAACCGAAGCGTATTTGACCGATGATCCAGCGTGTCACGCCTACAAGCGCGAGACCGCGCGCAACCGCGCGATGTGGGGGCAACACGGGCGCGCCTACGTTTACAAAATCTACGGCGGCTACCTGTGTTTCAACGCGGTTTGTCGCCCCAAAGGAGTAGCCGAAGCCGTTTTGGTGCGCGCCGTTGAACCGACTTGTGGACTCGACAAAATGCGCGAACTGCGAACCGTTACGCGCGACGTTGAACTCACGAATGGCCCGTCGAAGTTGTGCATCGCGCAAGAAATCGGCTTCGACCTCAACGACGCCGATCTATGCGAGGCGGATTCGGGTTTGATCATCGCGCGCAACCCAAAGCGCGACGAGTTTTTGGAGTCGCGCGGCCCGCTGACTCAAACCACGCGCATCGGTCTAACGCGCGCGGCGGATTGGCCGCTGCGTTGGATTTTGGGCGGCTCAAAATCGGTTTCTAAACGCGGAAAACACAGCGAGTGGCCCGACGGCATCGCGCCGCGCCTCATCGAAGAACTCGAAGAAAACGCCCGTTGAGATACGGCATCACTGGAACTGCGCGAGTGGCTGGACGGACACGTTCCACACGGACACGTTCCACACGGACACGTTCCACACGGACACGTTCCACACGGACACGTTCCACACGGACACGTTCCACACGGACACGTTC
>JAABUM010003885.1_pt1 | contig 17642 bp, 19 predicted proteins | sample 5559161 | NCBI WGS metagenome assembly JAABUM01 (sample SAMN10711868, study PRJNA513369) | rock metagenome | isolation source: Antarctica rocks | place: Antarctica: Victoria Land, Siegfried Peak nord | reverse complement strand
CCGACGCCGACATCAGCCCGCACACCCTGCGCCACAGCCGGGCAATGCACCTCTACGAGGCAGGTGTGCCGCTGCCCTACATCCGAGACATCCTCGGACACATCGACCTGTCCACCACCGAGATCTACGCGCGCGCCTCGACCGAAGCCAAACGCAAAGCCCTCGAAGCCGCCTACATCGACGTCGTCACCGACGACCTGCACGAATGGAACCAGGACCTCGGACTGCTCGACTGGCTCGCCAGCCTTTGACCCGGCGCCCAGAGGTTATGCGCAGCGCTCGACCATCGACCCGCCGCCCACCAGGCACGACAGGTCAGCGCTGCACATAAGCCAGCACTGCTCATTAGGCGGGGTGGTTTCGCCGTTGATGGCGAACGTCTACTTGCACCGGGTCGATCGGGCGTGGGACGCATCCCGACATGGGGTGCTGGTCCGCTTCGCCGATGACGTGGTGGTGATGTGCGCTTCCCGGGAGCAGGCTGAGGCTGCCTTGGCGCAGTTGCGAGTCCTGTTGGCTGACTCGGGTTTGGAGCCCAAGGCGGCCAAGACCCGCATTGTGCACCTGGCGGTGGGAGGCCAGGGGTTTAACTTCCTCGGGTTTCATCATCGGCTGGTCCGCAGCGATGGGCGACGCCCGGGCAAGCGCGTCGTATTCCTGGCCCGTTGGCCCACGGACAAGGCGATGCAGCATGCCCGTGACCGGATTCGGGAACTTACCGACCGGTCGCGGTTGTTGTTGCCGGTCGATGCGATCGTCGGGAGTGTCAACCGGTTCGTTCGCGGCTGGACTGCGTACTTCCGGTATGGCAACTCTGCGCGGCGTTTCGCTGCGATCGCGAGTTACATGCGGATGCGTTTGGCGCTGGTCATCAGCAAACGACACCAACGCAGCCGTGGGTATGGTCGTTCGGTGGTTTTCTTCCGATCACCGAACCACCTCGGCCTGATCGGCCTTGACGGGATCATTGCTGCACCCAGGCCCTTTCGGGTCTGGCGGGTGACACCGAATGCCGGCGGTGAACGACGTCGGTGAGCCGTGTGCGAGAGAACCGCATGCACGGTTCGACGGGCGGGAGCTGGAAACGGAGCGATCGGTCAGGGTCACCGCAGTGGGACAACCCGACGGGAAACCGCGGGCACCAAGGCTGCGGGACCTACCGCCGAATGCTCGCCACCGCGCCAGCTCCCGACCCTATATGAGGGTCTCCGTTTCGCCAGGTCGAGTTACGTCGTCGTGATCGTCGTGATGCGCAGGTGGTTCACCAGCGCGGCCAGATGGTCGGGGGCTTCCAGATGTGCCAGGTGCGCCTGCCCAGCCAACTCATGCACGACCCCACGCGAAGTGCGACGAGTCACGTCGTCGAAGGTGGTGCCGTACGGCGCCATCCCACGGTTGCGTTCACCCACGATGAGGTCAATTCGTGCGGCTCCTCGCGCGAACTCTTCCGGCGCCGGGGCGTCGTTGAGTGACTGCGTCTCGCTGTAGATCGGGGAACTGACGTTCCGAAGCCCGGCCCATAGCGCACTGTCAGACCGCAGCGACTCAATGACTTCGCCGGGCATGCCAGTGACCTGTCCGAGCGCGACCTCGACGCTCCGGTCGAGCTCGCCGGTGTCGTGCGCGCTCTTGAGATCCGGTAATGCCGTTGCGCCGAAGGGAGCCATGATCGGTTCGTAAGCGATCAGGTGAGGAACCGTGACCGTGTTCGCGAGGTGCAGGGCGATGAGGCCGCCGTAGCTCCAACCAAAGATCGTGCGCACGTCGGAGAACTCGCGCAGGACAGCCTCAGCATCACCAACTTCGGTCTGAATGTCGTACCCGCTTGTCAACGGGCCGGAAGGGTGGCGACCGCGCCGGTTGACGACGGCGACGGTCTGCCAACCCTCCAGGTGGTGCGCCACCGCTGCCCATCCCGCAGCATCCGCCATGACGCCCGGGATCACGACGATCGCCGGCCCGTTCGCGGCCCCGTACACATCGACGGTAACCCAGCTGCCGTCGACCTCAACATGTTTTTGAATCGTTCGCTCCATAACCCTATTCTGGGGCGTTTGCTCTAGAATAGTCAACATGGCATCACGACCCGCTGGCCGTCCGCGCGCATTTGACCGAGACGACGCGTTGCGACAAGCGGCCCACTTGTTCTGGCAGCACGGGTTCTCCGGGACTTCGACCCGCATGCTGACCGCTACTCTCAGAATTTCAAGCTCGAGTCTCTACGCCGCGTTCGGTACGAAGGCTGACTTGTTTAACGAAGCAGTCCGCAGCTATGCGCTGCGCTACAGCGGGATCTACGATCGGGCGCTTAACGAGCCCACGATGACTGGCATGATCGAGCGACTCCTCCTCGACTCGGTGGGTGAGTTCACGCGGACAGATGAGGGACATCCCGGTTGTCTCACCAGCAGTGCGGTCATGTCCGACACGTCATCCACTCTTGATGTCCGAACGTACGTCGCTGATCTGCAATGCGCTGACGAAGCACGTCTCCGCAATCGCCTCGCGCAAGCAGCACTCGGTGGCACCCTCTCCACTGCCGTGCACCCCGCCGAGCTCGCCGAACTCGTGCAAACGGTTTGGCAAGGCCTTTCCACTCGAGCTGAGCTGGGCGCGAGCCGGGAGGAACTCACCAGCACCACCAACCTTGCCCTCACACTCATCTCGAATCTGACCCACGAGACGGCGCAAGCCACGACCAGCTTCGCGTAACGAATACGATCGTTCATGAGACACATTTGGGTCTCGACCCTGTGAAGCGTCGTGAAGTTGTCACCCGCTTCGCTCGTGTAGTTGACACCACCGAGGGTCCACGCAGTAAAGAGGGCTCCGCGGGTACGACGTCGGCGTCCCGCTCAGCGATCCCCGATCGGTCAGCGATCGGAATAGGGTCGGGCGCGGTGCCGGGAGATGCAATCGCTGTCTGCGCGGCGGGTGAGGCTGTCTGGCAGCAATGTCCTTATGCCGGGATCGGCCTGGCGCGTGGACCCAGGGCTGGCGTGGTCGACCTGGGTTCGCCACCGGTTTCTGCTCGCCGGGGTGACACTGACTGCACGCCCTGCCCTGCCAGCGGGTTTGGTTCAGCAACAGCCCGGGATTGTTTGCGATAGCTGGGGGGCCCTCGAGCGCTGCAATGGCGTACTGCTTGCCCCCGGGCGTGTCGTCTTCCAAAGATATGGCACGTTTGCCACTTTATTTGGCAAGGCGGATCGGCGCGGTTATACGAACGCGCTCACGCGCTCGGCCCTGCAGGGGACCCCGGTTCGCATTCGGTCCCGTCACGCCACAGCTGATCGGCGGAGCCTTCACCGAGCCGCCGGACGTAGAGCTCGACCTTCCGGTGAATGATCGCCAGGGCCTCCTGCAGGTCGGCGACCTGCTGTTGATCTTCGCCTCGTGTTGGCGCAGAATGTCGAACCGTTCCGATTCGTTGCCGGGTCCAGCCATCACCATCTGGGCGTACCGACGGATCTCCGGGAGCGGCATACCGGAAGAACGCAACTTCATGCAGACCTTGAGCCTGCTGGCTCCTCGACGCTCTTATGCTCACTCAGCCCAACCATCCGTGGATTCATCGGCTTGGCCGTGGCCTGAGCCCGGTCAGGGATCGTCCGGCGGCGGTCATCACTGCCGTGCCATCGGGCCCGGAGCGGTCGGGGTGGGCGGCTGCATCGCCCGTTACTCGTGATGCCACTCATCCAGGCGTCACGTCATGGGCCACGGCCGTTCATCTGCCGCTGCTTAAAATCTTTCCGTGGCCAAACCCCTTTCCTCAGGAGCTTCCATGCTCACGACAGGTCATCCCCTCGCCGCCTCGACCAAGGGTCAGGCGGCCTTCCAGCTCCCGTTCGCGGTCAACGTCATCGTCTACGCCGCCATCGTCATCGTCTGCCTCGCAGTGCTCGGTGCCGTGCTGCTGCACACTCGCCGGACCGTTGCGGACGGCAGGCCGCTGGCTGCCGACCGCCGCTGGAGAACCCAGGACATTCTCGTCGTGGCGATCATGAGCGTGCTGCTGGAGGTCTACGACAACCTGATCGGTGACCAGCTGGTCACGCCGCTGGTGCAGGGCATCCCGTACGCCCACAACCTCGCGGTGAACGACCTTCCCTACATGTTCCTGCTGATGATCGGGATCGCGGTCATCCGCAAACCCGGCGCCGCGACCGCCATGGTCTTCCTGAACTTCCTGCTCATGCAGCTGCTCTACGGCGGCTCGGAGTCCAGCCCGCTCTACTGGCCCTACGGGTTGCTGCAGGGAGTCTTCCTCGACCTGTACATCCTCTACCGACGTGGTCGTGTCTTCAGCAGTGCCGGCGTGCCGGCGGTCGTCGACGGCCTGATCCTCGGTGCGCTGCGCGCCTTCCCGGCGACTGCCGCCCAGGCCGCGGTGATCACCCCGCTGCTCAGCGGCATCACCAAGACCGGCGGCGCCATCGTCGTCTACGCCGTCCTTAACACCATCGGCAACAGCATCGAGGCGGGCATCACCGCACCCCTGGCCGTGCGCGTCGCCCGGACCGTCCGACCCGACGCCGGCTACACCGACGACGACATCCTCGAACCCGCCAACGACACCAGCAGCCAGCGGCCGCAGAAAGAGAGAGAGCGATGACCGCCCAGGAGCACGGTCCCCGTAGCGGGACTGGTCAGCAGCGGCGTCGTCAGGGCCTGACGCGGATGGCGGTCATCAGCGCCGTGCTCACGGTGCTGCTGGCCGCGGACGCGACGTACATGTCGGTCTCCGGCTACGGCTCCGACTCCACGAACAACTTCCATCTGTCGGATGCCGCCACCGTCTTCGTCGCCGCCGGGATCCTGCTGCTGGTGACCGCAGCCCTGCTTCTCCTCAGGAGCCGGGCCTCCGACGGCGGCCACGGCTAGATGGCCGACCTCGTCGTTCGAGACCTCAGGTTCCGTTACCCCGGTGCCGCCGAGCCGGCGCTCGACGGGCTGGACCTGACCGTCTCGGCCGGCGAGGTCATCCTGGTCGCCGGGCCGTCCGGCTGCGGCAAGTCGACACTCGCTCTCGCCCTGTGCGGGCTCGTCCCCGCCCGGGTGCCCGGCCGCTTCTCCGGCTCGGTGCAGCTCGACGGGGCCGAGCTGCAGACGCTCCAACCGCAGCACGTCGCACAACGGGTCGGCATGGTCTTCCAGGACCCCTCGAGCCAGCTCATCACCCCCACCGTGGAGAACGAGGTCGCCTTCGGCCCTGAGAACCTAGGCCTGCCACGCGAAGTCGTCGCCGCACGGGTGCGTGAGGCGCTGGCGATGACGGGGTGCCAAGGGCTGCGCTCGGCGGCCACGACAGCGCTATCCGGTGGGGAGAAGCAGCGCGTCGCCATCGCCGCCACCCTCGCGATGCATCCGGAGGTGCTCGTCCTGGACGAGCCATGCTCGGACCTCGACCCCGCCGGTGCCCAGGACGTGCTGGCGGTGCTGCGCCAGGTCAACCGAGAACGGGGCATGACGGTGGTCCTGATCGAGCACCGGATCGACGAGGTCGTGCCCTGGGTGGACCGGGTCCTGCTGCTCGACCGCGGACGGGTGGTGCTCGACCGCCCCACGCGAGCCGCGTTCCGGGACACCGCCTGCTGGTCAGACCTCGGGGTCGGCGTACCGGAGATGGTCCGCCTCGGCCTGCTGCTGCCCCACCTGTTCCCGGCGGGGCCACCGCTGTCGGTCGCAGAGGCCCACCAGGCCCTCGCCGAGCGTCCAGAAGCCGCGCTTCTGGTGGACCCTGGCCGCCAGGCTCCTGAACCGGTTCCAAGACACTGCCCGCCCCCGCTGCTGGCCTTCGAGGGGGTGGGTGTCAGCTACGAGAAGAGAGCCGTCCTCGAGGGCGTCGACCTGACCGTGAAGGAGGGGGAGTGGCTCGCCCTCGCCGGGGCGAACGGCTCGGGCAAGACGTCACTGGCGGAGCTGGCCATGGGCTTTCGCGCTCCTGCCTCGGGGAGAGTCGTGCTGGACGGCCGCCGCGTCGACACGTCGGATGTGTCACGCCAGATCCACCGACTGGCCTACCTGTTCCAGTCGGCCGACTCCATGCTATTCACGGCGACCGTCGAGGACGAGCTCCGTTTCGGCCTCAAGCACCGCCGCGGGCGGCGTACAGGCTCGATCCGGGACGGCGCGGGACGGCTCGAGTCCCTGCTGGAGATCACCGGCCTCGCCGACCGGCGTAAGGCGAACCCCTTCGCGCTCAGCGCCGGCCAGCGGCAGCGCCTGGCGATCGGCGCCCTGCTCGTCCAGGCACCGCACGGGCTCGTGCTGGACGAGCCGACCACGGGCCAGGACGAGGGGCACGCGCGGGCCATCCTGGGCTTCCTGCAGGAGCTCCGCGACCGTGAACGTATGACCTATCTGATGATCAGCCACGACATGCGGGTAATCGCGGCATACGCCACGCGCATGGCCGTCCTGGCCGACGGGAAGGTTGCCGCGGTCGGGCCACCGGCGGAGGTCTTCGCCCAGACCGACGTCCTACGCCGGGCGCACCTGGTCCCCCCTCCGGTGGCCAACCTCCACGCTCGCCTCGCGGGCGCGCCCCTTCGCCGGGTCGCCCTGAGCGTCGAGGAACTCGCCCACCGGCTCCGCCCGCCCGTGCCGGCGGCCGCCCCATGACCCACGCGCTGTCCGGGTCGCTGCTGGGCCGGACCCTGGTCGGGTATGTGGCCGTCTTCCTCGTCCCCGTTGTCCTGCCGCTCGCGTTCGTCAAGCTCGTGGGGCTCGGTGGCCTACGAAGCATGTTCGCCTTCGAGACCTCGGACGGGCCCGTCCACCGGCTCGACCCACGGATCAAGGTGCTCTACCCGTTCGTGATGTCCTCGGTCAGCGTGCTTCTCGGCTGGCAGGCCGTCCTCGGCCTGCTCGCCATGACCCTCCTGCCCTGGCTCGTGCTCCGGCCCTCAGCCGCGCGGATACGCGCGGTGCTGACGATGGCCATCGCGCCGGCACTAGCCATCGTCTGGTCGCAGGCCCTCTTTCATCCGGCGCTGTCGCCCTCGGGGCACGTCACCGTCGACATCGCCTTCCCGTCCACGATCAGCTGGATGGGCACACCCGGCATCTCCCTGAGCGGGCTCGCCTACGGCGGCGAGCAGTCCGGACGCCTGCTCGTCAGCACCTCGGCGTCGCTGATGATCGTCCTGACCACCACGCCGGCCGACCTCGTCTGGGCCTTCCGCAAGTTCCACCTGCCGGCCAAGGCCGGGTTCGCCCTCGGGGTCGCATTGCGGTTCCTGCCCGAGCTCCTCACCCGCATGACTGTCCTGCTGCGCGCAGTCGAGGTGCGCGGCCTCGATCTCAGCCGGCCGCGCTGGCGCAGGCCCTGGGAACTGCCCGGCTACGCCCGCCGGGTCCTGACCTGCATCCCTGCAGTAACGGTGCCGCTGCTCATCGGAGCCCTGCGCTCCACCTCGACAATGGCGATGGTCGCCGACTCCCGCGCCTTCGGGGCCGTGCCGACCCCCACCACGCTGCACGAGCACCGGCGCACACCGGCGGACGCCGGGGCCGCCACGGCGCTGGTCCTCGTCGTCGTTGCCACGGTCGTGCTGGCGGCGACGGGCATCGCCGCCCGCGGCCCTCAGGGCTGATCGCACTCGCTGCGCGACGGCCCGAGCAGCCTGCGGTGGATCGTCGCGAACTGGTCAGCAGGGACCGCTGCCGGTCCCAGCAGGTAGCCCATGGCCGACCCCCACCGCTGTTCCACCAGGGCGACTGCGGCCTGCAACGCTGGTGCGTGCGCCGCGTACACCGGGGCGAAGTCCACCTCCGCCACGCCCAGGGCGTCGAGCTCGCCGGAGTACCGGGCGATCCGGGCCGGTGAGATGCCGCAGCGGGAGCTGAGGTAATCGCGCCGGACCTGCTCCTGCGGAACACCCAGGCTGAGCAGCAGCAGGGCGACGACGATGCCGGTACGGTCCTTGCCCGCCGCGCAGTGCAGCACGGCTGCGTCTGTTCCCGCACCCGCGAGCGCCTCGACGGCGACGCCGATGGCCCGAGGCTCGTGCACGATGATCCGCAGGTAGCCCGACACCTTGTCGTTCGCGTACGCCTGCAGCGCCTCGGACGAGGTGACCCCACCTGTCCTGGCCAGGCGTTCCAGCACGCCGTCGCCGGGGTCGTCGCCGCCCCACACCGGTGCCCGCACGGTCGTGGTCGTCGGTCCAGGTGCGGCGAGCGGGGGCTTGGCCACCTCCCGGTCGAGCCGGAGATCGACAACCCGGCGGACACCGAGCCGGTGCAGCGCGACCCAGCCGCCAGGCGTGACCGTATCCAGGTTGCCGGAGCGGTACAGCCACCCCGTAGCGACGAGACGGCCGCTCGTGGTTCGAGCTCCGCCGGCGTCACGGAAATTGAACGCTCCGTCGATCAACACGGAAGGGCCGCCTCCTCATCAGACCGAGATCCGCCAGTAGTGCGGAGGCCGTGGGTGTGTTGAACGAGCAGATGCCCAGTCAGATCCGCAGAATTGGGATTGCGAAGACCTGATCCTGACCCACCGGAAGGGCACCTGCTCGGTGAAGAAACTACGGCGTCGTGAGGGTACGACCAAGCGTGGTGCGCGTCGTGTCAGGGTCGGTGCGGTGTTCCTGCTCAGCTGGGATGACTGGGGCGGCTACGACGACCACGTCGTCACCCCGAACCTCGAACCCACCCCCGACGGCGTCCAACTCGCCTACGGCCCGCGGGTGCCGCTGCTCATGTTCGGCGGCCCCGTCACGGCCGGCATCGACTCCCGCTGAAACGGCCACACCACCATCGGTAAAACCGTCCTGGACCTGCTCGGCCTGCCGCCCCTGGGCGTGCCCCGCCTCGACACCGACTCGACTGGTGGTTCCCGCCGGCTTCACTGCTCTGTCGGTGGTCGGGTTTGGGGTTCGCTGATACCCTCCGAGTTTGTGGGGGCGGGGCCCCGGCCGCTCAAGGGCCGCAGGCCCGGCTGGCCCCATCCGATCGGGCTGGGCCGGTTCGAGGCGTTCACGATCATCGGGACGCACACCGACTCGTCTCTGCAGGAGTCGGTGGCCGGCGCGTTGGTGTGGCCCAGTGGCCGGTTCACAGCCTCGGTGATGAACACCGAGATCGAGGTGCCCAGATGCACGGTCGCGATCTTCGACGCCGACGCCGAGGAGGTCGCGGTGCAGTGGCACGGTACCTCCGACGAGCTGGCCGACCTGCTGGACCACCTGGCCAAGTAGCCCGCCGCTACCGCGCGTCGGGGTCGTCCTCGCCGGTGCGGTGCCGCTCCTGTATCGCGGCGAGGTATGCCTCCAGTGCGGGGTAGTTCAGTTCTCGACCAGTTCCCGACACCATCCGTTCGATGTCGACCAACTCCCACAACCCGCCATCCCAAGACGCGTCACTGGCGCCGGAAACCACCGATTGCCGGTTAGTTGCGTGACCCGCTGCCGGCTCACTCCAGGGGATCGGTGTCCGGCCCGCCATCCTCATACGCCGCGGTCGTGATCTTGGTCCTCAGCGAGTTGATTGCCGGTGCCCTTGACGGCGGCCGGTCCAAGAATCTGGTGCTCAGCTGACCGCAGGATCACCGCTGGGTGTCACCAGATGATGCAGTTCAGGCCCGGATGCAGTCGGTCACCGGGCGACAGTGGTGGGCCCGATTGCTCTTCGGGCCCCGGCTTAGATTTGCACAGATCCGGGCACCAGTCGATCAGGGCGGACCAGCGCACCTGGAGATCGATTGCAGCGCAAACGGTGTGCTCGACAGATGGCCAGGGCGTCGTCTTGATGGGCTGGCCGGCGGGGTGTCCGAGCGACGGGCTGTCGACTTGCATCTCGACGTCGACCCCGACCAAACGGGCAACGTTGCGAAACTGTGCAGTTCGAGGTGATCGCGCACAGAACTGCTGTGGCCGGGGAGGATTTCACTTAAGGCCTTGACGAGTCTCGAGGCCCTAACCGGGAGAGAGTGAACGGTGGGCAGCTGATGGCGGATGCCCAGGACGAGGCGGAGATGGCTCTGCCCGGCCCGGCGGCCGAGTTCATCATCGGTGTCCTCGACGCCTCCGGTCGGCTCGACGCCGCCTCCGTGCGCAGACTGCTCGAGGAAGCCTCCGACGCGATCGGCCTGGGCGGATGCATCGACCGGGTGGTGATGCCGGTGATGCGGCAGATCGGAATCTGGTGGATAACCGGCTCCTATTCCATCGAGCAGGAGGCGATGACAACCGAGGCGATTCGCGCCTGGTTGGACCGCCGGACCGCCTTCCTCCCGGGGCCGACCCGGCCAAACCACATCCTGTTGGCCTGCGGACCCCATGACCGGCACACCCTCGGGCTGGAGGCACTGGCCCTGTTGTTGCGTACCCAGGGTTGGTCATGCCGGATGCTGGGGGCACGTATCACGGCCGCCACATTGGCTACCGCCGCTGAGGCGAACGACCCGGCAGCCGTAGTGGTGGTGGCGCACATCCCGGCCGGACACCGGCGCGCCGTGGCTGCTCTGCAGGCCGTCGATCAGCTGGGCTTCACGTTGTTCTACGCTGGAGGGGCGTTCTCCGACCAGGAGAGCCGCGAGGGGGTACCGGGCCGATACCTGGGACGACAGATCACGGGCGCATGCGCCATCATCGTCGACACGCTGGACGAAGCGTCCTGAGAGCAACCGGATCCGGGGGTGCGGGCGCCGACCACGTTGGGCATGTTCCTCCGGGCGCTGAAGTTCGGGCGTGTCCGGCAGTTGGACGCAGTGGCCGCCCGGTTCCTGACCGGTCTGACCGTGCACGGCGGCCTGATCGACACGGCGACGTTGAATTACGTCGATATGGACGACACGATCCGGCGAACCTATGGATATGCCAAGCAGGGCAGCGGTACGGTTCCTCCGGCGTCAAGGGCCTCAATGCGCTTGTCGATTGCCATTAATCCTGGCCAGTTTGACAGAAATCCTGGCCAATCGTGCCGTTAATCTTGGCCAGTGCCAGTGCCAGTGCCAGTGCCAGTGCCAGTGCCAGTGCCAGTGCCAGTGCCGGGGGCGGCTGTCGGTGCCTGGGTCGATGATGGCGGCCAGGATCCCGTCGATTGTGGTGGCATACCGTGGTGGACACGCCTGGCGTCACGGACGTTCGGGATGGTCTGGTCGTAGTGCGGTGGCGCGCGAGGGGCGGCGTCTGGCGGTGGGCTCGGGCGGACGCCGGTCTGTTGGCCGAGCAACTCTGGCGGGCGGGTCCGGTGCGGGTGGGTGCGCGGTACCGCAACCGGCCGAACCGTCACGGACTGTACTTCTGGCCGTGTACTGGCGGGCATGTGCGTTACGAATCGGCCCGGCAGGTGGCCGCGTTGATGCGCCTGGACTTCGAAGGCCGGGCGGACTGTGTCGGGTTTCGGCCGGTGCGGCTGCGTTTCCGCCAGGGCGCCGTCACGGTCGGGCATGACCCGGATTTCCTGGCAGTCCAGGTGGGTGGCGATCAGGTGCTCTACGACGTCGCACCCGATGGGCCGCCCACGGAGAAGGTTATGGCTCGGTGGGCCGAGACCACGCGGGTCTGCGGGCTGGTCGGCTGGCGTCACCAGGTGCTTTCCCCGCCGTCCGGCGTCTGGGCTGCGAACCTGGAGGTGCTGCGTCCGGCTCGGTTGCCCCGCTGCCATCCGCCGGACCGGCTGGCCGCCCGGCTGCGGGACGTGTTCGCCGCCGGGCGGTCTATTGGGCAGGGCGCCGCGGCGGCGGGCGGACGGTATCCGGCGCTGGTATTGCCGCGCCGTTGACAGCCGGACGGGCGCAAACCGTCGCCTGATGGCCAGGGAACGAACGACCATCAGGCGTGTCTGCAAATCGGGGTGCACCCCTCTGCGGGGATGCGATGGCGCAATGGCTGAGCATGATCGACTCCACCGGCAAGGCCCGGTACTACTCACCGATCGACACCAAGCCCATCGCCACCTCCCCGCGGTACCTATCAGGTAGCCGGGCCAGTCGCACGAGTGCTGCGGCTTCTCGTCCCATGGTGTAGCGGGTGCGCGGTCTTTGGCGGTGATGGTGTCGGCGATGACTCGTCCGGCTTGGGCCTGGAATCGATGATCTCGGTCATCAAGGTTCCTCCCCCGCCAAGCAACGCCCGACGTGTCCAGGGCCAAGATCATTTACACCGTTCTCCTGACACTCCCCGCCGGATCGCCGCACCTCTACGCGTGGCCGCGTGCGCTGCAGCTTCACCGGCCACCCGAAGCTCACCCCTGGGCAGACTCCTTGCCACTTCTTTTCGCGGTTGACACTGCTCGGGTTGTCCCTGGCTACTGCCCATTGATGGAAGGGTCGTTGGCTGGTCTGTGCCAGCTGGGCAGAAAAGGTGCGGCTGGGAACGGGTCGATCTTCGTTGAAGCGGCGGCCAGCGGCGAACCTGTCAAGGTGATGATGGTGGCGTGGACGGCCTGAGCCGGGTCACCCAGAGACCACCAGGGGCCACTTCCACCACCAGTGGCCACCTCCACCACCAGGGGCCACTGTGCTACCAGGATGTGCTTGTGTTGCGGGTGAGCGGCTTCGTGTTCGGTCGGGAATCGTTGCCGTGCACGGGCCTGTTGAAAGACCTCGCGGATTGAGAAGGAGACGGTTCATGAATCGATATTCCAGGTTTCGGGGCTCTTTGATGGTGGCGGGGCTCGCCGCGCTGGTAGGTGTCAGCGTGGGCGCCTGTTCGTCGTCCCCGACGACGGCCATCGCCACCAGTACGACCGCCTCTTCTGCAGTTGCCCGGACGGCGACGCCGCAGTCGGCGACCTCGACCGCCGCCCCACCGTCGACAAGCTCCGGCAGCTCGACTCCGACGATGTCGACGACTTCGGCACTGTCGTCGAGCACCACTGCCGCCGCGACGTCGTCGTCGACATCAACGGCGGCTGGATCTTCCACGGTTTCCGGCAGTCGCCGGGTGATACTGCCTGGCGGGGGGTCCAAGCTCGGCCTTCAACCGCTCGTGGTACCGGTGAAGATCGTGCACCACAAGAGCAGCGTGCAAGTACTGGTCCAGCTCAAAATTCACTCGAAACCGTTCTACTTCCTGGTGGACACCGGCGCCTCGGTGACCCTGATCGACAGCACCGTCGCCAAATCGCTGGGCCTTGCCGCCATCGGCGCCCCGGGCAAAGCCACCACCATCGGTTGCTCCGCACCGATCCAGCCGGTCGCGCTGGCCGACTGGTCGGTGGGCAGCCAGGCCCTGCCGGGCAGCCTTATTCCCTCGCAGCGAACCGAACTGGCCGGCAAAAAGATTGGTGGGATACCCGTCGCCGGCCTGCTCGGCGCGGACCTGTACTACCTGTACGGCACGATGACCGTAGATTTCAAGAACGCCACGATGACCTTGGGACATCCCGCGCCGCCCGGCGGCCAATCGTTTCCCATCGCCGCGCGCCTCACGGCCGGCGGGGTGAGCGTCATCGCCGATGTCAGCGTCCACGGCAACCGAGGCGGTTTCCTCATCGACACCGGCGCCGCGGTCACCGATTTGGACAGTAAATTGGCCAACTCCTCAGCGCTGAAGAAGGTCGGCGCCACCACCAAAATTGGGGCGGTGTCCTGCGCCACTAGCGTGCAACCAGTCGTTTTCGACAACGCCCGGATCAGCACCGTCAAACTGCCCACAGTGACCGCCGCCAGCTCCGCCAACGCCCTGACCGCCCGAAGCAACGGCAAAATCCAAGGCCTCATCGGCGCCGACATACTGTCCACCTTCGGCTCCGTGACCTTCGACTTCAAAAACCAACGCGTCATCCTCGGCTGACAACCCGATGCCGCCGATCAGCATCCGCACCGAATCATGAAACGCTTCGACGACTTCGTACGCCGCAGCCCCGGCTCCACTGCTGAAGCGTTGATTCGCCGGCACTCGGTGCAGGTTCCGCGGCGAGCAGAACCCGGCGCGCTTCTGCGACGCCGAAGGGCCGGCCCTTGAAGCGGGCGGTCCACACACAGTTGACAGCAGATGTCGATCCGGTTGGGACGGTCGCCGAACTGCGCCTGAACATTGCCCGGATAGCTTCGGTTTCAGGGCACATCGGTGCCTGGTCCGACACAGCAGGGAGACCACCATGTTCAAGAAAATCGTTCTCGTCGGCGGAGCCAGCCTCGCCATCCTCGGCGTGGGAACCGCGGCGTTCGCGTCCGCGCCCGCCGCGCCGGGATCACCGACGCCGGCGCTCACAGCACCCGCGGCCCACCAGGTCCACGCGCACCGCGGCCACGCCGAAACCAAAGCGATCCACGGGCAGTGGGTGAGGCGAAACGGAACGAAATTCACCACCCACGACGAGATCCGCGGCGCGGTGACCGCCGTATCGCCCACCTCCATCAGCGTGAAGGCCGCCGATGGCATCACCGAAAATTACGGTGTCGGTGCCGGGGTGAAGGTCCACCTCAAGGCCGACGGCAAAGGCAAGGCAGGCACGATCAACCAGGTGAAGGTCGGCGATCACGTCGTAGTCATCGGAACCGGCACCGGCCCGCTGACGGCCAAGCGGGTACTGGACCGAGGCGCCGGCACGACGAAGTAACTTCGGCGGCGTCGAACCGGCGCCTCAAAGACACCGATGGGTGGCAGGCCCCACCCGGCCTGCCACCCTCTCACCCACCAACCACACATGAGCCGACCATCCCCCAACGTGCGTTACGAGCCCCCAACGTCCGTTACGAGCCCACGGTGCTCACGGCCAGCTGTCGGGTCACCGGCAGCAGGATCGGGTCAACGTCGGCGACCGCCGCGGATCTGCAACGCTCAGCCCGGGCGCCGGTCGCCGGATCAATGCTCGGGCGACCGCGCATGATCCTGGTCAGCTCGAACGAGAAGTTGGGGTACTTGGCCCCTGGTCGGACGTCCCCAGTCCTGGTTGGCCTCCACCACAGGCCGGCTTTCGGATAGGGGGCTCGCCGCTTCCGGGGGGTTGAGGCGGCCAGCGGGCCCGTCACCCGCCGACTTACCCCCAAGCTGGTGCTGCTCCTGCTCTCCGATCGCCATCGCCGACCACCAGGTCCGCAGAAAACGGAACTCGCTCTGTGTGTTCCTGTTGGATCTTGCCTGCCCGGGTACCCCCCGGTGTGGTGTTGGCTGGCTTGTGAGGGATCGGCGAACAAGGCCCAACCCCGGGTTTTTGCCCTTCCGCGCGGTGACGTAGGCCACCGCGTTGGGCCAGTGGAATTTGCTCAGCGCCTCCCGCCGGGAGGTGGGATTGCTGTACCGGGCGTAAAACGACGCCAGGCCGCGCCACCGGCCGTCGGAGATCCGGGCCAGCACGTCGACCATGATCATCCCGACCCCGCACCGCAGGCGGTGATCACCGCCCGCCGCGCCGGCAACGGGGAGCCGTACCGGGCGGTGTCATACACGCCGGTGTGCGCGATCTGCAGATCGTTCCCGCCAGCTCCCGCACGCCGCCGCACCGAGGAACACCAGCTGCGCCTGCCGCCGCCTGGACGTGGTCGATGATCGGCGCGGCGGGCGGCGACAGCGGGGAGGTTGGATCCCGACGTCGGCGGCATCACTGCGCACCCAGTTACGCGATGCGCTGAGCACCCAAAATACGTTCCAGGATGTCCAGCGCAGTTTCGCCTTCATCGGGTGGGCCGGTCCAGATCCCGCCGGTGGTGTAGCCGCTCTCCAGGGGTTGCACGACCCGCAGCACCCGCCGGTACTGGGCCCGCTCAGCCCGGTGCACCTGCAACCTCGCGAGGATCACCTCAGCGCAACCCAACGCTTCCGCCAGAACGACCAGACTGGTCGCCGCGATGATGGACCACCGGCCGCCGCGCTGCTCTACCAGGTTGAACGCGGCCAGAACGTGCAACGCCTCATACACCGTGGACCTTGCCAGCGCGGTTTCGGCGACCAAATCGAAGCTGGTTACTGGGCTCTTGCTGTGCTCCAACGCCTCATAGACGAACGCGGCCGGTAATCCCAAATCCCGAAATGCCGGCCGCAAACCATGGATCTTCCCGGCCCGCCAATCCAGCGCACCCGCCCGCTTCGCGACCCCATCGGGGATCCGCAGCTCGTACAGGTCGCCCCGCAGACCCCGGTCGCCTTCCACCAGATACACCAGCGGCTCCACCTCCTCCCGCAAAGCCCGCAAATGCAAAGCGACCGTGGTGTGATCCAACCCAGAAGCGATGTCCAACGCCCGAGTGCCGAATTCCAGGTACCGGCTGCCAGCTTTCATCCCCGCCTCACCCAATGCGCGCAGCACCATCCTGATCGCCGGCCCCGTCCGACCCCGGTAACGATCCAGCTCCAGCAGAGCAACCGCGGTGCGCCACTCCCGCAAGAACTGATATTCCACCGCAGTTGATCGTTGTTGGTGACTTTGCAAGGTGGCCCTAGTACCGCGGTGTGTGACCGGCTCGCTTGTGGGGGATATACGGACATGACTTACCCCGGTGTCATTCGCCCGCGTTTTCTGCACCCAGGACACGGCGTTCCGCCAGTCACCCAGAACTGCCTTGCGGCGGGCCGCGGGGTTGCGGTACCGGGCGTAGAAGGAAGCCAGACCCGGCCATGCGCCGCCGTGGAGTCGGCCCAGTACCGCCGGCAGCTCCATGCCGGCCCACACCGCCGCGGCCAGAACCGCCTGCCGGGCGTGCGACGGGGTCGGATAACGCGCCGCGTTGTACAGCCCGGTCGTCGCGATCCGCAGGTAATCCCCCGGCAAATCCCGCGGTCCGCCCTTGCGGGGCAGAAAACCTGAATCGAAGCCAGCAGACAGCTCACCAAGATCGCAGGAGGTCCGGTCCGCTTTGACTGCGGCCAGCTCCGCGGCCAGCGCTACCCCCATCGCCGTCCACACCGTTTCCGGATTGGGCTGCTTGAGCACCCCGTACGCCGCCGCGAGGGACCCGCGTAGACGCTGAAATCCGCCCGTTCGGTGACGCGACCCCGGTGGGCGGATCAGCCCATCTGTTAACCCCAACATCGGCTGCGGATCCGACGTCGGGGTCCGCGCGGCCAACGCCAACGCCAAATCCCGGGCTTCCTCGAACGGCACCGACCGGGCCAGCGGGATGTACAGATGAATCCCGCCGGACGGGGACTCGTCGGCAACAAGCCGACCCCCACACCGGCTGACCAGCTCCGTCACGGCGGCCGCGTCCCGCAGCACAGCGGCCCGGTCCGCTTTCGAGGTGTCCAGGTCGACAACCAGCAGCCGGGTATCGCCACCCATCGAATAGATCGGCACAGCCGCAGGCACCGCCGGCAACCGCTCGGACAGACCGCGGGTGCCCTTCCGCGGATACGCCGACCCACCCGAAATGGACTCCCGGACGACCGGCCGGCCAGCCAACAGCGGCGTCAAAGCCCGCCACGCCGCCGCCGCCGCCGCCAGCTCCCCGGCATCCACCAGCACGGCAGATTTCGGGTGCGGCGTGTCGCCGCCGATCTCACCACCTAGAAAAGGGTGTGCACTACCATGAGAGCTGCTCATCCAAGCAGACCTTTCGTTGTGATCGCAGATCAGGCTGGCAGGCCCGTTCTGCTCGACCTCGGCCCTTCCTGTCTCCGCAGGGGGGCCTTCGTCGTGTGTGGAGTTGTTCTGGGTTTTCCTTGGTGCTACGCCAGCAGGCGGACGCCGCTCACCTCCGAGCCATCGCGGAACGGGGGATCCCAGGCGCTGGCTGGCGTCGGGAAGTG
>JAABUM010003882.1_pt1 | contig 17647 bp, 20 predicted proteins | sample 5559161 | NCBI WGS metagenome assembly JAABUM01 (sample SAMN10711868, study PRJNA513369) | rock metagenome | isolation source: Antarctica rocks | place: Antarctica: Victoria Land, Siegfried Peak nord | reverse complement strand
CGGCTCCCCCTTCACTGTCGGGTAGCCAGAGCCCACCGTTCACAGCGTGACTGCAGGGGTCTCGACGCGGCGCCCCTGCGCCGAGGAGCGCAAGCCCAGCTCGGCGAGTTGAACACCGCGTGCGCCGGCCAAGAAGTCGAACCGGTGCGGCCCGTCCTCGACGACGTGTCGGACGAACTGTTCCCACTGCCCCTTGAAACCGTTGTCCAGGTCGGCGTTGTCGGGAACCTCCAGCCATTGCTCTCGAAACCGCTCGACGACCGGCAGATCGGGGTTCCAGGTCGCCATCGGAGTGTTCGCGCGGTGCTGGACCCGACAACCCCGTAGTCCGGCGACCGCGCTGCCGTGGGTGCCGTCGACCTGGAACTCGACGAGTTCGTCTCGGTACACCCGGACTGCCCATGAGGAATTCAGTTGCGCGATGACCCCGCCGTCCAGCTCGAAGATCCCGTATGCGGCGTCGTCGGCGGTTGCAGGATAGGGCTGGTCCTGCTCGTCGTAACGGGTGGGGATGTGCGTGACCACCTTTGCGGTCACCGCCTGCACGGTGCCGAAGAGGTTCTCCAGTACGTAGTTCCAGTGGCAGAACATGTCGGCGGTGATCCCGCCACCATCCTCACGGCGATAGTTCCAGCTCGGTCGCTGAGCGGGCTGCCAGTCGCCCTCGAAGACCCAGTAGCCGAACTCGCCGCGGATAGAGAGGATGCGGCCGAAGAATCCGGATGAGATGAGTCGGTTGAGCTTCACCAGCCCGGGCAGGTATAGCTTGTCGTGCACGACTCCGTTCTTGACCCCCGCTTCCGCGGCGGCGCGGGCGAGCGCCAGCGCACCATCGAGCGACTCGGCGATCGGCTTCTCGGTGTAGACATGCCAACCGGCCGAGATCGCAGCCAAGACCGACTTCTCCCTTGCCTGGGTGACCTGGGCGTCGAAGTAGATTCCGCCAGCGCCACCAGCCAGGGCGGACTTGAGGTCGGTGCTCCAGCGTTCCAAGCCGTGTCGCTCGGCGATATCCCGCAGCTTCGCCTCATTCCGGCCGACGAGCACCGGCTGCAGCTGGACGCGCGACCCATCAGCGAGCTGTACACCGCCCTGGGCGCGGATGGCCAACACCGAGCGCACCAGGTGCTGCCGGTAGCCCATCCGGCCCGACACCCCGTTCATCACCACGGTCAGAGTCCGCACCACTGCCTCCGGAAGAGAACCGGGAAACCGCTTCTGCACAAGGTATGCGGATGCCCTCCTGCCGTCAAGACGCAGAGGCGCGCATCATCAGCTCCCGGAATGGTTATGGAAGTTCGCTGGGTCGGGTGGGTGAGCGAGGCGTGACGACAGGAAACGTTGGGCTGGCAGGGAGTGCGTTGAAAGTGGAGTCCGAGCGCCTGTGGCGGCGAGGCGCGGTTCAGGTTTCGAGGTCATCGTCGGTTCTGGTGCGCGTCGATCGCACAGTCACCGCTCAACACGCCAACGTAGACGAGTTCGTCAGGGGGACGCAGATTCCAAGGGCACCGACCCGGTGGACTCTCGCACGATTAGTCTAGTGTGGAAGTGCCGAACCAGCGTTTCGGGGCCAGGGGCGAGACTCAGGGCGAGAGTCATCGCGGCTCTCCCGAGATCCTCCAACGGGAGGGCTACCGTGGTCAGCGCAGGCGAGACGTCGCGGGACAGGGCGATGTCGTTGAAGCCAGCAACCGACATCTGTTCAGGAACGCGAGTTCCGGCCTGGCGAAGGTAGGCGAGGGCCCCGACCGCCATCGGGTCGGCGGTGCCCACGACAGCTGTCACCCGGGCACGTCCGCCGAGAACGTCGGCGGCGCCGGCGAGGCCGCCGTCGCGGGTTGCCTTGACGTATCTGAGCTCAACCTTGCCGCCAGCCCTTCTCACCACCTCTGTCAGCCCCGAGATCCGGTCCTGGGTTGACGCCATGGTTCGTAGGCCAGCGAGGAGACCCACTTGTCGGTGTCCCAGAGAAACCAGGTGCTCGGCGAGGGCCCGCGCGCCCTCCCGGTTGTCCACCAAGACCCGATCCACTTCCAGGTGCGGGTGCCCAATGGCCACCACCCGGCCGCCACTTGCTTGATATGAGGCGATCCGCCGCCTCAGCCCCGCGGCATACCGGGGATCATTTAGCTCGCTGCCAGCAACGATCACAATTTCGGTGCGGTGGGACTGCAGAAGCGTGAAGTAGCCGAGCTCGCGCTCGACGTCGCGGCCCGTGTTGCAGATCGTTACTAAGAAGTTGTGCTCAGTCGCGACAGCTTGGATGCCGTCGATGATTTGTGAGAAGTACGGGTCCCCTATGTGGCCGGCCAGCACGCCGACCGTGCGCAACCCCCCCCCGAGAAGCGCCCGGGCGTGAACGTTGGGTACATAATCTACCTCGGCGGCAGCGCGCTGCACCTTCTTACGCAGTTCGTCACCCACCGGATAGTCACTTCCCGATAGAACCCGCGACGCGGTAGGCACCGAAACCCCCGCTCGGCGGGCGACATCGCGCAAGCTGGCTGACACGGCACTAAGCCTAGGCGATCGCGCCAGGAGACAAGATCGTGAGGGATCGGCATCGTGGAGCTCTCGCGCACCCGGGGTGTCTGGCAAATGGACAGAGAGTGGAGTCCGTCAGAGTGGTGTACGACGATCCCGGTGAGCGTGTCCTGCTGAGGTAGGCGCGGTCACCGCGTGATCCTTCGAGTGATCTCTCACAACCAAACTCGAATGGGAGCACCACGATGACCGCTGGACCCAGTATCGACCCCTAGGCGTTCTTGCACGAGCAGCTGGCGCAGGCCTCGCCTGACCTGATGCGCGAGATGCTCGCGACGTTCATCAACGCCCCGCTCTCGGCGCAGGCGACACGGTGTGCGGCGCCGAGTACGGGGCCCGTTCCGAGGCCCGCACGAACCGCAGGAACGGCTACCGCCACCGCGACCTCGACACCCGGGTCGGCACGCTGGACGTGGCGGTGCCGAAGCTGCGGGAGGGGTCGTTCCTTCCCGGACTGGCTGATGGCGCGGCGGCGACGGTCGGAGGCGGCCCTGACGTCGGTCGTGGCTACCTGCTACCTGCTCGGGGTGAGCACCCGGCGGATGGACAAGCTGGTCCGGTCCCTCGGGATCACCGGGCTGAGCAAGTCGCAGGTCTCGGTGATGGCCAAGGACCTGGATGAGCACGTGGCCGACTTCCGGACCCGGCTGCTGTCCGAGGGACCGCACACGTTCGCGCAGCCGACGCCCTCATGATCCGCGTTCGCGAAGGCGCCCGGGTGGTCAAAGGTCGCGGTCATGGTCGAGACCGGGGTGAACGCCGAGGGATATCGGGAGATTCTCGGAATCCACACCGCGACAACGGAGTCCGCCGCCGGCTGGCTCGCGTTCTTCCGGGACCTGACCGCGCGAGGCCTGAGTGGGGTGGCGTTGGTGACCTCGGACGCGCACGCCGGCCTCGTCGAGGCGATCGGGGCGACGCTACCTGGTCGGACTTCTCTCGGCAGTGATTCGCGAAGCGAACACAGACCTAAAACCGCTCTTGCCTCTGGTGCGGCCAAACTGTCGGCGCAACCTCTTCGCTGGTATCGAGCAGCCATCCAGACCCCCGCTGACTCATGTCAAGATGCGCGCGTAGGTCCTTTCGTTGACTCACGTACGGATGCGCGTGAAGCGTTGCTGTGCGGCTGGCGAGACGCGCCGAGTTGGGCCCCGATCGCCGACCATGATGTCCCGGCTTGTCGGGACGTGGTGACTGCGGCTGCGAGGTGGGTCTCCGCCGTCCTGCCCGCTCCCGTGCCGTGGCGATCCGTTCCAGGACATCGAGGTTCGGGCCCGGGGGTAGCGGTCGGGGTGGCTGGCCCTTGCCGACGCTGGAGCGGTGCGCTTGACAGGAGGGGCATAGGGGTTGGCGCCGAACCGGACGGCGGCGGTCAGGGTGCACCGGGGCCGGCTGACGGGGTCGTCGGCGTAGTGACAGGCGATGGCGGTGTGAACGCGTCGTTGATAGATGGGTCAACGAACCCTCTACGCGCCCGCTCTTGATGAGTCAACGCGAGACCTTGACTGCTCAGACCACAACCTCTACATTGACATCGCGGCCAGAAAAGGTTTTCTTACACGTCATGGTAGATCTGCGAGGGGCCTTTCCCATGCTGCACTCGTCTTTAGAGACACCAGCCGCTAGTACCCTCCACCCGAGACACGGCGCGATAGCGCGCCCGAGGAGATCATCATGAGGGCAGCCCGTGGAAGGATCAAAGGCCTTCACCTGACGGCCGCAACCGCCGCGCTGGCATTGTCCGTGGCCGGCTGTGCCGGGCCCCCGACCCCAGCAGACAGGACTAACCAAGGCAAAGAGGGCGGAGCTGTCGCCTTGAACCTCGTGGATGTTGGGGGCGTGGGCTCCTTTACCAAGCCGATGATGGACAAGTGCGCTCAATCGCTCTCAGACCGGATCAGCGGCCTGGCGTTCTCAAAGGCTCCGTCCACCGAACTGGCGGGCAAGCTCGAGGCGCAGCAGAAGGCGGGTCGCCTCGACATCGATCTGGTGCTAACCGGCAGCGACGCCGTCGGTGCCGGCATTGGCAAGAACCTGTGGGACCCGATCTCGGACCATGAGAATCAACTGGCCGCCCTGAAGAACTACAGCGACGACGCGCGAATGATCTTCGACCAGTACAAGCGCCAGGTGCTGGTGGTCGCGACGGAGTTCACCGGTCCGCTACTTGAGTACAGCCCGGGGGCCGTGTCCGCCCCGCCCGCGACCGCCGAAGAACTCCTGGCATACGCGAAGGCCAATCCCGGCAAGTTCACCTATGCAAAGCCGCCAAGTTCAGGACCGGGTCGCCAATTCGTCATGGGTCTGCCCTACATCCTGGGCGACAAGGACCCTAAGGACCCCAAGAACGGCTGGGACAAGACCTGGGCTTACCTCGCCGAGCTGGACAAGTACGTCGGCGCCTCCTATCCGAGCAGCACAGGCGACACCTTCCAGTCTCTGGCGAAGGGGGGAGTCAACATGATCGCGAGCTCCGCCGGCTGGGACATCGGACAGCGCCAGCAGGGAGCGGTGCCTCCGAGCCTCAAGATCGCCACGCTCAAGAATTCCACCTACCTGATCGCCGGTCACTTCGCCGCCGTTCCGAAGGGGCTCCAGCAGAACCGTCGGGAGGCCGTCTTTGCTCTTCTCGACTGCATGCTGTCAAAGGACTCGCAGGCCAGCATCTACCAAGCGCAGAAGAAGGCCGTGCCAGGCCCGGCGATCAAGGGGGTTAGCGTCAAGGATGCGCCAGCGGCGGTGCAGGAGCAGGTTGCCCAGTTCGATCGTCCCGAGTACCGGGACCTGATCGGAAAGGCTCCGGTTGTCCCAGAACTGCCGCCGGAGCAAATGAGCATCATGTTCGACCGGTGGGAACGAGAGATCGGCGGCTGACAGCGTGACGACCTCCAACCGAACGACGGTCCAGCAGGTGCAGCTTTCAAACGTCACGAGGGCATTCGGCGACACCGTTGCACTAGATGACTTCTCCCTCGACATCCCCGGCGGGCAGTTCGTCGCACTTCTCGGGCCATCCGGCTCCGGGAAATCGACCGCGCTGAACTGCCTGGCTGGCCTGCTGCGTCTCACCAGTGGGGAGATCCGGGTCGACGGGGCCCGGGTGGACGGGCTCCCGCCCGAGCGTCGCGGGTTCGGCATGGTGTTCCAGAACTACGCGCTGTTTCCTCATAAGACCGTGGCCGACAATGTGGCCTTCGGTCTGAAGATGCGAAAGGTCGGCAAGAGCCAGGTCGACGACCGCGTCCGTGAATGTCTGGACCTTGTACAGCTGGCAGGCCATGCGCAGAAGTACCCCAACCAGTTGTCCGGGGGCGAGCGGCAGCGAGTCGCGATCGCCCGCGCGGTCGCATTCCGGCCACCGGTTGTCCTCATGGACGAGCCGCTCAGCAATCTGGACGCGAAATTGCGGCTGGAACTGCGCACGGAGATCCGCAAACTGCACCAGCGCCTGTCACTGACTACGGTCTACGTCACCCATGACCAGTCCGAGGCCCTCTCGCTGGCCGACCGAATCGTGGTTCTCAACCACAGCAAGGTGGCGCAGATCGGCTCGCCGGAGGAGGTCTACGCGCGGCCCGCGAACGCCTTCGTTGCCGCCTTCATGGGCTACCGCAACCTGCTTCCTGTGAAGGTGACATCAATGCGCGGCCCGCGGGCGCTCGTGCAGCTCGCTGGCACCCAGTTCGAAGCCACTGTCGCCGAAGACGTGAACGGGTCCAGCGCGTGCGTGGCCATCCGGCCGGAGGACATTCAACTTGCCGGTGAAGAGGGGCCGGGCGTCCTGGACGCCAAGGTGGAGGTCTCCGAGTACACCGGGCGCGAGTTCTCGGTTGAGGCGACTTCCGCAGACGGTGGCACGTCGTGGGTGTTTTACAGCGATGTGCCGGTGAAGCCGGGCGACAAGGTGCGGCTGGCGGTCCCGGCAGAGCGCCTTCTCCTCTTCGACGGGAGTGCCTTACCGGCTGCAGCCGGTAAGGAGGAAGCCTTGACATGACGCCTTCCGTTACGGTAGGCGACCGGCTTCGCCAGGCACTGGCCGGCTACGACCGCAGTGCGCTCCTCTTGCTGCCTGCCGTGGTCTTCCTGCTCGCTCTGTTCATTTACCCTTTGCTGTACGGCGCGCAACTGTCCTTTCTCCCGGAGTCCGGGCCCCCGCTCGCCAATTACCAGCGCTTTTGGTCCGACCCATTCTTCCGAGACACCATCTGGCTGACGCTGCGTCTGGCGATCCCGGGAACGGTAATAGTCACGGCCATCGCCCTGCCCCTGGCGGTCCTCATGCGCGGCCGCTTTCGAGGCAAGGGTGTGGTGAGCTCCTCCCTGGTATTCCCAGTCACACTGGGCGCGGTCCTGATCGGCAAGGGGCTGCTGGGATATCTGGGCCCGACCGGCTGGCTCAACAAATCACTTCTGGCCCTCAACATCATTGACGCCCCGCTGACTCTTACACAGAACTACTGGGGCGTCCTCCTGGCCATCATCATCGCGGACCTGCCTTTCGTCTTCCTCCTGCTGCTCTCCTACGCCTCGGGCTTGGACCCTTCGGTGGAAAAGGCCGCCGCGGTCATGGGTGCAGGGCCCCGCCAGCGGTTCTGGCAAGTCACGCTCCCCCTCTTGGCGCCTGGACTGGTGACCACCGTCGCCCTGTCTTTCGTCTTGTCCTTCGGGACCTTCCCTTCGGCGCTGCTGGTCGGTGACCCGTCCGGCTCGACGCGGACCATTGCCGTGGTCGCCTATCGATCGGCCTTCCAAGACTTCAACTACAGCATGGCCTCGGCGGTGGCCATCATCATGGCCGTCGTCGAGCTTGTGTTCATCGCGGGGATCTTCGCGCTGCGCAACCGGCTGAACTCCACCCCCAGGACGTGAGGAACGACGACATGGCCATCACCGAGACGGCTCGAGGACCTGCCGCGAAGTATTTCCGGCGCCCGAAGGGACGGGAGTTCGACCAGCCTTCGCGGGCAACGACGATCGCCGTGTGGACGGTGCTCGTCGTCCTCGGTCTGCAGCTCGTCGGTGCCATCGCGAGTGTCTTGGTCAACTCCCTTTCGAGGCAGTGGTTCGACTCTTGGTTCCCCACCAAGTGGACCGTCGACTGGTACAGCGCTGCCTGGGAGGAATTCGCGCTCCGGAGGGTGCTCGGAGTCACCTTCATCGTCGGGGTGGCGGTGGTGGCGCTATCGCTGCTCATCGCCGTGCCGGCTGCTTACGCGCTTGTACGGAGCCACTTCCCTGGCAAGAAGCTGGTCCTACTGGCGCTCGGCCTGCCGGTTGTCCTGCCCACCATCACGTATGGCGTGCCTCTTGCGACACTGCTGTACTCCCTAGGCTTGGGCGGGACACTGACAGGGGTCATCATCATCAACCTCGTTCCGGCTGTCCCGTTCGCGGTGCTGGTGCTGGTCCCCTTCCTCGATGCTGTCGGCCAAAATATCGAACATGCAGCACGCATGTGTGGTGCCTCCACCGCGAAGGTCTTCCTGCACATCCTGGTGCCCCTGATGAAGAACGGCATCCTGGCCACGGCCATCCTTCTGCTGGTCCGGACACTCGGAAACTTCGACCTCACCTTCCTCATCTCAAACCCAGATTCCCAGACACTCGTCGTGGCCCTCTACTACGCCGTCTCAGCTGCCGGATTCCGCGTCAATGCGTCGATCGACGCCATGGCAATGATTTACATGCTGACGAACGTCGCGCTGCTGGCATTCGCCTTCCGGTACGTCAACCCGAGCCGGATGCTCGCCCGCTCCTCCTAACCATCGAGAACCGTCCCTGCGGTTTCGCGCCGCCTCATCGAAGGAACGGCTCTCCGTGACCTTTATTGAACGCATCGATGTCTTCCCTGTCCAGATCCCGGTGACGGGGACCTTCCAATTCGCGTCCGGCACGGCGGCGAGGGAAGGCGGCACAGCCCCTCACGTCTTTGTGCGCATCACCGACTCGGACGGGGCCTACGGTTGGGGAGAGGCGCGGCCCAGCCCCGGGTGGTCGGCTGAGACCTTGGAGACGGTGGTGACCTCGCTGCGCCGGTACATCGGCCCGGCTCTTGAGGGTCACCCGGTTCACGATCGCCACGGACTGCACCGTCGCCTGGACAGAACCCTCGGTGGGCATCCGACGGGCCAGCCCATTGCGCGCTCAGCGGTGGATCTTGCTGTGCATGACCTGCTGGCCCGGCGGGCGTCCCTTCCGCTGCGTGCCTTCCTCGGCGGGTCGCTGGAGCCCGTCGTCCTCGCCTTGTCCTACACCCTGACCGACCACACTCCTGACGATGCGCGCGCGACGGTCGAGCGCCAGAGCTGCCTGGGCTACGCGCACTTCAACTTCAAGGTCGGCGTAGACGAAGACACAGACATTGCCGTCGCGGCCGCTGTGCGGGAGTCGGCGCCGCCGGGCGCATTCGTCTGGGCGGATGCCAACCAGTCCCTTTCCTTGCGGGAGGCCAGGAAGCTGGCCACCGCCTTTACCCGGATCGGCATCGACCTGCTCGAGCAGCCCCTTCGCGCCGATGCCCAGCACGACATGGCGGCCTTGCGGGCGCACACCTCCCTCCCGTTGGCCATAGATGAGGCGTGCGTGTCCCCCACCGACTACTTCCGGTACGCGGCACTTGGTCTCGTTGACTACCTGGTCCTCAAATTGACCAGGTCAGGCGGGATCTGGCCCACCATGCAACAGGTGGGTATCGCCCGGGCGGCTGGCCACGGATTGGTGGTCAGCGGGCTGACGGATAGCCTGCTCACCAGGGCGGCCGGTGCGCAGGTGGCCGCTGCCTTTGGTTGTGAGGGCCCATTGGCCCTAAACGGCGGGCAGTTCCTTGACGAGTCAGAGCTCTACCCCCAAGGCCGGCTCGTCGAGCACGACGGTGCCTTGCACCTCGACGGCGTCCACGGCATCGGCGTGGAGCCGGACGTCCAGGTGCTGAAGAAGCTGCTGGTGGGTGAGAACCTGTGACGGCCCGCGTGCGAACCGCCATCGTCGGGACGGGCAGCATCGCCGCCCAGCATGTGCAGGGTCTGCGTGAGCTGAGCGACCGGGTCGATCTAGTTGCGGTGGCGGACGTCGACCTGAGCAAAGCGCACGCATTCGCTGAGCTTCATGGCGCGGCCAAGGCGTATTCAACGCTGACAGAGATGCTCGAGCGGGAACGGCCCGATCTGGTTCAGATCTGCACCCCACCACGTCAGCATGTGGGCCAAGTGGTGCAGAGCCTGCGCGGTGGAGCCTTGGTGTTATGCGAAAAACCGTTGACGCTCTCACTTGCCGAGTGCGACCAGATCGAGCGTGCCGAAAAGGAGACGGGCCGCTTCTGTAGCACTGTATTCCAGTGGAGGTTCGGCTCCGCCGCACAGTACGTCAAGAGATTGCTTGATGACGGGGTGCTGGGCAGCGCTCTGGTCGTGGCCGGCATGACGAACTGGTTCCGGGACGACGCGTACTACGACGTGCCATGGCGTGGGAAGTGGGAGACAGAAGGGGGCGGCCCGACGCTGGGACACGGCATCCACTGCGTGGACTTCGTGGTCTGGCTGCTAGGCGGGTGGGTGCAGGTCAATGCCCGCCTGGGGCGCCTGGTCCGAGACGTGGAGACGGAAGATGTCTCGGTCGCAGCGGTGGAGTTTCACGGCGGCGCCCTGGGTACCCTGGTGACCAGCGTCCTGTCCCCTCGCCAGGAAACCCGGCTGAGGATTGACTGCGAACGCGCAACCATCGAACTCGTTCACCTTTACGGCTACACCAACGCGAACTGGCAGGTCACCCCGGCCGAAGGCTGTGAGGACGTGGCCCAGGCCTGGCGGGAATTGACCGAGGATCAGGGCAGCACGCACGCGGCGCAACTTCGCCATGTGCTCGACTGTCTTGAGTCTGGCGCCCGCCCGCTGACGAGCGGCTACGGCGCCCGATCCACGATGGAGGTGGTGACGGCGATCTACAGGTCGGGCATCACCGGCGCGCCGACAGTTCCCGCCGATCTCGTTCCGGCGGACCCCTTCTACCACCAACTACACGGCGGGGCGAAGGGCTGGGCCCCCGTCCCGGGAGCCCTGGAGACGCTATGACCGAGCGGATGGAGCTCCGCGAGGAGCGAGACCACCTCGTCGTGGGGTTCGACGGGATGGACCTGGTCCGATACGTCTTCCGGCCTGACACGCCGCCCTATGAGGCGCCCAAGCCATACCTGCACCCCGTGCGAACGCTCGCGGGCGAGATCGTGACGCTTCTTCGGCCGCACGACCACGTGTGGCACCGCGGATTCCAGATGACCTGCACCGACGTCTCGGGTCACAACTTCTGGGGCGGCGGCACCTATGTGTATGGCCAGGAGGAGTACGCAGAGCTCGACAACCAGGGCCACGTTGCCCACCGCGACTGGCTCGCCCTCGGAACTCAGCCCATGGGTGTGACCATGGACGAGCGACTCGACTGGCTCGGTCACAGCGGCGAGCACCTGATGCAAGAGCGGCGCACCATCGAGGTGGCGGACGTCGAACCGGAGTCCGGAAGTTACCGCATCAGAACCACCTTCGTCCTAGCCAACGCGACCGCTGAGACGCTCCAGTTCTCCAGCGCAGCCATCAAGGGCAGGGCCAAGGCAGGCTACGGCGGCTACTTCTGGCGCGGGCCCCGGTCCTTCACGGGCGGAACGGTCTTCACTTCCCGCGGTGCCACGAGCGCCGAGGACGCCATGGGGACACAGGCCGAGTGGCTGGCCTTTGTGGGTCAGCACGACGGATCAGGGCGACACTCCACGCTCATCTTCGCGGACCACCCGACCAACCCGCGCTACCCCACGCAATGGTTCGTGCGGTCCCAGCCGTTCGCCTGCGTGAGCTTCGCCTTCATGTTCGACAAAGTGTTCGAGCTACGTGCAGGCGAGGACGCGCGATTCGTCTATGACGTGGTCGTCTGCGACGGGCAGGTCCATCCTCGCTCGGCGGCCCGCCTGGCGGAACGTGCTCTCACTCAGCCCAACCTGGCTGCCGTGCGGTGCACTCCGGCCCGTCCCACACCGCTTGGGCACACCCCCCGCTCCGCCACAGCACCCTCGGGTTAACGGACCCAAGAAACGGGAAGTCCTATGCCTGACACGGAAGCAGTACCCGTCGACGAGGTTTGGCTCGAGGAACGGCTCTCTCGGCCCGTGCCCGGCGTTGCGGAAGCCCTGAGTGCCGTGGAAGGCGACATCGTCCTGCTTGGGGCCGGTGGAAAGATCGGGCCGTCTATGGCACGCATGGCCCGTCGTGCACTGGACGAGGCAGGATCATCTGCACGCGTCATCGCCGTGTCCCGGTTCTCCGACCCCAGTACGCGGGAACAGCTACGAGCAGTCGACGTTGACGTCCACATCGCCGACCTAGCGGACCCGGACGGCTACAGCGAACTGCCCGACGCCGCCGCCGTGTTCTACCTTGCCGCCATGAAGTTCGGCACAACAGGACAAGAGCACATGACCTGGTGGTCCAACGCTGCCATCCCTGCGATGGTGGCAGACCGGTACCGGCGCGTGCCTTCCGTCGTCTACTCGACCGGCAACGTCTACCCGCTGGTCCCCGTGACCAGTGGAGGCTGTGTCGAGACGGATCCCACCGGACCGTTGGGGGAGTATGCCCAATCATGCCTGGCGCGTGAGCGCGTCTTCAGCCATGCCGCGCACCTATGGGGCACCCCAACCACAATCTTCCGGCTGAACTATGCCTGCGAGCTGCGATACGGCGTCCTAGCCGACATCGCTCTGAAGATCGCCGCGGGCGAGCCGATCGATGTGACCATGCCGGCCGTCAACGTCGTCTGGCAGGGCGACGCAAACGTCTGGGCGCTCCGGTCTCTTGAGCTGGGTAGCACACCGCCCCACATCCTCAACGCCACTGGACCCGAAACATTGCCCGTGCGTCGCCTTGCGACCATGCTGGCGGACGCCATGGGGACGAGCGCTGCCATCACGGGCAGGGAGTCATCCGACGCTCTGTTGAACGACTCCTCCGCCTGCCACGCCCGCTATGGCTACCCCACCGTAGCTCTGCGCGAACTGGTCTCCTGGGTGGCCGGATGGGTCGGCGCTGGTGGCCGACAGCTTGACAAAGCGACGAAGTTCCAGCAGCGCGAGGGGAAGTACTGATGGAATCAGAGGTGGCGGCGAGACTGGCCGTCGGGGTGACGGTCCCGGCTCATCCCCTTGCCCTTGACAGCGACGGCAAACCGGACCTGCGGGCTCAACGCGCCCTCACGCGCTATTACACGGCCGCCGGAGCGGAGGGCCTGGCCATCGGCGTCCACACGACCCAGTTCGATCTGCATCACGACCGGGACCTCCTGCGAGAGATCTGGGAACTCGGGGCGGCGACCGCCGCGGAGAGCCATAGGCCACCGATGCTTATTGCCGGCGTATGCGGTGACGTGCATGCTGCCATGGCAGAGGCAGAGATAGCTGCGGCCACCGGATACACGGTGGCACTCCTTTGCCCTTGGGGCATGGCGGACACCAGCGAGGAGGCGCAGATCGAGAGGGCATCTGCGGTGGGCGAGGTCCTGCCCACGGTCGCCTTTTACCTTCAGGAGAACGTCGGCGGGCGGCGGCTCAGCCGGGAATACTGGGCCCGCCTGTTCGACCTCGCCTCTGTCGTTGCCGTCAAAACCGCGCCCTTCGACCGCTATCGCACCAACGACGTCCTCCAGGTACTCCTCGAGCACGACCGCTGGGATGAGGTAACGGTGCTCACCGGCAATGACGACACCATCGTTCATGACCTAGTTACCCCGTATCGGCGAGAAGCCCAAGACAACGTCAGGCAAATCCGCATACGTGGAGGACTGCTGGGTCAGTGGGCGGTGGGTACGCGCGCAGCCGTGGAGCTGGTTGCAGCGGCCCGCGAAGCTGCCAAGGCGGGGGCCGTCCAGGACGAGCTGCTGGCCACTGCCCCGGACCTTGTCGAAATCAACGCCGCAATCTTCGACGTCGCCCATCACTTCGCGGGCTGCGTCCCGGGCGTCAACGAAGTCCTTCGCCAGCAGGGGCTCCTGGGCTCCGCGCGGTGCCTGGCGAGCAAGGAACGGCTTTCGCCGGGACAGCAGGATGCGATCACAGCCGTCCGCTCGAGGTTTCCCCGCTTGCTCGATGAGGAATTCGTTGCGGACAACAAACACCTCTGGCTGGAATAGGAACCGCTCAACTGCCACAAGTGGCAGCCACCATGACTTCGACCGCGCAGCTCGGGTGCACCCCCACAACGGACTGAGCGGCGGCGTCGACCGCAATCGACTCGACTCGGCAAGTCGCTGTTCATCGAAACCTGCGGTGGCCTGACCGCCCAGCTGAGCCCCGTGCACGCCGCCCTCGGGCTGGTCGGCACCGACTTCGACGTCCTGGTCCGCCTGGCTCGCTCCCCTGACTGCCGGCTGCGGATGAGCGACCTGGCCGCCCAGACCGACCTGTCCACCAGCGGCATCACCCGCATCGTCGACCGCCTGGAGCACCGCGGCCTGATCCGACGCGACTCCGAACCTGGTGATCGACGCGGCTGCGCCGCGGTGCTCACCGATCAGGGCCATCGAGCGCTCGCCGCTGACCTGCCCCCGCTGCTCGACACCATCCAACGCTGCCTCGTCGACCCACTCACCCCCACCCAGCTTCGGGGGTCACCGACGGTCTGCGAATCCTGCGCGACGCCCTACGGCCCGCTGCTGCCACTCGGACACCCTGACGCGGCGCCCAGCCGAGCCGGGACGGTGTCGATAGCCGATCCCCGAGCGCCGGATACTCGTCTGCATATTCATCTGCGTTCCTCCTCGGGGAGCCGAAGCCGAGCGTGCGGCGAGGCACCGGCGGCGCGTGTCGGCGGGCCGCGGCGGGCCTCCTCGCGTAGCCGGGCCAGCTCGTGGCCGGCCTGGACGAGCGCCTGGTCCAGCTCCGGCGATCGACTGGTCAGTGGTTGTTCCCGTCGCTGCGACAGAGCGGTCATGCACTGTCCCCGGCGCATCGGGCGCAGGCAGAACAGGTAGGTCAGCCCGAGGGCGGCGACCGCGATGGCTGCGGGAAACCACAGCCCGCTCACGGCGAGGTGCCGGCGGCGTCCCGGTCCCGGTTGGCTGCCCGCAGCTGGTCGATCTCCGCCTGCATCCGGACCAGCTCGGCTTGCTTGTACGTCGACGTCTCGTCGGTGGCCGGCTGGTTCTTGTTGCCGCGCATCATCATCCACATCATCAGCCCCATCCCGACCGGGCAGGCCAGGAAGGCCAGGGCGTACAACGACTGGGCCATCAGTTCCTCCATACGGTGGTGAACACGCTTCGACCCCTGCCACGGTACGCTACCCGGAGGGGGTAGACGATGCAGGCTAGCCGGCACGTGGGGCTGAAGGCCCGGTATGCGGCGTCTGCCATGGGCTACCCTGGAGGGGTAGGCGAATGCAGGATCTGTCAGGAGGAACGCTGGTGAGTGATCAGCGCGAGTTCATCGAGACCAGCCCGGGACAGTCGGCGACCGCGCCGGACGGCGCGCGGCTCACCTCGCCCGGTTGTGCTGCCGGTCCCCGGCCGATGATGGACCCGGAGCGGCAAGCCGAGGTGCTGCTACGGCTGGCCAAGGCTGCCGGGCAGGTGCAGGGCGTGGCCCGGATGGTGGGCGACGGCCGGTACTGCGTGGACGTGCTCACCCAGATTTCGGCGGCGCAGAAGGCGCTGGACGGCGCGGCGCGGGTGATCACCCGCAACTACCTCGAGCGGTGCGTCACCGACGCGATCGCCAACGGCGACCCGCTGATCTACGACGAGGTCATGAAGGTGATCGACCGTCGCCGCTGACCACCGCGGCGCCTACCCCGGCGGCACCCGGGCGCGGCGTCTGGCCGCGTGCTGCTCGTCCCCCGTTGCAAACCACCCGACGTAGGAGTCCCCTCGATGCCCAGCACGACCCGCAAGCCCACTGCCGGCGCTACCGCCCGCTCAAGCACCGGCAAGAAGCCCCCGCCCAGGCCCACGTCCCGGCGAGCCGCCCAGCAGCCACCGGCACCCCGCCGGCGCCGGTGGGGGCTCGCCGTTGCTGCCGGTGCCGCGGTGGTGGCGCTCACCGCCGGTGGCCTTTGGGTCAGCGGACGGGACGGGAACAGCGCCCCCGACACCGCGGCGGGGGCCTACGTAGGTGGGGACTTGCACACCCTCACGGCCGCGGCCGGCCGGCTGTACGTGGGCGGCCACGACGGCGTGGCCACCTCCACCGACGCCGGCAAGAACTGGACGCCGGTGATCTCGCTGCGCGGAGCGGACGCCATGGGCTGGGCCGTCACCCCAGCCGGGATCGTCGTCGGCGGACACCCGGGCCTGTTCCGGTCCACCGAGCGGGTCGACCTTCACCAAGGCCGCTGGCCTCGGGCTGGTCAGCGACGTGCACGCGCTCGGCGCCGCCGGGACCACCGCCTACCTGGCCTCCCCGCAGGCCGGGCTGCTGACCAGCGACGACGGTGGCCTGAGCTTGCAGCCAGGCAACAGCGAGGTCGGGCGCAGCTTCATGGGCACGATCCTGGTGGACCCGGCCAACCCGCAGCGCCTGGTCGCCCCGGACATGCAGAACGGGCTGGTCACCAGCAGCGACGGCGGCAGCACCTGGACGTCGCTGGGCGGACCCGGCGGGGCGATGGCCGCCGCCTGGGACCCCACCAACACCCAGCGGCTGGTCGCTGTCGGCATGAACGGCGGGGCAATCAGCAGCAACGGCGGCCGCACCTGGACCGACCTCACGCTGCCGACAGGCACCTCCGCGGCCACGTTCTCCGCCGACGGCACGACGCTGTACGCCGGCGCCCTCGACGGGGACACCGCCCGCGCCTTCGCCAGCACCGACGCCGGCACCACCTGGACCGCCAGCTGAACATGCGCAGCCGCAGCCGCCCCCTGCTGCCGCGTCGCTTGTGCTGGTCTGGGCACTGTCCGCGGCCGTGCTCGCCGCCGGCATCGTCGCCGAGCAGGCCACGCAGGGGCCACTGGACGACCCACGGCAGGCCCGTCAGCGACCGGGACTGCTCATCGCCGCCGGCGCAGCCCCCTCCGTCACGATGGAGGTCACCGACGGCATCCCCGCACCCGGACGCCCAGCCGTGCTGCTGTTCGTCCGAGACGACCAGTACGACCAACTGAGCCAGGCGCTGACCAGCGAAGGACAGGGCCAGGCCTTCACTGACATGAAGCCCGCGCCCGACCTGGTGATCGTACGGCCGACCCGACCTGACAACCCGCTCGTCCCCGCACCGATCGCCTTCGACCCCTCGGGGCAGATCGCCCGCACCTACCACATGCCCGTCCCGTACGACGGCGGGCCGCCGGTCGGCTACGCCATCCTCGACGCCGCCGGCCGGCTCCGCTACGCCATCCTCGACCCCGGACTCGCCGGCCGGCTCCGCGAGGTCCGCACCATGGTCGGCGCCCTCCAATGACCAACACCGTCTCGGACTCCAGCCGCGGTCTCCGCGGGACGCTCATCGCCACCCTCGTCGAACTCCTCCTTCTCACGGTCTACGTCAGCCAGGACACCGCCTACCACTGGTTGGTCCACTTCCTCGTCGGCGGAACCGTCGCGCTGCTCGGACTGACGGCGACCGCCGCCTGCCGACACCGCCCCGCCACCCAGCCGACGCTGTGGGTGCTGCTCGGCCACCTGATCGCGATCCTCCCCGACCTGCTGTTCGCCGCCGGAATCGCTCACCAGCGCTGGACGGACCTCTTCCTCGGCCACGTCTCCAGCCACAACGCGCCCGGCGGCCTCTGGGCCCTCTACGGCAGCTTCCTCGCCGGCCTCTCCCTCTACCTGCTCACCATCGCCCGCCTTCCTCCGCGAGGGGGCCATTCGATCGAGCGCCGTTCCAGTCATGTCCGGCAGCGCTGCACTGCTGTGACCAGCGAGAAGCATCCGGGCGCCACGCGAGTTCCCAGGGGGCCGTCCCAATAGCGGATGGTGAGACGGGAGTGTTCCTTGACGCACTCCCGAGCGCCGCAGCTTCGGCCTTCTCAAGGTCAACCAGCGCCCCCATGATTCAGACCGCCCTCACCCGCCTTCCGTTTGACCTTCAACCCCTGTTGAAGGTCCATGGTGGTGTTGTTGTTGTTGTCA
>JAABUM010003881.1_pt1 | contig 17650 bp, 18 predicted proteins | sample 5559161 | NCBI WGS metagenome assembly JAABUM01 (sample SAMN10711868, study PRJNA513369) | rock metagenome | isolation source: Antarctica rocks | place: Antarctica: Victoria Land, Siegfried Peak nord | reverse complement strand
GGCCGGATCCGGCCCGCCTGCGCCGCTACGTCAGCGCGGCGCGCGGCGAACTCGGGCGCCTGCGGCGGCTCAGCGACGATCTCCTGGAGGTGACGCGCATCGAGGCCGGGCGGCTTACCATGCAGTTCCAGTGGGCCGATCTCACCACGACGATCACCGAGACGGTCGAGCGCTTCGTGCGGCGCCCCGGACTGGAAGCTCGCGGCCATCATCTGATCTGCCAGATCGATACCGCGCTCCCCACGCTGCACGATCCCCTGCGTATCGGGCAGATCGTCAATAACCTGTTGGAGAACGCGCTGAAATATTCGCCGGAGGGCGGCGAGGTCCGTGTCAGCGCCGCGCGCGCCGGGGAGGAGGTCGTCTTCAGCGTGCGCGACAGCGGGATCGGCATCCCCGCCGACGAGCGCGACCGCCTGTTCCTCCCCTTCTACCGCACCACCAACGCCTCGGCGGGGAGCCCGGAGGGGTTGGGACTGGGGCTGTACATCAGTCGGGGCATCGTGGAGGGGCACGGCGGCCGCATCTGGCTCGAAGCGGCGGAGCCACGCGGGAGCATCTTCAACGTGGCGCTGCCCGTCAATGGCCCCACACACGGCAATACTCGCCCGGCCTGAACGGGGACGAAAACGAGCGGGGCGCTACCGATCGGTAGCGCCCCGCTCATCTGGACAACCTTAACGGGTGCGACCCGGGCGAGCCACCGGCGGACCGGCGTCGGCGTTGCTCGGGTTGAGCAGCAGACGCCAGAAAGGATTCCCGGTGTCGATGCCCTTCTTCTTGGCCTTGATCTTCTGCTTCTTCAGGCGATGCTTCTCGTTGACACGGCGCTTGGCCGCATTCGCCGCCGGCACGTTCTTCCTCCTCAATCATTCTCGCGGTGGGCGCACCACCTGACCGACCACGTCGGCATTGCGCGCCTATTGTACTCCCTACAGCGGTCCGCCGCCAGTGATGCGGCGTGGCAAGCGCCTTGCAATGCGGAAATTGCCCCGCCGGAACGGTCACCCGATCGGCCTGTACGCCAGCACGCGACGCGCGGAGGAAGCCATGTCGGAACCGAGCACGAGTCACTATCCACCGATCGGCGACTATGCGCTGATCAGTGATTGCCACGCCGCCGCGCTCGTCTCGCGCGCCGGGTCGATCGACTGGTGCTGTCTCCCCCGCTTCGATCAGGGGAGTTGCTTCGGACGCCTCCTCGACTGGCACAAAGGCGGCTTCTGCTCGATCGTCGCCGAGGGCGAGGGTCATCACACGCACCATCGTTATGTCGACAACACCCTCGTGCTGGAGACCACTTTCCGCACCAACGGCGGCGAGGCCCGCCTCCTCGACTGTTTCGCGATGCGCGAGGGGGGCAAACTCGCGCCCTACCTTCAGATCATCCGCATCGTCGAGGGGATGCGCGGCAAGGTCGATCTCACGCTGCACGTCGCGCCACGCTTCGACTATGGCGCACTTCGTCCGTGGATCCGGCACGAGGATGTCCGCCTCTTCAGCGCCATCGGTGGCGACGATGGGCTGGTCATCGCCTCCAACGCCGATCTCAAGCTGGAAGGTCGACACGACCTAACCGCGCGGTTCACCGTCCGCGCGGGGGAGCGCGTCCGTACCACGATCGCCTACGCCGATCCGGCGCTGCTCGACCGCGAACACCCGGTCGCCCTCGACGACCAGGAGATCGACGCGCGCTTCGAGGCGACGCTTGCCTGGTGGCGCGACTGGGCCGCGCAGGCACATCTCGAAGGGCCGGACAGCCCGGCGGCGATCCGCTCGGCGATCACCCTCAAGGCGCTCACCAACGCCCCCACCGGCGCGATCATCGCCGCGCCGACAACCTCCTTGCCGGAGCAGATCGGGGGTGCGCGCAACTGGGACTATCGCTACAGCTGGATCCGCGATTCCGCCCTCAGCGTCCGCTCCCTCACCGACATCGGCTGCGTCGCCGAGGCCGACGGCTTTCGCCGCTTCATCCAGCGCAGCGCCGCCGGTGCCGCCGAGAGCTTGCAGATCATGTACGGGCCGGGGGGCGAGCGGACGCTGACCGAGATCGAGCTGCCGCATCTGGAGGGGTATCGCGGCGCGCGTCCGGTCCGCGTCGGGAATGGCGCGGCCCAGCAGACGCAACTCGACGCCTACGGCGAACTCCTCGATCTCAGCTGGCGCTGGTTCGAGCGCGGCCACTCGATCGACGACGACTACTGGCGCTTCCTCCTTGATCTGGTGGACATGGCGGCGGCACGCTGGCAGGAGGCCGATCGCGGCATCTGGGAGATTCGCGGGGAACCGCAGCACTTCGTGCATTCCAAGGTCTACTGCTGGGCGGCGCTCGATCGCGGCATCCGCCTCGCCGAGGCGGGCCTGCGCCAGGCGCCGCTACGCCGCTGGAAGGCGACCCGCACGGCCATCCGCGCGGCGATCGAGCGCGACGGGTATGACGAGGAGCGCGGCATCTTCGTGCAAGCGTTCGGCTCCAAGGCGCTCGATGCGGCCCTCCTCCTGTTGCCGAGCGTCGATTTTGTCGCCTATGACGATGAGCGGATGGTCCGAACGACCGAGGCGATCCGGCAAGAGTTGCTGCAAGACGATCTCCTCCTCCGTTACCGCGTGGAGAAGACCGATGACGGCCTGGCGGGCGGGGAAGGGGTCTTTCTGGCCTGCTCGTTCTGGCTGGTGGAATGCCTCGCCCATCAGGGGCGCACGGAGGACGCGCGGCAACTCTTCGACCGGGTCTCCGCGACGGGCAACGATCTCGGCCTCTTCGCCGAGGAATGGGATCCACGCACCAGCGAGATGCTCGGCAACTTCCCACAGGGCCTGACGCACCTCTCCCACATCGCTGCGGCGGTCGCTATCGCCGCGCGACAGCCACACACCATTAGGACCACCGACTGAATCGACAGCGGGTGCGGTGTGACCGCGCACTCAACGGATCGTGGCGGTTGCGCCAGGAGCAGGGGTCGGCGACAGCTGCGGCGCGACATTCGGATGCCAAAGCAAACCAAGCAGCACCGCGAAAACGATGATCAACAGCGCATAGCGCAGCAACCGCCCGACGGTGAAGAGATCGGTCACCGGGCGGGCAGCGATGGGTGGTGCGGTCGTCCACTCGATGTCGAGCGACTCGCCGCCCACCCGATGTACGGTGCGCGCCACGACCGGACGAGACCCACCCGCGCGCACCGGTCGCGCGCCGGTCGATGCGGGGTGGCGAGCACCTGGCGGCGTAAGACGTGCGCCGGATAGCGTCTGCCGCCGCTGCCGATCGTAGTCCCGCCGTCGTTCGCGGTCGCCGAGGCTATGGTGAGCGCGATTGATCGCCTTCAGCCGCTCCTCCGCGGCGTGCCGCTCCGCAGCCGGGGCGTGGCGAAGGAGATCCGGGTGTGAGGCACGGGCGAGTCGCCGATAGGCGCGCTCGATCTCTGCGTCGCTCGCCGTCGCGGCCACCCCGAGGGTCGCGTAGAAATCCTCGTTCAAGCGGCACGCCCGATCACGGCCACAGCGCGGACCTCATCCCTCGTCGGCCAGGGGTTCGGCGATCTCGACCAGTTCGGTCAGGACGCCGCCACAAGCGCTCGGATGGAGGAACGCCACCCGCCAGCCCGCGTGCAAGCCAGGTCGCGCCGCCGCATCGATCAGGCGCACGTCGTGCGCGCGGCAATGCGCCAGCGCCGCGTCGATGTCCGTCACCTCGTAGCAGACGTGGTGCAGCCCCGGCCCCCGTTTCGCCAGCGCCCGCGCGATCGGCCCGTCGGCGCTCAACGGCGCGAAGAGTTCGATCGCGCTCCCCCCCCCCTGCAACAGCACGGCGCGAATATCGTGTTCTGAGGCGTCGTGCGGCTCGCCACCGCGCAGCCCGAGCACCTCGCGGTAGAACGGCAGGGTCGCGTCGAGATCCGCCGCGAGGATACCGAGATGGTGCAGGCGACGGACGAACACCCCAGTGGCCGCGATCATCATTCCCCTCCACGTGCGCGGATCATTGCCCCACGCCGATCGCCGTGTTATCGTCCGCAGTAGCGGCGCATGCCGACGCTGCACGTTCGGCGACGGCGGCGACACAGGTCGAAGCCGATTGTACACCCGCATCCCGACATCCGGCCCGACATATCACCCGAATGACACGCGCTACGGAGGAGGAACTGTATGACCGCCACCTGGGATACCGCCACGCTGATGGAGCAGGACATCGCCCACATGCTCCACCCGGTCACCAACCTGCTCCGCCACCGCGAGAATGGCCCGCTGATCCTCGCGCGCGGCGAGGGTTCGACCGTGTGGGACACCGATAACCGGGCCTACATCGACGGTTTCGCCGGGCTTTGGAACGTCAATGTCGGCCACGGGCGCGCCGTGCTCGGCGAGGTAGCGAGCGAGCAGATGACGCGCCTCGCCTTCCAGCCGACCTTCTTCGGCCTCGCCACGCCACCGACGATCAATCTGGCGACCAAACTTGCCAGCCTCTATCCGGGCGCGATCAACCATTTCCAATTTACCTCGGGCGGCGCGGAGTCGAACGAGACGGCGATCAAGATCGCGCGCTACTACTGGGCGATCGGTGGTCAGCCGAACAAGGTGAAGATCATCTCCCGACTGATGGGCTATCACGGGATCGCGCTCGGCGCGCTGGCCGCCACCGGCATCCCCGCCTACTGGCAGGACTTCGGTCCGCTCGCGCCCGGCTTCGTCCACGTCAGCGCCCCACACGCCTATCGGCTCGGCGTGGGCCTGACAGACGAGGAATTCGTCGCGAAGCTGGTCGCGGAACTCGAAGAGACGATCGCCCGCGAAGGTGCCGAGACCATCGCCGCCTTCCTCGGCGAGCCGGTGCAGGGAGCGGGCGGGGTCGTGCCGCCACCGCCCGGTTACTGGCCCGCGATCAAAGCGGTTCTGGAACGCCACGACATCCTCTTCATCGCGGACGAGGTGATCACCGGCTTCGGGCGCACCGGCACGATGTTCGGCGTGGAGAACTACGACGTCCAGCCGGACATTGTCTCCGTCGCCAAGGGGATCACCTCCGGGTACATCCCGCTCGGCGCGGTCGGCGTCAGCGACGCGGTCGATGACCGGCTGGCAACCCCCGACCGGATGTTCATGCACGGCTTCACCTATTCCGGCCACCCCGTCGCCTGCGCCGTCGCCCTCCGCAACATCGCGATCATCGAGGAGGAAAGACTCCCCGCCAACGCCGCCGCGCGTGGCACGGAGTTGCTCGCCGGGCTGCACACGCTGGACAACCATCCGCATGTCGGCAATGTGCGTGGCAAAGGGCTGATGGCGATCGTCGAAGTGGTGGCCGACAAGGAGCAGAAGACCGCGTACGCCGCCAGCGCGGGGATCGGCGGGGAGTTGCAGGCGGCGACCCGCCGACGCGGCCTGATCGTCCGCTGCAACGACACCGGCATCGCCGTCTCGCCGCCGCTGATCATCACAGCGGACGAGATTGCGCGCCTGGTCGAGGGGATCAGCGCGTCGATCCGCGAGGTGCTGGGTCGCTGACGCCGGGACAAGGGCGGACACCGCGATAGGAGGTCTGCCCGTTGGAGACGACCAACACGACCGCAGCACCCACGCTCGCCCTGATCGCGCACGATCAGAAGAAGGACGACCTACAAGCCTTCTGCCTTGCGCGCCGCGCACTCCTCGCGCGCTTCACCCTGATCGCCACCGGCAAGGGCGGTCGGCTGATCGCCGAGGCGACCGGCCTGCCGGTCCACCGCTACCTCTCCGCCCGCTCGGTGGCGACGCACAGATCGCGGCGCGCGTGGCGGTCGGCGAGGTCGCGGGGGTCATCTTCCTGGTCGATCCCCTCTTCGCGCACCAGCACGAGCCGGACATCCAGGGCCTGCGGCGCGTCTGCAACGTCCACAATGTCCCGGTCGCCACGAATCAGGCGAGCGGCGATTACCTCCTGCGCGGCCTGATTGCGGACCTGGACGCTGCAACGTAACCCACTACCACGAAAAACGCATGCGGTGAGCCGCCTCGCGCACGACAAAAAGCGGGGGCGGCTCTCGCCACCCCCGCTGGATCTCGCTATTGCTGGCCCGCGCCTCCCCGCTGGCCGAGCGCCACCCCGTTGATGGGGCGGACGCGAAGATCGCTTAGTACCGCCCGCCGCCGTAGCTGTCGCCACCATAGCTGGAGGTCTGGCGGCGCGACGCGAAGCAGTCGGAGCAGTACACCGGCTTGTCGCCGCGCGGCTGGAAGGGGACCTGGGTCTCCTTGCCACACTCGCTGCAGACCGCCGAGAACATCTGGCGCTGCGGGCGGTCGTACCCACCACCGGCGCTGTAGCCGCCGCCGGAGCCGCCGCTGGAGTAGCTGCTGCCGCCGCCACCCTGCTGCGCCTTGCGCGCGCGGCGGCAGTCCGGGCAGCGGCGCGGCTCGTTGGTCAGCCCGCGCTGCTGGTAGAACTCCTGCTCACCGGCGGTGAAAACGAAATCCTGACCACAATCGACGCAAGTGATACTCTTGTCCTGGAAGCTCATCCGTGTCCTTGATCCTCGCGGGATACCCCGCAATACCGACTCCGTTCCTCTCTCCTCCCGCAGGCCGGACCAATGACACGAGCAGGACACAAGGCGTGGAGGCACCTTAACCACTACTGCGTAGACCTATGGCGACCAGCGTACCGCGAGTATACGGGACGAATGGTCGTTTGTATAGTCCCTAAAGGGAAAATCGCCATCATTCCACTTCGACGATCGCCTCGATCTCCACCGTGATCCCCTCCGGCAACGAGCCCATGCCCACCGCCGACCGCGCGTGCCGCCCCGCGTCGCCGAAGATCTCCACGAAGAGATCGGAGCAACCGTTGATCACCGCCGGTTGCGCGCCGAAATCGGGGGCGGCGTTGACCATGCCGAGCACCTTCACCACCTGCCGTACCCGATCCAGATCGCCGAGTGTCTGCTGCAACACCGCGATCAGGGTCAACCCGACCGAGCGCGCATGGACGTACGCCTCCTCGACGCTGACATCCTGGCCCACCTTCCCCTTCGGCGTCGTGCCATCGGCGTTGTGCGGGCCTTTACCGGCCAGGTAAAGGAGATTCCCGGTACGCACCGCATGGACATATGTGCCCATCGGTGCGCCGACCGTCGGCAGCTCGATCCCCAGCTCCTTCAACCGCGCCTCGATCCGCATGATTCTACCCTCCATCTTCGTTCTTCATTGTCCGGTGTTGCACCCGCTCGCATCCTACGCGGACAGGTCGGCGCGCGTCAATCGGCGCGCAGCGGCACAGAACGACTACTATTCCCCCTGTTAGCCGTCGGTGACGGGCCAGGTACAGCGCCATATGAGGAGGGCTAGACGTGTTCGATCCGATCGCGATCCCCGCCGCCGGGACGCAGATATTCTTCGTCAGGCACGGCGAGGTCCACAATCCGGGCGCGATCTTCTATGGGCGGTTGCCCCGTTTCCGTCTCAGCGCCCTTGGCGAGCGCCAGGCCGAAGCTGCCGGGCGCGTCCTTGCGGCGGAACCGTTGGCCGCGATCTACACCAGTCCGTTGTTACGCGCCCGTCAGACCGGACGTATCATTGCCCGCAAACATCCCGCAATCCCGGTCAAGACCACGCAGGCGATCGTGGAGATCCGCTCCCGGCTACAGGGCACAGCAACGGCGACCCTCGACGCCACCAGTTGGAACTTCTACGAACCGCGCCTGCACGCCGACGACGAGACGATCGCCGACATCGCCGCGCGCATCGAGGGCTTCGCTCGCCTGATCGAGCGGCGGCATCCGGGGCACCCGGTGGTGGCGGTGACCCACGGCGACATCCTGGCGATCGCGCGCGCGCGTTTCTCAGGCTGGCCGCTCGCCCTGGCGAGTATCCGTGGCGCGGTCTACCCGGGAACCGCCAGTATCCTGCGGGTGACCCTCGGGCCGGGATTGCACGTCGTGGATGTAGGCTACGGGCAGCCCGCGCTGGCCGACGATGGACCGCCGCTGAGGCGCGAAGAGGCGCTATAGCGCGTGGGACTCGTCGATCGCCCGCGCCTGGCGCAAGGGCCGACGATCGGACGGGCCGGCGAGTCGGTCACCAGCTTCGGCGCTCAGACATCGAAGCCGCGACGATCCTCGGCGCGGGTGGCCTCGGCTTCGTAACGCTGGAGTACATCAACCAGTTCGCCTTCAATATCAATACGATGGGCGAGATGGGCACCGTCCTGGTCGTCACCCTGATGATGACGCTGCTGATCGATTACACCAGCGCCTATGTCCGCTCGCGCATGGCGCATCCGTAGCGACAGGGCGCGGCCACAGCTGGCGTAAGCGCGATTGTTGTGCGCGACATCGGCCTGCTACAATTCCGGTCCAAGACAAGAGGCGGGGAACTTTCCGCCGCCATACGACGTTTGTACGTCGCCTATCCTCGCGTCGCCGAGCGCATATCAGCACGGGACTGGTGTGATCTCGGCCCCTGGCGTGCTTGTGGGGAGCAGCCTGAGCGAGACCGATCGTGATCCGGGAGGGAACCAGCATGACGATGAGCCCAGAACAACCGGTCCTCGGTCGGCGCGCACTGCTGCGTCGCGTCGCGGCCCTCGGCGTGTCCGCCTCGGCAGTCGGCGCATTCCTCGCCGCCTGTGGTGGCGCGAACGTCCCGACGACCGGCACCAGCAGCACGGCACCGACGGCGGCGACCGGCGGCGCGGCCAGCACCGGGGCCTCGGCGGCCCCGACCTCGGTCCTCGGTGGCGGCGCGGCCGCCACCAGCACGACCGCCCCGGCGGTTAGCAGCACCGCCACCCGCGCGGCGGGCACGGTGGCGGCCACGGCCACGCGCAGCGCCGCGACCGCCAGCGCCACCCGTGCGGCCAGCACCATCGCCCCCAGCAAGAGCGGCTTCAAGGGCACGCTCCAGTATTGGGTACTCGGCTACCAGCCGAACGGCGCCAACCAGACCGGCATCCTGATGGATGGGGCGACGACCGCGTTCACGAAAGTTAACCCCGACATCAAGATCGAGACGACCGGCTATACCGGCGACCAGGCCGGTTTCACCAAGGTCACCCAGGCGGTGCAGAGCGGCAGCTCGGTCGACATCTTCCGCCTGCCGTCGGACATCCTGCCGCAACTGGCGCAGGGCAACCTGCTCACCCCGATCGATAGCTATCTGACCGCGGAGGACAAGGCCGACATCTATCCGACCATGATCAGCGCCGTCAGCCTCAACGGCAAAGCCTACGCCTGGCCGCTGTGGGTGCCGCCGGTGGGGATGTACCTCAACCTCGACATCTTCCAGGAGCGCGGCGTCACCCCGCCGAAATCGGGCTGGACCTACGACCAGTTCGTGGAGATCGCCAAGCAACTGACCTTCACCCGCGCGAATGGCGACAAGGTCTACGGCTACAGCGGCGGGATCGACCCCGGCCTCGTCAACACCTGGCCGTTCATCATCGGCGATGGCGCGCTGCCCCTCAGCGGCGACAGCAAGCAGTACACCTGGAATACCCCGCTGGGGGTCAGCGGCCTCAAGAAGCTCGTCGATCTAGCGCAGGTCCACAAGGTGACCCCGCCGGACTTCGGCTCGCAGTCGGTCGCCGATCTCGCGTCCGCCTTCAAGGACAAGAAGCTCCTCGCGATGTACTCCGAGCCGAGCGGCTCATCGTCCGGCTATCGCGCGGCCAAGCTGAACTTCGACGTGATCGGGATGCCGGTCGGCGCGAGTGGCAAGCCGATCACGGCGGGCGGCATCGGCCTGATCTCGGTCACCGCGATCAAGGATCAGGCGAAGCTCCAGGCGGCGATGGACCTCGGGCGCTATCTGACCAGCGCCCAGGTCAACAGCGACGTGCCGGGCTTCTACCTCGCGCCAGGCGCGCGCCGCTCGGTCCAGGTCACCGACCCGATCGAGAAGTTCACCCCGCTGGTCGAGGCGTGCTACATCACCCCGATCATCGAGGAATGGCCGCAGATTCGCACGATCCTCCACCCGTACATCCAGAACGCCGTCTTCGGCAAGACGACCCCGGACGCCGCGTTCAACGACCCGGCCAAGGAGATCAACAGCATTCTGGCCGCACGGAAGTAAGCGCGCAAACGGCTGGCACGGCGGGGTCGGTGGCGCAGGCCGCCGACCCCGCCGTGTTCCCGGCGGCGCGGAGCGGAGGAGCTATGGCCGATCTGACCCTGAAACGACCCACGGCGTCGGCGCGCGACGAGGGGAACCGTGTGACGCGCTTCTTCCGACGCTACGGCTGGGGTTACGCCTTCGTCCTCCCCAGCCTGATCACCTTCTCGATCTTCACCCTGATCCCGGTCGTCTGGGCCTTTATCATCTCCCTGCAAAACTTCCGCCTGGCCGGTGGTAGCACCTGGGTCGGCTTCGACAATTACCAGATCGCCTTCACCACGCAGAGCGGCGTCTTCGTCACCGCCATCCGCAACACCATCGTCTACACCGGCATCACGGTCATCACCAACATCGTGGTCGGGCTGATCCTCTCCAGTCTGATGCAGCCGCTCGGTACATGGTCGCAGACCTTCTTCCGCGCGGCCTATTACCTCCCCAGCGTCGTCAGCGCGGTGGTCATCGGCGTCATCTGGCGCTGGATCTACAACGCGCAATGGGGCTTCCTGAACTACCTCGTCGGGCTGGTCGGCATCCCGCCGCAGCGCTGGATCGCCTCGCCCGATCTCGCCCTCCAGAGTATCATCGCCCAACGGATGCTGACCATCCCGGCCACCGCCGTGATCCTCTTCAGCGCCGCGATGGCGAGCGTCCCCAAGGAGCTGTACGAGGCCGCCGCGCTCGATGGTGCCGGGGCGATCCGCCAATGGTGGAGTATCACCCTGCCGCTGATCAAGTCCACGACCCTCTTCCTGGTCGTCCTCTACACGATCGCCTCGTTCGAGGTCTTCGACCTGATCCAGGTCATGGTGCCGAGCGGGGTCGGCAACAGCACGCAGGTGATCGTCACGCAGATCTACCAGACTGGTTTCCAGCAGAGCCGCTATGGCGTCGCCGCCGCACAGGCGTTCATCCTCTTCCTGATGATTGCGGCGATCGCGGCGATCCAGTTCCGGCTCCTCCGCAGCGATGTCGAGTACTGACGCCACCGCTGGCGGCGCGGCCCGCTTCGCGGCCGCACGATAAGACCGGATGACTCACGGAGAACAGACGCATGGCGACAGCACTTAGCCGCACCGGCGCACCGGCAGCGGCCCCGCAACAAGATAGCTCGACGCCGCAGCGCATCGGGCGGATCGCGGCCTGGACCCTCCTGATCGTCACCACGATCGTGGCGCTTTTCCCGCTCTACTGGCTCTTCGTCAGCGCGCTCACCCCGACCGCCGAGACGATCAAGACCCCGCCCGACTTCATCCCGATCCATGCCAGCCTGGAGAACTTCCGCAAGCTCTTCAGCCAGGCGAAGGATTACCCGCGCTGGTTCGGTAATAGCCTGCTGATCACCCTCAGCATCACCTTCTTCCACATCATTGTCGATACCCTCGCGGGCTACGGCTTCGCCAAGAAGGAGTTCCCCGGCAAGCGGATCCTCTTCGCGATCCTGCTGAGCACGCTGATGATCCCGCCACAGGTCACGCTGGTGCCGTTGTACATCGTCACCAACAAGCTCAATCTGCTCAACAACCCGCTCGCCGTGATCTTCCAGGGGACCGCGAATGTCCTCGGCGTCTTCCTGATGCGGCAATACATCCAGACCCTGCCGCGCGAGTTGGAAGACGCGGCGCGCGTCGATGGCTGCACCGAGATCGGCGTCTTCTGGCGCGTGATCCTCCCCCTCTGCCGCCCCGCGATGGGCGCGCTGGCGATCTTCACCTTCGTACGCCACTGGAACGACTACATCTGGCCGCTGATCACCCTGACCAAGACCGCCAACTACACCTTGCCGGTCGGAGTCGCCAGCTTGCAGGCCGAGTTCCAGACCGATTACGGCATCATCTTCGCGGGGGCCTTCCTCGCGGCCTTGCCGATCATCGTCTTCTTCCTCCTCTTCCAGCGCCAATTCCTGGAAGGGGTGCGGATGGGTGCGGTCAAGGGCTGACGGGTCGCGCGCCGAGTGGTTCCCTGCAGATGCCCGACAGTGGCCCTTCTCCTGGGGCCGCTTGTCGGGCATCATCATATCGGCAAGGAGCGTCACCGAGCGTGAACGAAGGGGGTGGGTATGGTCGAGTACGAGCAGACGGCACGCAACGCGGTGCGGCGGTATCCCGGTCGCGGAAGCTACGACCGCGCCACGATCGATCCGATCGTGGACGCGGCGCTGATCTGCCACGTCGGCTTCGTGGTGGAGGGGCAGCCCTTCGTGATCCCGACCCTGCACGCGCGCGACGAGGAGACGATCCTCCTGCACGGCTCGGTCGGTAGTCGCCTCCTGCAGCACGCCGCGACTGGTGCCCCCCTCTGCATCACCATCACCCACATCGATGGCCTCGTGCTGGCCCGCTCGTCCTTCAACCACTCGATCAACTACCGCTCCGCCGTCCTCTTCGGGGTCGGTCGCGTCGTCGAGGAAGAAGGGGAGAAGCGGGAGGCGTTACGCCGCTTCACGGAACGGCTGCTGCCGGGGCGTTGGGACGATGCCCGCGAGCCGAACAGGAAAGAGATCCTGGCAACCGGGGTGATCGCGGTCGCCATCGAGAGCGCTTCCGCCAAGACCCGCAGTGGGCCGCCCGGCGACGACGAAGCCGATCTTGCGTTGCCGGTCTGGGCCGGGGTCTTGCCGGTGGCCGAGCGGTTCGGCGTACCAATCCCCGCTACCGCCGACGCCCCGACGCCGCCGCTGCCGGACTATCTGACCCGCTACCTCGCCACTCGCCGCGCCTGAGCAGCGCGGCCACGGTAGCGGCGCGCTCGCATCCGCTATACTCTCCGCACGAGTCAACAATTGGCGTGGTGCTGGGGGATCGATGAGCGGGCTGGTCAATTCCGAGCGTTTGGCGTTATTGCACGCCCTGGGGCTCCTCGATCCACGGCCCGATCCCCCATTCGATCGCCTGACCCGTCTCGCCGCGCGCGCCCTGCGGATCCCGGTCACCCTCGTCTCGTTCGTCTCGGACGAGCGCCAGGTCTTCCTGGGCGCGAGCGCCCTGCCGGAGCCGTGGGCGACGCAACGCGAGACCCCCCTCTCGCACTCGTTCTGCCAGTACGTCGTCAACACCGATGCGCCGCTGATCGTCACCGATGCGCGCGAACATCCCCTGGTGCGGGACAACCTCGCCATCCCGGACATCGGCGTCATCGCGTATGCCGGGATCCCGCTCAAGACGAAGAGCGGCCATGTCCTCGGCTCATTCTGCGCGATCGATACCGAGCCGCACGCCTGGACGACCGACGAGCTCGACCTCCTGCACGACTTCGCCGGCGCGGCGCTGGCGGAGATCGAGCTGCGGATCGCGGCGCGCGAGACCGAAGTGGCCCGGCACGAGTGGCAGACCCTGCTCGATTCGAGCGGCGAGGGGGTCTACGGCATGGATCTGACCGGCAATTGCACCTACATCAACGACGCCGCACTCGCCTTCCTCGGCTATCGCGCCGACGAATGCCTCGGTCGGGACATGCACGCCCTCATCCACCACCGGCACGAGGATGGCAGTCATTACCCGGCACATGAATGCCCGATCTATCGCACGCTGCACACCGGCATGCCTACACGACAGATCGAGGAGGTCTTCTGGCACAAGGACGGACAGGCACTGCCCGTCCTCTACTCCGCCTCGCCGTTGATCGAGCAGGGCACCGTCCGCGCCGTCGTCGTCACGATCGTCGATATCGGCGAGCGCAAACGGACGGAAGGGTGGCAACGCTTCCTGGCGGCATCGAGCGCACGGCTTAACCTGTCGCTCGACTATGAGACCACCCTGCGCGAGATGACCGCCCTGCTCGTACCGCAGCTCGCCGACTGGTGCGCGATCGATCTCATAAATGAGGAAGGCCAAGTCACACGGGCCGCATTCGCCCATGTCGATCCGCAGCGCGAACCACTCCTGGCGGAGATGACCAGACGCTATCCGCCCGCCGCCGCCGAGCCGAGTCTGCTCTTAGCGATGATGCACTCCGGGCATAGCACTCTGCACGCGAACATCGCGCCGGAGGAACTCGCGGCACTCACCCACGGCCCGGAGCACCTGCGCCTGGCAGAAGCGATCGGTATGACATCATCGTTGCTCGTGCCCCTCCAGGCGCACGGTCATACCTTCGGCGTCCTCTCGCTCGTCCGGGGCGAATCGCCGCCGTATACGCAGGAGGAATGCGCGCGCCTCGAAGACTTCGCGCTGCGCTGCGCGGTGGCGCTCGACAACGCCCGCCTCTACCAGCAGGCGCAGGAGGCGGTGCTGCTGCGCGATCAGTTCGTCGCGATCGCCTCGCACGAACTCCGTACGCCGGTGACGAGCATCCGGGGCTACGCGCAGCTGATCGAGCGCCAACTGGTCAGGGGAAATCTCGATGCCGAGCGTATCACCCGACAGACCACGCAGATCATCACCCAGGCGACCCGGCTGACGGCGCTGATCGGCGATCTCCTCGATGCCTCACGGATCCAGCAGGGACGCCTCGATCTGCACCTGACCCGTTGCGATCTCGCCGCCCTGGCACGCGAAGCCTTCGGCGCTTTCATGACCGCCCCGGAACGCACCGCCAGCCACACGCTGCTCCTCGATGCCGCTGAGGCGGTCGTCGGGCGTTGGGACCGGGGCCGCCTCGATCAGGTGCTGACGAATCTCCTCTCCAATGCCCTCAAATACTCGCCAGCAGGTGGCGAGATCCGGCTGCGGATCGGCAACGATGGTGAACAGGCGGTCGTGACCGTCAGCGACCAGGGGATCGGGATCCCGCCCGAGGAGCAGAAAACCCTCTTTCAGCCTTTCGCGCGCGGCGGTGCCGCACACGGGCGGATCAGCGGCACCGGTCTCGGGCTCTACATCGTCCGGCAGATCGTCGAAGGGCACGGTGGCACGGTGGCGGTCGTGAGCGCGCCGCAACGGGGCAGCACGTTCACCATCACCCTGCCGCTCGGCGAGCCGTCCCGCTGAATACATGTCGCCCGTCAGGGTGAACGGGGCACGCGGCGGCTAGCGCATCCACGCGCAAACGGGAATATCGACGGCATGCATTTCGCTGTAATGATCGGTCAACGTGCGATCCTGGGAACGAATTTGGCCCGAGCGCCGGTGACAACGAACGCAGGTACTGCGAGGAGCAACAAAGCATGGCGACGAATAGCAGCACGCGCGAACTGGCGACATTCGGGGGCGGCTGCTTCTGGTGTCTGGAAGCGGCGTATACGGAACTCGAAGGGATCGAGCGGGTCGTCTCCGGCTACGCCGGCGGACAGGTCGTCAATCCCTCCTACGAGGCGGTCTGCGACGGGCGCACCGGTCACGCCGAGGTGGTGCAGATCACTTACGACCCGGCGGTGATCTCCTTCTCGGATCTGCTCGACGTTTTCTTCGTGATCCACGATCCGACGACGCCGAACCGGCAGGGGCACGATATCGGCACGCAGTATCGCTCGATCGTCCTCTACCATGATGCGGAGCAGCAGGCGGCGACCGAACAGAAGATCGCCAGCTTGACCGAGCAGAAGCTCTGGAATGCGCCGATCGTGACCCAGGTGGAGCCGCTGGAGATCTTCTATCCGGCCGAGGCGTACCACCAGGACTACTTCAAGAATCACCCGGGGCAGCCGTACTGCCAGGCGGTCGTGGCCCCGAAGGTGGCAAAGACCCGCAAGCAGTTCTACTCGAAGTTGCGGAAGGGCGTCACCGCCTGACCAACTGCCGAAGTGGGGGGGCGACCGGAGCCAGTTGGCCCCGGTCGTCTCTGTTCGTATACGGACTGCGAGACGACAGTCGGCGTTCGACTGAGGCGGGAGCGTGGTGATGCCGATGTTGCGAAGGGGTCCAGCGGATACCGCCAGGGCGTTGGTCCTAGCCCGCCCGGCGCAGCGCACAACGGGCGCACAGGGGTTCGGGCTCGCGGTGGCGGCGCTGGGCGGCTTCGCGCTGCTATATGCGCTCGTCAGTGCCAACCGCAGCGCCGCCGCCGATCTCGCGATCACCCTGCGCCTGCAACGCCGCCGCGCCCCCTGGCTCTCGCGGTTGCTGGCGATCGTCTCCTGGCCCGGCTTCCCCCCGCAGAGTCGGATCATCCCACCCCTGCTGGTCGGCATCTTCTGGGCGTTCGGGCGCCGCACCGAAGCCCTCTTCCAGCTCCTCGCCTGGGGGACCACCCTCCTCTCCACGCTCGCCAAAGCGGGGATGCGCCGCCCGCGCCCCGCCGCCCCCGTCGTCCGCGTCGTCACCGCGCGTCTCGGCGGCACTAGCTTCCCGAGCGGGCACGTCCTCACCTATGTCGGCGTCTACGGCTTCCTCGCCTCCTGCCTCCATACCCTGCCCTTACCAACGTGGGTGCGCCGCCCGGTCGTCGCCGCCCTCTGCGCGCTGCTCGCGCTCGTCGGGCCGAGCCGCATCTACCAGGGGCATCACTGGCCGACCGATGTGCTGGCATCCTATCTCCTGGGCACCAGCTACCTGATCGGCCTGACCGGGCTCTACCACCGCATTGTACAGTGGCAGGCAGCCCGCCGATGAGCCAGACGCGCTGGCGACAGATCCAGACCATTTGCAACCCCAACGCCGGCTGGAAAGGCGGGATTCCGACGAACCGCATCACCCCCGAGGCGGTGCGCGCAGCGCTCGCTCGTCACGGGCTGCACGGCGAATTCATCCTCAGCAACTCGACCGCAGCGGCGCGCGCCAGCGCGCGCGCGGCGATCGCGGCGGGGTGCGACCTGATCATCGCGGCGGGCGGCGATGGCACCGTCGGGACGATCGCGACGGAGTTGCTCGGCAGCGAGGTCGCGCTCGGCATCCTGCCGTTGGGCAGCGTGATGAACATCGCCCGCTCGCTTGCCCTGCCGCGCGAACTCGACGCGGCGGCGGCGATCATCGCGCGCGGGGCCACGCGCCGGATCGATGTTGGCGAGACAGCAGGGTGCACTTTCTTCGAGGGGGGCTCGGTGGGGATGAACGCCGCGATCTTCCGCGAGGTCCAGCGGATCGAGCGCGGCGATTGGCGCGGCCTGATGGCGAGCGTCTGGGTCGCGCTGCGCTACAACCCCGCGCGGATGCGCCTCTACCTGGACGATCGCCTCGTCCGCACGCGCGCGCTGATGGTGACGATCTCGAACGGCCCCTACACCGGCCTCGGCTTCACGGTGGCCCCGCAGGCGCGGCTGGACGATGGCCTCTTCGACATCCATCTCTTCCAGGGCTTCTCGCGCTGGGAATTGTTGCGCCACTTCTCAGCGATCGCCTTCGGCAAACGCCGTTACTCGCCGAAGATCCGTTCCTATCGCTCGTCGCATGTCCACGTCACCAGCATCCGCCCGCTCCCCTGCCGTGCGGATGCGACCGACCTCGGCTATACGCCGGTCACCTTCCGCACGCGCGCCGGTATGCTGCGCGTGGTCGTCCCCGTCGCCGCGTCACAGCCCTAATTCCCCGACTTACATGCGTACCATCGCGCTAAAAACCCCCTCGGAACAACCACTTGATGGCGGATCGTACCGGGCAACGACAAACCACCACGCGAAATAAGCGATCACCACCACAGACACCCGCGCACCTGTCAGGCATGCTCGGAACAAGGGAGACGGGCGGTA
>JAABUM010003148.1_pt1 | contig 17651 bp, 19 predicted proteins | sample 5559161 | NCBI WGS metagenome assembly JAABUM01 (sample SAMN10711868, study PRJNA513369) | rock metagenome | isolation source: Antarctica rocks | place: Antarctica: Victoria Land, Siegfried Peak nord | reverse complement strand
GGGCACACCCACCTCTCCCGCGCCTGGATGCTATGGGCCATGTGCCACAAAATGCTCAACTCCCTCCATCCAAAGCCAAAGCCGCATCCTTTCCGTTATCGTTCCCTTTGAGCACAGACACTTAGGCCCTCACAACCGCGGCGCTTACCGGAATACCAGAATACTGGTATAATGTTTCAACAGTATAGCGTCAAAACGGTAAGCAGGTGAATCAGTAAACTGGTGAAGAGGTTTACCGCCTTGCTGTTCTACTGGTATACTGGTGGATATTATGCGCAAGATCGCGGTTTCGTTGAGCAAGGGTGGAGTAGGGAAGACGACGACTGCCGTGAACCTGGCGGCTGGGCTGGCTCGCGTGGGGCACTCGGTGCTGCTGGTCGACACGGACACGCAGGGGCAGAGCGCGACTATGCTGGGCGTGGCGGCTGGAAGTGGGCTGGCCGCTGTAGCTGGCGGCGAGGTTGCTCTGGGGGATGCCGTTGCCCAGGCGCGGCCCAACCTGTGGCTCCTGGGCGGCGGACGTGAGCTGGCCGGACTTAAGCGCGCCATCGACCGCAAGGATTTTGGAGGTGAGCAGACTCTGGCTGAGGCCCTGGCTCCCGCGCAGGGGAAATACGACTTCCTGATCCTGGACACCTCGCCTGGCTGGGATGCCCTGACCGTGAACGCTCTCTTTGCCGTGGACGAAGTGCTGGCTCCGGTGTCGCTCGAAGCGCTCACGCTGCAGGGGCTGGCCGAGTTCACCAAGAGCCTGAGCGCCATCCAGAAATACAACCCCCGCCTGAAGCTCCAATACGTGCTGCCCACCTTCCTGGACCGGCGCGTCTCCAAGTCAGCCGAGATCTGGGATCAGCTCAAGGCACATTACCCGGCCCTGATATGCGACCCCATACGCTATAGCGTGCGCTTGAGCGAAGCCCCAGCACACGGACAGACCATCTTTGAATACGCGTCTGCCTCGCCAGGCGCGCAGGATTACCAGACCCTCACCCAGAAGGTGCTCGGCCAACATCACCAGCCATGACAGAACGCAAACGAACCCCCGACATCCTCTCCGACCTGCTCGGCTCCGCTCAACCCAGCCCGCTCAGGCCCCACCCCAGCACGCTGGAACAGCAAGATGGCACACCCGAATACCAGCAAGACAGCAAGATGTCTGGCCAGCAAGATGGTGCCCAAGGTGCCAAAGAGGATTTGGGACGAGACGAGACGAATGTGGATGAGCCGAAGGTGAAGGCGACCTTTTACCTGAGCAAGAGCGTGGTCGAAGCGCTCGAAGACGCGCACCTGGCTTTGCGGCGCATGGCTGGCGCTCCACGCCGCTCAGGTGTTTCCAAGTCGCTCATCGTGGAGAAAGCTCTCGAACTCGCGCTCGAAGAACTTGCCCTCGAAGCATCCCAGAGCCGCCTGGCACGCAAGATTACTCCGGGCAATCACGAAGAGACGGTTGGGTAGATAGGGCGGGTAGAGTTGTGCGGCAGAACCCCCAGAGCTGACAAAACATCCACGCGACGCTTGCACAACAGCTTACTGGCATACCATTTTTGCGGTATGCCAGTAAGCTGTTGTGCTGCTCAGAGGTTCAGAGTGGTGGGGCTATAAGTACTTGTGGTGCTTACTCGGCGCCGCTTTGCTGGATGAGCTTGGCGATTAGGCCGGTCCAGCCGGTCTGGTGGGCGGCTCCCAGGCCCGCCCCGTTATCGCCGTGGAAGTATTCGTGGAAGGGGATCAGGTCGCGGAAGTGGGGGTCGCTCTGGAACTTCTCCGTGCCGCCAAAGACGGCGCGGCGGCCATTGGCATCGCGCAGGAACAGGCTGATCAGGCGCTGCGAGAGTTCTGTTGCGGTTTGCCACAGCGTGAGGTGCTGGCCCGAGCCCGTGGGGCACTCAATGGTCCAGGTTGGGCCGTAGTAGTGATCGAACTTTTGCAGGGCTTCGATGAGCAGGTAGTTGAGTGGGAACCACACCGGCCCGCGCCAGTTCGAGTTGCCCCCGAACAGGCTGGTGCGCGACTCGGCGGGCTGGTAGCCGACTTCATACTCGTGGCCATCGAGCACAAGCCGATACGGGTGCTCCAGGTGGAAGCGCGACACTGAGCGTATGCCGTGAGGCGAGAGGAACTCGGCTTCGTCCAGGGCGCGCCCCAGCAGCTTGCGCAGGCGATCTTCGTTGACAACCGAGAACAAGCGCCGCGCCGCCTCGCCCTGCTGGGTCACCGAAGCCACATTGCGGCACAGATCGGGCCTGTGCGCCATGAACCATTCCAGGCGCTCGCGAAACGAGGGCAGAGCGGCTAAGACATCGGCGTCCAGAGTCTCGACGGCCAGCAGGGGAATGAGGCCAACCAAAGAGCGCACGCGCAGGAACTGGTGCTCGCCGTTGGGCAAGTGCAGCACATCGTAGTAGAAGCCGTCCTGGTCGTCCCACAGGTCGATGCCGCTGTCGCCCCTGGTGGCGGGGCGGTCGTTCATGGCGTGCGCGATGTAGAAGAAGTGCTCCAGGAACTTGGTCGCCACATCCTCATAGGTGTCGTCCTGGGCCGCCAGCTCCAGCGCAATCGCCAGCATATTGAGGCAATACATCGCCATCCAGCTGGTGCCGTCCGATTGATCCAGGTGGCCGCCTCCGGGCAGTGGAGCCGAGCGGTCGAAGACGCCGATGTTGTCCAGCCCCAGGAAGCCGCCCTGGAAGATGTTGCGCCCCTCAGCGTCCTTGCGGTTGACCCACCATGTGAAGTTGATCAGCAGCTTGTGGAACACGCGCTCCAGGAACTTCAAGTCGCCCGCGCCTCTCAACCTCCGTTCGATGCGATAGACGCGCAGCGCGGCCCAGGCGTGGACGGGTGGGTTCACGTCGCCAAAGGCCCACTCGTAGGCCGGGAGCTGGCCGTTGGGGTGCATATACCACTCGCGCTCCAGGAGCAGGAGCTGCGACTTGGCGAAGTCGGGGTCGATGATCGAGAGCGTCAGGCAGTGGAAGGCCAGATCCCAGGCCGCGAACCACGGATATTCCCATTTGTCGGGCATCGAGATGATGTCCGAGCTGTTGAGGTGCGTCCAGTCGGCGTTGCGCCCGTTCCACCTCTCGGGCGGCGGAGGCGGCTGGCCCGCGTCGCCCGCAAGCCACTTCAAGACGTTGAAGTTGTAGAACTGCTTGCTCCACAGCATCCCGGCCAGGGCCTGGCGTTGCACGTTGGCCGCGTCCTCCGAGGCCGCCTCGGGCGCGATTGTTTTGTAAAACGCGTCCGCTTCGCTCTTGCGCAGGCTGCAAGTACTTGAGAACGGCTCGCCCAGCGCCAGAGACTGCGGCTGATCCGCGCTCAGGCGCAGCCTCACCACTTCAGTGGCTCCGGGCTCGATGTTCAAGTGGTAGCGCGCGCTGGCCTTGGTGCCCGTCTGAGCCGGGTTCACGGCCTCTGTGCGGCCATGGACCACGTAATCGTTGATGCCGTCCTTGACGAAGGGTTGGGCGTTGGGCGCGTTGAAGAGGCGCTGGAGGTTGGTCTCGTTTTCGGTGAAGAGCAGCTCGGGCACGACCTTGTCGTGCTCGCACAAGAGCCAGTAGGAGCCCAGCCGAGCGTCCTGGGCGTGGATGACGTTGGGCCGCTCCACGCTGAGCTGAGGGCGCGTCGAGCCTGCGTTCCACTCCCAGATGTTGCGAAACCACAGCGTGGGCAGCAAATCCAGGGCGGCGGCCTGCGGGCCTCGGTTGGTGACCGAGATCTGGATCAGGATGTCATCAGGCGCGGCCTTGGCGTATTCGATTAAGACATCGAAGTACTTGTCCTCATCAAAAATGCCCGTGTCGAGCAGCTCGAACTCGGGGTCTTGCTTGGTGCGGCGCGCGTTTTCCTGGATCAGCTGAGAGTAGGGGAAGGCGCTCTGAGGGTACTTGTACAGCGCTTGCATCCAGGCGTGCGAGGGGGTGTTGTCGAGGTAGTAGTAATACTCCTTGATGTCCTCGCCGTGGTTGCCCTGGGGCCCCGTGAGCCCGAACAGGCGCTCTTTCAGGATCGTGTCCTGGCCGTTCCACAGGGCCAGGGCGAAGCACAGGTGCTGGCGCTCGTCGCAGATTCCGGCCAGGCCGTCCTCGTTCCAGCGGTAGGCGCGCGAGCGTGCGTGGTCGTGAGGGAAGTAATCCCAGGCGGTTCCGTTCGGGCTGTAGTCCTCGCGCACCGTGCCCCAGGCCCGCTCGCTGAGGTAAGGCCCCCACAAGCGCCACGCAGCCTTGCCCTCGCGCGCCTGCTGTAAGCGCTTCTCTTCCTCAGTCATGCTCGGTTCGCTTGTTTGGCGTGGCCTCAATACTTGGTGACTTGCTGCGTCAGGCCACCGTCCACGTAGTAAGTACTTCCCGTTACGTATTCCGATTCCGAAGAGGCCAGGAACAGGGCGACCGAAGCGACTTCATCGGGCGTACCGAAGCGTCCCCAGGGGATTTCCGAGATGGCGTTTTTCATGGCCTCGGGGTCGTCGAGCACGCTCTGGTTGATCGGAGTCGCGATGGCTCCGGGCGCGATGTTGTTGACGTTGATCTTGTTGGGCGCCAGCTCCATGGCTATGTTGCGCATCATCATGCGCACCGCGCCCTTCGAGGCGCAGTAGGCCGTGTAGCCTGGGAAGGGAATGTCCTCGTGCACCGACGAGATGAAGACCAGCTTGCCGCCTTGAACCACTCCGGCAGCCGCGTCCTGGGCCACGATCTGGCGCGCTCCGACCTGGGCGACGAGGTAGGAGCCGAACAGGTTGACGGCCAAAACTTTGTTCCACTCGTCGTCTGTGACTTCCAGGAAGGGCTTCTTGAACTCGATGCCTGCGTTGCTGACGATGATGTCCAGCCGCCCGAACTTGGCCACGACCTCGGCGACCATCTTCTCGACGTCGGCGCGCTGGGAGATGTCGGCGGCTGTGGCGATGCCCGTTGTGCCAAAGGTCTGCACCTCGGCCTCGGCGTCGGCCTCGTTGTGGCCGCGCGGCAGGTAGTTGACCGCCACGTGCGCGCCCTCAGCCGCGAACCTCTCGGCGATGCCCTTGCCAATTCCGCTGCTCGCTCCCGTCACCAACGCCACCTTGTCTTTCAATCGCATCGGATTCTCCTGTTGCCCGTCCAGCTCCTGCCTTTCCAATTGAGCCAGGGCTGCCAGCATGGGGTAACGCAACCCATCCGCAATGTCACCCTCAACTCACGACACGCCTTTCGCCTGGGTGCTCCGGCCAAAGCCCAAAACTTCCCAGCCCCCAAGTACTTGTAGAAGCACCTCGCTTCGGCCTTGACTGGAGCGATGCCGAAAATTTCTCGCCTCGCCCTGATTGCGGCGCCTCTCCTCCTCGCGGCGGGTTGCGCCGGCCACGAGCCGCCCGCACCCTCCAGCATTCAAGCCCCGCCTCAAGCCAGGGCGTTGCTTCCCACTGCCGCTCGCAATGCAACCAGAGCCACCGCCCAGCCTTCGCCACGCAGCGCGAGCGCGCCCACCTTGAAGCCCTTGCCGCCTCAAGTACTTGTGCACCTTCCCGAGCGTGCGGCGGCTTCCAGGCTGGTCGCCCTGACCTTCGACGCCTGCCAGACGCGCAAGCCCGCGCGCTACGACGCCAAGGTCATCAGCATCTTGCGCCAGACCAAAACTCCGGCCACCCTGCTGCTGGGAGGGCGCTGGATGGAAACCCACGCCTCCATCACCAGGGCCCTGGGCGCCGATCCCCTGTTCGAGCTGGGCAACCACTCGTATCTGCACCCGCACATGACCAAGATCTTGCAGGCCAGCATGATCCAGGAGATCCAGCACACCCAGAGCATCATGTTCCAGCTCACGGGCCGCCAGGCCGTGCTCTTTCGCCCGCCCTTTGGTGAGTGGAACCCGGCTTTAGAAGCCGTGGCTGCTCATCTGGGCCTGCGCACCCTGATGTGGAGCGTCGAGACCGGCGACCCCGACCCGCACGAATCGGCCAAGGACATCATCCACACCGTGATGACTCAAGCCAAGCCAGGCTCGATCGTCATTATGCACATGAACGGGCGCGGCTGGCACTCGGCCCAGGCCCTGCCCACCGTGATCGCGGGCCTGAGGCAGCGCGGCTACAAGTTCGTCCAGGTCTCGCAAGCCCTGCAGTGAAGCAGCGGGCTCGCCGCAAGTACTTACAGCCAAGAAAACGCGCCGCCACGATGAATTGTGGCGGCGCGTCCGCTGGTGTGCAGCGGGTCAGCTTGCTGGCGTGTCGGACTTGGACGTGTAGCCCTTCTGGGTGAGCTTGTCGAGCACCTTGAGGACGTGCTTCTCCACTAAGGCTATGTTCTTGTCGTCCAGCACAGGAACGACGAACTTGCCGCCGTTGTCCTTGGTGACAGGAAGTGCCAAGAGCACAACTGCCACTGCTCTTCCATCGCGCGCAACGATCTTGATTGAACCTCGTGGTGGGCCCTCACCCCGGTTGGAGTTGTAGCACTCTTGCCCGATCTGCTGCTTGGATGGGCTGCCTTTAGGCATGGGGCCGGGGCCGATCTGCGTGATGATGGCCTGCTGCACCAAGGCCTTGGCATCTGCTTCTGTGTCTGCCACCACTGACTCAACGCGGAACTGTGCCCCATCGCCTTTGCGGAACACTTCCACATCGGCACCAACTAAAGCACCATTGCGCCGGGAAGTCACGTTCTTCCCTTCGTCCTTGAACTCAGTGAGTTCGGTTTGGTTGGGGAGAGCCGCTATCACATCGTCCTTAGCATCTCCCTTGGCCAGCGCTGGGCTGGTGCCCGTGCCACCTTTGATCAGTGCCATCAGCAGCACAACTGCTCCCAGCAGCAGCAACGACAGCGCGACCTTCAACATCTTGGACTTGGACATGGTTTCTGCTCCTCTGAGGTGTTCGTTTCGCGGCTACTCAACTGCGGGCGTATAGGCCCGATAGCGGTGTAAGATGTCGGGGTGCTTGGGTTGGGTAGTGCCACCAGCCCCACCGGGTTCCACTGACTGATGCCTGGAGCCACTGCGGTTTGCCAGTAGCCATTGAGTGGCCAGTTAAAGGGCGGATTGCGAAAGCCGTTGCCCGATAGGTCGTAAAGCTGCGCGTTGCTGGCGTCATAAACCGTTCCTGTGCCGGAATGCGTGATCTGGTGAAAGTTGAACGCGAACGCCAGCCCGTAGTTGCTGTCTATGGAGGGGTCGCGCGGCATGGAACACAACTTGTTGGTGTTGAAGCGCCCTGGCCCTGACACAGTGCCGGTTGCTCCATCCCAACCTGGACTGCTGTAGTAGGGAGCAACGGAGAAGTTCAGCCCTTGTGCGTTCGCCACGATGCACAAGTAGTCTGAAACGTCGCGACAGTCCATCAGGCTCAACCCCAACGCGGTTTTGGCGGTTTGGCCGTTCAGAAAGGCGGTCAACCGAAAAATCTTGGGGGCGATAGTACTTCGACAGTAAGTGTCGCTGGGATCGTAGTACGCCTTCTGCGAGAAGTGGAAGCCGGTGGTTAACTTTTGGGCCACGTCCGCCGCCGTGCTTTTGCCCACTGCCCACCGACAGGAGTCTTCGAGGACGCCGATCCAAGGAGTTGCCATGGGCGCGCTGGGTTGTGCGTAAACCTCATACAGCCTCATCCCAATCGCGGGATCGTCCTGCCTGGCGTAGATGGGCACCCAGGTACCATCCCCAAACTGGCACTGGAAGTTGCAGTTGAGCGAGGCGCCAATCACGTCCACCTGGTTGTTGAGCGGCGGGCAGGTGATGGTGGTCTCATTGGCGACCAACTGTGAGGAGTAGGTGTTGAACGGGTAGCCCGCCGTCGTGGTCGATAGGCTCATGTTCGTTACATGAGCCTGCACGTGCACCGGGCCGGTCAGCGGCTCCACCGTGATCTTCAGGCTGGGCGACTGCCCCTTGAGGTAAACCGCTTGGTGCATGGGGCCAGGAGTTGCGTTTCCTCCACTGAGCCGTTGATGAATACAGCGTGATACGGCGCGTTGGCGTTGGGATACACGGTGTGGTTCACGTCGTTGTCTTGCACGGCGCACGGCAGATTCATCCACGTCAAAGCCTTGAGCTTGACGTTGCTCATGATGAAGTGGGTGTCGTGCCCCATCCCATAGGGGCCGCTCCAGTTGGGTGTGCCTTGCGGCGGGTTGCGCGAGTCTTCAAGCACCACTTGGCCGCTGTAGCCGCTCTGGGTGGCGGTCGCGTAGGCGGTGAACTCGCGTGGGCTGTCGGGGACGGGAACGCTCACTTGACCCTTCACCCGGCCATCATTGTTGTCGCTTGTCGCAGCGGTGTACGCCGTGCCATCCACGTAGATAATGAAACCGCTCACGTTCTGAAGCTGAGCATCCAGCAGGAAGCTGATCGTCACGGAAATAGCGCTACTGTTGTAGGCCACGTGATGATTGGGCCAGCCTTCACTCATCGCGGCGCGTGCTGGCACTATCGCACACCACAGGCACGCCAAGAGGCACAGCAGCCTCAGCGCGCAAGCTCGAAGAGCGGCTTCATGTCGCGGTGCGGCATGAAGCCGCCTGTCCAAACACCTCTGGCTCATCCAAGACCTCCCGGAAACTGAGAAACGCTATCGAGCACTGTCACCGTCTCTTCTACTATACACGCTTCAAGTGGTAAAGTAGCAAGTACTTACAGCCTTGATTTTGTGTGAACTAAAAATAGATGAGGTGATGAGGCACCGGATGAAGGGCGTGTGCTCTGGCACACTCATCTGATGAGCAGCACGGAGGAGAGGAGAGGACGATGAAATACGAACTGAATGATCCCGTTGTGATTCGGCGCGGAGGCATCGACGGCTTTGCGCAGGTGAATTTGGCTGGCATCCCTGGACGCATCTGCTCGACGCACTCGAACGCCTTGCCCGGTATGGTCTCGGTCTGGGTCGATTGGTCCAAGACACGCTACGCCAACGTCCAGGGCCTGCCCAACGTCATCAACAATTTCCCGGATGACATCGCGCCCGACAACGAGCCGCCCGCCCTCAAGCTCGTCTGAACTCGAAGGCGTGCCGTTTTCTCTTCGGGTGTGACACTGACCTGCTAAGTACAGTGTCTTGTAAGTGGCCTTGACCTGCTCCCCAACTTCATCCCACTGGAAGTGTGAGTTCTTGGCCTTGATTTCGTTATGCCCAGACTGCAGGCGGGTGGCAGTGCCAGCGAACCCGCGTTTTGGCTCGCCCTGGTCTTCTGGCGAGCTTGTTCCTGACTGGATACGGCGCGTTGCGCTTCCTCTCCGACTTCTACCGAGACGACGAAACCTACCTGGGGCCTTTCAGCAGCGGCCAGTGGGCGAGCCTGCTGGTGATGGCTCTGGGCATGGCCTTGGGATTGGGGCTGCTGTCGCGTGCGCATCCAACGTCCGGCTCCGGCCATGGGAACAATGACATCACGGAGAGCATGGAGAACTATGAGCCATGAAACCAAGCGCCTGACGCTGATCCAGCAAAACGACACCCACGCGCAGTTTGAAGCGCACCCCGAACTCGTCTGGCGCAACGGCGAGGCGACCTACCGCACTCTGGGCGGCTACGCGCGCCGCGACCGTGGCGCACCGAATCCGCGAGGAAACAGCGGGCGCCTGCTGCTTCCTCGATTGCGGCGACGCCATCCACGGCACCGGCGCGGCACAGTGGACAAAAGGCGCGGCCATCGTGCCCGTCCTCAACGCGATGGGTGTCGATCTACTGACGCCCGGCAACTGGGAATGGGGCTTTGGCCCCGAAGTGCTGCGCGAGCGTGTGGCCCAGATGAAGTTCCCGGTGCTGTGCTGCAACGTCGAGAGCGCTGACACAGGCGAGAAGGAGTTCGAGCCGTGCCAAGTGCGCGAGATCGGCGGCGTGCGCGTCGGCTTCGCGGGCGTCACCTCGCCCATCGTGACGCAGACCATGCCGCGCCCGATGGGCCTGGGCCTGCGCTTCATCGAGCCCATAGATGCTCTGCCCAAAGTCATCTTCCAGCTGCGCCATGAGATGAACGCCGAGCTGATTGTCGTGGTGTCGCACGTCGGCTTCTCGCAGGAAGTCAAGCTGGCCAAGGAAGTCGAGGGCATCGACGTGATTCTCAGCGCTCACACCCACAATCGCCTCGAACAGCCGGTGCGCATCGGCAAGACGCTGCTCATCCAGTCCGGCTTTGGCGGCTCGTTCTTGGGCCGCCTCAACCTCGAAGTGCGCGACGGCCAAGTCTGCAAGCATCGGCACCAACTCATCGCGCTCGAAGAATCCATCGCGCCCGATGCCGAAGTCGAGCGCGTGGTGAACGAGCAGCTCGCGCCGTACCGGGCGCGGCTGGGCGAAGTCGTGGGCCAGACCGCGACCGCGCTCAACCACATGACGGTTCTCGAAGCCACGATGGACAACTTGCTCACCGACGCCTACCTGGATTTGACCGGCGCGGAGGTGGCGTTTTCGCACGGCTGGCGCTACGGCTCGCCGATCCTGCCGGGCGAGGTGACGCTGGGCGACCTGTGGCAGATTATCCCGACCAACCCCGAAGTCGTCACCTTCGAGCTGAGCGGCGCGCAGATTTTGCAGCGCGTCGAGGCCAACCTGGAAAGCGTCTACGCGCCCGACGCTTTCCAGCAAAAGGGAGGTTTCGTGATGCGCGTGTCGGGCTTGAACGCGGTTGTCTACCTGAATAATCCCAAAGGCACGCGCGTCGAGCATCTCGACATCGCGGGCACGGCGCTCGATTTGAAGCGTCGCTATCGCGTGGCCGCTGCTGGCGAGCAGTCCACGCAGGGCGCCAAGGATGTGCGGCCAACCGGAGTGCAGGCCATTGACGCGCTCCGCAAGTACTTGGGGCGCCATTCGCCGGTGCGCGCCGACCTGACGCACGCCAAATTCGTCGCTGTTTAGAGCCTGCAAGTCCTTGCAGAGGCTTTGATTGAGGAGAAAGTGATGAAACACAAAATGAGACGGCTGCTCCCGGCCCTTACGCTGATGTTTGGCCTGGCCCTGGCTGGCCTGGCTTCGGCTCAAGCCAAGGCAGCGCCCAAGATGCACAAGATCGTCTTCGAGATGAGCGTGGACGGGATGCCCAAGTGGGAATCCGTGCTGCACAACGCCCAGAACGTGCAGCAAACGTTCGGGCCCGGCAACACGCGCATCGAGATCGTGGCGCACGGCAAGGGCATCGGCCTGCTGCTGGGCAAGAACGCGGCGGCCAACCCTACGCTCAAGAAGATGATCCAATCTCTGTACACGCACGGCGTCATGTTCGCCGCCTGCAACAACACGCTGAAGCGCATGAAGATCGACCCCAAAGAGTTGCTGCAAGTCGCCACGATTGTGGATTCGGGCGTGGCCGAGGTCGTCCGCAAGCAGGAAGCGGGCTGGACGTATATCAAGAGCGGTTGAAGATAGAGGCGGCGGGCAGGGTTATATCATGCTATGCCTGTCGTTTCCGGCTCACATTCGCAAGGAGAAATTATGGAGGCCAGTGCCAAGATGACGCTGATGAGATTCAGCGACACGAACCTGACAGTGTCCGCCTCGGATGAGGATATTCGCGGGCGGCAAGTATTGGACGCATCCGGCGAGGGTATCGGTCATGTGATCGACCTGCTGATCGACGAGGAGCACAAGAAGGTGCGCTTCTTGGAAGTGGCGTCCGGCGGCTTCCTGGGACTGGGCGAAGCCAAGGTAGTGCTCCCGGTGGACGCCATCAGCCGCGTGGACTCGAAGCATGTCCACGTTGATCAGACACGAGAGCACATCGCCAATGCCCCCGCTTACGACCCGACCCTGGTAGCTGAAAGCTACTACGGCGATGTCTACAACCACTACGGCTATTCGCCATTCTGGGGCATGGGATACGCTTACCCAGTTTTCCCCGTTATCCCAGATTCCTTCCCAACGCCAGGAACGGTGCAGGACGAACGGTGAAGGCCGGAGCTCACTCAGATTCACACCCAGAATAGCCGGAAGCAGACCTAACACACGTTCAGTACCTGTACGTCCGTTCACCGGTGGAAACACGCCCGCCGCCGTGGGATCACCAAGTACTTAGAGCAGAGGGAAATGCCCCAATACCATGAACAAATCACTTGTCGCCGAGATCGCATTGTATGCCGTCATGGGTACTTCGATTTTCGTGTTCGCTAAAACGCGCGCTGCGTCCTGCCCTTTCCGGCCTGCGCCCGTCGCTGCCAACGCCGAATCGAAAGCCGAGCCAAAAGCCGCCGCGACCATCGAGACGATCTCGCCGCAGCAGGCCCAAGCCATGATGAAAGCGGGCGCGGCGATGGTGGATGTGCGCGAGCCGGAGGAGTGGGAGGAAGCACACGTCGCGGGCAGCACGCTGCTCCCTGTGGGCCAGGTCAAGCAGGAGCCGAGCAAGGCCGCCCTCGCTCCCCAAGTACTTCTGATGTGCCACAGCGGACGGCGCGCGCGGGTGGCCGCCGAAGCGATGACAAAACTTCCAAACGTCAAGCTCTTCGTGGTCGCGGGCGGCATCACCGCCTGGCAGAAGGACGGCCTGCCCGTCCAGAAGGGCCAGAAAGGCAAGTGACGAGGTGCAAGTACTTGCACCTCACAACAGGAAGTCCCAAGGAATCCCCATGAAGAAATCACTCCTCACCGGAGCTTTGAGCGCCGTTGCAGTGGGCGTCGCGCTGGTCGGCGCTTGCCTCTCGACGGGCAACTGCCGCGCGCAATCGCAAGAATCTCTGCCCGCCGTCGCGGACGCCGCGGCACCGCTTGCACTCACCACGCAGAGGACGGCGCCCAGGCTCAAAGCGATTCGCTGGCATACCTCGTTGGCGAGCGCGCTCAAGGAAAGCAAGCGCACCGGCAAGCCCGTGTTCGCCGACTTCTACGCGACGTGGTGCCCGCCCTGCAAGATGCTGGAAGCACAGACCTACCCCGATCCCAAGGTCATCGCCGAATCGCAAAAGTGGGTCATGCTCAAGATCGACACCGACAAGCAAACCGACTTAGCGGTGCGATACGGCATCAGCAGCCTGCCCACCCTGGCCGTGCTGCAAAGCGACGGCAAGCCGGTGGCGGGCATCGGCGGCTTTCTGGATGCCGAACAGTTCATCGCGTTCTTGCGCGAGGGCGCGGAGAAGATGAAGAGGACTGCCGCTTGAACCCGTTGTCAGAAATAGGAAAGCCGGGCTGACCCCAAGAGCAGCTAAACGAAATAGCAATAGGGGGATGGTAATGCAACAAACTCAATCCATTGTTGGGCGCATCGGGGCCGGCGCGTTGGCGCTGGGTGTCTTCACCGCACTGCCGGCTTTCTCGGCACCATCCGCGCCTGCGGTGTCGAACGCTTCCAGGCAGGTCGTCGTGCCGGTGGGCAGTAACGAGCCGCTGCATAATCCCGGCATGGGCATCTATTTCTTCGGCACCGAAAAGGAAAGCGATCTGCCCGCGAATGCATGGTATACGCCGGTCATCGACATCGGCTACTTCCGCGACGATTGGGCGAAGTTGGAACCTAAGCGCCGCGATTATCAGTTCGCAAAGTACTTTGATCCCATCTTCGACCTGTGGGTGAAGAAGTGGGGCAAGCGCGTGGCGTTTCGATTCATGTCGTCGAGTACACACTCGCAACAGAAATACGTGACGCCGCAGTGGGTCTTCGAGGCCGGAGTGCCTTCAGTGGTGCATCAGGGAATATACGTCCCGAATCAACTCGATCCGGTATTTTGGGACGACAAGTACTTGCAGTTTCAGGAGGAGTTCATCGTGGCGTTGGGCAAATATCTCGATGGCCGCGAGGGCCTGGAGTTTGTCGATATCGGTGGCATCGGCGATTGGGGCGAGATGCATCTGCTGCGGTGGAAGCAAGAGGAGATCGAGCGCAGCGGCTACACGCCGACGAAATATGTGGCGGCCTACCGGCGCCTCATTGATGCTTATGCACGAGCCTTTCCGAAGACGCGGGTCTTTCTCAACATCGGCGACTGGCCCGAAATCAACGATTATGCGGCGCTTCGCGGCCTGCACTTTCGCCAGGACGGGTTGAGTCCGTCCGGCCCCAGTTCCGACGTCGGCAAGCGGTTCTTCCAGCCCTATTCGCGGCGCGGCGTCATCACCAACTACGAGTTGTTCGGCGGCTACGATGAAATGGTGCAAAGAGGCTGGGGTCTGCGCGAGACGTTCGATAAAGGATTGGAAGATTCGATCTCCTATTTGCACATCAATCTCGGCGATTACACGACGTTGCAGAGGCTGCCCGAAGAGGCCAGAAACGCGGTGCGCGATGCCTCGCGCCGCTTGGGTTTCCGTTTCGCCCTGACGCGCCTGCAACTCAATCGCTCGCTGCGCCTGCGGGCGGGCGCCGACGCGCGCTTGCTGCTCGAACACACCTGGAAAAACAGCGGCGTGGCGCCGTGCTAGGGGTCAGCTCAGAAAACGGAATATATTGCACGCTAAGGCTTTGCCAGGGGTCTGAGCGGCCTATATTTACCCTTTTGGAGCGTGGGATTGTGCTGCCAGAGGTAGTCCCCGGTGAGGTTGATATGCTCCCACGTCAGGGGTGAGAGATGCTGTAGTAGAGCCTCATCGACTTGGTGGCCGTGATCTCGGATGGCCTGGATGGCCTGCTCCAGATAGACGGTGTTCCACAGGGCGATGGCGGCGGTTACAAGATTGAGGCCGCTGGCTCTGTGCTGCTGGGTTTGGAAACTGCGGTCGCGTATTTCGCCCAGCCGGTTGAAGAAGACGGCCCTGGCGAGGGCATTGCGGGCCTCCCCCTTGTTGAGTCCGGCCTGTACACGGCGGCGCAGCTCGACATCTTGGAGCCAGTCGAGGGTGAATAGCGTGCGTTCGATGCGCCCCAGTTCGCGCAGCGCGTGGCGCCGGGGCGGGTGCCGGAAGTTCATCTGGCGCCGACTTAAAGAGGAATTGCTTCACGGACTTCCGGTAGGCCGCTGTGAGCTCTTCCCACAGCCGGGGCAAATCCTCGGGGGTCTTTGTTCCCACGCTCCGAAACACCTTGTTTGCTTTCTTCCACCGCAGCTCGCAGCGGAAGATGTTGGAGGGCAAGCCCGACGCGTCGTGCCCGTGAACTCGCAGTTCGGCCACCTTGTCGTAGAGGCAGAGTTGCTGTTGCGTGTTGCTCGCCATCCATGTCTCGCACGTCCTGGTTACTTGAAGACCGCTCGGCTGGGCCTGATCCAAGATGGGTTGATACAAGCGGACAGGATGATCCAAGACGACGTTTCGACAAACATCGAGCCGAACGATCTTCGCTTTCCAGAGATCACAGTGAATACCGACGCTGGTCAATCGGTGCCCCATCTCATCGACCGCCAGGGAGAACTGAGCGGCCAGAACGGGTTGCAGATTTGTTCGGGCCAAGAGCTTGGGCAACGAGGACTGGAGGCTGCACATGATCTGACCGATGGGATTGCGGTCAATGGTGACCTGGACACCGGGGATGTTGATGTAGACCTTGGCGCCTGACCTCAACTTCGACTCGGCTTGCGACCACGGCTCGCTCAAGCTCTTCCTTCCTGCGCCATAGTAAAGAACCCCACCGCAAGCGGTGGGGCATTAACGACCACGACAAGAAGTGCTCGGTGGCATTGAGCCACCTCCCACTTCCAGAACTTCCGAGGAGGAAACAGACATCGAGTCTGTTCCCTCCTCCAGCCCATTCATCCCCGCCGCAAGCAGCGGGGCACTCTGGGCTACTTCGTAGACGCAGACTTCGCAAGAGTCTTCGATCCACACCTGCAACAGGGGCACCTGAAGAATCATGGTGTCCACGCCAATCGCGCTGCTCTCAGGAGCAAGGGTCAGAGAGCGAGGGGCGGTTACTGAAGACGGGCCGCCATCAACAACCCAAGTACTTTCATCGGCGGGAGTGTCTGGCTCTGGCGGTGTGGGATGAAGGGAGGGAAAGGGATGTTGCTTATTAGGCAAGGCGTGGACTTGATTACTCAAAGCATCGCCTTCGTGGACAGCCGCCAGAGGGACGGTTCCACCGAGGCCACGCCCGCCCAAAGGGACATCGTGGCGGAGGTTGGCAGAGGAGTTGGTACGGAGCTTCATGATTGACACATCGCATCTTCATGCTGCGCTCCTCATTGGCGAGATCGCCAACAAGAGCACGAGCCTGCACTCGCTTGGTTTTCGCACCCGGAGCATTTTGCTGGTGCGAGAGCAAGTGAGATACATTGACTCGTAGATGCCTTACTCGTCAAGGAGCCGATGACAACCATTCTCCGCTTTTTGCGGCGTATTCACTCATGCAGCCTCTTCATCCAAAGATTTCAGCAAAATTTTTGTTTCACGCTTTGGATATTTATTTCTGGAAGAGGGTGATGAGAGAGTGTAGAATGGCTCTGCGATGAAGCCTAAAACCGCTGTGCAAGCCGAAGCCAGGTCGCAGTTACAGTTGCCCTTTTCCGAGTCTGCGGATACCCAGGACGAGCGAGTCGATGAAGAGAGCGTGGCTTGTGAACTGAGCGCGGAGGAGTTTCAGTTCCTGTTGCGCGAGGGCGACTTGGCTCACCGCCTGGGTGAGTTGGGAGCGACAGTGGCTTTCCTGAAGCAGTTCGAGAACTGGATTTTGTCGAATCGAAGCTCGGGCACAGCAGGCAACTACCTCAGCGACATCCGCTTCTTCTTCAGCGGGCTACCGGCCTGGGCGGAGGTGATGGCGTTCTTCACCCTGGAGGCGCCGGTGCTGCGGCGGCGGGTCGAGGAGTATCGCAGCCTCTTGATCCGGTTCCACTTGAAGCCCACCACAGTCAAGCGGCGCCTGACAGCCCTGCGCGTACTGCTGCGCTTCGCGGAAGAGATGGGGCTGGCAGCTCCAGATCGCTCGGAGCAGGTTCCGATCGAGCAAGTGCCCAAAGAACGAATCGTGAGGCACCTGAGCCCAGCCGAACTGAAGCGCCTGCTCGAAGCGCCGGGCCTGAACACGCTGGGCGGTCTACGCGACACGGGCATCCTGCACTTGCTCAGCCGTGCTGCGCTGCAGCGTGAGGAGGTGTGTGCGCTGGATCAAGAGGACTTCGATGCTCAAGGCCACATCCTCAGCGTTCCCTACAGAGACCGCTCTGACCAACGCGTTCAGGTTTCGCTGCGAGAAGGTGAGGTCGAGGTCATCTCCAAGTACTTGCAGCAGGGGCAAAGCGAGGGAGTGCTGCGCGTGGGCGCTGGCCAGCCTCTGTTTCAGAATGTCGATGCGCGCCTGCGTCCCCTGGGAGAACGATTGACCGGGAACAGCATCTACTACATCGTCAGCCGCTACCGGGGGCACATTGGCCAGGCGGCGCTTACCCCCCGTGATCTCCGAAACATCGCCATCGTGAGGGCTCTCCAAGATGCGGGCGGGAAGGTGCAGGTTGCCGCCGAGCAACTCCCGCACATCCGCCTCAGCATTCTCAGCACCTATAAGCATCAGCTAAGCCCAGCGAGAACGGAAGCGTAACGCCACGCAAGCAGCTTTTCGCTCCGTTCGCCACGTTATCTCAATCGGGAACGTTTTCGATATTCATGCTAATTGCAGCTTTGGTGTATACAGAAACAGGGGCTCCGGCGGATCAACAACGCTGTCCAATGCTCAAATGCTGCGATCAACACCAACAGCAGAAACGTTCCCGTTTTTGCCAATCGCGGTGTTTTTCACAATGGAGTATCTGTGGGAGCCGTCAAGTACTTGGTGCAGAGGAAAAGGAGGGGTATGAGGACAATCGCCTGTGTGAATCAGAAG
>JAABUM010003879.1_pt1 | contig 17654 bp, 13 predicted proteins | sample 5559161 | NCBI WGS metagenome assembly JAABUM01 (sample SAMN10711868, study PRJNA513369) | rock metagenome | isolation source: Antarctica rocks | place: Antarctica: Victoria Land, Siegfried Peak nord | reverse complement strand
GCGAACCCGGCCAGCTCCGCCACCAGCGCGCGGTGCGCGCCAACCCCCACCCAGCCTGGACGTGGGGCGCCCCGAGCTGCCCTGGCGCCGATGATCAAGGAGTACCTAAGTGGAAACCCCCTTTTCTCAGAATCGCTCGTGCCGGACGACTGCCTCGCGATCGACCCGTGTCGCGGCCGCATGTCGTCGTGGAGGCGAAGCCCTTAGAACCCACTCGCCCGTCGCGTCGCCGCCAGAAGTGCAGTCGACGCGCCGATGGCGAATTCTGCTGCAGGGACAGGCGCCAACAGGTTTCACCGCCACTTCGAGTGACGGGGGCATCCTCACCACCTCCGCCCACGCGGAGTTGGTGGAGCTCGTAGGCGTGCATCGTGTCGGTTCGTCCAGACACGACGTCCGCCAAAGCATTGACGACCCGGTCATCGGCGAGGCCCTCGACCCGTCCCGTGACGCGAACAAACCGGGCCCGATCTCGAAGTCACGCCAGGGCAGGCGGATCTTGTCGTTGGCGGTGGTTCGGTTCGTCCACGCCCGTTCAGCGGCGGCCGTAACGCCGCAACTCGTCGGGCAACGCCGGGTGGTGCACAACAGCGAGCTCACGGTTGGCTCGCGTGAGGCTGGTGTAGAGAGGACCGACCCGGGCGAGGTTGCGTGGAAACGCTCCCGGCTCCACGACAACGACACCGTCGAACTCGACGCTCCTCGCAGCTTCGGGGTTCTCAGGGCCAGCATCTGACCATCCTTCTGCCAGTCGCCCAGACGGTCAGACCTTCGCCAGCCCGCCGCGAGCAAACTCTTCTCCACACTCGGAATCAAGGATGCTGCGGTCAGGAAGCATGACGCTCGCCCCCCTCCCCGCCGTCTCGATGGGACGTCTGCGCGTATCGCGGAGCCATTGACTCCATCTGGTCCATGACGAGCTTGATCGCCGCCGGCTGCTCGTCCGGTGGGTAGCCGTGTTTGACCAGCAACCGCTTGATCGATGTCCGCAGTTTGGCCCGCACGTCCTCGCGCACCGTCCAGTCGGTGCGGATGTCGCGGCGCATGATCGCGACCAGCTCTCGCGCGATGTCCGCCAGCACGCCCTCGCCCATCACGTCGACGGCTGACTCGTTGGTCGTCACCGCATCGAAGTACGAGAGTTCGTCCTGGTCGAGCGGTGGCTCGAACCTGGCACCGCGACCGGCCTCCGCGACGACGTCCTTTGCGAGCTCGATGAGCTCGGCGATGACCTCGGCCGAGGTCAGCTGCTGGTTGGTGTACTTGAGCATCAGATCGGCGATGCGATCCGAGAACGCCTGCTGCCGAAGGGTGTTTGTCCCCGTCGCCTTGACCGACTCCTTGGCGATGAGGTCGCGGAGCGCCTCGATCGCGAGGTGCGGGTTGGTCGCCTCCTGCGTCTGGCGCAGGAAGTCCGGGCTGAGATCCATGAGGCTCGGTCGCGGCATCCCCGCAGCGTCGTAGATGTCGAGCACCTCGCCGGTCTCGGTGCTGTCGGCGATGAGCGCGCCGAGGAGTCGCTGGATGTCCTCGGGGACCGGTTCGCCGCGCGACTCCCGATCGGCCGCGTCGAGCTTGGCCATCCAGACGCGCACTTCTTCATAGAACTTCGCGACCGGTCGCAGGTCATGCAGATCCTGGGAGGTCGCGCACAGCGCCCAGGCGCGTGAGAGCTGGCTGGACAGACGTCGGTATGCCACTCCGAGCGTTTCGCGGTCACCGTCCTCGCCTCCGGTGGCCGGCTCGTTGCCGGGTGTCCGTGGGTCGCGAAGGTGGTTGACGGCGCGTTGGACCACGAACGCGTATGCCGCCGCTTGCCCTCGCGAGCTCCGGTCGGCGTAGTCCCTGCGCCAGTCGTACCCGGCGAGCAGCTCGTCGAGTCTGGCGATGAGCTCCTTCGTCAGGACGACAACCTCACCGACGTTGCGTCCCAGAGGCTTGGCGGCCTGGTCTTCGGAGGAGTACTCGGCCAGGGCCTTCTGGAGGTTCTCGGCCAGTGGGGCATAGGCGACGAGGAGGCCGTCCTGTTTCCCCCGGAAGGTGCGGTTGACCCGGGCCAGGGTCTGCATGAGCAGGGCGCCCTTGAGCGGCCGGTCAAGGTAGAGCGTGTGCAACGGCGGGGCGTCGAAGCCCGTCAACATCATGTCCTTGACGATGACGATCTCGAGCTCGTCGTCGGGGTCCTTGAGCCGGGCCTTGATCGCCTTGTTCTGCCCGTTTCGGCGGACGTGGTTCGACACCGGCGGGGTGTCCGTCGGGTCGCCGCTGTAGACGACCTTGATGCGGCCCTTGTCGAGCTCATCCGAATGCCAGTCGGGCCGCAGGGCGACGATCGCGTCATAGAGGTTCGCGCAGATCTCGCGAGTGCCCCCGACGACGAGCGCCTTGCCGGAGCTGGAGATGAACTTCTCCATCGCCTCGCGGCGCGACTCCCAGTGCGCGACCAGGTCCCGTGCGAGCTCGGCCAAGCGTTGGGGGGTGCCGTAGACGGCGTTCACGACCGCGACGCTGCGCTCGAGCTGGTCGCGCTCAACGTCGTCCAGCCCAGCCGTCAGCTTGTCGGCGGCCTGGTCGACCTCCTCTTCCTTCACACCATCCGCAAAGCGCATCTTGATCAGGCGCGGCTCGAAGTAGACGGGGACGGTGGCGCCGTCGGCCACCGCGCGGCTCAGGTCGTAGATGTCGATGTAGTCGCCGAAGACGGCCTGGGTGTTGCGGTCGTCGAAGGAGATCGGTGTGCCGGTGAAGGCGATGAGGGTCGCCTTGGGCAGAGCGTCCTTGAGGTGGCGGGCGTAGCCGTCGAGGTCGTCGTAGTGGCTGCGGTGCGCTTCGTCGACGATGACGATGATGTTGCGGCGGTCCGACAGGAGGGGGTGGCTGTCTCCCGCGTCCTTCTCCTCCTTGGACAGGCCGAACTTCTGCAGGGTGGTGAAGTAGATGCCGCCCGTCGCGCGATCGGTGAGCTCGCGGCGCAGGTCTGCACGGGTGGTGATCTGCTTCGGCTGCTCGGCGAGCAGGCGGCTCTGGGTGAAGGTGTCGAAGAGCTGGCCATCGAGCTCAGTCCGGTCGGTGACGACGACGATCGTCGGGTTGAGCAACTTGGGGTGGCGCTGCACCGCATGGGTGTAGAGCTCCATCTCCATCGACTTGCCCGAGCCCTGGGTGTGCCACACGACGCCGGCCTTGCCGTCGGACTCGACGGCATCGACCGTCGCGCCCACAGCCTTGGTCACCGCGAAGTACTGGTGCGGCTTGGCGACCCGCTTGGCGAGACCCTCTGCCCCAGAGTCGAATGCGACGAAGTTGCGCATCAGCTGGAGGAACCGTTCGACGTTGAACACGCCCTCGATGAGGAACTCGAGCCCCGTCCCGAGGTGGACGTCGTCGATGACCTCGCCGAACGCGACTGGCTTGCCGTCGCCGTCAACGTTCCAGGGCGAGAAGTGGTTGAGCGGGGTGAACGGCGTGCCGTACTTCGCGATCAGACCGTCGCTCGCCACGGTGACGACCGCAAATCGGAACGCCATCGGCAGCTCACGGACGTAGGTCCGCAACTGGCCGTGGGCCGCGGCGACGTCGGCGGACGCTTTGCCGGCCTTCTTCAGCTCGATGATCGCGACGGGCAGGCCGTTGCAGTAGAGGACGAGGTCGAAGCGGCGCTCGACGTCCCGCGAGCGGACGATGACCTGGCTGACCGCGAGCCAGTCGTTGTCACTCGGGTCGGTGCTGATGAGGCGGATCGTCGGGTTGTGCTCGATTCCGTCGCTGTCGATCCACGAGATGCCGCGGTAGCCGTCGACCATGAAGCCGTGGGCGCGGTAGTTCTCCGTGATCGCATCACCCGACGTCGGCCGGATGATGTCCGCCGCAGCCTCCTTGAGGTATGCCGGCGGCACGGCTGGGTTGAGCTCGCGGAGCTTGGCGAGCAGGCGCGACGGGATAACGAGCTCGTCCCACGACTCGCGTTCGGCGGAACCGGGTGCGATGACCTTGCCGTCGAGCGGTCGCCACTCCTCGCCGGCCAGGGCTTCGAGCGCGAACTGCTCCCACTGCGCCTCCGAGAAGCCTGCGCTGCCGAATCCCCTCGTGTTTTCTGCCATCTCAGACAACCCCCTCGACGACGCGCTCGGCGTCCTTGACCCAGATCTTTCCGGACATCAACTGCGGCAACAGCGCATCCCGCATTTCAGTCAACCCAGCGCTCTCATGAATGGCGGCTGCGATCCTCGCTTCGAGTGCAACCAGCTCACCCTCAAGGCGATCACTCTGGGCTTCGTCGACGACACCGACTTGGAGCCCCGCGAGTTGATGCTTGTTGATCGAGCCGAAGATCGTCCCCTCGGCTTCGTACGGCGCCCACGCATCCGGCGAGTCGCGGATGATGTGAAACAGCGAGAACGGGCGGCCCGAAACCGACCTCACGGAGGCCAAGCCTCGACCGATGCATGTTTGCTCACTTGCCAGGTTCGTTCTCCCGACCGGTGCCCGCACACTCACGAGCGTGTGATCCACCTGGGCCTGCCGGACAGGCTGGGTCGTCCAGACTCGGTTGCTCGGGAACCGGACCCCGAAGTCTCGAACACCTTGGTAGAAGACAACGCCTTCACCCGACTCGTTGTAGCTCGTCCCGGGCGGGGACGACCCCATCGTGATCTCGGCAATACCTGCCAGGGCCTGAGTGGTGCCAGTCATCGCAACGCGAGTTAGATGCCCCGCCAACTCATCTGCAGTCGTGACAAGCGTGGCGTTAGCTGCGATCTTGTCGTCGAGCGCCCCCAACACCTCCGCAATCCCCCGCTGAACCTCAATGGGCGGCAACGGAATCGTCATAGCCCGCTGGTCGGTCAGGCTCACGTACGCCGCCATATCCGTCTGACCCATGAGGTAGTTGAGTTGGGCAGTGAAGGAGGAGGATTTCAGCAGATACGGCAGGTATCGCTGCTCGATCCTTGAGGAGTCAAGCGAGCGCCAGAAGGTGGTTTGCGGCGAGCACACGAAGTCGGGCGAGTCCATGGGCGCCACCCCCACCTTCCCGACCGTTCCCTTGTGTGACAGCAGAGCGTCACCAGGAAGGCCGATCCCCTTTCGAACCCGCTGGCGCGCGGTTGCGTCGATCTTGCCGGCTGACTGGAAATTGACCACGCCGCTGCTCATGTCCGCGGCTCGAATGTATGGGACGCCGACCTCCACAAACTCGTTCGGGCGCGGACGATACTCGCCGTGATTGCCGTCCTCGACGAGTAGGGCTCCCTCAGCAACGAGGTCGCTAACACGCACAGCCTTGCTCATGAGGCCCTCCCGAGCTGCTTGCGGACCTCGGCCTCGAGGCGGGCGGACTCGTCGAAGTGGACGAAGAGCTCGTTCGTCAGCCGCTCGATCTTCTCCTCGATTGGCTCTCCGTCGTCCTCGATGTCAGCCGCTCCGACATACCGCCCCGGAGTCAGCGCGTAGCCCGAGGCCTTGATGTCCGCCAATGGAACCGCCTTGCAGAAGCCGGACACGTCGGCATACGAAAGGCCCTCTTCGACAGCTGACCTCGTGCCGCGCCAGGCGTGGTACGTGCTGGCGATCCTCGCGATGTCCTGATCGGCGAGTGCCCGCTCGGCACGGTCGATCATGTGACCGAGTTCGCGGGCGTCGATGAAGAGCACCTCGCCGGTGCGGTCGACCGAGCCGCCCGTGCCCTTGGTCTTGTCCTTGGCAAAGAACCAGACACAGACCGGGATCCCGGTGCTGCGGAAGAGCTGCGTCGGGAGCGCGACCATGCACGACACGAGATCGGCCTCGACGAGCTGCGCCCGGATGTCCCCCTCTCCCCCGGAGTTTGACGACATGGACCCGTTGGCCATGACGACGCCCGCGCTACCACCGGGGGCGAGCTTGCTGATGATGTGCTGGATCCAGGCGTAGTTCGCGTTGGTGGCCGGCGGGACGCCGAAGCGCCAGCGGGGGTCGTCCTCCTTGCGCGCCCACGCCTTGATGTTGAAGGGTGGGTTGGACATGACGTAGTCAATCTCGACGTCGGCGTGCAGGTCGATCGCGAAGGTGTCACCCCAGACGTTGGCGAGCTGGCCGTTGAGGCCGTGAATGGCGAGGTTCATCCGGGCCAGGCGCCAAGTCCGCTCGTTGAGCTCCTGCCCGTAGATCGAGATCGCCGTCTTGTCCTTGTTGTGCGCCTCGAGGAACTTCTCGGCCTGGACGAACATGCCGCCCGAGCCGCACGCCGGGTCGTAGACGCGACCCTGCGTCGGCTCCAGCACCTCGACGAGAGTCCGCACCACACTCGGCGGCGTGAAGAACTCGCCGCCGCGCTTGCCCTCGGCCCGTGCGAACTTCTCGAGGAAGTACTCATAGACCTCGCCGAGGAGGTCCCGCGCCTTGGACGCGCCCTCCCCCGCGAAACGGGCGCTGTTGAAGAGGTCGATGAGCTCGCCGAGGCGACGCTGGTCGACGTTGTCGCGGTTGTAGATCCGGGGCACGGCGCCCTTGAGGCTCGGGTTCGCCCCGACGAGCAGGTCCATCGCCTCGTCGACGAGCTGGCCGATGTTCTTGTGCGGCTCCCCGGCCTGGGCGGGCACCCCCTTGGCATGCTGAGCGAGGAAGGTCCACCTCGCTGTCGCGGGGACCCAGAAGACGTTGTGCCCGGTGTACTCGTCGACGTCGCCCAGCTGTCCGTCGACCTTGGACGCTTCCCAGCCGTCGGCGAGCAGCTCGCTCTCGATCTCGTCGCGGCGCTGCTCGAACGCGTCCGCGACGTACTTGAGGAAGACGAGCCCGAGGATGACGTCCTTGTACTGCGAGGCGTCCATGGACCCGCGCAGCTGATCGGCCGCCTTCCAAAGGGTGTCCTTGAGCTCCTTCATCGTCGACGGGGTCGTTGGTCCTGCGGCCTTCTTCGTCCTCGGTGGCATGTCAGGGTCCTTCCGTTGTGGCGGTCTCAGGTGCGGGGGTCTGCGGGGTGGAGGTCACGGGGGTAGTGGTCGCGGTGGCGGAGTCCGGTGGGCGGGTGATGGTCACGGCGCCGCCCGCGACTCCGTCGATGAGGGCGTTGGCGAGGTCGTCCAGGGTGGCGATCCGCGCCGCGAGGGCCTGTCGTTCGCGGCGAATGGTGTCCATCGTCGCCGTCAGCGCGACGTCGGGTGCGCCGGCCATAACTCGGACCCTCCAGCGTCGCCAGTCCTTGGCGGCTTCGGGTGTCGCGCTCGCGTCGCGGGCGATGGCGGCTGGGAGGAATCGACGCCGCCCAGCCTGGGTGATTCGCAGGATGCGGGCCGGCGACTGGACGACCGAGCCGCCCACGGAGTCGACGAAGGCTCCGATGCGAGGGCTGGTGCTGAAGATGACATCGCCCGGTTCGGTGAAACGACCGGACGGGTACTCACCGGCGAACGTGAGCGGGTCGATGCGGCGGGCACCGACGGGCGACTGGCCGATGACCTCGACCGGGCCGATGACGACCCGGCCCTCTCGTCCGGTGGTCACGTGCCCGGCATTGAGTCGCTTGCCCGCGATGACCCGCAGGTCTCCGTCAGCCATGCCGTTCCCGACTGTGGTCAGGCCGACGCGAGCCGGTCCACGTCCCTGGAGGGGTGGAGGCGCCTCGACGCGCAGACCAGCCAGAGGGGAGGAGCAGCCAAGGTCGTCGACGAGTCGATCGATCGTGACGGCCAGGGCCTCGGGCCCGGTTGGGGAGCCACTCGTCGCCTCAGGCTGAATCGCTCTGCCCACCAATGCCTTCCGACCCGGCAGGAGGGACGTGGTCGGGACTCGTCGTGCGAACCGGAATCGGTGTCCTCGGACGTGATCGGGCTCGTCGATCACGGCTTCGGAGGGGAGCAGGCCTGCGTTCGCCGAGCGGTCGTCGGGTGTCATGGCAGCCATGACGTCGGTCACGAGGCCGTCGATGACGGCGTCGTCGAGCGGTCGGTCGTTCACGTCCGCGACAACAGTCCACCGGTCCCGGACGGCGACCGCCGGGTGGGCCGGTCCGAGCGCCCACAGGGCCAGGGGTCGACGCGGTGATCTGACCAGGAGGCCCTGGGGCAGCCGGACGGCCGCGCGCAAACGGTCGCTGCGCAGGACGGCATCGCGGGCACGATCGACATCGGCGCTGACGGGGCCGTCCGTCAGGGCGCTCGCTGGGCCGATGACGACAACCCTGGAGTCGTCGGCAAGCTGGACGATGAGCTCCCCAACGGCCTCGAGCACCGCGAGGTCGGAGAGTCCTGGCGATCCGGCGGGCGGCAGCTGCAGCACGTGGACTGCGCCCTCGGCGGCTCGGCCGTCGATCGAGAAGTCGCCAGCCGCATCGACGCTGACGTCGATCCGGTGCTGGTCGTGCACTCGCAGCCGGCGCCGGCCCAGACGTGCGGTCGGCGAGTCGAACGCGACGGTGGCGAGGCTGGGAGCGAGCTCAGCGGCATACGCGCTCGAGGTGGCGAGCAGGAGGTCGCCGCTGCTGTCGGTGACGTCGACGAAGAGTGGCGTCTCCATGCCGGCATCGGCGGCCAGGGCCGTCGCGGCCCGGGCGACAAGGGAGCGTGCCGCCGGAGTCAGTGTCACCGCTGCGTGTCCGGGCAGCACCTGCTGTGCGTGCTGGCTGAGGATCCGCTCGAACGCCGCGCGCGGCGAGAAGGAGGCGTTGGCCAAGGCGTCAGCATGAGCAGCAAGGGGCTCGAGCTCACGCCCCAGGGCGGTGATCTCGCGGCGCAGGAACGTGTCGTCCGGATCCGCTTCGGCGGCGAGGTCGCGCAGCGCTCCGGCCGACAGGTCGCCGAGCGCCGTGTCCGTCATCGCCGTGAGGCACAACAAGGCGGTGAGCCCGTCGACGGCCACGGTCTCATCGAGGCTGGTCATCTGGGCGAGCTTGGCGTGCGCGGCGAGGTCGTCTCCGGCCTCGCGATTGTTGCCGCGGCCGGTGGCCGACAGGTAGTCGGTGATTTCGAGGGCATCGAAGCGCTCCTCACCGGCGACCACACCGATCGGGCTCGGGAACGCCTGGCCCGCGAGAGGCCGCTGTCGCCACATCGAGACGACCGGCCGCCGGACGTCCGCTAGCCGGGCGATGTCGCTGAGTGAGAGCTGTAGGCGCGCTGCCTTCGTCATGCGGACCTCCTCGCTTGTGCTCACGACCGGGTGTAACACCCAACCTAGAGGCCAGCTGGCCGCATGCAGAGGTTTTCCTGATAACCGGGGTTATCACCGTGAACATTCGATCGACGACGGGATACTGGAGATCCTCCTCACATCGGCAGCGGTCCCGCCGCCGGCATAGAGAAGGGACATCGCTCATGGGCGACAACAGCACCAGGACACCCTGTGGGGCGTCCTTCGACCCGGCCCAGTCGGCCCTGGTCATCGAGCACCTCACGGTCACCGACTCCGAGGTCGTGACGGAGGCCCGTCGCTGGTCGACCGGCCGCCGCGGCGCGGCAGTAGCGTCGGAGGAGATGGTCGGGGTCGACCTTGGCGCCTTCGTAACCCGGGCTCTCGCGGTGGGTGCCCGTGCCATCGCCGGCGCCGGCAGTGCGCAGGACACCTTCGAGCTCGAGCGGCTCGTCGCCGAGGTCGGGACGAAGACCGCCGAGTCGAGTGCTCAGGCCGCCGATGCGACCACCAAGGCAGCTGCCAGCGCGGCCGGGACCATGGGCCAGGCCGCCGAGTCGGCGCGCAAGGCCATCGCCGAGACCGAGGCTGCGACTCGCAAGGGCTTCGCCGAGACCGTCGAGGTCTCGACCAAGGCGCTGCGCGACGAGGTCGAGCGGCTCGTCGGCGGTGAGAACCCCGAACTGCTTGCCAGACTCGGCCCGGTCCTCGACGCGGCCGGCCGCAAGATGGGCGAACAGGCATTCGAGCAGACGGACAAGCTGCTCGCGAAGGTCAGTCGCCAGTTCGACTCAGCCGACCCGACGTCGCCCTTCGCGAAGCAGGCCACCGCCCTGGCGGAGCAGCAGGAGTCGCTGACCGACTCGATGGACAAGAACCACCTGGCTCTCGTCGGCAAGGTGGAGGAGCTCGCCACCGCCGTGCAGGTCGCCAGCGCGGCGAAGACGGCTGCGGCATCGCTCGCCAAAGTGACCCCTCTCAAGGGCGAAACCTACGCCGGCGGGATCCACGCGGTCATGGGGCAGATCGCTGTCGCGCTGGGCGATGAGTATCTCGACACCGGCACGGTCACAGGTGCTATCGCACGCAGCAAGAAGGGCGACGGTGTCCTCACCCTCTGTGGGGATCAGGCCCGCGTCGTGCTCGAGATGACCGACTCCCCCCCGCACCGGCTGGAACGCCTACCTCGACGAAGCGGAGCGCAACCGCGAGGCTGTCGCCTCCCTCGGTCTGGTCCGTGAGGCGGCCCGCAACGGAGGACACACCATCAGGGTCCTCGGCCCGCGACGGATCGTCATGGCCTTCGACCCGGAGACCGACGGCGTCGACCTGTTGCAGACCGTCGTGCTCCTCCTGCGGGTGGGGGCCACCGCCGCCAGCAGCCGTCAGGACCTGGAGGGGATCCAGACCGCGCAGGAGCGCCTCGACGAGGCGATGACCGTCCTCGCCGGACTCGACGACATCACCAAGATCGCCGGCACCATCCACAAGAGCGCCGACAAGATCTCGACGCAGGGCGACGCTCTCAAGACGACCCTCACACGGATCCTCAGCCAGGCGGTCACGGCACTCGAAGGAGCATCCTCTGGCTCAGCGGTGGACTCGCCGGCCGCTGCCGAAGGCTCCGCTCTCACTGGGTCCAGTGATGCAGCATGACGAACCGGTCTGAGCCACAACGAACCCGGACGTCTCTGCGGGCGCTTGGCACCCGGCATACCCGCCCAACGAACCGCAACCGCAACGGAGCACCCACGTGAACAAGAAGCATCTCATCGGCTATGGCAGCACGGCCCTCGTCGCCCTCCTGGTGGGTGTGGCCTCCGGGACCGGAAGCTCCGACGGTGACGGCACCCGGCCCGACCGTGACCTCGTCCGTGCCCGGGTCGACGATGACCGTGCCGGGTCCGACCGTGACCGTCAAGGTCCCCGGACCCGTCACCACCGTCACCGCGGCCCCGCCGCCGCCGGCGGTCGCCGTGCCGGGGGACGGCACCTACCAGGTCGGGGTCGACGTGAAGCCTGGCACCTACGTCGCCGCGCCGGCAGCGAGCGGCAACTGCTACTGGGCCCGGCTCAGGAGCGGCGATGGGCTCGACAACATCATCGACAACGGCAACAGCAGCGGCCAGGTCGTCGTGACCATCAAGGCAAGCGACAAACTCTTCGAGTCACACGGCTGCAGTGACTGGAGCCGGCGATGAAGCCGCCGAACCGCTTTCGGCAAGGGTTCTGCCGTCGCACCGGAAAGAAGCGGTGGCGCGACCACGCCGAGGCTGTGCGGGCCCTGCACCTGGCCTCCGCGGCGCGGAGCGCTGTGGCCGACATCAGGAGCGGCGCCGAAACCGATCACCGGGAAGTGCGCTCCTATCGCTGCTCGGACTGCGGAGGCTGGCACCTCACCTCTCAGCCGTCACTGCCTTCACTCGCAGGAGCACGCGACTGAGCCGCAGCGGACCACCTTCTGGGGCTCCGGTCCGACGACGCGACCCTCCGGTCATGCGGAAGGTGCATCCGACTCCACCAGAAACTGCGAAGATCCGCCCTCACCTGCCCATAGCTCAGGAGACCACGATGGATGACGAGATTCAGCTGATCAGTGATGGCGATGGGCTGGCGGTCATCGGGAACTCGACGGCTGTCGAGCGCTTCCTCGACTCCGAAGGACTGGTGTCGAAGGACCTCCGCCTGCAGCGGCTCGGACCTGTCCTCAGCACCGGCGCTGCAGTCGCACAGGCAGGCTCCGAGATTGCCGCCAACTCGGGTCGCTGGGTGAAGCTGACTGAGGAGTCCGCACAGGCGATCAAGAAGCTCGGGCTGAGAGAAAGCTCGAAGTCGGGTCTCAGCACCGGCGTGCTGAAGGGGAACAAGAGTCAGATCAAGGGATTCGTCCACTTCGTGAAGGGCCCCGGATCAGTCCTCACAAACCCGGCGATCCTCGCCGGTGCTGCCGGGGATCATGGCGCAGGTTGCGATGCAACAGACCATGGACGAGATCACCGACTACCTCGCCACGATCGACGAGAAGGTCGACGATCTGCCCAGCGCCCAAAAGGACACGGTACTGGCCAGGATGATCGGCGTGGGCTTCGTCCTTGAAGAGGCCATGCCCATCCGAGACAACAGGGGCCGGGTCGACGAGATCACGTGGTCGAAGGTGCAGGCCGCGCCGGCAACAATCGCAGAAACCCAAGCGTACGCGTTGCGCCAACTCGACGCACTCGCGGAGAAGGTGGAGCGCAAGACCAAGATCGGTGATCTCGCCACGGCTGCCAAGGAGACCGAGTCGAGTGCGCAGGAGTGGCTCGCGGTCCTGGCTCGATCCTTCCAGCTGCAGGACACGGTCGCGGTGCTGGAGCTCGACCGGGTCCTTGACGCGTCTCCGGAGGAGTTGGACGGACATCGCCTCGGACTGAGAGCTGCCCGGCAGGACCGGTTGGAACTCATCTCACGGAGCACTGAGCGCCTGATGGCCCGCATGGATGCTGCCGCTGGCACGGCCAACGCCAAGGTGCTGCTGCACCCGACCACGTCCCGGGATGTGGTGCAGTCGCGCAACCATATTGCGATCGCCGTTGTTGACTTCCACGGGCGGCTCGGCATCGAGCGCGGCCGACAGTCGTTGGAGGCGAGACGATGGTCGGAGGCGGCCACGGAGGTGAAGGACAGGGCGCTCGAGACGGGAGCAGACGGCGTGGATGCCGCCAGGCGCCTCGGCGATGAGACCCTCGGCCGGGGCAAGTCGGCGACCGGCAAGCTCTCCAGTCGGGCGCTCGAGACGGGAGCCGACGGCGTGGATACCGCCAGGCGCCTCAGCGATGAGACCCTCGACCGGGCCAAGTCGGCGACCGGCAAGCTCTCGAGCCGGATCGCCGAGCGAGCGCGCCGTCGGCGCCGTGGCGACGAGGAAGACCAAATTGCGGGTTCAGCGTAGGTGGTTCCAGCCAGCCTCCTCCCCCAACGTGGTCCTTCCCTCACACCCCCTTGGCCACTTGCTTCGCTATCGCCTCTGGAGCGTCGGCCGAGCGATTTGGGCAAGTCGTGCCGGCCCTCGCCATCGACGCAACGACCCAAATTCTGATCGGTTGATCCAACTCATTCGCGAAACGAGACGGAAGTTGGACATCTCCGAGGACCGCGCGAATGCCGTGTTCGATATCGAGGCCCATCGACTCTGCTGCGTGGAGCGACGCGGTGATCGAGCCCCACGTTGTCGTGTTTCGCATCGCTTGGAGGTTGCCGGCGGGCAGCCCTGCGGAAATGAGCATCTCGCCGTAGCGGTGGTCTCGAGCGCGTCGAGCAATGAGTTTCCGCTCTGCCGTGACTCGAGCGGGATTCTCGGCGCGACTCCACTCCTCGTCCAGCGTCTCGGTGGCCGAGGAGTCGGCGCCGGTGGTGGCCAGGACCTGTCGGAGCACCTCGGTCGCGTCGCTCTCGGGAGCGGGTTCATGGGCGGTGGCGACGTCGGGGTCGTAGGTCGTGTCGACGTAAAGCCTGTTGGACTCGCGTCCTCTGGTGGCCATCACATACAACGGCTCTCTGGTGGTGGTTGCCGCGACGAACGCATGCGCGGTGTCGACAGTCCGGCCCTGAGCGCGGTGGGCCGTCATGGCGTAGCCGAGTTCCACGTGCTGATTTACGTATGCCGCAGGGAGACGCGCGGTACCGCTGCCGGAGGCGCGCTGCGCCTCGATGGTGCCGTCGGGGTTGATGCCGGTGACGTGCCACTGGTCGCCGTTCTTCACCCATCCGGTCCCGGACACCAGCGCTCTGGAATTGCGCCGGGTGACGATGACGTCACCGACTCCGATGGTCGTCCCGTCCGCCTGGTTGACCCCGTGGGCGTCGACGAGTCCTGACATGACGCGGTCGTTCCGGGCTCGTTGGTTGAGGTCGTGGACTGTTTCGGCGTCGTTGGCGATCATCAGGGACCGCTTCCCTTGGGTGGTGTCCCGGCGCCAGGCGTCGTAGAGGAGGTCCAGCGCGGACTCCCGGTCGCCGCCGACGATCCTGCCGTTCGCGGCATACAGGTCCGCGACCTCCAGTGTGCCGTCGCGGAGTTGGAGGGATGCTTTGCGTTCCCAGTCGTGCTGGAAGCGGTGGACGTCGGTGAGGGTGGCGGGGTCGTTCCCGTCGCGGGCAATCAGGTGGAAGGCGCCGCCGGCGTTGACCGGGGAGAGTTGGGCCCAGTCCCCGACCAGCAGGAGCTTCGCGCCTGCGGCGCGGGCCTGGGCGGTGAGGGCGTCGAGGTCGAGGGTGGTGGCCATGGAGGCTTCGTCGACGATGACCAACTGTCGCGGATGCAGTCGCCAACGGTCGATCTCAGCCTGAACCTTGCGCGCTCGGCCGAGGAGTGCGCGGGTGCGAAGCGAGGGTGAGGCGCGGTCCAACCTGAGTGCCAGCGTGTCGAGTTCTACTCGACGTTGTGGTTGTCGGGAGGCTTCGGTGAGCCACTTGGCGGTGTTCTCGGTCGGCACGCCGACCGCGTCGGCGAGGACCTCCGCGGCTGCAGCGGATGGGGCTAGCCCGACCACGGACCCCAGTCCGTGCTCGGCCTCCCACGTCGCCCGGACGGCGCGCATCGTGGTGCTCTTGCCCGTCCCCGCTGCACCGACAAGGACGTCGAGGACCCGACCTGAGGTCGTCACCGAGCAGACAGCCGCTGCCTGCTCGACCGACAACGGGTGCGTCACGCCATCGATCGGCAGCGCGCAGACCCCCTTCGCAACCGCCGGCGCTACCGAGGGTCCGTCCGTCGCTCGTCCCGCGCCGACCAGCCGGGTCTCCGCGTCCAACAGTTCACGGGTGGTGTACCGGCTGGCGTTGCGGGGGCGAAGACGGGACGTCCCATCCGCGCGCTGAAGGGTCTCCGGCACCGGCGTCCGCTCCGGTGGTGTGAGCAGGAGGGACTGCCCGAGCGCGAGGTCGGTGACCCGCTCGACGACACTGACCCGCTCCGCGGGCTGGGCGAACCGGACCCCGTGCACCTGCCGGACGGCCTCAGCGAACACGTTCGAGCGGGTGAACGTCGCCCGCGATCCGGAGACCGCCTCGACGGCGAGACGCGCCACGTCCTGACACATCGGATCCGTGAGGTCAGCTGACGTCAGAAGGGGGAGGTCGTTGCGGCCGGCGAGCGCGGCGACCCACCCGGGCTGGTCCTCCCCCCCTGCTGGTGTGGCTCGCCGACGCCAGCCGGCGACCATCTCCGCCAGCGGCCGCAGATGCTTCTCCGGCCTCGTCTCGAGGGTGGCATGCTGGCGCATCTGGATGACCTCACGGGCCGTGGGCTGGCGGCCATGCGACGTCACGAACCGGTCGACGAGGGTCTTGGTTGTCTCCTCGATGGCGCTGGTCCGCTGCGAGAACTCCTCCCGCAGCCGCTCGGAGACCCCGGCGAGCTCCCACTTCGCCACCGGCGAATGGCGCCGCCTGGCCGGTTCCCAGCCCCACCCGAGCTGAGCCGTCAGCAGGTCGGACAGGACCCCGTTGTACAACTCGGACAGGCCCACCGCTTCCTTGAACAGGGCCCGGGAGTCCAGCGTGCGCCATGCCCCGTCCGCGGTCTGGACCCGGTTCATGACGACGACGTGGGTGTGGAGCTGGGGGTCACCCGACCGGGAGTCCCAGTGATCGAACGCGGCCGCCACGACGCCGCGGATGTCCTCCTGGACGATCCCTCCCGTGCCCGAGCGGGACGCGAACACGTTGCTCTCGGCGTAGGCGATGACGAACTCCAACGCAGCGACGTGGGCGGCGTGGATGGCCTCCCTCGTGGCCGGATCGGCCAACGCCCAGGCCACGCTCACGCTCTTCGGTGCCGAGAACGTCAGGTCGAAACCCGCCACCGGCAGGGCCGGCTTCCTCGTCCGGCCGCGTGCGTCGATCCACTCCCGCCGGGCGATCGGCGGCTTCCCGAGCTGCTCACCGGTGACCGGATCCTCCAGCATTCCCAACATCCGCCACAGCTGCTCCTCCGTCACCGTCGAACCGGGCGCGAGCCCGTTGCCGTCGGCAAGACCGGCCAAGCCTTGGCCCAGGAAACGGCCCGGCGGGGTCCCCGACTCGGCGTAGTAGCGCGTCAGGGTCGAGGCCGCCTTGCCGTCGCCGTCCGCCCGCGCGACCGACGACATGAGATAGCGGTACCCCGCCCCCAGACTGATCCGCCGGATCGACATCGTCATGGCCCGTTGACGGGCCAGCGGGGGCACCCCCGTCCACGGAGCGAAGCGACCGTGCCAGAAGTGTGATGGAGGAATGGGCTGAGGTGGACCGGGCGGGTCTGGGTTGGGTCGAGGAGGCGCAGGGGTGGCCGGCCCGTGATCGCGTGGGTCCCAAGTGATAAGGCCTATCCAGGAGGGACGTCTGGAGATGGAGGGCCCCACGAGATGGTGACCCTCGGGGGCAGTAGACGAAGCGACCAGCCGTTCATCCCAATGTGAGGTGTGAGATGACCACCAGGCTTCCTATCGACGAGGCGGCGCGCGCCCGGCTTCGTGAGGCGCAGAAGGCCGAGGTGACCGCGCTCAAGCGAGTCCAGACCGCCGACACGGCCCGTGCTCGAGCCAGGACTGCGCTCGACTCCACCGAGAGTGCACTCGCGGCCGCCAAGGTCGCTCTGGTGCGCACCTCCGGCGCCAGTCGCGCAGCACTCCTCCTCAACGAGCCGGTCAAGGAACTGCGACGTGTCGCCCGAGAGTCGGGTGTCAAGCCACCGAGTCTGACGTAGTGGCTCCGTTCTGCCATCAGGCCCTCGCGCCACCGTGGTCGACCCGCTCTAAGGTGGAAGTGGCGGCTGATGTCGCCTTGGATGCGACCGAGACCCTGGTCGATCCGCCGTCAGAAGGGACCCACATGGCTGACCAGCGCGAATCCGAAGAGTGGCAGGTCTTGGGGGTCCGGCCCGTCTACGAGAGCCGTTGGGTCAAGCTCGAGATGGCCGAGGTGCAGCTTCCGTCCGGGCAGCACTTCGAGCACCACAAGGTGACGATGCCGGCTGCGGCGATGGCGGTCGTCCTCAGCGACGACGGAGAACGAGTCCTCCTGAGCTGGCGGCACCGGTTCGCCGCGGACCTCTGGAACTACGAGCTGCCCGGCGGACTCATCGAGGAGGGCGAGCCACCGGAGGACACCGTAGTTCGCGAGATTGCCGAGGAGACCGGCTACCGCCCGAAGGAGGTCCGACACCTGGTGACCTTCGAGCCAATGATCGGAATGGTGTCCAGTCCGCACCAGCTCTTCCTCGCCCAAGGAGTCGAGTGGGTCGCGGAGCCCACGGAGCTCGACGAAGGGAAGTTCGAGTGGGTCGAGATGAGTTTGGTTCCCGAGCTCATCAGAGCAGGGAAGATCTCCAACTCGGGCACTCTGGTCGGTCTCCTACACGTCCTGGCGCTCGGCGGACTCGAGGATCCGAAGTAGGCGCTTCCGCTGCCGTGCGGACCCGAACCGCTCGGCCATCGTCATCGCCTTCGTCGCTTCGTCCCGCGCCTCTGCGATCAAGCCCGCGTTGAGCAGTGCCAGAGCCATGTCAGCGTGCAGGCTGACCGCCGCCC
>JAABUM010003878.1_pt1 | contig 17654 bp, 13 predicted proteins | sample 5559161 | NCBI WGS metagenome assembly JAABUM01 (sample SAMN10711868, study PRJNA513369) | rock metagenome | isolation source: Antarctica rocks | place: Antarctica: Victoria Land, Siegfried Peak nord | reverse complement strand
CTACACCGCCACCATCGTCGTCGCCCTCGCCGCCCATCATGCCGCCCGTCCGGAGCTGATCCGCTCACCCAAACGGGTGCTCGCCCATCTCTGGGAGGGCAGCCTATGAGTTAGGAAACGCCCTCGTGATGTACATTGACTCACGCGGCGCGAACGTCGTCGCGCTCTGATCCGGGCGCGCATCTTTCACGGTCCTGGCGGTGGCCGCTTCGATCACGCCCGGCGTGGTGCTGAACGAGAAGCTGCCGCCCCCCGCGATCAGCGCCGCCGCCACGCCACCGACGCAGAGGAGGAGGAGCACGACCACGATGCCGCAGCCGATCAGCAGACCGCGATTGCCCCGTTTCGGCTTCGCGGCGGTGGGATTATAGCCGGCCTGCGGATTGTAGCTGCCCTGCGATTGCGGTTGCCCTTGAAGCTGGCCTTGTGGCTGCCCGAAGCCGCCCTGTGGCTGCCCGAAGTTTCCCTGCGGCGGGCCACCGAAGCCGCCCGCACCCGCTGCGGGCGCGGCGGTCGGCGGCTGTCCCGGCACCCAACTTGCCCCATCGTAGCGCAGCCACCCGCCCGAATTCCCATCGATCGCCCAGTAGGTGCCCGCAGCGTCGCGCACCTGCAACCCCTGCACCCGCCGCCCGTACTCCTCGGGGCTGAGCTGCCTGCTGTCGTATGCCTGCCGCAAGCGCCCATACTCGGCGCGCGCTTCCTCGAAACTCACCGCGTTACTCCTCGCCGCTCGTCCCTCATCGCCGCGCTCCAGCGCGCGGCGCACGCATATTTGGTTAATACGTCGCGCAGGCGGGATCAGTTTACCGTGTGGCCCTATTCTCGACGTATCGCACGGCGCACCACCCGGACTCCACTCGGTTATCGTCGCTTCGCCACATTGTAGCATGGGGTCCGCGCCGCCCGTAGCGCCCCACGCCCGGCCACGCAACAGGCGCGCAGGGAAGAATTGAGGATTCTTCGCCGCACGCGTATAGTCCTTGTAGCGACGGTGGGTGCCCGCACGGATGGCGAGCCACCCGTCGTCCGCCGCGCAAGAGGAGGAGCGATGGGCGAGCAGGTGAACGGACAGGGCCGCGAGGCGGCGACCGCCGATACCGATTTCCGGGATCTCTGCGACGAGGTCGTCGCGGCGATGGCGCGCTTCGGCGTGCCGGGCGTGGCGGTCGGGGCGCTGCGGGACGGCGTGGAATACGCGGCGGGCTTCGGGATCACCAATGTCGCGGCCCCGGTCGCGGTCGACGACCACACGCTCTTCCAGATCGGCTCGATCACCAAGACCTTCACCGGCACGGCGATCATGCGCCTGGTGGAGGCGGGCAAGCTCGATCTCGATGCCTCCGTGCGGACCTATCTCCCCGAGTTGCGCCTGCGCGATGAGGAGGTCGCGGCGCGGGTGACGATCCGGCACCTCCTCAACCATACCGGCGGCTGGCTCGGCGATTACTTCGACGATACCGGCATGGGCGATGACGCGCTGGCGCAGATCGTGGCGCGGGTGGCCGAGTTGCCGCAGTGGACGCCGCTCGGCCAGCATTTCTCCTACAACAACGCCGGTTTCTACCTGGCGGGGCGCATCATCGAGGTCATCACCGGGCAAACCTACGAAGCGGCGCTGCAAGCGCTCGTCCTCGATCCGCTCGGGATGGCGGAGTCATTCTTCTTCGCCGCCGATTGCATCAGCCGCCGTGTGGCGGTCGGGCACACGGTCGGGGAAACTGGCGCGACCGTCGCGCGTCCCTGGGCGCTGCCACGCGCGGCGCACGCGGTCGGCGGGATCAGCGCCAGCGTGCGCGACGTGCTGACCTACGCCCGCTTCCAGCTCGGTGACGGCACCACGCCCGATGGTACGCGGCTGCTGACCCGGGACACCCTGACCACCATGCAGACCGCCGCCACCCCGGCGGGGAGCGGGGCCGGGTCCGTTGGTCTCACCTGGATGGTCAAGGATCTCGCGGGGGTACGAACGGTCCGCCATACCGGCGGGACGAACGGGCAGATCTCGGTCCTGCTGCTCGTCCCCACACGCCGCTTCGCGCTGACGATCGTGACGAACGCCGACCAGGGGAGCGAGTTGCACAGCGCCGTCGTCCCCGGTGCGCTGCGCCGTTTCTGCGGGATCTATTCGGCCCCGCCCGCGCCGCCCGCGCGCGCGGCGGATGCACTCGTGCCCTATGCGGGCGTCTATCGCGGGGCGCTGAACGACATCGAGATCACCCTGGCGGGGGCCACATTGAGCCTGCAAACCCGCCCGAAAGGCGGCTTCCCGCAGCGCGATACCCCGCCCGGTGCGACGCCCCCGCCGACGCGCATCGCCACCTACGACGACGACACCCTGATCGCCCTCGATCCGCCGTATACCGACGGGCGCGGCGAGTTCCTGCGCGACAAGGCCGGGGCGATCGCCTGGATCCGCTTCGGTAGTCGCCTCGCCCGGCGCGAACGTTAGGCCGCCTTCCCGGCGCGCGGTCGCGCGATGGCGACCGCGCGCGGCAGGGTGAGGGTGAAAGCTGAGCCCGCACCGAGATCGCTGCGAACCGTGATACCGCCGCCGTGCGCCTCGGCGATCGCGCGGACGATCGCCAGCCCCAGGCCGGTGCCGCCACGCCGCCGCGAGCGGGAGCGCTCGCCCCGGTAGAAGGGCTCGAAGAGATGTTCCTGATCGGCGGGGGCAATCCCTTCGCCGTTGTCGCGTACCACGAGCGCGACCGCCAGCCCATCCGGCTGCGCCACCGCCGCCCACCCGACACGGATGATCCCGTTCGCGTCGGTGTGCTGCGCGGCGTTCACGATCAGGTTGTAGAGCGCGCGTTGGAGGAGATCGGGAGCGGCGGAGAGGGCGAGGGGCGGGCCGGGATCGAGCGTGACGGTCCGCCCCTCGGCCAGTCGCCGCGCCTGACCGAGCGTATCGGCCAGGAAATGTGCCAGCTCGAGTTCCTGTCGCTGCACCGCCAGGGGCGCATCGAGGCGCGTCAGGTCGAGCAATTGCTCGGTCAGGCGTCCCAGCCGCGTGACATCGCGGTACATCCCTTGTAGCAGCAGATTCGCCGCCGCCGGATCGTCCTGCGAGCCGCGCAGCAGCACCTCCAACGAGCCGCGCAACGCCGTCAGCGGGGTCCGCAACTCGTGCGCGGCGTCCGCCACGAAGCGATTCTGCGCCGCGAAGGTGTCATCGATCCGCTCGGCCATCTCATCGAAGGCCACCGCCAACTGGCCGATCTCGTCGCGTTGCGGTGGCAGGCGGACCCGCCAGCTGAAATCCCCCGCCGCGATCCGCCGACAGGTGACGACTATCGCCCGCAGGGGGGCCAGCGTCGAGCCGGTCAGCCAGGCGATCCCGAGCGTCCCGGCCACCAACGCCAGCACGACCCCCGCGCTCGTCAGGAGGCGCTGCCGGAAGAGGATCGCGTCGGCCAGATCGAGCGGGGTGCTGAGCTGGGCCACGCCATCGACCTTCGCCTTCGCCCCGCCGAGTCGCAAAGGGACGAGCACGACCAGTTGCCGCCGCCCATCCACGGTCGTGGCGTAGGTGATATCGGTCGCCCCGGCAAGCGCCGCCGCGACCTGCACCTTGTCCGGCGTCGGCGCGGGTGGGGCCGCGCCCGCGATCGTCCCGCTGGCGAGGGTCGAACCGTCCGCGCCGAGGATCACCGCGACCGTCTCGCGCGCGGTCAGTGCGATGGCGAGTTCGCTGGCGCGCGGCGCGAGTTGCGTGCCGAACGGGCCGGGACGCCCCCCGCCCGGGCCGCCCGGCCCACCCGGCGTATTCAGGCGATCCAGGGTCGGCGCGACCTGCCCGCGCATCCGCGCGGCGGTGTTGTTGATCAGAAATTGCTGCGTGTCCAGATAGAGCGCGATGCCGAGCGACCCGAGCAGGATCGCCAGCAGGGCGACGTAGAGGAGGGTGAGGCGCAGGCGCAGCGAGAGGTCACGCCAGCGTTTCATCATCGTCCGGGCGGAAACTATAGCCAATGCCGTAGACGGTGCGGAGCATCTGCCGCCCCGAGGGGCCAAGCTTCTGCCGGACGTGGCTGATATGCACCTCCACCACATTGTCGCCAACGTAATCGAAGCCCCAGATCCGGTTCAGCAGCGTCTCGCGCGTGAAGACGCGGCGCGGGTGGCGCAGGAAGAGTTCGAGCAGGGCGAACTCCTTGGGGGTCAGGTCGAGGCGGTTACCATCGTGCGCGACCTCGCGCGTCTCCGTATCGAGCGTGATGCCGCCGCCACTGAGGAGCGTCGTCTCCGCAGCACCGCCATGCCGCCGCAACACGGCGTAGATCCGCGCGAGTAGTTCCTCGAAGCTGAACGGCTTGGTCAGGTAATCGTCGGCCCCGAGATTGAGCCCGGTCACCCGATCCGGCACGTCCGCGCGCGCGGTCAGCATGATGATCGGGGTCGTGCTGCCGCGTTCGCGGAGGCGCTTGCAGATAGCGAAGCCATCGAGGTCGGGGAGCATCAGATCGAGGATGATCAGCGCGGCATCTTCCTCGCTGGCGAGGCGCAGCCCCGTCCGGCCATCGCTGGCGATGCTCACCTGGAAGCCCTCGTAGCGCAGCCCGACCCGCAGGAATTCGGCGATCGTCAACTCGTCCTCGATCACCAGGACGCGCGGGCCATGCGCCTCCGGGCCGCTCGCGCCCGCATGTGGTTGTCTCGTCGTGACCATACCTGTACCCGAACCCCGCTCCGCCGCGCGCCGCCAGGTGGCCGCATCGTACATTGTTGTCGCCTCCATTCCCATGATCCTGGCCGCATGAGCGCCAGCGCGCACCGGTAGTACACCCAATGAACCTAGCATAGCAGGGGAAATTAAGGATTGGATCGGGTGACGCTGAAGAAATGCTGAAGATTTTAGATCAAGCTACGCTTCTACACCGTCAGCAGAAATGCACCAATAGGAGGTAAGTAGTAGATTAAGGATGTAGGTAGCGCACCCCTCATAAGCAAGAATAGTGTGATTTAAGCGGAACAGTTTTTCAGTTACTGGGGATGGTATCTGTGCTGTTGCGCTCAGCTTTAGTTTAGAAGCGCGGAACCTTTCGCCTGCGTGCAACACGCAACACGCGCACTTCGAGCAACGCCTTGGGATCAGGTCGGCCACTTCCCCCTAACAAGGGATATCCCTCCTCATCGCGCTCCTCATCGGGAAGAAGATACTGATGCACACGCGCCACGAAATCGGGTTCTCCGTGGTAGATTACGATCTGGCTGAGCGTCCCTGGAGGCTGATTCGCTTCCGGTGGCGCGAGTTCGTTATGCTCATATGCGAAGGCGAATTCACCGCCGATCTCGGCGCGATACCAATAATAACCGTCATTGAAATCATCGCGCAGTGTCTCGGGAGATACATATTCTTGGCGGTCGTAATCGTAGCGGACTCGCGTGCCATCCGCGACTTCGACCCATGAGGTGGTTGCCATGCCTACTCCGAACGAAATCGCCATCTACGAAGCGCTGACCGCGCTACTCGATCGGCGGCTCAGCTTCGAGGATTTCTCGTCCTGGCTGCTCGTTCAACAGCGGACACTCTCAGCGAGCGATCCAGCGCGTCGATTGCTCTTCCGAATCATTGCGAAGCTGGACGAGTATGACAGCAGCGAGATGGCCGATGAACAACTCCGCGCATACCTTCTGGCAATTCTCCCTGAATCGGTTCGACAGCCGATGGAGGATCGATATCCCCCTAATCGTCCTCGCCCGACAATGCAGGCAATGCGCCTAATATATCGTCCCACCACTACACGTTGGTTCATTGTGGAGGAGACATCAGCGCCTGTGTTGGATCCAAAACCTGGGTATCGGGTGGAACGCCAGCGCTCACATGCAGTGGCATTTGCGTAATACGAAGCTGCTGCTTATCTAAAATATCGAAGCGATAGAGGCCCTCGCTAAGGAATGTCACTGGTAGCACTACCGTTTGATCGAGTGTAGTTCGCCCTTCTGGGAAACCGATTCCGAAGGAATGAATAATCGTCTCCTCTCCATCAGGATTCTGCTGCCGTATGCCAATAAAACCAATCGTCCCCCCTCCGTTATAACGGAAAGAGAAGTGCATTCGGATCGGGACTGTCACAGGGAAAACCGCTTCCTGAGGTCCAGCAGCAATAAATAGGCGATCAAATATTCGCACGAGAGAAAATAGTCCGTCTCGGCCTTCGATAACCTGCTCGCAGAAAACGGCCATCGCGAGGTGCGGACCATCATCGCGAGAGCGTTCGAGCGCTCGCTGAACTTCTATAGCCTGCTCATGCGGGACGACATTGCCTTGTGCATCACGGCGAGGGCCGAATCCTACCCTGATCTCTCCAGCCATCGAATTATCTCCATATAACACCAAAGCGTATAAGTATGGTGTTTTCTGCGCCCTAAACCAAAGCCCAGGGGGAACCCACATAGTTCGCAGTGTAGCGCATGGAGTACTCATCAGCGCTTTGGTTTAGGAAACGGCCTGAAATGGATTGGATATCGTCAGAGCAACACGGGCAACTATTTTCTACCACAGTGCTGAGCACAAGTATACCCACTTGGACGCATAGTGGGTACTCATGCCTTCAGATGAGCAAATGCTGAACGTTCTCAGCGCAACCAGTGCGGGCTGAGTCCCGCCTCGCGTAGCGTGGCGAGCACCGCTTCGGCGTCGCGATCGGTGGCGATGGTGATGAGGAGGCGGCCATCGGGGAGCGTTTCGGGCGTGGTCATGCCCGCGCGCGTGAGCGTGAGGATCAGGCGCTCGACGGTCGCCGGATCGTCGGGGCGCAGGATCAGCGCGCGCGTCAGGCGCACCCCGGCGTGGCCGCGCAGCCACTCGCCGATGGTGAACGCGACATTCTGCGGCAACGGTGCCCGCCCGCCCCGCTCCAGTAGCGTGATGATCTGGGCGGCGGTCAGCCCATCCGCGAGCCCGCGCCGCACCGACGCCTCGCCGAGCCGGTAGACGCTGGCGGTGTCCAACCGGATCAGCTCGGCGATCGCGCCGAGCGCCCAGATGCGGCGCGGGGCCGGTTGGAGGAGCAGGATCTCGAAATCGGCCCCCACGGTGAGCGCGCGATCGCCGCGCGGGGCGGGCGCGGGCTCTTCCCCCCGACCTAGGAGCCACGACCCGATCGGGGTCAGTGCCACCGCCGCTTCCTCGCGCTTGCCGCGCATGTATGATCCCTGCACCAACAACCCGAGCGGCACCAGCGCGCCGTGCAACAGCACCTCGATCGCCGCCACCGTCACCTCCTCGCGCGTCCCGGCGGGGCCGCTCGCGCGCGCGGCGCTGAAGCTGCCGCCGAGCAGGCTGGGTCGCAGCCGGGCGATCCGCAATGCCAGCTGTATAGCGTCGTACCAGGTGCCGACGACGCAAGCGCGCAACTCGGACAGCACCGCCTCGCGCGCGCCGGGCCAATCGACATTCGCCAGCTGCAAGTCTTCCTGGCTCGGCCCTTCCGGCCAGTCGGGCGCGCGCCGCCAGCGACGCAGCAGGGCGCGCGTCTGCTCCGGGAAGCTGCGCCCGCGCCACGGTTCGAGTGCCGGGCCATGCTCCACGTAGCGCTCCTCCTCGATCCGCACCAGCCCCTCATCGAGCGCCAGGACCAGCAGGAAGGGTACGTACCCCTGTCGCGCCCGATTCGTATCGAGCAGGCCGTTCCAGAGGGCGGGCGCGAGGCGGCGCGAGGCGGTCACGTTGCGCTCCTCATCACCATCGCGCCATTCGAGCGTGCGCTGGCTCAGACGTTGGAGGATCGTCAACAGATCCCACGCGGCACTATAGAGGTAGGTCGGGCGCGGGAGGGGTGTCGCCGCGACCTCTGCCAAGGGCGGCGGGGCATCGCGCGGCGGGCGGCGCGGGGCGAGGATATCGCTCGGGACGATCAGCGACCGCCCCGCCGCGTCGTCCCAGGTCGGCCAGGCGAGAAGCCGCCGATTGAGGACGCGCGCCGCCTCGCGCAGTAAGGGGCGACCGAGCTTCAGATCGGCGCGCAGGGCGGCGAGCACCTGTCGTCCGCCCGCCTCGCGGATCGCCCCGAAGACCTGCCCCGCCCCGGGCGGGAGCGCGCGCACGACCACGCGGCGCTGTTCCGGCAGCTCGACCCGCGCCAGGATCTCGTCGATCAGCGCCTCGCGCCCGATCGTCCCCGGCGTGGCGCGGAGCCCCCACGCCTCCGCCGCCTCTTCGAGTTCGCCCCCTTCGAGGGTGGTCAGCAGCGCGCGCAACGGCGTCTCCGGCCCCAGGCCGGGGCCGAGCAGTTGCTCCTCCTGCACACGGCGGAACGCGGTCGCCAGTTCGCGGGGCAATTCGAGCGGGGCCGCCGGCTCCGTCGCCAGGATGCCACAGCCACGGAGCGCGTCGAGCGCCGCCGTCACCGCAGCGGGGTCCAGCGCGACGAGCGCGGGCAGCGCCTCGGGCGTGGGGGGCGGCGTGCTCGCGAGGATCGCCTCGATGATCGCCCACTCGGCGTTGCTGAGCGCCTCGACCCGATCGCGCACGACCCAGGGATCGCGCAGCGTCCGGTAGAGTTGCGCGACGTGATCGGCGTCGGCACGCCCGGTCAGCGCGACATCCCAGCAGTCGGCGATCCGCCGCAGCTCATCGGTCCCGCGCCCGCGCAGATGGACCAGGAGATTCCGCACCATCACCTCTGGGGATAGTAGGCCAGTGGGCGTAGTAGGCGAGTAGTCCAGTTAGTGAAGAACGACGAGCAAGAGTGCTACCAGAGGAAACTATACGGCATGAGTCGATAGTCAAAAGGTCTGGCGGGCGACTATTCGCGCGGCGCATCCGGCGCGAAGATCGCCGCGAGCTGCGAGTCGGCGAACTCGCTGGCAAGGCCGTCCATAACGAGCCAACGCCGCTACGGACCACGGACCACGAACTTCTCTCTGCCGACTGCCGTCAGTCATCCCCCGCCAGGGCGATGCAGGAGAACGCGACCTTGGCGTCGGTCGGCACGCCGAAGCGCGCGGTGTGGCGCGCGGGGAGACCGCCCGGAAAGTGCTTGACGTATTCCTCGTTGCAGGCGTCGTAGTCGGCGGGGTCGGTGATCAGCATCGTCACCTGCACCACGCGCGACAGATCGCTCCCGGCCTCGCGCAGGATCAGATCGAGGGTCGCCAGCGCCGCGCGCACCTGACCCTGCGGCGAGTCCGGGCGCGGCTGCCCATTCGCCGGATCGTGCGGCGCGCTGTGCCCCGAGACGAAGACGAGCCCCGCCGCCCTGGTGGCCCGGCTGAACGGCAGCGGACGCGGCCCCAATGCCGCCGGATTGATGAAGTCGATCATCGGCCCCCTCCTTGGTGTCCCACAATCCCAGCGCGCCTGACTGCGGGCGCATCCTAACATCTCCGCGCGTTTCACGCGGCAAGGAATTGTTATCGATGGGTGTTAACCGAAAGCTTCCCGGTGCGCCGCAAGCATGGCGCACCGGGAAGTTGTGAACTGGTGGAGCGCCGCTTAATCGGCCTGGTTCGCGGCCATCAGATCCAGCGGCTCGCGCCCGTCGCGCATCACCTCGTAGACATCGCGGACGTTGGCGAAGCGGGTGAGGATGTGCTGCAACTGCGGGATGCTCGCGACCTCGATCGTCATCAGGATCGTCACGCTGCGGTCGCTGTGCGTCGTCGTCAGCACCGAGAGGATGTTGATCTTCTCGTCGGCGGCGAGCGCCGTGATGTCGCGCAGCAGCCCCACGCGATCCCAGGCTCCGGCGCGGATCTGCACCGGGTAGAGGGTCGTATCGTCCCCGCCCCAGGAGACTTTCATCACCCGCTCCGGCTCGGAGACGTTGATGATGTTCGGGCAATCGGCGCGGTGGATCGTGACCCCCCGCCCGCGCGTCACGAAACCGACGATCTCGTCGCCGGGGATCGGCTTGCAGCAGGGCGCGATGCTCGTCAGCAGATCGCCCACCCCGGTGATCTGGAAGCTGGCGCGCATCGGGCGGCTGGTGGCGTGGCGGGTCGGGATCAGCGCCTCGCGCTCGACCGGCGTATCGAGCTTGCCGACAATCTGTTGCGGCGTGACCGCCCCGTAGCCGATCGCGGCCAGGAAGTCCTCGGTCTTGGTATAGGCGGTGAAGTGCTTGGCGACCTCGTCGGCGCGCACATCGAGCCCGAGGCGCTTCAGCTCGCGCTCCAGCACATCCTTGCCCTGCGCGATGTTCTCCTCGCGGCGCTGCCGACGGAACCACTGGCGCAGCTTCTCGCGCGCGCCCGCCGTCATCACGTAGCCGAGCGAGGGGTTGAGCCAGTCGCGGCTCGGCCCCGGCTTCGTCTTGGAGGTCTGGATGCGGATGACCTGCCCATTTTCCAGTTGATAATTCAGCGGCACCAGCTTGTCGTTGACCTTCGCGCTGACGCAGCTATGGCCGACATCGGTGTGGATGCGATAGGCGAAGTCGACCGGGGTGGCCCCCTTCGGCAGATCGATCACGTCGCCAGCCGGGGTGAAGACGTAGATCATCTCGCGGAAGACGTCGCTCTTCAGCGACTCCACGAACTCCTGCGCGTCCACGACCTCGTCGCGCCACTCCATCAGTTGGCGCAGCCAGGCGACCTTCGCCTCGACATTGGCGTCGCTGCGCCCGGCCTCCTTGTACCGCCAGTGCGCCGCGATGCCGTACTCCGCGACCCGGTGCATCTCCCAGGTGCGGATCTGGATCTCCAGCGGGCGGGCTTCCAGCGCCAGCACCGCCGTGTGCAGCGACTGGTACATGCTCTCCTTGGGGCGACCGATGTAGTCATCGAACTCGCCGGAGATCGGGTGCCACTTCTCGTGGATGACGCCGAGCGCGCCGTAACAATCGCGGTTCTCGTTGACGATCACGCGGATGCCGATGACGTCGTAGATCTCGTCGAACGACGTGCCCTTGCGCTCCATCTTCTTGTGGATCGAATAGGTATGCTTGCGCCGCCCCGAGATCTCCGCGCGGATCCCCGCCGCGTCGAGCGCCGCGCGCAACTCCTCGGTCACCCGCTCGATGTAGCGGCCATGTTCCGGGCTATCCTTCCGCAGCCGCTGATCGAGGTCGGCGTATTTCTCCGGCTCCAGATACTTGAACGCCAGGTCTTCCAGCTCCGACTTGAACTGCCGGATACCGAGGCGATTCGCCAGGGGCGCGTAAATTTCCATCGTCTCCAACGCCTTGCGGCGCTGGCGCTCCGGTCGATCGAGCGGGGCGGAACGCATGTTATGGAGACGGTCGGCGAGCTTGATCAGCACCACGCTGACATCGTCCACCATCGCCAGGACCATCTTGCGGAGATTCTCGGCCTGCGCCGCCTTCTCGCGCTCGTGACGGCCAGCGCTCTCCTCGTTCTGGGCGAGGCGGCTGGCGGTCTGGCCGAGCTTCGTCACGCCATCGACCAGCTTGGCGATCCGCGCGCCGAACTGCGCGGTGATCGCCTGGGTCGTCGCGCCGGTATCCTCGATCACATCGTGGAGGAGCGCCGCCGCGATCGTCTCGGGATCGAGTTGCATCTCGGTGAGGATCCGCGCGGTGGCGATCGGATGGAAGATGTACGCTTCGCCGCTCTTGCGGCGCTGCCCGGTGTGCGCGGTCGCCGCATACTCGTAGGCACGCTCGATCAGCGCGGTATCCGTACCGGGCATCTGCCGCCGCACGTAGGCCAGCAGCTCATCGAACTCCGGATGCCCGAGCGCGACCCAATCGAGCGGCTCGGTGGCGGTTACAGCGGATGCGTCTGTATGCATCGAATCCCCCACCACTTCTTCGGATCGGCGGCGGCGGTCACGTCGATTGTTGTGTTTCTCGGGTGTTTGCGCTGGAGAAACCATTGCGGACAGGCTCGCCACTGTCGCCGCATCGGAGGTTTCGTTTCAAAGTATAACGTCGGGATGGGTGATCTGCCACCTTTTCGCGTTTCGCACACTTACTCAGCACGATCGCGTATGTCTTGCTCATATCTATTCGTTCTGAAACCGTACGCATAGCAAGGGGGCCGGGTGGCGCTGCCACCCGGCCCCTTTCGTACTTCGTCGTTCGTACTTCGTACTTCGTCAGTATTTCGCGACGGACGGGTCCACCTCATCCGACCAGGCGAGGATGCCGCCGGTGAGGTTCCGCAGCTTGCGGAAGCCCGCTCCTTGCAAGATCGCCAGTCCCTTCGCCGAGCGGACGCCGGAACGGCACTGCATGATGATATCATCCGCCGTGTCGAGCTCGTGCATCCGCGAGGGGAGATCGCCGAGCGGGATGAAGCGCACGTCCGGCGCGTCGATCCGCCCGATCGCCCACTCGTGCGACTCGCGCACATCCACGATGGTCAGCCGCTCGCCCGCGTCGAGGCGCTCCTTCAGCTCGGTCGGGGTGATCTCCTCGCTCGCATCGAGGTCCACTTCCGGCCCGGCATTGACGCCGCAGAACTCGTCGTAGTCGATCAGTCCGGTGACGGTCGGGTGCGGGCCGCAGACCGGGCAGCCGGGATCCTTACGGAGCTTGTACTCGCGGAACTGCATCTTCAGCGCGTCGAAGCGGAGCAGCCGCCCGATCAGCGGCTCGCCGATGCCGAGCGCCAGCTTGATCACCTCCGCCGCCTGGAGCGCCCCGACGATCCCCGGCAGGACGCCGAGCACGCCCCCCTCGGCGCAGGACGGGACCAGCCCCGGCGGCGGCGGCTCCGGGTAGAGGCAGCGGTAGCAGGGGCCATCCGGTGCGCCGAAGATCGAAACCTGCCCCTCGAAGCGGAAGATCGAGGCGTAGACATTCGGCTTGCCGAGCAGCACACAGGCGTCGTTGACGAGGTAGCGCGTCGGGAAATTATCGGTCCCATCGGCGATGATGTCGTAATCCTTGAAGAGTTCGAGCGCGTTCTCGCTCGTCAGGCGCGTCTCGTAGGTCGTGATCTCGATGTGCGGGTTCAGCGCGGTGAGGCGCCGCTTCGCCGCGTCGAGCTTCGAGACGCCGATATCCTCGGTGGTGAAGATGACCTGGCGCTGGAGGTTCGAGTCGTCCACCACATCGCTATCGACGATGCCGAGATGGCCGATCCCCGCCGCAGTCAGGTAGAGGCCGAGCGGCGCACCGAGCCCGCCCGCCCCGACCAGCAGCACCCGCGCCGCCTTCAGCTTCTTCTGCCCCTCCAGCGTCACTTCGGGCATGATCAGGTGGCGGCTGTAGCGTCCGATCTCCTCCGGTGAGAGGGTGATCTTCTCGGTCGTCGCGACACCGCCCGCGATCGCCGGGACGATCGTGATCGTGTCGCCGTCGCCGACGGCGGTGCCGTCCTTCTCGAGGTAGCGGATATCCTCGTCGTTGAGGTAGATGTTGACGAAGTTCCGCAACTGCCCGTTCTCGCGGTAGAGGTGCTTCCGCAACTCGCCGTACTGCGCGGTCAGCCCGGCCAGCACCTCGCCGACCGTGCCGCCCGCATAACTGAGTGTCTCCTGATTGCCCGCGAACTGCCGCAAGGCGGTTGGGATCAGGACCGTGATATTCGTTGCCATCGAATCTCCCCCCTGTATACATGACGAATGACGAGTGATGAATGACGAATCGGGTACGGCCCTCTGGCCCGCTTCGTGCTGCGTTGCACGCAGACGTGTCGGGTTGGCCGGGGCCACCCCCACTCTCCCTTGTAGGGGAGGGTCGCCGCCGCAGCGGCGGGGAGCGGTCCGCCCCACACTATTTGCGAATCAGACCGCTTAGTTGTCGCTCGTCACGACGATCGCTTCCTCGTCGTAGCCTTCCCGGTCGTCCTGCAAGCGCCAGCTATGGACTTCGGCGGCACGCCCGGCGCGCACCGCTTGGATCACGTATGAATATCCCGGCCAGGCCGCCTCGCGGTCGGTCTCGGACGGTCGCGCCGGATGGTCCGGGTGGGAGTGGTAGAAGCCGAGGATCTCCCAGCCCGCCTCGCGCGCCCGGCGCTCCTCGCGCATGAAGTCGCGCGGGGCGATCATGAAGCGGCGGCGACGCTCCTCAGTTTCTTCCCACTCGTTCCCCACCGGCACAACCTCACGGATCTGCTTCTCGCCGTCCGCCTGCGTGCCGAGCAGGAAGCCGCAGATTTCGTCCGGGTAGCCACTTTCGCCATGCCGCGCGATCGCGTCGCGCTGCGCGGCGGTCCAGTGCAAGCTCACAACGCCCCCCAGGGTGCTGACGGATGACGAGTGACGAATGGGGACGGGCGCTCGTTCGTCGCTACGAGTATCACGCATCACTCTCGTCCTCTTCCTCCCAGAAGCGCTCCGAGAGGTATTTGTCCGCGCCATCGCAGAGGATCGTCACAACGGTGCCGTGCGTCAGGCGACGGGCCACTCTGAGCGCCGCGACGACGTTCGCCGCCGCCGAGATGCCGACCAGCAGCCCTTCCTCGCGCGCCAGACGCCGTACCATCGCGTACGCCTCCTCGGTCGGCACGGTCAGCTGCTCGTCGGCGAGCGCGGGGTCGTAGATCGGCGGCACGATCGCGCTCGCCATGTGCTTCAAGCCTTCCAGGCCGTGATACGGGCTATCCGGCTGCATGGCGATCAACTTGATGTCCGCGTTGTACTCGCGCAACCGCCGCCCGGTCCCCATGAAGGTGCCGCTCGTGCCGAGCCCCGCGACGAAGTGCGTCACCTGGCCGCCCGTCTGCGCCCAGATCTCCGGGGCGGTCCCGGCATAGTGCGCGCGCCAGTTCGCCTCGTTGCTGTACTGATCGGAGTAGAAGTAGCGCGCCGGGTCGGCGGCGTAACGTCGCCGCGCCTCGCGGATCGCCCCATCGCTCCCGGCGAGCGGATCGGTCAGGATCATCGTCGCGCCGTAAGCGCGGAGGATCCGCTTGCGCTCCGGGCTGGCGTTCCCAGGTAAGCAGAGTTCGACCGCGTAGCCGAGCGCCGCGCCGAGCATCGCCAGCGCGATCCCGGTATTGCCGCTCGTCGCCTCCAGGATCGTCTGCTCGTGGGTCAACGCCCCGCGCGCGATCCCGTCGCGGATCATCGCCAGGGCGGGTCGATCCTTGACGCTCCCACCGGGATTGCGCCATTCGGCCTTCCCCAGGACGCTCACCCCTTCCGGCAGGCCCGCCGTCACCTTTTCCAGGCGCAGGAGGGGCGTATTGCCGATCAGCTCGAGCGCCGTGGTGCCGCTGTGTTGTGCTGTCGTCGTCGCCACTTCGTACCTCGCTCGCACGTTGGCTGCCTCTATCAAGGCTATTGTTGCGTAAGTCGCTCAACGAACACACGATGTCCGCTTTTACGGCCATTCCACAGACGATAACGCGATGTGTGGCCGACCCATTCCCCGGCGCGGCAGCACCATGACTGCCGCGGCACCCCTTGCCATAACCCCAGACGCGAGCGCAGGATGAATAATCGCTAAACATTCCCGCTCGACTGGCTTGCAAATTGTGCATCGTCTCCATAGAATGCGGGCGGTGTTGACAATGCGATAGCGAAAGGAGGGGGATTGCGCCGACGAGAGCGCAAAAGGTGGAGCGACGCCCCATAGCGCCGCGGATCGTGGGCGATGTTCGGTATCCTTGATTCGGGCTGCGAGGGACGCTCGCGCAAATGGTTTCGATGCCTGTCGTCGCTGTCGGTCATGCGTTAAGGAGTGTATCGTGAGTCTCGAACCAACGAGCGCCGTTACGGGCCGATCTGCCCGACGCGGAGCCTTCGCCCTCCCCTTCCACCTCTTCTTCGTCGTCGCGCTGCTCCTCTCGACCTTCGGCGGCGCGTTCGGTGCGCTGACGCCGGGTGCTTCGGCGGCGGCGACCACCTTCACCGTCAACTCGACCGCCGATCTCAACGATACGACCCCCGGCGACAACAGCTGCGCCGCAGCGGGCGGAGTCTGCACCCTGCGTGCGGCAATCCAGGAAGTAAACGCGCTGGCATTGCTCACCCCCGCCGACACCTATGTGATCAACCTCGCCTCCGACGCGACCTATACCCTATCGCTCAGCGGCACTAATGAGGATAACGCCGCAACCGGTGACCTCGATATCAAAGCCACCCTGACGATCAATGGCAAGGGCGCCGGCACCGGAGCAGGGGCGATCGTCGTAGGCAACGACCCGACAAATGAGCTTAACCCGAGCCAGCAGGACCGCGTCTTCCAGGTCTTCGGTGGGTACACCGTCGTCATGAACAACCTGACGATCACCGACGGCTACGCCTTCCAGTCGAACGGCGGCGGCATCCTCCACGATGGCGCGGATGTGACCAACGGTTCGCTGACACTGAACGGCGTGACCGTGACCGGCAACGATACCGGGATGATTAATAATCAGGATAATCCTGGCGCTGGCATCTACAACGGCGCGGGCCTCACCCTGACGCTGAATAACAGCACGGTCAGCAACAACGGCCTCGCCACGCGGAGCAATCCCGGTGATGGCGGCGGCATCTATAACGCTGGCGCCGCTACCCTGACGGGCAGCACCGTCACCGGAAACTATGCTGGTTCGGGCGGCGGGATCTATAACACCGGCACCGTCACCTTGACGGGCACCACTGTCAACACCAATTCCGCGAATAATACGTACAACGGAAGTACGTATGTCGGCGGCAACGGCGGCGGCATCTACAACACGGGCACCGCAACCCTGACGGGCAGCACCGTGAGCAACAATACGCTGACCAGGGTGAACGATAACAACAATTCCAGCGATGTCAACGGTGGCGGCATCTACAACACGGGCACCGTCACCCTGACGGGCAGCACCATCAGCACCAACACCGCCAATGACAACAACCCCGGGAATGGCCACGCCAACGGCGGCGGCGTTTATAACGAAGGCGTGCTTACCCTGACGAATAACAGCGTCATAAATAGCAATAGCGCTGGTTTGGGTGGCGGCATCTACAATCTCGGCGAGCTTACCCTGACCGGCGGCACCGTCAGCAACAACACCTCGTTCAGCACCGATGGCGGTGGCCCATTCGGGATATTCGGCGGCGGCGGTGGTATCTTCAACGGCGGGAGTACCGCGATCGCCGACTCGAAGATCTCCGGCAATAGCGCCATCATCGGTGGTGGGATCGCGAACAGCGCGGTGAACGCTCCGCAGCGCTCGGGCGCCGCTGCTCAGCTCGTTCCCGGCACACTGGTCCTCACGAACACCGCCGTAACCGCCAATACCGCGCTCTTCTTCGGCGGTGGTATCTTCAATAGCCAGGGGAATCTCTCGATCACTGGTGGCGCTCTCAGCAATAACACCGCCAGCGGCTTTCCTTTCTTAGGGTTTGGCGGGCAGGGAGGCGCACTCCTGAATCTCGACACGGCGACCTTGATGAATACCACGATCAGCAACAACAGCGCCTCTAATTTTGGCGGTAATTCGGTAGTCATGAGCGGCCCCTTTAGCAATGGCAATGGGGGCGGCATCGGCAACGCTGGCGTCCTCAACGTCAGCGGCACGACGTTCAGCGGGAACAGTGTCGCGGGGTCGGGCTCCGGCGGCGCGCTGTTCAATGGTCCCAATTTCTTTCGCGGCATGGCCGGCAAGGCTGGACTCAAGCCCGGTGCGCGCGCCGCGAGCGTCGACACCGTCGCGACGCTGAGCAATAGCACGCTGAGCGGGAATGTCACCACCAATAGAGTCGCGTCGTAATAGTGCGTGTGGGTAGCGGCCCCCTTGCCCCCCGTCGGGCGGTTAGGCCCGAAGCCGACGGTTGACTAGGCCGACGACCGCGCAGACCCGGCGTGTGTGCCCGGTGC
>JAABUM010003877.1_pt1 | contig 17659 bp, 13 predicted proteins | sample 5559161 | NCBI WGS metagenome assembly JAABUM01 (sample SAMN10711868, study PRJNA513369) | rock metagenome | isolation source: Antarctica rocks | place: Antarctica: Victoria Land, Siegfried Peak nord | reverse complement strand
TACTGGCGCGCTTGGTCACCGTTGCCCCCGCCACCGGCCCTGCGCGCCTTGCTTGAGCAGCTCCGGCGCGGTCGCGGCCTCGATCTGTACGCCTCGCCCTGACCCGAGTCCACAAAGTACCGGTAGAGAGGGGTAAACGCCGCTATGAGCCTCCCGCTGACCCTGCCGCCGGTGGCGAATCTCGCCCTCTACCTGCTGATCGTGGCCGGGATGGTCGCGGTCGCGGTCGCGCTGGACCGCTGGCTCGCGGTGGCCGGGCTACGCCCCGCCGATCGGCAACGCGCCACGCCCCTCCCGCACTCGTCCGCCAGCGGCGACCCGCTCAGGATCGCCGCCGCGCCCGCCGCATCGCTGGCCCACCCTGGCGCGGCACGCCGCCAGCGGAGCCTGCCGATCCCGGCCCTGCTGCCACGCCTCGCGGTGCGGGAGCGCGCGGCACTCTGGACAATCGTCGGCGGCGCACTCGCGCTGCGCGTCCTCTTCCCGGAAAGCTTCCCGAACTTCCTCACGGGGGCCGAGCTGGACCGCGCGAGCGCGGCATTGCGGATCGAGGCGGGGCTCGAGTCGGCGCGCGCGCCGCTGGGCTTCGATGCGATCCTGGCCGTGGCCTGGACCCTCTTCGGCACGACCCTCCCCCTCGAACGCCTCCTCGCGGCCCTCTGCGTCGTCGGCGCGCTCGTCCCCTTCTACGCCCTGCTGCGCCGCGTCGTCGGCGTCGTCCCGGCCCTCGGCGCGCTCCTGCTCCTCGGCGTCTCGCGCCCGGCGCTCCTGGCCGGGCGTGGCGGCGACGCGAACCCCGCCATCCTGCTGCTGGCCCCGACCATCGCCTGGCTCGTCCTGCGCGCGCGCGAACGGGGCGACGGGCGTGCCTGGGCGCTCTGCGGCGTCGGTGGCGCCGCCCTCCTCCTCTCCGGGGCGGCGGGCTGGGGCACGCTGCTCGCGCTGGCGGTCTGGGGCGGCATCGCGCTCCGCCACGACGCCGCGACCCCGACATCGACAACCCGCCGCACGGTCGCCGGACTCCTCTTCGCCGGGGGCTTCGCCCTGCTGATCTTCCTGCTCCCCATCCTCGCCGGGGGCGGGGGGTTGCGCGCGGCGCTCCCCTTCACGCTCGATGGCGGGGCGAGCGCGGGGACGCTGGCCGCGCTCGGGGCACAGGTGCGGGCGTTCGGCGGCACGCTCTTCGCCGTCCTCACCGGCGGGGCGCTCGACACGAGCGCGGCAACGTGGCGCGATCCATTCAGCGCCCTCCTCGCCGTGGCTGGCGCGCTCCTCGCCTTGCGGTTGGGACGCAAGGCGGCGCTCTGGTGGTGTCTCGCCCTGATCCCGACGCTCATCGCCGGGCTCTTCGGCGGCGGTGACCCGCACGACACCATCCGGCTCCTCCTCCTGCTGCCCGGCTACGCCTTCGTCGCCTTCGCGCTGGACGCCCTCCTGCGCTGGGAGCGCCTGCGCGAGCCGGGCGCGCAACTCGTGGCCATCGGCATCGCCGCCGCGCTCGTCCTGCTGAACGTGATCGGCTTCGCCCTCTGGAGCGGCGCGCCCGAGGGCCTAGCCGCGCAGGGGCCGACGATCGCCACGCGCGACTTCTATCTCTGGCGCGACTATCAGATCAGCAATCTCACGGTCGGGCGGGACATCGTGGGGCCGGACGAGTACACGACCCTCGCGCCCGCCGCGATCGCCGAGCAGATCGCGGCATCGCGCCGGATCGCCGCTGGCGGCACCGCCCAGACCAGCGCCACGCCGCGCGACGACATCGGCAAGGAGCTGGCGACGATCGGGATCGGTGCGAATGGCGGGCATCTGGACACGCCGCGCTCCCTGGCGATCGATCGGCAGGGGGGCTACTACGTCGCGGACACGGCGCGCGCCACGATCGTCCACTTCGGGGCAAATGGCGTCTACATCGGCGAGTGGCAGACGGCGCAGATCGGGCCGCCATGGGCGCTCGTCGCCACGCCCGACAACGCGCTCCTCGTCCTCAACGCCGATTCGGGGCGAATCGGGCGCTACGACAGTCAGGGGAACTTCCTCGGGCTCGCCCTTGCGCCGGACAGCGCGACGGCCACGCGCGGCCTCGGCGTCGGCCTCGACGGCAAGGCCTACGTGGCGCAGACCGCCGCGAACCGCATCCTGCGCCTCGATCCACGCGTGTCGGGCGCGACGGAGTCGGTCGGCGTTGGCGCGCAGGGGGCCGCTTACGATCAGCCGACCGCCGCCCTGGCCGATGCGAGCGGCAACGTCGTCAGCTACGAACCGGACGGCGCGCGCCTGCGCGCCGTCAGTGCCACCGGTCAGGTCCGGTTCAATCGCGCCGCGCCACAGAGCGACACGATCACCGCCGGGGCGCTCGTCGGCCTGCCGGATGGGCGGATCGCGCTGGTCGATGCGGGGGGGAGCCGCGTGCTGCTCTACAACGCGACGGGGGCTTTCGTCGGCTCCTTCCCGGTCGCCGGGACACCGCGCGGGCTCGCGATCACGCCGCTCGGCCTGCTCGCCGTGACCGACATCCAGCAGAAAATCATCCGCCTCTACACACTCACGACGCCTTGACGCGCCGCACGTTCGCTCGGACGCCTACGGCTCCCGGCTTGAACGTGCGGCGGGCGCATCCTCTGCTCCGACCGTCCTGGGCGGCAAGAGCAATCCCAGGCCGCAGAGCAGCGTCGCCAGCACCGCCAGCCAGAGCGACCAGACCAGGCGTACCGAGATCGGCGAGGGGGCGTAGGGCTGGAACGAGGGGAAGAACTTCGGCCAGACCTCGCCACGACTCGCCGCCCAGTTGGTGAAGAGGGCGTTGAAGCCGTCCGGCTGGTTGTACAGCAGTTGCGGCGCGGCCAGGAATCCGGCCATGATCGCGAGTCCGGGCAGCGTCAGCAGCGCAACCACGATGACCGCGACCGCGCGCCGCACCTGCCCTGCCCAGGCGGCGAGCGGCGTGATCGCCAGCGGGGCGAGCGGCGCGAGATAGCGCGCCGCCGGACCCCACTCCCCCCACCAGACCCGATAGAATGCGACGAGCGCCAGATAGGGCAGGGCGACCGCCAGGATCGCCGACAGATCGTTGCGCCGCGTGCGCCAGAGGACGCCGAATCCCACGGCGGTCAGCAGATAGATCGGGGCGTGGAGCAGCAGCCCCCACTGCTCATCGAGGAAGAGGCCGAAGGCGGCGTTGACGATCTCGGGCGGCGTGTTGAAGCCGGCGTGATCCTCGGTCGAGGGGAACGGCTTCCCGTAGATGGCGAGGTAATAGGCCAGCAGCGCGACCGCCGAAAGGAGGGGCGGCAGGAGCCCCGCGAGCCGCCGCCGCCAGGACCGCTCCCGCAGCCACCCGGCGACCAGGATCGCCACGAGGCCGAGGACAGCGGGGATGAAGCGCGCGTGCAGCCACGGCAGGACCGCGAGACTGAGCCCCACCCCCAGCCATTGCACGGCGGTATTCTGCGCCTCGCGGCTGCGGCGGTAGGCGTAGACGATCGCCAACGCGGCAAAGATCTCCGGGAAGATCAGATAGGCGTAGCTCATCAGCGGGTTGGCGAAGACGAGTGGCAGCCCCAGCGCGACCGCCCCGAGCCAGCCATGCCCGTAACGCCGCGCCAGCAGAGCGATATTCGCCGCCACCAATGCCGCCACCAGATTCAGGAAGAGGATCGCGGCGAGGCGACCGCCGAGGAGGTACGGCACCAGGATCAGGACCGCCACGCCCAGCCCATGTTTCGAGTAGAGGCCGGGGCGCACGCTATGGGCCGCGTGGGGCGGCAACTCGCGCGGGAAGGCGGGCCACCCCTGCCAGTTCGCCGGGAGGGGATCGGGCGGGTAGAAGGCGCGATAGTCCCCCTGCCCGTAGTTGTTCGTCTCGTCCAGATCGCCATCGTGCGCGAGCGAGAGTGCCGTCATCACGTAGAACGGCTCGTCGCCGGTGAGGGGGTTGAGCGCGGCCATGATCCGGGGGATGAACAGCGCGTAGACCGCCATGCAGACGACGACGATCAATGCCAGCGGCGCGACCTTGCCGCGCGCGGTGATCAGCGGACGCGACACGGCGAACGGGGCGGCGGGGCGCGTCAGCGGGTTCATCGTCCACCCTTCCGGCGCACCGAACCGGCGTGCCGGGCGAACGCGCGCGCGTACAACTCCTCCGCGCGCACCACGAGGTGCGCCCAGTCGAACCGCTCCCAGGCGCGGCGCTCCGCCGCCGCGCCGAGCGCCGCCTGTCGGGCCGGATCGCGCAGCAGGGCCGCGACCGCCGGGGCGAAAGCCGCCGGCTCATCGGGCGGCACCAGCACGCCGCTCTCGCCGGGCACGATCGTCTCGCGCAACTGCCCGACCGCGTCGGCTACGATCGGGCGCGCGGCCACGAGCAGATCGAGCGCCTTGACCGAGCACTTCGCCCGGTTGATCAACGTGTCCGCGTAGGGGAGGATCGCCACGTCCCCCACCGCGAGGGTCGCGGGCAGATCGGCCCACTCGACCCACGGCAACTGCGTGATCGCCGCGCCGAGCCCGGCCTGCCGCGCCGCCGCGTGCAGCGTGGCATCCTCCCCGCCCAGGCCATGTCCTACGACGAGGAGGCGTGCGTCGTGGACCGTCTCGCGCACGCCACCCAGGATCGCCACCGCGCGCGCGGGCGCGAACTCCACGAAACGGGTGTAGAGGAGGATCGTCGGCGCAGCGCCCAGGCCGAGCCGCGCCCGCACCGCAGGCGCGGTCTCCCGCGCGCGCGCCCAGCCGCCGTGCCGCGCGCGGGTGACGCCATTCGGCAGATAGGCGACCCGCGTGGGCGCGAGGCCGAAGCCCCACAATTGCCCCTCCAACGTCCGGCTCGCGGCGGTCGCGGCGGCGGCGCGGCGCGGCGCATCGCGCTCCTGCCAGGCGAAGAGCGCGCGCTGGGCCTGGCTGTAGAGGCCGCTATCGTTCCAGCCGCCCGCCCCCTCCCAATCGTCCGTATCGACCACGACCGGATAACGCCGTTCCAGTCCGAGCGCCGCCAGCGCGCCGTGCCCCTTCGGCTTGAAGACGTGGACGAGGTCGGGGCGGGCCGCGCGGATCGCGGCGCGGAGGCGCGCGACGATCCCGGCGGTCTCGCAACGGCGCGGCAGGGCGATGTGCCGAATGGTCACCCCGTCCTCGACCCACTCCTGGCCGCTCCGCGCCGGATCGTCCCACGGCGGGACGAGCAGCGTGACCCGGTGCCCGCGCGCGACCAGCGCCGCCGCCAGGGGCAGGGCGCGGGCGCGCGTCGTCGCCTTCGGCGCAAGCCCGAACGGGGCGACCATCACGATATGGCGTGGCGCGAGCGGCACGGCGGCCTCGCTACGAAATCTCGATTTCAACTGCACCGGGATCATACCAGCGGGCGTGGCGCGGCAACAATACCGCGCCGCGCGACGGTGCAGGGCGACGGTTCAGCGCAGCACGAGCCACAACGCCAGCGTGGCGAACAGGAGTGTCGGCGGCGCGATGACGATGCTGACGCGCATGTAGCCGAGCGACGAGAGTTGCTCGCCCTTACGGCGGACGATCGCCAGCCAGAGGAGGGTGGCCAGGGAGCCGAACGGAGTGACGATCGAGCCGAGATTGACCCCGAGCAGGGCGACCAGGGCGAGCGCTTCGCGCGCTTGCGGCGCGGCATCGCCGAGCAACCCGATCAACGCGCCGATCATCGGGATGTTGTTGATCAGGTTCGCGCCGAACGCCGCCGCAAAGCCGACGACGAGGAGATCGGGCAGGCTGCTATCGCCGAGGTTCACGCCGCCACCGAGGCGATCGAGCCAGATCCGCTCCGCCCCGCGAATGATCGTGAACATGCCGATCACGAAGGGGAGGACACCCCAAGACACGTCCCTGGCGAGCGCGCGCACGGTCGCCGCACCGCGCCGGAGCGCGATCCCGCCCATGACGATCCCGCCGACGAGCGCGGGCAGGGCGATCGGCCAGCCGAGGGTGCCGGCGATCAGCAGCGCCGCCAACACCGCCACGAGGACGAGCGCGGCGGTCCGTAGGAATGCCGACTCGACCCCCTCCGGGCGTTCCGGCAGGGCGGACGGATCGAAGCGACGCGGGATCTGGTGCCGGAAGAGAAGATAGAGGAGGCCGATGGTGGCGAGGAGCGCCGCGAGTTGTGGCAGTGCCATCAAGCGCGCGAAGTTGCCGAACGACAGCCCGAGCAAGCCGTAGGCGAGCAGATTGGTCAGGTTGCTGATCGGCAGCAGCAGCGAGCCGACGTTGGCGATCAGCGCGCAGATGAAGAGGTAGGGCAGGGGCGCGATCTTCAGGCGCGCGGTGAGCGCGTAGACGATCGGCGTGAGGACCAGCACGGTCACGTCCAGCGAGAGGAGCGCGGTGATCGCGAAGCCGAGGCCGAAGATGCCGAGGAAGAGGGCGATCCCGGAGCCGCGCGCCGCGCGCGCTGTCCACAGGGCCAGCAGATCGAAGAGGCCCGAGCACTCGACCGCCGCTGTCAGCACCATCATTCCGACCAGGAAGAGGAGGACATCGGACACCTCGCGCGTCACCCGCGCGAGATCGCCGAGTGTGGCAAAACCGCAGAGGAGCATCGTCAGCGCGCCACCGGTCGCCGCCCACGCCTCGTCGAGGCCGCGCGGCTGGATGATGATCAGCGCGATCGTCAGCGCGACGATCGCGCTCACCCCGATCAGCGCGATCATCGGGTGCGGGTATCTGGTGCCGCCATCGCGCCGACACCGCCGACGAACGCGCCGCGCATGGGGCGGCCCGGTTCAGCCCTCAGTCGCCGGGCGCGAGGGCGCAACGATGTCAAAAGAGCGTTCGTCCTTACTGGCCGCTATCGGTGGTCGACTTGCGCGCGGCCTGGACCGTCGTGCTCCACAGGTGGTAGATCCGCTGGATGGTGGTGACGTTGGTGAAAATTGCCAGCAGCCAGAGCGCCCAGATCGGATGCCCCAGGATCAGCCCGGCGGCGAGGATGATGATCCGCTCTGGGCGGGCCAACAGGCCGACCTGTAATTTGTAGCCGAGCGATTCGGCGCGTGCCCGCGCATACGACACCATGAGCGACCCGCAGATCGTCAGATGGATCAGGAGCGTGCCGACGCGCGCATCGGGTGTGCCGATGATGTAGAAGAGCAGCCCACCGTAAAGGATCACCTCGGAGTAGCGGTCGAGCGTCGAATCGAGGAACGACCCGAACGGCGTGATCTGCCCGGTGATCCGCGCCATCGCCCCATCGAGCAGATCGAAAAGGCCGGCACCGAGCACCAGGATGCCGCCGAGCAGCAGATACCCCTGCCCCAGGATCACGGCCACAACGCAGTTGAGGAGGAGCCCGATGATCGTCAGCGCGTTCGGGGTCAGCCCGGTCCAGCGGATCCACTCCGCCGCCCGGAGCGCCTGCACGCGCCCCCACTCCTGCAGCCGTTCGTTAATCATTGCACCCCTGCCGGGAGCGAACCACCCGGATCGGCGACCGCCGCCGACCCTGTCCGATCCCCATAGACCGCCAGCACGCGCCGCGCGATGGCCGACCAGGCGTAGCGTTGCGCCGTGCGGCGTCCTGCGGCGGCGATCCGCTCGCGCGTGTCGCGATCGGCCAGCATCCGCACCAGCGCCAGCGCCAGCGCCACCGGATCCTGCGGCGCGACGAGCCAGCCATCCTCCCCGTGCGTGATCACGCTGGCGTGGCCGGGGATGCGCGAGGCGATCACCGCCCGCCCGGACGCCATCGCCTCAAGCAGGATGATCCCGAAGCTCTCGCCACGGGTCGCGGGCGAGCAGAAGATGTCGCAGCTGGCGTAGTAGCGCGATTTCAGGGCGTTGTCAACGTAGCCGGTGAACTCTACCCCCTCCGCCCCCACGCGCGCCAGATCATCGGCGAAACGCTCCTCTGCCCCGCCACCGACGACGAGGAGCCGGGCATCGGGGAACTGCTCGCGGACCAGTGCGAAGGCGCGCAGCAGGTAGCGGAAGCCCTTGCGCGGCTCCTCGAAGCGCCCCAAGAAGAGGATCGTCGGGCGGCCATCGCGATATTGCGGCAGCGGTGCGACATCGCCCAGCTCACCGATCTCGATGCCGTTAGGGATGATGTCGTATTCGCCGCCGAAGTAGCGCCCCACGAAGGTGGCGGCGGGCTGCGACACGGCGATCCGCGCATCGAGGCGCTCGAAGAAGGGTTGCAGGAAGGGGCGCGCGTAGAAGTAGCCGAGATTCGACTCCGCGAAGGCGTGGAAGGTGCCGACCTTGCGCGCCTCGGCGTGGTAGAGGACCGTCAGCGGCAGCGCCGGCATCAGCGGCTCGTGGAGGTGGATCACCTCGGGCTGCTCGCTCGCGAGATAGCGTTTGACCTCCCCCGACAAGCGCAGCGAGAGGGTGATCCGCGCGTTCGAGCCATTGGCATGGACCGCGACCGGTTTGCCGATCGTGTGCAGGCCCGGCTCGTCGGGGAGCGGGCGATCGGGCGAGGCGGGCGCGAGGATCCGCACCTCGTGGCCCAACGAGCGATACTCCGCCGCGAGGAAACGGATGTGTTCGTTTGCGCCCCCCGGATAGGTGAAGTCGTAGGGCGAGACGAGCAGGATCTTCATCAGGCCCCGCCCTGCTGCTCCGGGGGGGCGACGACCGGCAGCGCGCGCCGCCGATCGAGCGTGCGGCGGATCTTGACCGTCGGACTGAGGAACCAGGCGCGCGCCGTCTGGCGCACCGCGATCGGGCGGACCTCCGCCGCCGACCAGAAACGCCCGTAGGCACGGGTGGTACGCGCGGTCAGCGCCAGCTTGAAGTCGTCCCAGGTGTGGCCGGGGAAGGTGGTATAGGCGCTGCCGATGAAATCGACCGCATGCGCGTCGCTCCCGCCGAGTTCGGCGAGCTGCCAACGCATGACGTTGGCGACCTTCGTCCGCTCGTGGGCGACCTTGCCGGCCAGCGAGGGATTCCAGACCTCGACCCCGTCGAGCAGGGCGGGACCGACCGGAGGGAGCAACCGCCGCAGGCCGCGCTCGCCGATGCTCGTCGTCAGCCAGCTATAGGGGTGCGGGGCGATGCAGATCCCCCCGGCGGCGCGCACCTCGGCGACGCTCTCGTCCAGCGGGCGCAACATCCGAAAGGTCCGGTCCACATCGAGCGCCAGGAGATGGCCGCCGCGCGTGGTGATTTCCGCGCCGGGCACCACTTGTATGCGGTAGCCGCGCTGCAATGCATAGTCGCGCGCGCGCAATCCCGCCTCGACCTCATCGTGATCGGTGATGGCGATCAGGTCAAGATCGGTGCGCGACTCGGCCCAATCGACGACCGCCTCGGGCGTGTCGAGGCCGTCACCATAAGCGGTGTGGATGTGCAAGTCGGCCTTGCCGCGCGGTCGCTCCGCCATCTGCTCGGCTCTCTCGCTCGCTCGCTCGCCCACGCTGTCACACCGTCCCGCGCACGCTCTTCTCCCCACATGGGGCATCGCTGTGGCGAGAGTATAGCACGCGCCCGGAGCGCCCCCCCACCCGCGCGGGGGTGCCCTACGGTCCGACCTTGTAGCTCCCGCCGACGCCATCGAAGGTGGCTACGAGGCGATCGAAGTTCTCCGCACGGGTCACGAAGGTGAGGAAATGGACGACCCCGTTATCGATGAAATAGAGCTGGAGCACCTGGAGATCCTGCCCCTGGGCCGCGCCGCGCGAGACGCGCCGGTATGCCTGACGCCCATCGATCAGCACGCGGTCGAGGCTGACGGCGGTGTAGTTGTTCAGTTGGCCGCGCACCTGCTGCTCGACCGCCGTATTGAACGCTTCGAGGGTTGTCGTGGCGACGGCCCGATCGAGCGACGCGCTGAAGGTCGAAGAATTATCCGGCGGGGCGAAGGTGAGGTGATCGTCGGCGTTCTGGCTCTGCACCCAGGCGTTCGGCACGCTGAACGAGAAACGGTTCGTCGGATCGCTGTAACGCTTACCGCCGTTAAGCGGCGCAAGGGTCGGCCCCCAGGTACCCCCGTTCGCGCGCGTCGGGGCAGCGCTCGGCGCGGCGCTGGGGGGCGCGGGCGCGCGGGTCGGCACGACGGTCGGGGGCGGCACTGTACTCGTCGGCGGCACTGCGGTGTTCGTCGGCGGGAGCGCTGTCGCGGTCGGCGTGCGGACGGGTGTGGCGGCGCGCGCGGTCGCGCTCGCGGCGGCGTTGGCATTCGCGGTCGCGGTCGCGTTGGCGACGACGGCGGTCGCCGTGGCGTTCGTGCTCTCGGTCGCGGCGGCGGCGGCGGCGCGCGCGGTGGCGCTGCTGGCGGCGCGGGCGGTGGCATTCGCACCCTCCACGGCGGTCGCGGTCGCCCCTTCCGCCGCGACGGCGCTCGCCGTGGCGTTCGCCAGGGCGGCGTTAGCATTCGCGGTCGCGGTCGCCCCCTGCGCGGTGCTGGCGGTGGCGGTCGCGTTGATCCCGGCCACCGTCGTGGCGTTGATCGCGGCCACGGCGGTCAAGGTCGGATCGACCGGCGGGATCACGGCGGCGACGCGGGTCGGCGTCGGAGGGGGCGGCGCATCGGCCAGCGTGCGGAAGGCGAAGGCGCCACCGACCCCGACGATCAGCACGGCCAGGAGCAGCGCGGCGACGAGCAAGGGCCGGGAGGAGTTGCCACGCGCCGCCTCGCGCTGCGGCGGGAGATGTGGCGCGAACGGCGGCGCGACCGCTGGCGACGACGCGGCCTCGCGCCCGCTCGGCTCCGCCGCGAACGCGGGGGCGACCGGGAGGGGCATGGTGCGCTGATCGTAGAGTCCCGGCACCAGGGCGGGGACCGCGTGCGGGTGCGCGAGCGCCTCGTGGAAGGCCGCCGCGAAGGCTTGCCCGGTCGGGTAGCGCGCGACCGGATCTTTCGCCAGCGCGCGCGCCACGACCGCCTCGATCGCCGGGGAAACGTCGGGGCGGAGGCGGCGCAGGGGGGGCAGCGGGGTGCTGATCTGTTTCAGCGCCACCTCGTATGGCGTGGCACCGTCGTAGGGAACCTGGCCGCTGAGCATCTGATAGAGGGCGATCCCGAGCGCGTAGAGATCGCTGCGCGGCTCCGCCCGCCCCTCGATCTGCTCCGGGGCCATGTATTCCGGCGTGCCGATGCCGCCGCCCGCCTGGGTCAGACCCGCTGTCTGCCCGGCCTCGATCGCCTTGGCGATGCCGAAGTCGGCGAGTTGCGGGCGGCCATCCTCGCGCAGGAGGATGTTGGCGGGCTTCACGTCACGGTGCAGGATGCCGCGCGAGTGGGCGTAATCGAGGGCCTCCGCGATCGGGGCCAGATAACGCTCCGCTTCGGTGGGCGAGAGCGGGCCGCGTCGCTCCAACAGCTCTTTCAGGCTGCCGGCGGGGACCAGCGGCATCGCCAGAAAGGGGGTGCCATCCTGCTCGCCGTAATCCCAGACCGGCAGGATATTGGGGTGATCGAGCGAGGCGGCGCTATTCGCCTCCTGATCGAAACGGCGCAGGAAGTCGGGGTCGGACGCGAAAGAGGCGGGCAGGATCTTGACGGCGGCGAGGCGGTTCGTCAGGCGCAGGTGCCGCGCGCGGTAGACCTCGCCCATGCCGCCACGACCGAGCAACCCTTCGAGGCGATAGGAGCCGAACGTTTGCCCCGAGAGGTCACGCATGCGTTCGCTGATCCTTTCTCATAATCGGTCCGGGTCCGCGCGGCGCGGCGCACACGACGAAACGATCCACGCCCACTCGCCCCTATAAGATACGCGCGATCGGCCCCGATCGTTGCGAACGTGCGCCGATCAATGGCTCGCCGCCGCGAGCCAGGAGCGCAAGAACGTCCGCTCTTCCTCTACGGTGGCAGCGAGGTGATCCCGCTTGAAGTCGCGCAGCGCCGCTAACGCCTCGCGATAGATCGGGCCGGGAGGGACGCCCAGCTCGCGCAGCGCCGTACCATCGAGCTGCGGCCTCACGTCACGCATGAGGAGTAGATAACGGAGCAAGAGGATCGCATTCTGCGCCTCGGACGTGCAGGCCCACGCCACGATGAGCGCGGCGGGTTCGTAGGGATCGAGGCGGCGCCCCAGTGCGGAATCCGACGCAGGCAGCGGCTCTTCTCCGAGCGAGGCAACGAGCGTCGCTGCCTGTCCGCACAACAGCACGACACGCCCTGACAGCGCCAGCACGGCTGCGGCGGCGCGCGCCCCTTCCGGTGAGAGGGTGGCGGTCAGCACAGCAAAGCGCGCTTCCCATCGGGGTACGGCGTCGATCACCGGCACAGACACCGGAAACTGCTGCTCCAGGCCATCAAGACGTTGGAAAGCCGCGCGCTCGCCATCCCCCCAGCGCAAGGCGGGAGCGAACTGCGCCAGCGCCCCACTCGCCGTCAGCCGATCGAGCATCGCCGCCGCGCGTTCCTCGGCCAGCAGGCGGACGAACTCATGGCTCAGGCGCTGGATCGTGATCGTGTCGAAGACGTGCGCCGCGAGCACCGCCGCGAACTGCGCCGCTGTCGCGTCAGCGAACGCGAAACCGAGCCGGTCGGCGTAGCGAGTCGCGCGCAGGAGGCGCGTCGGGTCGTCACGAAAGCTGCCGTCGTGCAAGGTCCGTATAATCCCGGCGACCAGATCGCCCCGCCCGCCGAGCGGGTCGTAGAGCTGTCCGCGCGTCTCGGGGGCGAGGGCGAGGGCGATCGCGTTGATGGTGAAGTCACGGCGGCGGAGATCGTCGTCCAGGGTACCGGGGGTCACGACGGGGAGCGCGCCGGGCACCGGATACGTCTCATGCCGGGCGGTGATCAGGTCGAGTGGCGTCCCCCCTTGCGGGATCACGGTCGCCGTACCGAACGCCTCGTGGACCCGCAATAGGGCGATCTCGCCCCCCCCCAACTCCTCGTGCAACGCCCGAGCCAACCCGATCGCATCGCCCACGACCACCAGATCGAGATCGATCGTCGTCCGCCCGAGCAGGAGATCACGCACGCTCCCGCCGACCAGATACGGCGCGGCCCCGCGCATCAGCGCGATCGTCGCCGCTCGGTCGAGCAGCGCGCGCGCATCGGGCGCGAGACGGGCGAGAGCGAGGTCCGCGTGCGTGTCCAGGGATACTCCTCCAACCGGCCTGCGGGCCGCGTTCATTTGCCAACGAGGCACAAGGATCGAGGCACCTGGGGCGTGACGACAGGGGCAAGCTGTCGACGATAATGAGACGTGCGGCCACCCCATCAGGCGAGAGGATAGCGCGCCGGACGCACAGAGGGCCAGTCTTGCGACTGGCCCCCGAACGGATCGTGCTGGCTGACGCGCCTACCCGATAACGGTGCGGAAGACGGAGACGAGCCGCCCCTTGATCTCCACATTATCGGCGCGCGTGTAGATCGGATCCATCGTCGAGTTCGCCGGCTGCAAGCGCACGCGCGATCCCTCCAGATAGAAATGCTTCAAGGTCGTCTCGCGCTCGTCCTTCAACCAGACCGCGACCGCCTCGCCATTCTCGGCGGTCTCCTGGCGGCGCAGGATGACGAGGTCGCCATCGTCCACCAGGGCGTCGATCATCGATTTCCCCTTGACCCGTAGGGCGAAGAGACCATCGGTGCGCGCGGGAAGGAGTTCGAGGTTGACCTCGATGTTCTCGGCGAATTCCCCCTCGGCCAGATCGTCGGGCACCGCGATCGGCGTACCGGCGGCGATCTGTCCGAGCACCGGGATCGAGAGGCGACTCCCCGCCCCACCCGGCCCCTGCACGAGTTCGATCCCGCGCGAGATGTGGCGGTTGCGGCGGATGTGCTTGCGATCTTCGAGGATGTTGAGGTTGTAGTCGACCACGCTGGTCGACACCGGCTTGCCGCTAGAGGCCGGCTTCAACTGGCCCTGGATCTCGCGGATCGTCGGAGGATACCCGCGATCGGCGTGGAAGTGCTCAATGAAGGTGAGGATCTGCTTCTGTCTGGCCGAAAGCTCTTTCATACGCCCCCGCTCCCTGTCGCTGGTGTACCGGTCCATCCGGGATTCGCCGCCGCACCCTTGGCGGGTGCCTTGCACACCGTTCCGGGACGATCGCTTACTTTCCCTACAGTATATGAGCGAACAGATGTTCTTGTCAAGCGGGCAAACGCGATCGGCGGGGCGAGGGCGTGTGCCGCCCGCTGGCGAGGGAGCCTGGCGGCGCAGGACGCCCGGTACATCGCGGGAGAAGTCAGGACTAAAGGGCCAATTACTCCGTCCCGACGCGATCGTACAATGGGGAGGAGACCGATCGTCCAGTCATCGCCCTGCCAACACGCCCAGCGAAAGGGTTGTCCACCATGACCAATATCTTTGATCTAACGATCATGGCGCTCTTTGGCGGCACCGTGCTACTCTCGTTCATGGGCGGGTTAGGGAAAGTCTTCTCGACCCTCGCCGGGCTCTACGGCGGCGCGCTGCTGGCGGCGTGGTTCTACCAACCATTCACCGATCTCGTCCTGAAGCAATTCTTCCCGCAGATGAACACCTTCACCGGCAACCTGACCGCCTTCCTGTTGCTCCTCTTCATCACCTCGCTCTCGATCTCGATCGGGTTGGGCCGGAACTTCTTCCTCAACCGGATCGCACGGAAGATTGGCGTCTTTAACAATCTCAGCGGTGGCGTCCTGGGGATCGTGGTCGCCATCTTCGCCGCCGTCCTGGCGACCATGGTCACCAGCCTGCTCCTGCAATTGCTGAACAGCACCGCCGCCCTCGCCGCCAGCCCGACGATGTCGCTGCTGCACAGCGAGCTGGCGAACTCGACGCTCGTCCCGCTCTTCCTGCGCTTCGTGCCGGTCGTCGTCCTGCCCCTGCGCCCGTTCTTGCCACAAGGTCTGCCGCCATTGCTCCTATCGGGCAACTGACGCCCCGCTCGCGGCGACGCCGACTCGTCGCGGATCCATCGTTATGTGTACAATTCAGTATGCTGTGTGCAGCCCCCGGCCCATGCCGGGGGCTGTTAATTGGGAGGCCATACCCGTGGATGCCCGTGTCCTGGCGATTCTCGAATTCGATAAAGTCCTCGATCTGCTCGAAGATCGCTGCACCTACTCGGTTGCGTCGGAGCTGGCGCTCGACCTCGCGCCGAGCGAGCATGCCCCGACCGCGCGGCGCGCCCTGGCGCTGACCGACGAGGCGAAGGCGCTCCTCGGCAGCGTCCCCGATTTCAGCGTGCGCGGCGCGCGCGACATCCGCGAGATCGTGCGCGGGGCGCAGATGGGGATCCTGCTCAACACCTCGCAACTGCTGGAGATCCAGGATACGCTCGGCGCGGCGCGCAACCTGCGCCGCGCCTTCCGGCGGCTCATCCACACCGAGGAACGCTACCCCGGCCTCAGCGACGTGATCGTCGCGGTGGAGGAGTTCCCCGGCCTGGAGGCCGACATCGGGCGCACGGTCGGTGGGCGCGGCGAGATTCTCGACACCGCGTCGCCGGAACTCGGGCGGATCCGCTCCGCCCTCCGTACCGCGCACAACCGCCTCCTCGAACGCCTCAACGGCCTGCTCACATCGCAGAAGTATGGCAACGCCATCCGCGAGCCGATCATCACCATGCGCGACGGTCGTTATGTCATCCCCGTGCGCGCCGACGCGCGCGGCATGGTCGGCGGGATCGTCCACGACTCATCGTCCAGCGGCGTCACCGTCTTCATCGAGCCGATCGAGACGGTCGAACTGAACAACGCCTGGCGGCAGTTGCAGCGCGACGAGGAACACGAGATCGAGCGGATCCTGCGCCAGCTCAGCAATGTGGTGGCGCTGAACGCCGATCCCTTGCAGCGCACCGTTGGCGGGCTGGCCCAGTTCGATTTCCAGCTCGCCAAGGCGCGCTTCAGCCTCGATCTGGACGCCAACAGCCCCACGATCGCCGACGAGAACGCGCCCTGCCGGATCGTCTTGCAACACGCCCGTCACCCCCTGCTGACCGGCAACGTCGTGCCGATCGACATCGCGCTCGGCGAGGACTACCGGGTGCTGGTGATCACCGGGCCGAATACCGGCGGCAAGACGGTCGCCCTGAAGACGGTCGGGCTACTGACGCTGATGGCCCAGGCGGGGCTGCACATTCCCGCCGACCGCACCTCGGTCGTCTCGGTCTTCTCGCAGATCTTCGCCGACATCGGCGACGAGCAGAGCATCGAACAGAACCTCTCCACCTTCTCCTCGCACATGAAGAATGTGATCGACATGTTCGCGCGGGTCACGCCGGACAGCCTGGTCCTGCTCGATGAGATGGGCGCCGGGACCGACCCGACCGAGGGCGCGGCCCTCGCTCGCTCGATCGTCGCGACCCTCCTCGACCGCGGGCCGCTGACGGTGGCGACGACCCACTACTCCGAACTCAAGAGCTTCGCCTACACCACCCCCGGTGTCGAGAACGCCTCGGTCGAGTTCAACGTGGAGACCCTCTCCCCCACCTATCGCCTCATGATCGGTGTGCCGGGGCGCTCGAACGCGCTGGCGATCGCCGAACGCCTGGGGTTGCCGCAAGGGATCGTCGGGCGGGCGCGCAGCTACCTGACCCCGCAGGAAGTCCAGGTCGATGAATTGCTCGGGCAGATCAAGGACGAGCGCGACGCCGCCGAGGCCGCGCGCGCGACGGCGGTCGCGGAGCAGCAGGAGGCCGAGCAGGTCCGCCAGGCCGCCCAGGAGACGTTGCGCGAGGCGGAGCGCACCCGCGTGAGCGCGCGCGACGCGGCGCTGAGCGAACTCGAAGGGGAGCTGACGGGCATCCGCGAAGAACTACGCCGCTTGGGACGCGATCGTGAGCAGGTCGCGGTCACGCGGGAGTGGCTGCGTCAGGCGGAGACGCGGGCGACAGACCTCGGCCAATCGGTCCGCCAGGTCCGGGCCGCCCGCCCCGCCCCCCGTCCGAGCGGCTCCGCCCCGGTCGCGATCCGCCCCGGCGACCGGGTGATCGTCGCCTCGCTCGGACAACAGGGCGATGTGCTCGGGCTACGCGATGGCGACGAGGCCGAAGTGCAGGTCGGCACCTTCCGCCTGCGCCGCCCCCTCAGCGATCTGACCCGCCTGAGCCGCAATCAGGTCCGCACCGCCGAGCGCGAGAACCAGACAAGCGCGCCGCGTCGCACGCCGGCGGTATCGATCGTCCCGGCGCGCGGCGAGACGGTCCCGCTCGACATCGACGTGCGCGGGACGCGCGCGATGGAGGCGGAGGAGATGCTCGAACGCTACCTGAACGACGCCTACCTTGCCTCCCTCCCCTTCGTACGGATCATCCACGGCAAGGGTACCGGGGCCCTACGGCAGGCGATCCGCCAGTTCCTCACACAGCACCCGCTCGTCGCCAGCACCGAAGGGGAGCGCGACCAACAGGGGGGCGAAGGGGTCACGATCGCCCGCCTGCGCCAGGATTAGGCGAAGTTGGGCCGACGAGCGATCACGAAGCCGGCCCGGAACGGCAGGAACGCGCGGAGGGACGATGACCGAGAAAGGCAGCCCGCTGGTACGCATCGCCTCGGCACCCAACGCGGCGATCGCCGAGATGTGGAAGGGCTTGCTGGATAACGAGGGTATCCCCGCATTGATCCGCATGGCCGGCCCTTTGACCGGCTATGTTACCTTCGCCAGCCCGCACGATCTCCTCGTCCTGGCATCCGATGCCGAGACGGCGCGGCAATTCCTCGCCGCGTTCAACGAGGACGAGCGGGATCTGGTCGGGGCCGACGACACGAGCGACGAAGGGCAACGATAGACCGAACCAGCCAAAGGACAGCAAA
>JAABUM010003876.1_pt1 | contig 17659 bp, 16 predicted proteins | sample 5559161 | NCBI WGS metagenome assembly JAABUM01 (sample SAMN10711868, study PRJNA513369) | rock metagenome | isolation source: Antarctica rocks | place: Antarctica: Victoria Land, Siegfried Peak nord | reverse complement strand
GATCAGCATGCGCATGAGTGAGCACAATCGCGTCCAGCCCGTCGGCCACGGTGAGGGCTAGAGGCAGGCTGGGCACGCTGCCAGGCGATCCACCGGGGTCAACCAGCACCCGCAGCCCGGCCGCGTCAATCAGCAGCCCGCTGATACTCGGGTCATGGAGACCTCTGCTATCGGCAAGCTCTGTGATAAGGATCATGACCCTATGGGCGGCTAGGAGATCGGGGGAGCTGTCGTTTTTCCCGCTTTATGGCCCCGAATCTTGGAGAGTGCGTACTTGACGTTGGTGTCCGAGCGGATAGGCACGGAACGCGGTGCAGGGACAATTGCTCGACCTCGTGCGGAGCACGATACACGCCACAAATGCAGTTCATCAGGACGCGGCAGCGCGGCGCACTTCCACTCTTCAGCACGCTACCAACGTCAAGTACGCACTCTCGAATCTTGCTCGATCGGTGGCCCCAGTGCTATTGTCTCTCCGCGTAGGCGACTGGAGCCACCTGCCGTCAGCCTACACGGTCGCCTCGGGCAGGCGCAAGGGGGCGGCGCGGGCTTGGACCTGATCACATGACGCTGGCTCTCCCGCACTCTCGATGACGCCAGGTGAGGGATAATCTGAAGCAAGGATGGACTGGGCCACATGACACTTGACGTTGGTGGGAAGCTGTCCTTCGGCATCCAAATGCGTAGAAACGCAGGTACGGCGTCACAAAGATGAGGGCTTGGCGCAATGTCTGGATGGTCCACGTTGCAACGGGCCGCACTTTGTACTGTCGAGCTTTCGTGTCTGAGGAAGGTGCCCTTCCCACCAGCGTCAAGTGTCATGGGTCTTGCGCATATAACGTGAATAGAGTCTCGCGAGGGTGACGATGGCACCGCCGGCGCTGCCCTCTCAGGTGTGGTGTACTCCCGTTTCGGCCGGCTTTCCTGGCAGGTGCCTTGCGTACCCCACCCCTTTCACGTTATATGCGCAAGACCCAGTGTCATGTGGCCCAGTCCACAAGGACAACGCATGGTGGTCAGACGACGGCTATGCGCCGACGCAAGCCCTGCAATCACGAAAAAACAGGACGTAGCTCGTCAACATCCCTGACCGACGGACTGAAACGCTTCTGGCACGAAACGTTGCACGAGAAGTGGACAGCATGGGTGAGGTTTTCATCGCGTCTTCGGCTCACTGCGCCGTCAACGGTGCGTGGCCATCAATTTTCTCAGCCTGGCATGTTGTTTTGTCGCTCAACCCATGTCATCGAGAGTGCGGGAGAGCCACGACGCTTGTCCGTGGTGGGGCGCGCACCTTCCCCACGGACCAAGTCTCAGTTCTAAGAAATGCGATGAATTGAGGCCAATGAGGCGCGAGTAGGGGATAGGCTTCTGAACCTTTGTAAAAGCACGCCTGCGTTTATTCACTCTCGGATGCGAAGGTACGCGCCCCAAAGAAGACAACGGTCATGGCTCTCCCGATGACTTGGTGAAGCCAGAATCCAGAAAAAGCGTGTTGTGACTGACGAACTGTGGTCTAGTGAGCTCGTTGACAGGGCGAGATCACCGCGTAGAGCGACGAAAGGCGCAACGCCAGGTAGCACTGTATGGTGGCGCTATTGCACCGAAAAACGGACGGTGCCGAGGAGCAAAAATGTGAAGGCGCGCTGGGCATTTCTCGCTGCCCTACGCGGCTCAACGATGGCCACCGAGCGTGCCGGCTCACATTTTGGTCCATGACCCCTCACATTCTCATCCAACCTGTTTCACCAAGTCATCGGGAGAACCACGGTCATGTGATCAGGTCCACGCGGGCTCGTCTGAAAATAGCCGCCGCTGACGCTCCTGCCCCGCCCTATTTTCACGCGGGATGGTCGCGGCGCGCCGCGGGGTCCACTCATCTGAAAATAGCTGCCGCTGACGCTGCTGCCCCGCCCTATTTTCATGTCCGCTGGTCGCGCCGGGGCGCGGGGGCCCTGGGGTGAAAATAGCCATTTTCATCGCGCGGGGGTGGCCCGCCAGGGCCATGTGGGGCTCCTTGGAAAAGAAGGGGCAAGGGGACGGCACCTAGCCGAGCGTGCCGTGACATCACCCATAGGTTCGCATGTCATCGCGTCGATATACTCCTACTGTTAGACGGTGCGGAAACAACAAGGGGTGAATTGTCCCATGGTGACGTTCGTGCTCGTGCATGGCGGGTGGCACGGAGGCTGGTGCTGGCAGCGGGTGTCCCCGCACTTGCGGGCACAGGGGCACATCGTCTATACACCGACGCTTACCGGCCTGGGCGAGCGGGCCTACCTGGCGCATCCAGATGTTGGCTTGGAAACGCACGTCCAGGACATCATCGACGTGCTCATCGCCGGCAACCTTGAGGGAGTCGTATTGGTCGGTCATAGCGCCGGTGGGACCGTCATCACCGGCGTCGCCGATCGCGTCCCCCAACGGCTCGCCCACCTAGTCTACCTAGAGGGCACGGCACCACGGCATGGCCAATCCCACGCCGATTGCGTCTGGCCAAACCGGGCGATGGTCGATGAGTTGGTTGCGACCCAGGGCGAAGGGTGGTTGCTCCCCGTGCAGCCGCCCGAAAGCATGGGGATCGTGGCGGCGGCCGATGTCGCGTGGGTCGCCCCCCAATTGACACCGCACCCCTACAAGACCCTGACCGATCCTGTGCGACGCACCAATCCCGCCGCAGAGCTGATCCCACACACCTATATTGCCTGTACCGGCCACAGGCTGTTCAAGAAGAAACCAGCCTATGCTGCTCCGATGAGCTATCGCACGCTCGCCGGTGGTCACGATGCCATGATCACTGACCCACGCGGACTCGCGGCCATGCTGCTCGATCTCGTGGCTGATAGGGGTTAACATTGGACACCTCTTACGATCTCCCTCGTGTCGTCGCTCAGGATGCCTTTGCCACAGCGTCGCACGGGGCGCACGCGGCCGCCTCGACGACGTACTCCACCCGCGCGATACGCCCGGCGCCGAGGGCGTCGTAGTCGATCTTGTGCAACGCCGCCAGCACCTTGCCGGCCAGCTTACAGGCGAGCCAGTCCCGATTGAACGGCGCGGGGACAGCCACGCGCAACAGATCCCCCTCCTCATCGAGGGCGCGCGTCGTGGCCAGCCAGGCGTTGTAGTTCTCGGCGGTCATGACCTGGGCCAGCTCGGCGAGCGCCGCGCGCCACACCGGATGCTCCTCAGTGATGGGCAGGGGCGCGGGGCTGTCGGACCACGCGGCGTAGGAGTCGGAGACCTCGCCGCGGTCGCCAGCGCGCCGGCGTCGTCGACGACCTAACGGGCCGGATTGCCGGCGATCCGTGCTCGGGCCGACGGCGGCCGGCCGGGGCGGCGCGGGGTGCACGAGGTCCTGCAGAACGGCGAACAGATAGGGCATGCCGTTGGGGGCCTGGCCGTCGCGCCGGCGTTTGACGATGCTCGCCTGACGGTCACGCGTCCGGGCCGCCGCCTCGTCGAGTAGGTGCAGGAACCGGTCGAGGGACACGCCGGCGTCGCGGCGCAGGTTGCGAGCGCGGCCGAGACTTGAGCGCGGCGCGTCGTCCCCCAGCTCGTTGCCGAGCGCGGCGAGCGCGGCCGCGAGCGCCTGGTGCGGAGGATCGAGAGGCGGCAGGTCGTCACCACACAGGGGCGGCCCCAGGGGGCCGGGGGAAATGTGAGGGGCGAGAGCTGGGTGTGGGCGCGGGCGCTCCGATGACGGCCGGCCGGCGCCGTTTCTCTCGGCCCCCTGGGGCCGGCCCTGTGTGGCCTGCGGGGGCTCACCTTCGGCAAGGTGTGTGAATGGGGGGTGGGGGGGTATCGAATCGAAATCGAAGTTGTCTATTTCGATTGGGTTTACTTGGGGTGAAGGATTCTTCACCCCTCTCGCGCGCGATCCTTCACCCTCCCCTCTGGTCGGCGTGCTGGCGTCTTTAGGCCGGTTGTCCGTTCCAACACGCGTCGTTCCTGCACATAGCGGCTTTCGTTCCGCATCTCCCCATGTCGCGTTGGTATGGTCACATGGCCCACTAGTGCACGCATCGTCGTCGGGGGTCGTCGGCGTCGCGGAGGCCGCGTCGTCGGCGGGGGTCGTCGGCGTCGCGGAGGCCGCATCGTCGTCGGGGGTCGTCGGCGTCGCGGAGGCCGCGTCGTCGGTGGGGGTCGTCGGCGTCGCGGAGGCCGCGTCGTCGGTGGGGGTCGTCGGCGTCGCGGAGGCCGCGTCGTCGGTGGGGAGCAGGCCGTCCAGGCGCGCGAGCCCTTCGACGGCCGTGAAGAACGGGCGCAGGTCGTAGGCGTTCGTGGATTGCCGGCCGTGGGGGGAGAATTGAGTTTGTATGTGCAGTAATCCCTTCCCCTCCAAGGAACGGAGGTAGCCCTGGATTGTGCGCACACTCTTGCCCATGCGCGCCGCTAGCGCCGCCTCGCCGGGGTACGGGGCGCGCTCCGTCCACCAGTACGTGCAGAGCTGCGCGATGCACACCATCTCGGCCTCGGTGACGCCCAAGCGCGCGTAGTAGACCCAGGCGTACGTCGGCAGCGCCGTGTAGCCCCCCGTGAGCAGCCAGGCGCCGTAGCGGACAACCAGGCGGCGGTCGATACTATCGGGGGCAAGCAGTGTAGTTTCTCTAGCGGCGGGGTCAGGTAGATATTGACATCGACACACCATTCCCGTATGATTGTTCATAGGTACTCCTCGGAAGCGTAAAACTCCCCTGTGAGTCCCGAAAGCTCTTTTGGGGGTGGTAGCCCGGTAGAGTTTTCGGACCCGATTTGGCGGCACTGGTGGTTGGTTGGGAACCGCGACACCAGAGCCGGACGGTATAGAGACCAGTTATAACCCGCCGGGTCACACCGGCGGGTTTCGCGCGTCTAGCGCGCTCTGCTAGGGCATACTGATACCTCTCATGCTGCCTATGTTACCGCACTCGTCGCGGGCACGCAATAAACTGCTACAAATAGCCTTAAGGTAATTTGACTGCGGCACACGGGAACAGCACTATAGTTCTATGTTGTGTGAAATGGCGTGGAGGTTTATGGCCCTTCCTTGTCGCTCACCGATTGCCCGGCACACGCGCGCGGCGGGTACGCGTAGGTCGTGAAGGAGCCGTAGCCTCGGGCGTGCGCCGGCATGCCCGGAGCGGCGTCGATGTGGAGGCCGGGGCCGCCGTTGGCCAAGCGGTCGGGGTGGATGCAGGTGACGCCGGCGCGGTGCCGGCAATCGATGCACAGGTCCATGATGCCGGGGAACGGTGCACGGCGCGAGATGCGGACGTAGACGCGCGGGTGTAGGTCGATCAAGCGCTCGCTGCACGCCGTGCAGAGCATGACCGCGATGGACTCGGGCTCGTCGCGGCCGTCGTGCTCTTGCCAGCCGTACACGCCCGGCGGTGGCTCTAGCTCGGCCTTCACGCGTCGGAACGAGTCGTTGGCCTTGGCCGGCACCCGGTTCATCCCCCGTCGCCGGCGTCGCCTCGTCCAAGGCCTCCGGTGGCCGCTCCGAGCCGCATGACTGGCAGAACCGGGGGTGCTTCGGCCCCCCGAGCGTTTCGGAGAGCCGCGGCCACGTCGCAGCCGGGCCGTAGCGTGCCTCGGCCTCTTTGGTCCGCTCCTCCTTCCACTGCCGGTCGCGCTCGGCGCTCTCCCGGCGGTATCCCTCCAGAAATCGGTCGCGCGCGTCGTCCTTGTCCGCAGCCCCACCCTGACCTACGATGCCCGTCGCGGAGGCGTACTCCTCCTTCGGCTTCTTTCCCCGCAAGCGCGCGACAAGGTTACGCATCGTCGCCCCCCTCTTCGGTCCCGTCCGTCGCGACGACGGGCGGCGCCAGCGCCGGCCCCAGGTCGAACTCCAACAGCGGGAGCCCGGTCTCCGCGTCAAACGCCGTGGTGACCCGCAGCAGCCCGCGCCGGCGCAGCGCCTCCACGTACCGCATGAACTGGGGCACGCTCATCCCGGCTCGCCCCGCGACCTCGACCTGCTCGGCGAGGCTCAGTTGCCGGCGCAGCGTTAGCCCTGTCAGCGCGAGCTCGCCGGCCGGGTCGCGGCTATCCATCGGAGCTTGCATGGGCACTTCCCTCCCCCGCTACTTTCCCCTAGCGTCATCCGTCCGGGTCGGTCGGCGCAACACCCCCTCCACAGTCGCAACGCGCCAGCATAGCGCGCGGTATGATTAACATTATGTCGAATAGCGCCTCCCGCACGATTAGCCGATAGGTGCGCGGATGGTTGTGCGCCTACGACTGTGAGCCCTCCTGTCGTTCTCGATACTCGGTGATGAGCTGCACCACCAACTTGTTCATCGTCATGCCGCGGTCCAGGGCGTCGCGCCGCAACCAGCGCAGCAGCGCCGGGGACATGTAGAGCGACGTGTGCGCCGATTTCTCCTGTTCGGCGCCGTCACGCTTTGACGCTACAGCGTCATCATGGGGGTGTAAGCCCAAACCGCCGAAAATTCTGTCACGCTCCTGTAGAACGTCGAGTGCCCTGGAGTGGACGCTGTCGTCCTGCGTGTGGCTGATCCAGCCGTGTCGGAAAACACCTGTTTGGCGACAGGCGAGCGACCTACGCTACTCTCCTCGTCGTCGCCCACATAGAACTGTGCGGAAAACCCTGCCGCTATAGGCTCCCATGCGTCAACTGCACGTTAGAGGTTTTCCGCACAGGCGGCGATGGGACTCTTGCAACCCGGAGACGCCATTGTGGTCGGCCCTAAACTCAGGTGACAGAAATTTCGGCGGTTTGGGCTTACACCCCCCAATAGTGGCGGAGTGTCCACCACCGTCTGCCGGTAGGGGTGTGTCTGCCAGAAGGCCGCCCAGCGCCCCAATCGTTGCACGGCGCGCAGGCGGGCAATGGCTTGACTGTCGGAGACGCCCCAGCGCATGCCGGCCTGCTTGAGCCGCGCCTCCACCAGGCACGTGCACGCGCTCTCCACGGCCCCCGAGCCGGCGGGAAAGTACCGGGCGACGAACTGCGGATAGTCCATGCGGGCCACGTTGCGCGTAAGAGGTGAGGCCGTCCCGGCGAGAGTGGTGATAACTGCGATACAGTGTTTCAGGGTCCTTTTCCACACGTTCCGCAATGTGAGCCGCTCATCCGTCGGCTCAACACAGCAATCGTTACGCCAGACTAACTACGGCTTGCTCGGCTTATCGAACTCGCAGCCCCAACTCTGTTGCATTTGCTGGATATCCATATGGGGGGGGTCCGGGTAGTTGAGCTGAGGCGTGATGCCCAGGAGCGGGTAGAGCCGCTCGGCGATGTCGTGCCAGACCGGCGCCGCCGTGATCGCGCCGTAGATGTGATTGTTGGTAAGGTTGTCGGTCGACAGGTGCTGCGGGTGGTCGACGGTGACCAGCATCACGAACCTTGGGTTATCGACCGGCGCGTAGCCGACCAGCGAGGCCACGGTCCCCTTGCCGAGGTCCGAGACCCCCGTCGCCGACGTGTCGACGGTCGTGGTGCCGGTCTTGGCCGCGACGGGGAAGCCGTTGGTCAGCGCGCACGTCGCCTCGGAGTTGCCGTATGGGTTCGCGTCGCGGATATCCTGGCTGAGGCCCGAGCGGTGCAGCACGCCGGTGATCGTGTCGGCAGTCGCCGGAGACACGGCCTGCGCCACCACCCGGGGCTGCGTTTCCTGGACGTGGTTGCCGGAGTAGACGATTTTCTGCACGACGTAGGGCTGCATGCGCTTGCCGCCGTTGGCCAGCGCGCCGACCGCCACCACCATCTGCAGCGGCGTCACGTCGATGCTCTGCCCGTACGAGTTGACCAGCAGATCGAGCAACTGCCACTGGCCGCCGTCCGCCTGGCGCACGGTGCCGGCCTCCTCGTACAGCCCAAGGCCCGTCTTACGGCTGAAGCCGAAGCGCTTGACGAGATAGTCGTAGTACCTCTGCGCAGGCTGGATCTTCTGGGCGAACTGCACCATGCCCACGTTGGCCGAGTGGCGCAGCATGATCTCCGGGGTCTCCCATCCCCAGCCCCCGGCCTCCCAATTGTGGATCGGCACATCCTGATAGTCCGGGCTCTGGAACGTCCCGGTGTCGTACACGGTCGTGCCCGTGTTGAACGCGCCGGCGTCGAAGCCGGCCGCCATGGAGAGGATCTTGAAGGTCGAGCCGGGCTGATAGTGCAGGAGCGCCCAGTTCTTGAACAGGTCCGGGTTTTTGACGCCGCTATAGTTGGTGGGGTCGTACGACGGCAGGCTGGCCATGGCCAGGATAGCCCCCGTCTTGGGGTCCATCACGATGGCCGTCCCATGCCGGGCGTGGGTGCGCGTGAGCTCCTCCTGCAGGCGCGTTTCCACGATTTGCTGGATCGTCGCGTTGATGGTCAGCGTGATGTCGGCCCCCGGCACGTACGGACGCGGCCGCGCGGACTCCGGCAAGAGGCGCGTCGAGGCGGCGGCGAGGTTGAGCCGCGTCCCGTCGCGCCCGCGCAGAGCCGTGTCGTAGGCTTCTTCGATCCCGTACCGGCCGGCTCCGCCCTTGTCGACGTAGCCGAGCAGCGGCGCGGCGAGCGTACTGTTGATGAAGCGCGCGCGCAGATATGGCTCCAAGCGCAACCAACTCCAGCCCAGATTGCGTATCGCGTCGGCCATGCCGTTGTCCAGCCCGTCGGCGAGGAGCACGTACTGCGCGCCCGACTTACCGGGATGGTAGGTCAGCAGTTTGGTGAGAGTCGCACGGTCCAGGTGCAGGCGCGGCATGAGCGCCGTTACCGCGTCGCGTTGCGTGGTACCGTGCTGCTGCACCAGGATGGACGGGTCAGCGTGCAGCTTGTAGGCGGTGTCGCTCATTACGAGCGGTTGGCCGGCGCTGTCCAGAATGCTGCCGCGCGGTGCTGGGATGGAGATGGGGGGATCGCTTTGACTCGCCATCTGCGCCATCTCCACGTGCCTTTCTACCTGATACTGCACGAGGTTCTGCACAATCAGCAGGGCGAAGTAGGCCATTGCGCCGAACAGGATAAGCTGGCGCCAGCCTAGACGTATTATGTTTTCTATCGTCGGTCTCATAATCCTAGTCTAACTCATACATCTCGAACACCCTTCAGTGCTGCATCGCATCGCCTACAACCTGATGTTCGCGGACTGGCACTATCGGCGGGCCTTGGTCCCGCTTGACCGGCAGCGCGCTCTCCTGCGCCCCGCGCCCGTCCTGCCCGCGCTCACACGCCTGCTCGTACGCGAGGCGGCCGGCGAACTGAGCCCGGCGTTGTACCCGGGGTTGGTGCTGCACGACGAGGGGGGCTACACGACGAGGGGGGCTACACGGCTATTTTTGCCCAACGCACCGAAAAGGTAAAAGTTCGCATGAGCGGCTCTGCTGGCCCGTCTCGTCCCCTGCGGCGCGGCCCGCGTCACGACGGCAGCAGCGTGCGAAAAGTCTACTTCTTGCACTTTGCCGCACCGTGGCCTCATCTGGTCAGGGTTTCGCGCGGAATTCGTGCGGATACCGTTGCCAAAATCATCATGCGGCTAGCCTGTAGAGGTGCTGGCTTCTTGCACAGCGCAGTGGTCACGCAAGATGAAGGGCAAGAGGCGCATCCGTTAGGCGCTTTTTACCTTTTCGGGGCGTTGGGCAAAAATAACCTGAGTGTCTCAAAACCCTTGAGATGTCGTGAGACTGGCGTTCTAAGACGACTTTTGCGACTCGTCAATCGCTGTGTCTCGCAGAGTGTACCTTGCGAGGCCCCATCTTGGGCAGCAAAATCCTGGAATCGCCCTACTATCTGCTCGTCCCGACGACGGAAAGAACCTACTGCACCTTTTTGGGGGGATATGCAGAAACCCCCAACCACCGCCGCGCCGCGATCATGTCCAAGGCTGATTGAGCGTCGCTTTGCTTAGTACGCAGACTCAGGTAGGGACACGATGAGGGGACATAGTAGGGGTGACGAAGAGGGCAAATCATACACGTTCCGTAACATAAGGGTGCCTACACACCGCGGCCTTACACTGGTGTACCACCAGCTACCACCTAGCTAGGATGATCCGGCCCCCGCGCGACTGGTCCTCCCGTTCTAGCGCCCGTCCTAAGGAAGCCCTAAACGTGGTCACCCAGCCCCGCGTCGACTGAGTGCCTTGGGGCACCGATAGCCCCACGCTTACAGACTGTCTAAAAATGTGCAATTGTGTTTGACAATGGTAGGTGAAACGTACTACCCTACCACCATGATATCCTCCGATGCGCCCGTCGACCTCTCGCCGTACCCCGCGCTGTTGACCGTGCAGGACGTGGCCGCGCTGCTGCAACTCTCCGTGCCGGCGATCCGCGCGCGCATTCGTGCCCGCGAGTTGACAAGCATCAAGATGGGCCACTCCGTACGCGTGCCGCGTGCCGAACTCGCGCGCTACCTCGCGGAGCGCACCGTGCCGCGCCACGAGCCGAGGGCTCCGGCGTGAACAGCTTGAATGTGCTGGCGATTTCGGCCCAGAAGGGCGGCGTCGGCAAGACGACCACGGCGCTCTACACTGCCAACTACGCGGCGCAGCTGCTAGGTGCCACGGCCGAGCGGCCTCTGGTCGGCATTATCGACCGCGAGGAGACGCGCAACCTCTCGATGCTCGTTGAGATTGGCGCGGCTGAGCTGGCACCCGGTGTCGCGTTCTTGCCCGGTTACGACGTGCCGCGCGACCACCCGACGCTCAAGCTGGTCGTGGTGGACACGCCACCCGGATACATGGCGATCAAGAGCCTGGAGGAGGCCAATCTCGTCGCGATCCCGGCGATCCCCGAGTCCAACGGTATCGTGAACCTGATGCGCTACCTAGAACTGTTGGACGACGCCAAGGTGAGCGTCAACCCGCACATGCGCCTGGTCGCGGTGCTGCCGACCATGGTGATGTCCAACGGGCTACACCGGCAGCGATTGGGCGAGATTAAGACCATCGCGGAGCGACAGCGGCCGCCGCTGATTGTGCTTGACCCGATCCCGCGGCGCATCAACATCGCGCGCTACGAGCCCTCGCCCGAGTACCGGGCGGCCACAGAGGAGATGATGCGCTATGCCGCGATCGGGTAAGCACGACAGCGCGCTCCTCCCCGCGATGGAGGCCCGCGCGCGCGCCGAACAGACGGCCGACGATATCGCGAACTCGACCGAGATGTTCTTCGACGCTATCCCCGGCGGCAAGCTCATCCCCATTGAGCGGCTACACGCGTGGGGGGCACAGCCTCGCAAGCGATTCGATGATGCGCGCATGGCCGAGCTAGCCGCGTCCATCGCAGACACCGGCGTGCTCGAGCCCCTTATCGTGCGCCGCAACCCAAGGAAGCCCGGCGACTACATCGTCACTGCGGGTATGCGTCGCCTACTCGCGGCGCAGCGGGTACACGGCTCCGATGCCCCTGAGCAACGCACTCGCGTCGTGGCACTGCCTTGTGTTATCCGCGAGGCGGCCGAGTCCGAGGCCTTCGCCGACGCGTTGGTTGAGAACTTGGTGCGCCAGGACCTCACGCGACGCGAGGTCATGGATGCGGTCATCGCCCTGCAGGACGAGTACAAGTGGAGCGTCCGCGAGATAGCCCGCCGCACTGGGCGCGACGACGGCGACCTGTCCCGCCTGATCCGCGTCGGTCGTGATCCGGACATCGCCGCCCTAGTTGTCGAGGAAATCGTCGCACCGACGACGGCCTACTACATCGTCGACGTCGGCAACGCAGAGGTCCGCCGCGAGATCGTGGCGCTCGTGCGTAGCGGCGTGCTGCGCACTGGGTCCGAGGTCCAAACCGCGATTTCGGCGGAACTCGACCAGCGGGCCCGTGGGCGCGTTGATGTCCGGGATAACGCCCCGCCGTTGCCCGGACCGCAGTCGGTCCCGACCCAAGGCACGGCGGTAGACGCGGGGACGCCGGCACAGGAGGACATTGCCCTTGACACTCAAATTTATGGCCAAGTGCTGCATATGCAGCACCCTCCTCAATCACCATCGCCGACTCCAGCGCCCGCAGCCCCAGGGATGAAGACTGACGAGCGCATCCCCGTGCAGGCGCACACGCGGCGCATCGGCGCATCGGCGCGGCTTGATCGCTTGGCTGTCTACATCATCACATCACTCAACCAATACGACAAGGACCCGGCAGATCGTGCGTCGCTGATCAAGCTCAAAGAGGCGCAGGATCGCATCAGGCGGTACATGGCAGAGCACGGGACGCGACCAAGCGGCGGATAGCGGTGACGAGATCGGATAGTGAGGTCATTCAGCCATGGGGATCGCGCGGGTCATGCTTCGGCAACTATGGGAGAAGCAGGTGTGTCACTGCAAGGCAGCTATTTGATGGCACCAGAAGTTGAGCCAGCGCGCGCGTTCTTGGATGAAGCTTACGCAAGTCTCGATTACAAGAACGGTGTGCTTCTAAATGCGACTGTAAAACCTGATACTGCCAGCACTGAGGCTAGTGAATGGCTAGAAAAGGGCGATTGGCTCGCTTTAGCCAATCGCATTGGCGCACAGAAAGTTTTCTTCGTCAACAATGACCCTGTCATTGTATTTCACGAATATGCTAATGTGCCTACTGCAAATGAGCTTCTGACAACCTTCCAACGTGCATGGTGTATGGCCCGCCCCCCCTGCCTCTTTGTAGCCCAGCCCGGTGAGCTTAAAGCTTACGACCTAAATCAGTCGCCACCCAGACATGTCGAGGATTGGCATCCTCTCGATGCCGTCCGTCGCGTGGCGGATGTCGCAGTCCAGTTTCACAGGTATCGGCGGGATCAAGTCGAGTCGGGGAAGCTATTCGAGGATGCGCGCTTTGGGACCATAGACGAACGCGCAGATCGTCGCTTAATCCACGACCTTAAAACAGTGCGAAAAGAACTGTTAGATACCGGTTTGCAACCTCGGCATGTTCATGCACTGATTGGACGTTCCATCTTTATTCGTTATCTTGAGGATCGAGACATCCTAACTCCCGAGTACTTCGAGGCAGTTGCCGAGCAGAATCCTGAGTGGCAACACTGCCTCCAAGAAGAGGATGAGAAGCCGGACTTTACTCAAAGTCACACAAATCGTCGGTTCCACCATGTTCTGAGAAACAAGGAATTCACCTATGCGCTATTCGAGAGACTAGCGGAGCATTTTAATGGTGACATGTTCCCGCTTGATAAAGACGTGGTGGACAGGCAAGGAAGGGAGCTTGATGAAGTGCAGCAAGAACTGCACCTCACTCCACTCCGCCGTTTTCTCCTCGGCGACCTAAATACTCAACAGAGCGTTTTGTTCTTTTGGGCGTACGACTTTAGTGTGATCCCAATTGAACTTATTAGCAGCATTTATGAAGAGTTTTATCACGAGAGTCAATCTGATGATAAGGGGACATACTACACGCCTATTGCCTTAGTTGATTACGCACTTTCACAAGTTTTACCGGAATCGCGGCTTGCTGAGAATCCAAAAATCCTTGACCCTGCCTGCGGCAGTGGTGTTTTTCTCGTAGAATCATTTAGAAGGATTGTGCGATATAAGATGCGCCAACTTGGCCGCAAACTGCAGCCAGACGAGCTCCGCTTGATCATCCGTGATCATCTGACCGGCATTGAGATTAATGAGGATGCCGCTCGGGTAGCTTCGTTCAGCCTGTACCTGGCGCTCCTACACTATCAAGAGCCACCGGATATTCTTGCAACACCGAAGCTACCACACCTGTTGTATGTGAACGGCGCACAGCGAGACAACGATTATTATCAATGCATCATCAACGCGAACACTTTCAGTTTGATGCTTGAGGAACGCAAGGTGTTTGAGCGGAAACTTGATGCTATCGCTTCCTGTCACAGGTGCGAGGAAGCTCAAGACTTGTATGAATCACTGGATGCACTACCCCTGGAACCACATTCATTCGACCTTATCGTTGGCAATCCACCGTGGGGGTTCGATAGAGCAACATCAGCTGAGACGAAGGCGGCTCAAGAGCAAGCGGAGAAGTGGTGTATTGCTTCTGATTGGTCCATCGGCGATAGGGAATTTGCCCAGGCATTTATTGCTCGCACTTTTACCTTGCTTAAACCACAAGGACATTGCGGCTTGCTCGTGTCGACAGGTGTATTCTTCAAGGATCAAAACAAGAGTAAGCTATTCCGGCAGCGGTGGCTTGCCGAGTGCACCTTACACGCGGTTATCAACTTTGCTCACGTCCGTCGCTCTTTCTTCAATGCAAATTCGCCGTTCGCTTTTGTTCACTATCAAACGTACCCTGCTAGCGATGATCATCGTCTTCTGTATTGGTCAGCCAAGAGAACAATTGCTGCAGCAAACAAGCATGTTCAAGCCGTCATCCTTGATCACGCTGACATGAGGCGAATACAACAGACACAAGTTCAGGTCAACGACTACCTGTGGAAGATTCTCTGGTGGGGTAATCATAGGGATGCTGCACTAGTTAACACGATTCGCTTTAATCCCACTTTATCTCACATTGCGACACAACGCAGATGGCCCAAGCCTGGAAGAGGATTTCAAGGCCCACTTTACTCACAAAGCACGAGAGACCCAAATAGAGAGAGTGATTGGCTGAGCAAGTACAAGGAACTACCGATTGGCAAATTTCAGCGCTACGGGCACATAATTGAAAGTAATTTGACAGCAGTACCTCCCAAAGTTCAGTTTCGTGGAGACAAAAGTATCTACGAGGGGTGGCGACTGCTAGTCAAACGTGGTATTAGCCAAGCTAATGGTAAGAATGGACAAATTATCGCGCGGTTAGAGAATGTTCCTTATTGCGTGCGTAATTCTGTACATGGTTGGAATATGGATGGTGCGAGCAACTGGGAGCGCAAAGTATTGACCGGGATTCTATGGTCGTCCTTAGCCCGTTATTACTTCTTCTTGACCGCAAGTTCCTGGGGTTTATGGCATGATGAGATTCAGCAGGAGGATGTTGCAAATCTGCCTATCCGTTTCCCCGATTCACCGCATTTGAGGAATAGAATCGCCAATATCGTCAGTAAGCTGCAAGAAAGTCGTGAACTGGGTGAGCTGCCGCCTTTGTTTGCCTTGCTCGAGAATGGCGCTGGGTTAGAGCAGCGCACAAAGCTTGAAGATCAGCTCGATGAAGCTATCTTTGACTTATACAAATTAGATGAAACCGAGCGTGATCTTATAAGAGATATGTGTCAGTATGGCCTGGAGTTTTTCTATAGAAGGGTAGGTAATAATAGTATAGAAGCTATTCGAGACGGTCGCCCATTGCACGGCCGCATCACCAGCCTTTCCGCTAATAGGAAAAAGGAGACTGGTCTTGAGGGTTACCTCTATGCCTTTTTAGAAACATGGAATCATGAACTGGTGAGGCAAAATGGTGAGTTTGTTTGGCATGTTGTACAACCCACAAACAATCCCATGCTGGCTGTTCAATTTGAGGTAATTGATAAAGATGAAAGGACACCTCGGATTACATCGTTAGGGGACGAAGCATGGAGCGATATTCTCAAACGTTGTGAAGCTGTCTTAGGTGTGCCGGTCAGCCAACGAGTGTACATTGATGGGTTGATACGTGTGGTGACCGATACTAGCATTATCATTATCCGTCGTAATGAACGACGTCTCTGGACTCGTAGCAGTGCTCGAGAAGACGCAGAAGCTACTCTTCTGCAAGCTATGTATTTACAGAAAGCTGTGGTGAATTAGGTCGTGGAGCAGCTTGAATCGTTTACAGCGTCGCCACGATTGTCTCTGGCATATACTTGGGACGACCATATATCGAGCGTAAAGGAAGTTATCCAAGATGCTCTATATTTACTTCGTAAAGAAATAGCTGCTATCAAACCTACGATTTGGAGTCATGAGGAGGATGATATTAGCTTCATACTGCATGATTGCCTGAAGGAAGCTAATGCAAAACTAAGGAAGGTTGGCCGTGGTGTACCTCACTACTTTATATATCAAGGACAAAATCAACCGAGTCCTGGGGATAGATCAAGAGATCGTCATCTAAAGAAAAGGCCTGATTTCCTATGGGGTATGTTGGATGATACACAAACTGACGTACGTCGCAGTCAGCGATTCTATTGCATTGAATGCAAGCGTTTGGGTAAGTATCTACGGGCCGACCGAATCTATAACCAGTTCTATGTTGAAAATGGAGTCGCCCGTTTTGTGTTGGAGGAATGGGGCTACGCCAAATCAGAGCAAGAAGCTACAATGATCGCTTATGTCCACAGTATGGAGTTTGACGACATCTTAAACGAGGTAAATGTAGCTGCAACAACTTTCAATGTAGCTGCAACAACTGTTGGTATTGCGCCTCTACCTGCACCAAGTGGGGGCTGGGTGGACAAGGGACTAAGTATTATGGTCCAGCCATTAGTCCGCTGTTGGGCACCTTTCCCTTTCGAATTGCATCATTTCTGGATTGACCTGAGAGATTGCTACCGGGATGAGCCCAAGCCACGTGCACTCCGATCTTCCCGTGCGACGACGAAACCTACTTAACTGGATGAGCGCGTAACGGTCGCTGTGCTGCCGTTATAGACTCTTGAAGGATTGTGTTGCCCCGATTCCAAGTGCCGAACAGCGATAGACGTGATTCTTGGAGACGTTCCATCAGGCATATCATAAAAGCTTTCGCAGGAGCAATGATGAATGACAACGACCTGATCGAGCCGCCCCATCACCTTCGCAAGAGTTGCTTTATCTATCCTGCGCCGTCGTATTCTATTTATTACTTGGCCACCCAACACGGTACCTTTGCGGGCTAAATCTCGGCACTCATTAGCGTCGGGAAGTGGAGCGTGTCGGCCGCGCGGCGCATGACCTCCTCGCCGCGGCGGTCGTAGCGTTGGGTCGTCGTCACGCTCGCGTGCCCGGCCATGCGCTGCACGGCGCTGATGTCGTTGCCCGCCGTGAGCAGGTCGCCCACGAAGGTCCGCCGCATGTCATGGGGCGTCAGGGGCGGGACGCCGGCCTGCTTCGCGCGCTTGGTGAGCATCTTGTAGATCGCGTGGGCTGTCATCCCCTTACCGTCGCCCACGGCGGCGATGCGACCGGCCTGGTCGATGGGCACGAACAAGGCACCGGGCTCCCGGCCGCGCAGGGCGATCCAGCGGTCGAGGACGACGGCGGCGCTCGCCGGGATCGGCACGACGCGCTGCTTGTCGTTCTTGCCGTGCAGGACGCGCAGCGTGGGCGGCGCGGGCGTGTAGTCATCGAGAGCGAGCGCGGCCAGCTCGGAGCGGCGCAGGCCGCCGGTGTAGAGCGCCGCCAGCATCGCCGCGTCGCGCACCCCGGCTGGGCTCCTGTCCCGTGCGCACGCCCGCACCAACGCGGTCAGTTCACCCGTAGGGACGGCGCGGCCGCGTGCCAGGCGCTCGCCCTTGTCGGCCTTGACCTCGCAGATGCGGCGGTACTCCTCGTCGCTCAGGGCGTTGGCGTTGCGCGCCTCCCGCGCGATGCCCCGGAACACGGCGAGCGTCAGGTTGACCGTCGCCGGCGCGGCCCGCTTATCTGTGGGGCCGTAGGGCTGCATGAGGCGCTGCCGGATGCGCGCGACCTGGGCGGCGCGCAGGTGGTGCCAGGGGAAGGTCGCCGGGTCGGGTATGTCGAAGAGGCGGGCGACGGTGCGCAGGCGCTTCCAGATGGCCTCCTGGCTCGCCGGTGACAGGCTGTCAATGTAGGCGTACACCGGGTCAGTCAGCGGTTCCGGCCCTGGCACCGGCTGGTCTGGTCCGTCGAAG
>JAABUM010003873.1_pt1 | contig 17665 bp, 14 predicted proteins | sample 5559161 | NCBI WGS metagenome assembly JAABUM01 (sample SAMN10711868, study PRJNA513369) | rock metagenome | isolation source: Antarctica rocks | place: Antarctica: Victoria Land, Siegfried Peak nord | reverse complement strand
GCGTCCCCCGCTCCACCCTCTACGGCCACCTCGACAAAGCCAGCACCGGCGCCCGAGCCAAGCCGGCCAAGGAAAACGCGCCTTCCGCCTAGCGCCGGATCCTGTACCGCTGCACCTCAGACCCCGGTTCCGCGACCGGCTGATGCTGCCGGTCCGCGACCCTGGCGGGCAGCGGGTGGTGGCGTTCCTCGGCCGGGCATTGGTACAGAGTCCGGAAGTTCCGAAGTATCTCAACAGCCCGCAGACGGTGCTGTACCGCAAGGGCGACGTGCTCTACGGCCTCGGCGCGCAACCCACCCGGCAGGCGCTCGCCGCCGGCGCGCGGCCGGTGCTGGTGGAAGGGGCGCTGGACGCGATCGCCGTCACCTGCGCCGGCGGCGGCCGCTACGCCGGCGTCGCACCCTCAGGTACCGCGCTGAGCGCCGGCCAGGTCACCGCCCTCGAGACCGCCGCCGGGCCGCTCACGGAACGCGGGGTGATTGTCGCGTTCGACGCCGACCCGGCGGGCCGCGAAGCTACGCTGCGCTCCCACGGCCTGCTGCGCGCCGCCGGCGCCTGGCCTGCTGCCGCCGCCCTGCCCGACGGGCAGGACCCGGCCAGCCTCGCCCAGCACCACGGGCCGGCCGCGCTCCGCGCCGTGCTAGACACCGCCGAGCCCCTGGCGGACCTTGTCATCGACGAGCGGCTGGCCGGCTGGGCCGACCGGCTGCCCTGGGCCGAAGGGCAGATCGGCGCCGCCCGCGACGCCGCCCAGCTCATCGCCACCTTCCCACCCGAGCACGTCGGCCGGCAGGTCCTGCGGGTCGCCCGGCACCTCGGGCTCGAACCCTCGCAGGTCACCAGCGCCGTCGTCGACGCGGTCAGCCAAGACGCTGATGCCACCGGGCGACCCTCTCGGCTGGACCGCCGCGGCGACCTCGACCGCGGCCAGGGCGCCGATGCCGCACCCAGCACGGCGCCGGGCGCCGCGCAACTGGCCCGCGCCGGCTACCCCGCCCCGCTAGCCACCTCAACCGCAAGCACCGCCGCCGGCGCCCCGGCCGAACGCAGCGGCACCGCCACACCGCCATGCCAGCCGCGCAGCGTTGGCCAGCACCGGTAGAGCCAGTCTGCAGGACGCGCTCACCTGCAGCGGCGGGGCGTCTACAGCGGCGGGACCGGGTCGGGGTCGGTCGGGGACGGGCCGCGCGGTGGCCAAGGCGGCTCGACCGGGGTGACCGGGTCAGGTAGCAGCGGGTCAGGCGGGGGAGCGGGCGTGGGGAGCGTCATCTGAACCTCCGTCGCTTGCGGACACAGCCACAGTCCGATGAGTGTGCGGTTCGAAGCGGCCGTACGACGAGTGACAGCTGTGCCACGCAGCAGAAGGCCTGCAGGCACCATAAAATTTGCCGGTCAGGGCAGGCAGGACGGTCCCCGGCAGCGCCTGGAAGTCTCGGACGCGGCCCAGCACCCGCTGGGGCTCGTTCACGGGCAGTTGTGTCAGGTTCAGGCAACCAAGCGGGCTTTGTCACAAGGTTGGCGGCCAGTTCGACGGAGTCACTGTCAACCAACGGCCACGGCACCCGGTGACCGGACCAGGCAGCCCAGTCGCTACTTGTTGGCGGACGACTTCTTCTTAGCTGCTGGCTTGGTTCCGGCCGCGGCTTTCTTTGCGGCGGATTTCTTGGCGGCGGCTGGCGTCGACGCTGTTGCAGCCTTCGCCGCCGGCCCGCTCTTCTTCTTCGCGGCGGGAGGGGAAGCAGCGACTTGCGCCTTGAAGGTGGCTCCCGCCTTGAAGCTCACGCCCCGGCTCGCCGCGATTTGCAGTGCTTCTCCGGTGGCCGGGTTACGACCGGCCCGCGCCGACCGGTCCATCGGCTGGAAGCTTCCGAACCCGGTGAGGGTGGTCTTCTGTCCCGCCGCAGTGGCCGCCACGATCTGATCCAGCACTGCGCGCAGCGTGGCGTCCACTTGCTCCCGCGGCAGCGCCGTAGCGTCGCTGACAGCACCGACGAGCTCTGCTCGATTCATGGCTGGTCCTTTGATTGGGCGCCGGTCCCCAATCGCGCGAGCCACGCACGAGGGGGCTATTGCTGCCAGATCGTGGCACGCCTGGCCGGCAACAGCCGTTTTCACACGCCGCACGACACAACCTTGACGATCTTCTGCAAAACCTCTGCTGGGACGGGGTTGGGCCGCCAGTGTTCTCGAGAGTCACCTCGTGCTGCCGGCCCGGCAACAGCCTGCCGGACCAGCCGTGCCGTGCCACCACCACACTCACAGTGTTCTCGGTGAGCAGCAGGCGCTTCCTCGTAGGCCCTCCGGGGCGCCGCCGGAGCGGCCCAGCGGACAAGGAAGTCGGCGCCGGCGGCAGCGAGGTGGCCGTAGCCGGCGAGTTGGGGCTCTAGGTCGGCGGTCGCGAGCGCTCGCCGAGCCTTGCGCGTCCCCACCTGGTCGGCTTGACTCCCTCCTACCGTCAGTCTCCCGGCGACCGGCGGGCGTCGTTCAGATGAGCGCCCGAGGAGTGGCTATGAGCTCGCCAGCGACCGGATCTACCCGGTCCACCCCTGTGCGTCCTCGGCGGGAAAGGACGCGCCCGCGAGGACAACCGAGTTCGATTGCCCCCTTCCCGCGGGCGATTCAAGAGCTCTCCACCGAATGTCGAGGCTGGCCATGGTGAGCCGATAATGGTGCCAGCAGTCATCGGCGTTGACATCGGGACGTCGAGCAGCAAGGGCGTGCTCGCGGACCTCCAGGGCCACGTGCTCCGTAGCGTTACCCGTGAACACGCGGTCGACCGCCCGCGCCCCGGCTGGGTCGAGATGGACGGCGGCATCTGGTGGCGGGAACTCGTCACCATCAGCGAGGAGCTTCTGGCTCCCGGCGACACCGAGGTGCTCGCCGTGGGCGTTAGCGGCATGGGACCATGCGTACTGCTTGCCGACGAGGCCGGCGCTCCGCTACGGCCAGCGATCCTCTACGGCATCGACACTCGCGCGACCGCCCAGATCAGCCGGCTTAACGCCCAGCTCGGCCAGGACGAGATCTTGCACCGATGCGGCTCGGCGCTGTCGACGCAGGCGGCCGGCGCGAAGATCGCCTGGGTGGCCGACAACGAACCCGAGCTTTTCGGGCGGGCACGGCACCTTTTCATGCCCAGCTCCTGGCTGGTGTACAACCTCACCGACGAGTACCTCCTGGACCAGCACTCGGCCAGCCAGTGCACGCCCTTGTACGACACCGAAAGGCGCGAGTGGTATCAGCCTTGGGTGGACCGCGTCGCGCCGAGTCTGCCGCTGCCGCCCTTGCGCTGGCCGGGCGAGGTCGCCGGAACTGTCACGGCCCGCGCCGCGGCCACGACCGGGCTTCCCGCCGGCATCCCGGTGACAACTGGCACGATCGACGCGTGGTCTGAGGCGATCAGCGTCGGCGCTCAAGGCGTCGGCGACTTGATGCTGATGTACGGCACCACGATGTTTCTTGTGAACACGGTCCAGGACCGCCTGTCGAGCCCAACGCTCTGGGGAACCGTGGGCGCCCTGCCCGACACCCGCAACCTCGCCGGCGGGATGGCCACTTCGGGCGCGATCACGAGCTGGCTCCGCGATCTGTTCGGATGCTCGGACTACGCCGAGCTGATGCGTCTCGCGGGGAGCTCGGGGCCCGGCGCCAACGGCTTGCTCATGCTGCCCTACTTCGCGGGTGAGCGCACCCCGCTGATGGATCCGCAGGCACGGGGCGTCATCGCCGGCCTCACCCTCTCGCACACCCGCGGCGACCTTTACCGGGCAGCGCTCGAGGCAACCGGATTCGCCGTGCGGCACAACATCGAGGCCATTGAATCTGCGGGAGGCGACGTCCGCCGTGTCGTGGCCGTCGGTGGGGGCGCCCAGGGGACATTGTGGACCCAGATCGTCTCCGACATCACCGGACGCATTCAAGAGATCCCGTCGCAGACGATCGGGGCCAGCTACGGCGCCGCGTTCCTGGCGGCGCAGACGGTCGGCGAATCGCGGATCGATGCTTGGAACCCGATCAAGGAGTCCCGGGAGCCGCGGCCGGAGCTTGCCGGGACGTACAACGAGCGCTATGCGGCTTACCGTGAGCTCTACACCAGCACCAGGACGATCGCCCACACCCTTGCCGCGCAGCAGGACGCCGACGGCTAGAGCAGCCGACACCCGGACGGAAACCATCGAAACAGGGAGGCGACGGATGACCAGCTACTCCATGCCTGTGCCGGACGCCCCGGCGACGGCCGCGGACAAGACCGTCTACACGGTGACAAGTGGGGACCTGCGTCTGAGCGCGAATGTGACCTGCTGGCCGACCCAGCGCAAGCTCGAGGCCGACCTGTCCGCGGCTGTGACCTCTCTCGGCTGGCAGGTTCAACGCGGCCATGCGGTCGATGAGGCCAAGGGGCACGGCTTCATCGACAGCCAACGCGCGGGGATCAACGTTTTCAAGGCGCTCCCCGTCGACGCGCCGCTGATCGTTGCGGAGGCCGTGTGGCAGTACAGCCACCACGTGCTCGCCGGTCTGCGCAGCCACCAAGGCCCGATCCTGGTCGTGGCCAACTGGGAAGGGCAGTTTCCCGGTCTGGTCGGCCTGCTGAACCTTACCGGCAGCCTCACCAAGGCCGGAAAGAAGCACTCGGCGCTGTGGAGCAAGGACTTCACCGACAAATGGGCCGTCGACTGCCTCAGGACCTGGCTCGAGACCGGGGAGCTGATCCACGACGAGAGTCACGTGCGGGACCTTCCGCCGCTGCCGGCAAGCCGGGAAGTTGACCTCGGCAGGGCCCTGGCCACCCAGCTTTCCACCGAGAAGGCCATCGTCGGTGTCTTCGACGAAGGATGCATGGGGATGTACAACGCCATTTTCGATGACGAGCTGATCAACGCGCTTGGCATCTACAAGGAACGCCTGTCGCAGAGCGCGCTGGTCAACGAGATGAATCACGTTAGCGGCGAGGAGGCCGACGCGGTCCGCAGCTGGCTCGACGACGCCGGGCTGACCTTCCACACCGGCGCCGACGAGGCCACCGAGCTGACTGACGCCCAGTTGCACAGCCAGTTCAAGATGTACATCGCGACGCTGCGGATCGCCGACGACTTCGGCCTCGATGCCGTCGGTATCCAGTACCAGCAGGGCCTGAAGGACACCGTACCCGCCAGTGATCTGCCCGAGGGTCTCATGAACAACGTGTGGCGCCCGCCGGTGCACAGCCGGGACCGGGCGCGGGAGCTGTACGCCGGTGCCGCGCTGCCGCACTTCAACGAGGTCGACGAGGGTGTCGCCGTTGATTCGCTGGTCACCAACCGGCTGTGGACAGCGATGGGACTCGACCCGGCCACCACGCTGCACGACATCCGCTGGGGGGAGCAGTACGGCGACGACTTCGTCTGGGTCTTCGAGATCTCTGGATCGGTGCCGGCTTCCCACAACGGCGGCTACGACAAGTCCTACAGCAAACGCCAGCCGCCGATGTACTTCCCCCTGGGCGGCGGCACCCTGAGCGGAGTGTCGAAGCCAGGTGAAATCGTCTGGTCCCGGGTGTTCATCATGGACGGCGCACTGCACCTCGACCTGGGTCGCGGCACGGTCGTCTCCCTTCCCGAGCAGGAGACCGAACGCCGGCTAAACGCCACCACCCCGCAGTGGCCGATCATGCACGCAGTCCTACACGGCGTCGGCCGGGACCAGATGATGGCTCGCCACAAGGCCAACCATGTCAACGTGGTGTACGCCCCTGACGCCGAGACCGCCGACCACGCGCTGGTGGCGAAGGCGGCCATGTTCTCCCAGCTCGGCGTGCAGGTGCACCTGTGCGGCGAGGTCAATCTCTAGCAACGAGCTCGGTCTCCTACGGAAGATTCTCCCGGGCGGGTACCGCGCGGGCTCCGGCGGAGGCTGCGGCCCCCGCCCCAGCGCGTACGCCCAGTTGCACCGCCTCGCGTAGATCGGCACCCTCGGCGAGACGCACCGCTACCGCCCCGACGAACGCGTCCCCGGCTCCGGTGGAGTCGACGACCGTGACCTGTGGCGTGGAGGCGTGCTCGACCGGGCCGCCTGTAGCGAGCAGCGCCCCGTCGGGACCGAGGGTCAGTACGACGGAACGTGGGCCGAGATGGAGTAGGTCATCGGCCGCCGTCCGGGCGGAGTCCAGGCCGTCGATGGACCGGTCGAGCAGGAAGCCGGCCTCGCTAAGGTTGACCACCAGCGGGTCGGCGCGTTCGAGTAGCACACGCGGCACGTCGGCGGCGGGCGCAAGGTTGAGCAGGACTCGGGTGTCTGCCGGGGCGAGTTCGACCGCCCGCACCACCGTCTCGACGGGGATCTCGAGCTGCAGCACGAGCACGGTCGCGGCGGTGATGAGGTGGGTGGCCGCCTCGACGTCCGCGGCTGTCACCGCGGCGTTGGCGCCCGGTGCGACCACGATGGTGTTCTCGCCGTCGGGGGTGACAGTGATGAAGGCCGCGCCGGTCCGGACGTCGTCGACTGTCTGCACGGCGGACACGTCCACCCCGCTGTCCTCGAGCGCCGCGCGCATCCGTTCCCCCTCGACGTCGGCGCCGAGCCGGGCCAGCAGGCGGACATCGCCGCCGAGCCGGGCAGCCGCGGCCGCCTGGTTGCCGCCTTTTCCACCAGCGGCGGTGGTGAAGTCGGCGCCACTGACGGTCTCACCCGCCGCCGGCCGACGAGCGACGGTCACTGTGTAGTCCTGGTTGATCGACCCCACGACTAGCACCGACACTGTCGCCTCCCTTTCGCCCGCCGCCCTCGCCGAACCAGCGAGATGCAGAAGATGCCCAGAGCGACGTTGCGTGAAGCTCCGCAAACAGCGATGATCCGCCGCGAGGTCTTGTCTTAGCCAACGTTTCGGCGGTTGTCCCCTCCCGGGAGGCGGCATGAAGCAGGTCCGCGACAGCGGTCGCTCCGACGGTGCCGGCGCCGAGTCTGGTCCCGCGGCGCCCATCGTCGAGATACGTGGGATCTCGAAGAGCTTTCCCGGCGTGCGGGCCGTGCGGGTGGTCGACCTCGACCTGTTCCCCGGCGAGGTCCATGTCGTCGCCGGTGAGAACGGCGCCGGGAAGTCGACCCTGATGAAGCTCGTCGCGCAGGTGGAGAAGCCGGACGCGGGCGAGGTCCGCATCGACGGGAAGCTGGTGGACTTCCACGGACCACGGCACGCGCAGCGGGTCGGTATCGCCATGGTGCATCAGGAGTTCGCGCTTGCGCCGCACCTGTCGGTCGCCGAGAACCTCTCCCTCGGCCGGGAGTCCTCCCGGCTCGGGCTGATCGTGCGCGGCAGCGAGAAGCGTTCCGCGCGCCAGCTGCTCGAACGGGTCGGTCTCGACATCGACCCCTCCCGCAAGGTCGGCACCCTGTCCGTCGCGGCGCAACAACGGGTCGAGATCGCCAAGGCACTGGCCATCGACGCCCGGCTGCTCATCATGGACGAGCCCACCGCGACGCTCACCGACCACGAAATCGACGAGCTGTTCGCGGTCGTGGATGACCTCACGTCCCAAGGCATCGCCATCGTCTTCATCTCGCACCGGCTGGACGAGATCCTTCGGATCGCCGACCGCATCACCATCATGCGAGATGGGGCGGTGGTCCAGACCCTTGGCAAGGAGGATGCCGACGAGTCGACGATCGTGCGGCTGATGGTCGGTCGCGAGATCGAGAACCTCTACCCGAAGGCGGCCTCCCAGGTCGGCGAGCCGCTGTTGCAGGTGGAGGGGGTCACCCGCAAGGGCGTCCTCACCAACTGCTCATTCACGCTGCGCTCCGGGGAGATCCTCGGGTTCGCGGGTCTGGTCGGAGCGGGGCGCACCGAACTCGCGCGGGCCATCTTTGGTGCGGATCGGATGGACGCCGGCCGGGTCGTGCTCGATGGTCACGAGCTGCACGTCACGTCGCCGCGGGATGCCATTCGCGCCGGAATCGGCTACCTCACCGAAGACCGCAAACGCGAGGGGCTCGCGATGCTGCTGGGCATCGATCAGAACGTGACGCTCGCCCGGATCCCCAAGCGGGGACCGTTCATCGACCTTTCCTCCGAACGTCGAACCGCGAAGAAGCGCACCGACGAGCTCGACATCCGCGCACCGTCCATGAGGCGGCGGGTCGAGGCACTTTCCGGTGGGAACCAGCAGAAGGTCGTCGTGGCCAAATGGCTGGAGACCGACCCCCGAGTGATGTTCTTCGACGAGCCGGCGCGTGGTATCGACGTCGGAAACAAGGCGGAGATGTTCCGGCTCATCGGTGAACTGGCCGCCGCCGGGCGCGGCATCGTGCTGATCAGTTCCTACTTACCCGAGCTGCTGAACATGTGTGACCGCATCCTGGTGATCCGGGACGGCCGGATTGCGGGCGAGTTCGCTCGAGACGATTTCTCGCAGGAGCGCATCATCGCTCTCGCTACCGGCATCGACAAGGGGGAAGCCGCATGAGCACTGCCCAGGCAACAGGGCGAGGCGGACTGCGTGTACCGGATGCGGTGCGGGACCGGTTCTCGGAGATCGTGTCGCAGCTCACCGCCGCCGGCGCTCTCATCGTCGTGTTCATCTACCTGAGCTTCGCGTCCCCCTACTTCCTGTCCGCGGGCAACCTGTTCAACGTCGGAGTCCAGTCGTCGGTCATCGCACTGGTCGCGGTGGGCGAGACGCTCGTCATCCTCACGGCCGGCATCGACCTCTCCGTGGGCTCCGTGGCCGCACTCTCCGGCGTGCTGGGTGTGATGGCGATGTCGCAAGGCGGCCTCCCGGTCTTTGTCGGGGTGCTCGTGGGCGTCGCGGTGGGCGCGGTTGCGGGGCTCGTCAACGGCCTGCTGGTCTCTCGCGGTCAACTGGCGCCCTTCATCGCCACGCTCGGCATGTTCGGCGTGGCTCGCGGGCTTGCTTTCATCGTCAGCGGGGCGGTGGCGGTCTACGGCGCGCCGGACAATTTCCGACTTGTCGGGGAGGGCGAGATCGGCCCGGTGCCGCTGCCGATCATCTACCTCGTCATTGTCGCGGTGCTCGGTCATCTCGTGCTCACTCGCACGAGACTCGGCCGGTACTCCTACGCGATGGGGTCCAACGAGGACGCGGCGCGGTTCTCCGGCATTCCGGTACGCCTTTACCAGATGTACGTGTACATCATTTGCGGTGCACTCGCCGGCTTCGGCGGCATGATCCTGTCGTCTCGCGTGCATTCTGGCCAGCCCAACTCGGCTATCGGACTCGAGCTCGATGTCATCGCGGCCGCAGTCATCGGCGGAGCGAGCCTGTTCGGCGGCCAGGGCACTGTCGCGGGAACGCTGATCGGCGCCTTTCTCATCGGCCTGATCCGTAACGGTTCGGTGCTGCTCAACATCACTCAGTACTACCAACAGGTGATCATCGGTGTGATCATCTGGCTCGCCGTCTACTGGGACCAGCTCCGCCGCCGGCGGCTGTCCGCAGGGGCTCAGACGATGCGGAAAGAGGACAAGGATGCGGACGTCGAGACGGCCGGCGACAACGGTGGCGGGACTAGCGGCGCTGGCGACACTGACCACCATGCTGGTGCCGGCCTGCGGGATCGTGAAGTTGCATCAGGAGAAGATCGCGCCGGCGCCGGGGCGGACCATCCATCTCGCGGTCGTCCCTAAGTCCGTCGGCCTGCAGTTCTGGGAGCAGGTGCATCAAGGCGCCGACTGTGCGGCGAGTCAGCTGCCGGACGTGAAGATCACCTGGAATGGGGTCACCGACGAAGCCGACATCGTCGGCCAGATCAACATGCTGCAGAACTACTCTGCGCGGGGCCTTAACGGCCTCGTGTATGCGGCGACGGACGCCCAGGCACTCGCCGAGGTCAGTCAGACCGCCGTCAACGGCGGCCTGAAGGTTGTCAATGTCGACTCTGGCACCACGCCGCAGCCGCCGCAGGTGCCAGTTGTCGCGACCGACAACGTCGCCGCGGCCCCGAAGGTGGCCGACCTTCTTGCACGGGCCATCGGGCCCAAGGGAGGTGACATCGCTTTCGTCCGGTTCCATCAGGGGTCGCAGACAGACACCCAGCGCGAGCAGGGGTTCAAGAAAGGTCTCAAGCGTCACCCCGAACTGAAGCTCGTCGCGACCCAGTCGAGCCAGAGCGACGCCAACGTGGGGCTCGCCGTGACCGAGAACATCCTCACCGCGCATCCGAACCTGGCTGGGATCTTTGCGGCGAACGAGTCGGGCGTGGTCGGCGCGGTCGAGGCGCTGAGGCGGGTGGGCAAGGCGCACAAGGTCGCCGTGGTCGGCTGGGACGCCTCCCCCGACGAGATCGACAGCCTGCGGCTCGGCATCGTGTCCGCTCTGGTGGCGCAGAACCCGTTCCGGATGGGCTATCAGGGTGTCGCGGACGTGGTGGCGGAGATCCGTGACAATGCCCAGCCGAAGAGTGTCGACACCGGCGCCGTGTACGCGACGAAGGAGAACATGGACACTCCCAACGTGCACGCCATCCTGTTCCCCCGGTGCGGCGACCCGCTCTCCGAAGGAAAGGCTGCGCGGTGACAAGGACTTTGAAGGTCGGCGCCGCCGCCGCCTCATCCACCCGGGCCACCGCCGCATCCGACGGTCGATCACCCCGTCCAGCCACTCCGGCGCCGCGCCGCCGGCGTTGAGCACCCCCGCCGCCTGGTACACATTCGTCGCATAGCCCCTCCTTCTTCTGCTGCTGGTCGCCGTCGAGGAACCGCGCTCACCAATTCGTCCGGCGTGGACTCGAGGCAAATGACTAGAGCCCGATCAGTCCGGTCAGATCGGCGAGACCCAGTTCGGGTAGAGCGGTGAGATCGTCGGCCGCGATCGGGGCGCGCGGCGTGGCGGCCAACTGGTCGACGAGCAGGGCGGCGGCGTCGGGCAGCGCTCCCGGACCGTCGAGGCGGTATCGCGGCGGGAGCATCGGCCCGAAGAGCAGTGCTTCGGCAAGCTCGGGACGAGTTCGCAGGTCAGGCGTTACACCTGCAGCAGCTGCGAGGGTCAGTGCCAGCATGTTGTGCGAGTCGATCGCGGGCGCGGCTGAGGCGACGCTCGCGCGCATGACTGACTCGTCAGGTGCGGGCATCTCGCCGGACCAGGTTCCCACGATCCACCGAGCTTGCAGCTCGAGCAGCGGCAGGTACGGACCCTGTAGCGCGAACTGTCCGATCACCCCGAGGCCGGGCAGATCTGGGTGCAGGGTGCGGTTGTGCAGCCGGAGCTCGGGTCCGACACGCGACCAAACCTCCTCGGGCAGGTACGGGACGTCGAGTCGGTAACCCGTAGCACAGATGATGGCGTCGACAACGTGCTCCTGAGCCCCGTCGACGAAGCTCACGCGCCGGCCGTCGACCGCTGCGATGCCAGGACGACATACGATCTCGCCCGCGCGCACCTGGCTGAGATAGTCCTGGCACAGGGAATGTCCGGCGACCAGGATCCTTTCGTCCGGTTCGGGTGCGCCGAAGTCGGCCGGGTTGCCGGCCACCTGAACGACTCTCGCCCTCAGCACGCGGTCGTACTGCTGCGTCGTCATCGATGCGCGACGCAGGGCGGCGATCTGCGTGTACCACTGCCAGTCCGACGGGACGCCGCTAGCGATCTTGTGCAACACGTAGCGCGGCTTGCGGTACGCCGAGATCACCTGGCACCTGATCATGGCAACTACGCCACCCACAAGCGACCCGAGGTTAAGCCCTGGCTCGCGGCCAACCGTGCGGGGCCGGCCCGACTTGTCAAACGGGCGATCAGGACAGCCGCGTGTGGCGCGACCAACGTGGCGCACCCCGCGGCGCGGCCTAGCCTCCAGACCCCTGGGCATCGAGGGTCGGCTGTCTCGGCTTTTCTCGGCTGTCTCGGCTGTCTCGGCTGTCTCAGCTTCCTGCCCAAAGCCCCGCCCGCCCTGTCTTGCCCTACCTGCGGTGCGGTTACGACCAACACCGGTTGGTGGTGCGGCAAGCCCGAGTCGCGCTACCGGCGGGGTCCGCGGTGCGGGCCGGCTGGGCCCTGCGGTGGCCCGGGCCGAGTCGGGCCGCCGTCGAAGGACAGCCCGGGCCGGCGGGTGCGGGTTGCGGTCGCAGCCGCTGGGCCGGGTTGCGGGCGGGCCCGCTGGGCGCTGGTCAGGCGCAGCTGCTCGGCGGCACTGCGAGCCGCGGCGGCTTGGGCGGCCCGGTCCTGGTTCTCCCGCAGCCGCATTACAGCGTCGGACAGTGCGGCGAGCTGGGCGAGCAGGGCAAGCAGTTGGGTGTTCTCGCCCCGGCCGACGAACCGCGCGGAGGCGAGCAGCACCGACGCGGCGCGCAGTCCTTGCCCGGCTTGTGACGCCGCGGGTATCCGGCCCCACAGCTCGCGGGCGGCGCGGTCGTACTGGGTGGCGGCGGTGGTCAGCGGCCCGCCGCGGCGGCCCTCGACGACCCGGGCGGCGGAGGCGAGGAAGTCCGACGCGGCCCAGGCGGCGTCGCCCGCTGCCCGCGGGTCGGTGCCGGCGGCGGTGCGGACCTGTTCGGTGGCGCGGGCTGCCGCCGCGGTTGCCTGCTCCCAGATCCGGGTCCGCTCCGCCGGGGTGAGTCGGTGCCGGTCCTCGCTGGTCCCACCATCCGTTGCCGCCGACGGTGAGCAGGGCGATCCTGCTGCCTGCCCGCGCTGCCCGGCAGCGGCGCCGGCGGCGGACGCCGCCGCGCTGCCGGCAGGTACGGCCGGCTCCCAGCGGCTGGCCAGCTTGGGCAGGGTGAGGTCGGCGGCAAGCTTCCCACCGCCGAAGAAGATCGGCTGGCCGCCCGGGTCGACGGACTCGGGCAGCGCCACCGCATACCCGGTGACCTGGCCCGGATTGCGCGCACTGAGCCGCTCCCGCACCAGCAGGCCGTCGTCGCGCAGGCGCTCCACAAACTCCGCCCAGCCGCCGGCGCCGGCGGCGGCGGTCCGCACCGAGCGGCGCAGCGTGTCCCGTACCGGCTCCACCTGACCCTGCCGCGCGGCCTTCTGAGTCTCGGCGTAGCTGGCCCGCTTGGCCGCGGTCCGGTCACTCGCAGCTGTCACGGTGAGCCCGTACTTGGCCTCCACCTCCCGCGAGGCCTCCCCGGCTCGCCAGAAGTCATTGCGGACAAACACCCGCCGCCCGTCCTGCCGGGCCAGGGTTGCCACCACGTGCACATGGTCATCGGCGTGCCGAACCGCGACCCAGCGCACCGCCAAATCATCACCCCGGGGTGCCAGCCCGATCCGGTCCATGTAGGTCTCGGCAATGTCCCGCCACTGCCCATCCGACAGGTACCGGTCGACCATCGCCCCCGTCTCCGGGTCCTTTCTCGCCGCGACGATCAGGTGGTACACCGGCCGCTTGTCCGCCCCCACCCCGGCCGCGGCCAGCGGCGCCTCCAGCATCGAGGTCAGCCGGCGAAAGTCCCGCACGGCCTTCCCGCTTACCCCCGGCTCCAACACGTCCGGCTCATCGAACCCGGCGACCACCCGCGGATCGAGGTGCGGGTTACGCCGACCGCGGCCCTCCTGCTGCGCCGGCCCCGTCGAATACAGGTAACGGAGCAGCCCGGCGACCCGCCTGCCCCGTGGCGCGACCTTCCCGATCACGCCCGGCGCGCCATCAACAGCTCCGCCGCCGCATCCACCCGGGCCACCGCCCGCACCGTCGCCTCCACCGCCTGCCCCAGCCACGGCGGCGCCTCACCCGTGCTGTTCAGCGCCGCCACCGCCTGGTTGACGTTTCCGCCGAACCGGCGCACCGCCGCCCGCGCCGCCATCAGCTCGCCCAACGCCTGCCGCGACGCCGACGGCGCCGGCGGCACCGTCCCCTCCGCCGCCGCCAACGCCACCGCACCGACGTAACCCGACGGCGTCAGCCCCGCCCGTCCCGCCGCCAGCACGACCGCTGCCAGCTCCTCCTCCGCCAGCCGTACTGTGATCCGCCGGCCCCGGCCCGGGAAACGGTGGTCCCGATGCCGCACGGCCAGCGCCGCGCCGTTCCCGCTCTCCGCCGCCCCGTCGTCGGCAAGGCCGCCGTCGCTGGCCTGCTGCTCGTCCACCCGCCCCTCCCCACCCCGCGCCCCACGCCTGCGCTGATGTGTCCCGACCGCGCCCGGTCGAGACGTTGAGCCCCGCGACCCCGCCGGGTCGCACCGCCGATGGTGGCACCTCGCGACCCGAAGGGTCCAGAGGTCTGGCAGCCAAAGGCATATCTTGCTTCCGCTCAAAGGCGGCGGACTCCGCGGCCCTTCGCACACAGGCCAGGACACGGCCGCGCCTTCCGGCGCGGCACTCGCCGTGACAGCCTCGGTAGGCCAGGGTGTACCCAGCAGCCGCAGGGTCGAGCACCACAGGCGGACGGACCGGACAGGGGGAGTGGACATGGCGGAGCTGAAAGGGGCACGATGAGCCGCGGAGAAAGCCGCCAGAGAAGTCCTCGCCGGACCCCTCATCAACGCCGCGGGCCAGCTGGGCGTAGCAGTCGCCCAGCAGCAGGCCGCAGCCGCCGGAGTCGACGACGCCAAACAGCAAGCGCGGGCCCACCTGCGCCAGGCCCAGCTCGAGGCGGACAGCATGCTCACCCACGCCCGCGACCACGTCACAGCCGCCGACGATGACTACCGGCAGGCACACCACGCCGCGCTCACCGCCGGCTGGTCACCAGCAGCCCTGGCCGACATGGGCTACCACCCGCCGGCGCCGCCCAAGCGAAACCGGAACCAGCCGTCCCACACCGACCCGGTCAGCGCGCCCGTCGCGCTGATGCCAACCGCAAACGACCAGACACGCGTCGCCTAACAGCTCCCTTCGCTGCACCCCTCAACACGCGGCCCCCTCTCGGGCGCACGGCCCCCTTCACGCCCGCATCGCCTCAACCACCCCGGGCCGCCAAGACTTCAGTGCCGAGACCGACCATGGGAGCATCAGCGGCCTAGACAGCCCAGACGCCCGGCCCAGCGCCGGCGACGTTCTCGGCGGTGCGGAGCCTTCAGGGTTCTCGGGCAGCAAGGACGAGCTGGACGTCCTGCGCTCGGCTCAGCTGTTCCGCGGCCTGGACCCCGGCGACGTCGCCGCGCTGCTGCCCGCGTTCGCCCCGCGCACCCTGGGCCGCGGCGCCCGGCTGTTCGCTCAAGGCGACGTCGACGACGCCGACGTGTTCGTCGTGCCGTCCGGGCGGTTCACCGTCGCCCGCGAGCACCGCGACCGGCTGGGCTGTGACCGCCGTGCTCGGACATGGGGACATGGTCGGTGAGCTCAGCGTGTTCGACCCCGGTCCACGCACCAGCACCGTCACCGCCGTCACCGGCGGCCGGGTAGCCGTGCTCGCCCGCAGGGACCTGCTCGCCTGGGGGACATCCAGACCGCACGTCGCAGCCCGGCTGCTGCAGGTGCTGGCTCGCCGGCTGCGCCGCACCAACAGCACCATCGTCGACCTGATGTTCGTCGACGTCGCCGGACGGGTCGCCAACGTGCTGCTCGAGCTCGCGGCCCGGTTCGGCGAACGACACGGTCCCGAGGTCTGGGTACCGCACGGGCTGACCCAAGCCGAGCTCGGCCAGCTCGTCGGCGGCTCCCGGGAGACCGTCAACAAGGTCCTGTCCGAGTTCGCCAGCCGCGGCTGGCTCCGGCTAGAAACCCGCACCGTCGTCCTGCTCGACCTACCCCGGCTCACCCAACGAGCCCGTGCCGCCGGCAGCTGAGCAGTCCCACCAGCCGCTCACGTCCCGCGGCCGGCAGCCGCTCCGAGCTGACCACTACCGACCCAGCCGGGTGCCAGCCGGGCTGCACACTGGCCCCTTGCAGCCGGACTGGGCAGCACGCAGCGCCGCCGGCCGCCGGCCGCCGGCAGCGGCTGACAGACTCAGGCTGGCGGGAGTCGCTGTGAGCCCATCGCGTACCCGCACCAGACCAGCGACCCGATCGAGCTCGAGCAGCTCGCGCGCATTGCGACAAGACAACGACTGCGACCCGGAGGCACCCGTTGGCACGCACCACCACCGTCCAGCTCATCGACGACATCGACGGCTCCCAGGCGGCTGAAACAGTTCGTTTCGCTGTCGACGGCCGGACGTATGAAATCGACCTGTCCACCGAGCACGCCGAAAGCCTGCGGCACAGCCTGGCGCAGTTCGTCGCCGTGGCACGCCGGGCAGGCCGGGTAGACGCGAGCTCCAGGCGTGGTCAGGGCCGTCATGGGCGGCCACAAGGTGGTGACTCCTCGGCGGTACGGGCGTGGGCAAGGGAGAACGGCCTGCCGGTCTCACCCCGGGGCCGAGTGCCCCAAGACGTGATGGCTCAGTACACCAGCGCCCAGCAGGCACCCGTAGCCGAACCAGCACCAGCCGAACCAGTGGCAGCCGAGTCGGTGGCAGCCGAGTCGGCGGACAAGCCGAAGCGGAGCCGACGCCAGCGCGGCTGACCCGGTAGGAACCCACTGCACGCGCTCACTGCGAAGCTGCCGTAGCTCCAGTAGCAGCAGGGCAGCGGGGGGGCGGGCTAACAAACACGGCGTGCACGGCGGCTGAACGAGCCGCGACGAAAACCGACCACCGTCGTGCCCCTGTGGCTGGGGGAGTGGCGCCAGTCGCCGAGGCTAGCGCGGCGGGACCAAGCCTCGGTCGTCACCACGCAATGCGAGCGGCGGCTGGCCGGGGCGACCCCGCCGCGCCTGTAGCACGCGATCAGCTAGCGCGGCCCTCGAGCAAGCGGCCCCGGACACGGACCATCACGTGGCGCCGGCCTCGCGCAACTCGAGGCCGACGGCGGCTTGGGTCCCCGGCAGCCCCGTCGAGGTCGCATACTGGTCGGCGTAGGAGAGCAGCCGGCGCAGCCGGCCGGCGACGGTGTCTTTGGTCATCGGCGGGTCGACAAAGGTGCCGAGCTCTTCCAGTGAGGCCTGCGGATGCTCCAGCCGCAGCCGTCCCGCCTCGAGCAGGTGCTCCGGTGCCTGGCCTGCCAGCAACTCCAGCGCCGCCTTCACCCGGGCGACCGCGGCGGCCGACGCGTACGCCGAGCGGCGCTGGTTCGCACTGTCGAAGTTCGCGATGGTGCTCGCCGTCGCCTGCCCCCCTCGGCGAAGCTGCCGCTGCTGCCAGGCCAGCACACCCTGGGCTGCTCCCAGCTGGTTCAGCAGGGCCTCGATCGCGTCGTTGTCGCGGACCATTACCCGCTGGGCGCCGCGTACCTGCCGGGACTTGGCCACCACACCCAGGCGGCGGGCGGCACCAACCAGCGCCAGCGCCGCCTCCGGACCCGGCGCGGCGACCTCCAGCGCGGACAAGCCGCGGGACTCGCTCAGCGAGCCCTGTGCCAGGAACGCACCCCGCCATGCGGCGGCAGCATCACAGCTGCCCCCGGTGACAACCTCCGGTGGCAGTCCCCGCACCGGTCTGCCGGCCCGGTCGATCAGACCGGTGCAGCGGGCAAGCACCGCACCGTCGCGCTCCACCCACACCAGATACCGGGGACCGGCGCGTAGACCGGCGCCCGGCAGCATCCGGACCCGGGCGGGCTGGCCGTAGAGCTCGCCGATCTCCCGTCGCAGCCGGCGGGCGGCAAGTCCGTTGTCAAGCTCGGCCTCGATGACCACCCGGCCGTCGGCCAGCTGCAAGCCGTCGGCGAAGCGCAGCAGGGCGGAAAGCTCCGCCCGGCGGCAGCACGCCCGGCCCGCGGGCAGCCCGCTCAGCTCGTCCTTGACGCCGGCGGTA
>JAABUM010003872.1_pt1 | contig 17667 bp, 26 predicted proteins | sample 5559161 | NCBI WGS metagenome assembly JAABUM01 (sample SAMN10711868, study PRJNA513369) | rock metagenome | isolation source: Antarctica rocks | place: Antarctica: Victoria Land, Siegfried Peak nord | reverse complement strand
GGCCGAGGTCGCGGTCAAGGTCCGACTCGCAGGCTGGAGCCAGACGACCACGTCGACGGATCGCTGCCGGTGCTCGCACCTGTTCGAGGAACACCGGCAGTACGGGCCGATGGCCTGCCGCGCGTCGGTCGACTGCCGCTGCGCCGAGTACTCGCTGGCGACCCGGACGTGGATGAAGACCCGGACGCGCGTCGAGATGTTCGCGCCGGCGACCGAGCTGGAGGAAGCGTGATCGGCGAGGTCAAGATCCCGGGCGTGGCGTGCGGCGCGCGGCTCAAGAATCCGAGGGAGGACGGCCGCGACCGGTGCGCCAAACGGGTGATTGGAGGGGGACCTTGCCGTTCCCACGGAGGCGGCGCGCCGCAGATCGTGCGGGCACGGCAGGCGCGGCTCGTGCAGATGCAGGCCATAGCGCGGGCCGAGCAGTTCTCGGCGCCATTCGAGGAGGTCACGCCGGAGCGGGCGCTTGAGCAGGAGCTGGCGCGCACGCTGCGCGAGGTGGCTGGCTTCGAGGGCCTGCTGGCGACTGACGGGCCGCTCCCGGAGGGCCTCAGCCGTGCGGAGATCGGTGTGCGTCTGACGGCGGAGCGCGGGCACTTGAGGTTGCTGGCCGCAGACATGGTCAAACTCGATGTCACTGGCCGCCGGACGGCTCTGCTGGATGGGCAGGCCGCTGAGGCGCTGGCGTTCGTCAAGGCGTTCTGCAGTGCGCTCGGCCTGTCGTTCGATGACCCGATGGTCACGGCGGCTATCCGCGCCGCGGCCGCGGAGACCGACCGGCAGTCCTTCACCCCGCTCGAGCAGGCCGCGGCGCGGGCGGCGCTCACGCGATGAGGGGGACCCTGGACCTGGCGGCACTGGTCGAGCAGGGCCGCGTCGACCCGGCCGGCCTGATAGCCCAGCGGGTGGCTGCGGAGGCCGTCCAGCAAGCTGAGAGGGCGGCCCAGCGGCGCAGGGACACCCGTAACGCCCGGCGCCGGGCACGTCGGGCCGCTGGCAAGGGCACCCGTCCGGCGGGGTCGACGGCGCCGGTCGTCGAGGCGCCCGTGGTGTCCGCGCTGCCCCTGGACGACGGCCTGGTCGACTGCGGTCTGTGCCGGGAACGGGTCACGCCGCAGCAGGCCGCTGAGCACCGTCACGGGACGCCCGCAGGCGTCGTGCGGTGGATGACGGACGCAGACTTTGCCGCGGATCCGGCGGGGCAGGGCTATTCGCGGCCCGAGGACATCATGCGGATGCGATGGTGACGCCCGCGGCCGGCGGCCCGGTCGGCGCCGGTTACATCGTCCCGGCCGAAGTGTGCGGGCTTCTCGTGGTCGCGGCCCGCCTGGGTGCGGCGCAGCTGCAGCGCGACGGGCGTTGGCCGGGCGGCTTCGTGGTCGACGCGGTGCTGCTGGGCATGACTGACACTGCCCGCGAGCACGGGACGTCCCAAAAGGGGCCGCACACATCCCGAAAAGGGCCGTCCGAGGGCACTTCGCTTGCGGAGCAGGCACTCTCAGCGCATGACCTCGATACCGCGCAGGCAGCGCTGCTGCTTGGCGTCCGGCCGCAGCAGGTCCGCCGGCTCGCTCGGCAGCTCGGCGGCGTACGGGACGGCCGTGACTGGCGGATCCCGCGGGCCCGGGTCGAGGCCGAGTGCGACCGCCGTGCGGCCCGCTGACGGGCTGGGCTGATCCGTGCCGTCCCTGCCTGGCCCGCGCGCCCTGCCGGTCAACGCCTTCGCTGTCACCTTCCGCGCCACATCCACCCGCGCCTTGCCGTCAGGAGACACGCCCATGCCTGCTCAGACCCCCCGCGCCGCTGATGGCACCCGCGCCGTGACTCCGCCGGTCCGGGCCGCTGCGGTACGTCTCGGCGTCGACCTCGAGACCATCAAGGCAACGGGCACAGGAGGCCGAGTCTCCCTCGCGGACGTTCGCGCAGCGGCCGGCATGAGTCGGATCGTCGCTTCTGCGGCGGCGCCCCCCGCCACGTCACCGGCTGGACGGCCCGCGCTGTCGCAGCAGACCAACTCGCTCGGCCAGGCCCTCCCGTCGTACTGGCAGGGTGAGGACGACGTCGAGCAGCTGGTGGCCGCGGCGCGTGCCGAGGGCCGGATCTCCGCCGCTGCAGCACCGTCTTTCACCGCGCGGCTGTTGGCCGCGACCGGCCCGGCCGAGCGTGCGCGGGTGACCGCCTCGCTGCGGTCGGCTGCCCCGGGAACGCACACGCCAGAGAGGCGCGTGGAGCCCGCGCTACCGCCACCGGCCCCGGCAAAGGTGGCGGCGAGCGCGGCGGTGGGTGGCCGACCGGGCGCCTCCCAGGTCGCTGCCGCGGCCTACGCCCAGCACGCCTCGACCAGCTATGTCAGGGCGGCAGCGGGCGGCACGGCGATGCCGACCGCCTTCCCGGGCGGTGACCTGCCAGTGGTGACGGCCAGCGGCGTCGAGCCGTCCGTTGTGGGGCTGCTGCCGTGGCAGGCCCGCTGGGTGGCTGCTCGCGCCGAGACCCGGGGCGAGGTCGCGGCGATGATCGAGGAGTACCAGGGCGCGTTCGGCGACGACATGGCCGCTGTACACGCCATGTCCAGCGGTCCCTTTTACGCTGACGTGCAGCAGTACTCCGCCGACGTGAGCAACTGGTTGGTCGGCGCCGACGAACCAGGCTACAGCGGCCCGGTCTTCAGCTGATGTCCGTGAATGACCAGACGTGCGCCGGCCAGGGCGTCAACGAAGCCGGCCGTTTTCAGGGTGTCGGAGCTCGGCCCGAAGGAACTCCACCAAGCCCGCCCTCCTTTCTGCGGGTGAGTTACCTGCGCCCGGCCGGCGCACTACGCGAGCGGGCGACGGGAGTGCCCCGCCATGGCTGAGCCGGTTGCCGACCTCGAGATCCGGCTCATGGGCGAGGTTGCCCCTTTCACCACCGCGATGGAACGCGTAGCTACCTCTGGGAACGCTGCCGCTACCGCAGCTGAACGCGCCGAGAAGGCATCGGTCAGCCTCGGCCAGGCCTCCGCGACCGCTGGGACGGGTGTGCAGCGCCTCGCTGAGCAGCAGCTGAGGGCCGGCGCGTCGGTGAAGGAGGCGACGACCGCCCAGCGGGAGCTGACCGCGGCTGTTGCGTCCAACAACCGGGCGAACGCCGAGCAGGTCGCCTACCTGCGGGCCACCGCCGACGCGGCCCGGCAGGACGCGGTGGCGATGGGTGAGGCGACCGCCGCTGAGCGGGCGATGCGGGACGCGGCGCTGCGCAACGCCGAGGCGATGAACGTGCAGGCCACCGCTGCGAGCCGTGCAGCCGCCTCGGCGAGCCGAGAAGGCGCTGCGCAACTCCAGGCGGGCCGGGCCGCCGTCGAATCCGCCGACAAGCACAAGGCCGGCATGGAGAAGGTCAAGAGTGGCTTCAACGTCGCCGGCGCTGCCGGCCTCGCGTTCGTCGCCGTCAGCCTCAAGCTCGCCGGGGACTTCCAGAAGGACACCAACGTCCTGGTGACCGCCGCTGGGGAGTCCGCAGGCGCCCTCGCCGGAATCCGTGAAGGCATCATCAAGATCAGCACCGACACGGGTACTCCGCTGAAGCAGCTCACCGACGGTATGTACCTGGTGGAAAAGGCCAACTATCGCGGGGCGGATGCGCTGCGGGTTCTGACCGCTGCCGCGCAGGGCGCCCGCGAGGAGAACGCCAGCCTGTCCGCCGTCACCAACGCGATGACATCGGTGATGACCTCCTACCACCTCGGCGCAGCGAACAGCGTGCAGGTGATGAACGCCCTCAAGACCGCCGCTGGTGAGAGCAAGACGACGATGGAGGACTACGCCGCATCCCTGTCGACGGTGATCCCGATCGCGTCCGCGAACAAGATCGGCTTCGAGCAGGTCGCCGGTGCCATCGCCACCTTGACGCAGCACGGCACGTCCGCTGCCGAGGCGACGCAGGAGCTGTCCTCAACGATTCGGAACCTGTCCAGCACCACCAACAGCGTGGCCGTCAGCGCCATGACTCGGATGGGCTTGTCCGTCACCGATGTCAACAGCAACATCGGCAGGCGCGGCCTGACCGGCACGATCGAACTGTTGAGCAATGCCGTGATGAGCCACATGGGACCGGCTGGGCTGGTCCTGACCAAGTCTTTCAACCAAAGCAAGTTCGCAGCTCAGGACGTAAACGTCATGCTGGGCACGATGCAGGGTCCGCTACGGGCGCTCGCGGAGAAGTACCACGAGGGGTCGATCAGCATCGGGGACTGGCACAAGGCGATCAAGGGACTGCCGGTCGATCAGGCTTCTCTGGCTGGCCAATTCGCCACCCTGCAGAACAAGGCGTCCGGCTTCAACACCCTGCTGCGCTCCGGTAGCCCGGCGGCGCAGACCTACACCGCTGCTATCAAGCAAATGACCGGCGGGGCGATCGGGCTGAACACGTTCTTGCAGCTCGGCGGGGAGAACCTGGCCGGGTTTCACACCCGGGTCGAGGCCGTCAACAAGTCCCTGCGCGATGGCGGGAAGGACGTCGAGGGCTGGGCGTCGACCCAGAAGCTCGCGAACGTCGCGATGGACCGGGCGAAGCAGTCCGTGGAAGCCCTGATGATCCAGCTCGGGACGGCCTTGCTGCCAGTCCTGACGAAGGTGGCTAGCGCCGTCGCCTCGGGCGCGCAATGGCTGACGCATCACAAGACCGCAGCGACCGCGCTCGCCATCGTGCTCGGCACCGTCCTGGTCGGCGGGATCATCGCCGTAAACGTGGCGCTGCTCACGCTCGCCGCAAACCCCGTCACCCTGACGATCATGGCGGTCGTCGCGGGCGTGGCCTTGCTGGGCGCTGCCGTCTACGTCCTGTGGAGCCACTGGAACACCATCTGGACATGGATCGGGCATCACAAGGCCTATGCGGCCATCTTGGCGGCGGTGTTCCCGATCGTGGCAGCACTGATCGGTCTCGTCGGCGTCACCAAGTACCTCTACGACAACTGGCGGACGATCTGGTTCGCCATGCGGGGCGTGATCGAGGTGAGTGTGCACGCGGTGCAGGCCGCGATCCAGCGTGTCGCGGCCGTCGCCAGGGTTATCAGTGACGCCTTCAATGCGGCTCGCACAGCGGCCGCGACTGCCCTGGACGGCTTGGTGCGGGTGGTTGAGGGCGTGCCGGGCCGGGTCACTAGTGCGTTCTCGGGAGCGGGAACCTGGTTGATGGACGCTGGCCGGAACATCATCGGTGGGCTGATCAGCGGCGTCACCGACATGATCAAGCCGCTCCAGGACAAGTTCTCCTGGGTCACGAACATGATCCCTTCGTGGAAGGGTCCGGCGTCGCTGGACGCAGTGCTGCTGCGGCCGAATGCGCACCTGATCATGGGTGGGCTGATCGGCGGAATTGCGGAGCGGGAGGGTGCGCTCCGATCGGGGCTGGGTCGGGTGACGGACATCGTCGCGCGGACCACGATGCCCGGCTTCGACCTCAGCCCGGTCAACAGCCTGACCCGGTCCGTGAACATGCAGTCAGGTGGCGGAGCGATACCCGGTGGAGGCGGCTCGGGCGGGACCACGGTGATCCACAACCACATTCACAACCACATGGACATCGACGGCCGGGAGATCCACCGATCGGTGCAGACCCACGAGCTGCAGTACCAGGTCCGCAACACCCGCTCGGCTTTCAGCCGCTAACCGAAAGGGTCCCTCGCATGATGATTGGCAGCACCCTCCCCCGCCAGCTCAATGCCCGTGCCCGCAGCCTTGGCGTCACCCTCGTGAAGTGTCCGGCCGACCTAGAGCGCGAGTCCCGCGCGCGGGGGTACGGCGCCGTGCTCCATCACCCGAAGACCCACACGCTGCTGCACTGGCGGGGCGACCTCACGGCCGGCCAGCGCGCCCACCACGTCACGCACCTGCTCGACCTGCTCGAGTGGGAGCCGAAGGCCCGCGAGCTCCTCCTGGACCCTGACTTCGTCCTTCCCTCGCCGATCAGGCTGAGGGCGACGGCGGCCTAGTAGCACCGGTCGCCGGAACGTCAAGACGGTTGCGGCGTGTCGTCATGCGCACGCTCGCGCAGGTGCCTATTGTCGCCCGCGTCGAGGAGATCCTGGTAGGGCCACGACCGATGGGGCCGGGGACGGTTGGGAAGCCGTCCGCCGGCCCCGACCCCTGTTCCGGCGTGTCGCACCGTCGGCGCGGGAGCGCATGACCTACGGTTCCCGATGGCCTGCCAGGCTGACCCGGACTTCCCACCCGGTGTCCCTTCTCACAACGGAGCACCTCGTGATCAGCCACACGCGTCGGTGCTGCCCGCTCTGCTGAGCGTGCAGTGGCCACCAACCAGCTGCCCAGTGGCAGTCAAGCTCGCGTCCTGCGCACGTTGGAACGCTGCGGGGCAGACCTGCTCTCCACGAAGCGGGGCAAGGGATCGCACCGCTTCGTGAAGCTCAACGGCAAGGTGTCGACCGTCCAATCGGGCGAGTTGAGCAGCGGCCTGATCAAAACGATTCTCGGGCAGCTGGAACTCGGGCACCAAGATTTTGTGCGGGAGTGGTGACTTACGCGAGGGCGAGATGGCGGTGCGCCACCGCCGGGCTGTCATCCTCACCAGGATCGTCAACGGGCACGACGTTGGTGATGCGGAGATCTGCCACGCCCTCAACGTCTTCGAGGTATGCGGGGATTACCTGAAGCAGCGTGCTCATCGCTTCGTCGACGGTCGGGCCGCCCGCGAAGCAGCCCGGAAACTCATGCACCTTCGCGATGAAAGTCCCGTCCTCGTCCTGCGTCACCGTTACCGACAGTTGGCGCTCTTGACTCATGGACACCCCTCAAAACTAGCTCTCTAGCGTCTAGTCGGCGCCAGCGAGGCCTTACTGAAGCACAACAAGCTGGGCGCCGCCCGGCGTTCCCGCCCGGAAACGACCGCTCCGCCCGGCCTCAGCCTCGGGGCCAGGACCGGGCGGAGCGGTCGTGTAGTCAGCGGAAGGCGCGGAACAACGCTCGCGTCAGGGAGCGGCGCGCGACCCGCTTCGGCAGCGTCCCGCGCTTAGCGGCCCGGAAGTCGCCGAGGCCACGGCTCGTCAGGTACGACGCCCGCTGCACCTGGCGGAGCGGATCGCGTCGGCGTCTCATGAGGCCACGCTCCCACGCCGCTGCGACACGTGCTCGTGCCGCCGCCCACACGGCCCGCTGCCGGGTCGGCAGGACGTCCTGGCCACAGGGAGGTCCGGGACGAGCCGCAGCGCGGCCCTGGGCCGTTCCTGGCCGGCGTCCCGCTCCTCCAGCCACCACGCCGGCGGCACGGTGAGCGGGTGCCAGCCCGCGGCCGCGGTGTACGCCCAGGCGACGTCAGTCGGGACCAGCACCAGCTGCCGGGCCTGCCTAGCCATCGAGCATCCCACCCTCGGCGATGTCTGCCAGCCGCAGCAGGCCGGCCGCGACGGAACGTGCTTGCGGCGGCTGCACCGACAGCAGCGGGGTGTCCCCGCGGACCAGGTCGACCGTGGGGTTGTGCGCCGCGTCCAGCGGGGCGCTGAGCTCGAGGAACAAGGTGCCGGCCGACAGGTCCACGCACCAGAGCGCGGAGGCGTGCTGCTCGTCGTTGTGGTGGTCGTGCTCTTCGCCTTCGCGCTGCGCGCACCAGAGGGGGCAGCGGATCTTGGTGGTCACGACGTCACCCGCGCCTCTCCAGCGGTGGCCGCAAGCCCGAGGAGTTCCCCCACGGCGTCCTGGAGTCGCCTAGCCTCCGAGAGCGTCAGGTCGGTGGCCGGCGCCTCGTTGACGCTGATGCTGATGCGCGGCTCCGCCTCGCGGACGTGCTGCACCATGTAGACGTCCATGATCGGCGGGTCGTCGTACCAGCCGGTGTTGTCGGGCGTCCGCTGCAGACCGAGGAACGTGAGCGGCAGGCGATGACCGTCGGTGGCGCTCCAGTGGTTCCGGTCCACCGGGTGGTCGCTGGCCTCATGTCCCTTGCTGCACCACGTCGGGCACGGCTCGGTCTGCCAATACGGACGGCCCGTCTGCGGCCCCGTGTCCGTCGCGGTGACGCCCTCACTGGCCGCCGGCCGCGCGTGCGTCTGTGGCAGGTCCCCGGCCAGGGCGGCGGCGTCGCAGAGGTTCTGCGCCAGCTCGCGGGCCTCGCTTGGCGACAGGCCACCGACCATGTGGGAGGGGCTGAGCAGTTCGACCAGAACGGGCCTCAAGGACCCGTCCAGCGGGACGAAGCGGGAGGGCTTCACGAAGATCTGGTCCGGCTCGTCGAGGCACTGTCGGAAGGCAGGCACCACGACGACGGGCTCCCCGTCGTGGTGGAAGCCGTCGCCCTCGTCGGCGTCGAGCAGGTGCTCGCGGTGGCACCACGGCGGGCACAGGCTCGGGTCGTGCTGGGGGCTCAGGTCTTGGCTGATGGTGTCGCTACGGTCGGACATAGGTCGTGCTCCTGTTCGTGAGGCGATAGGGAGTGCGGCTCCGGTCCTCGTCGGTGTTAAGAGCACCGGCGGGGGCCGCTCTTCGTGGGTCAGCCGCCACCTCCGTCCTGCGGCAACTTGTCTTGCGTCTGGGCGTGCGGCCGGAACCGGGTGATCCAGGCGTCGATCTGCTCGGGAGTGGCGCTGCGGCCGATGGCGGCGATCGCGGCCTCGCGGGGGCTGCGGGCGAGTTGCTCGGCCATGCCCTCGGCGTAGGCCTGGCCGGCGGCTGCGATCGCGGTCTCGTAGGGCACGACCTCGGCGGTCACGACGCCACCTGCCGCAGGCGCGGCGCGCGGGTGGGCTCAACCGCCGTGGCGTGGGCGATGCGATCGACGTCGGCGGGGCTGAAGCGGACGTACCGGCCGACGCGGTGGTGGGGGAGCCGCTTGGCGGCGGTTCCCTCGTAGACCCAGGACTCCGCGACGCCGAGCAGGGCGGCAAGCTGGGGGACGGTCAACCAGGCGGCGGGGTGTCGCTCGGGCCGCTGGGCGGTCATGCGGTGCCCTGCATGGATCTGCATTCTTGACTCATTGTCTTGACTCCGGCTCTCTCGGTGTGATGTCGGGTTGATCAGTCCGCTGGGGGCGTCTCGGCAACACTGTCCCCGGCATGTGGTGCGCACGATGTGGGCACGGCGCGCGGAGACAACGCCGAACCGAGGCGGCAGGTCTGACCGATTGCGGCAGGCTGCCGAGCGTGAACGGCCTCATCCGACCTCCTCCGACACGCCATCCTGAGGCCTTTTAATCCGCGGGTTCAGGGTTCGATCCCCTGGCGGCCCACCGCATCATGAGCCCGCTTGTCACTCGACGCCTGGGCGACGGCCGGCGCCACGCGTGCGTACGTGTCCGCGGTGATCGTGATCGAGGAGTGCCCGAGGCGGCGCTGACCTGCACCAGCGACCCCCAAGTTCCTGGCTGTCGCGAGCAACTCCGGCTCACATGTACAGCAGCACCCGAGCACCTGCCGTGCGACGGCAGTAACAAGGCTCATGGGGAAAGCCGAGGCCCTCCGTAGGGTGCGCCCATGGTCTACAGCGAACGGCGTGCAGCCCTCGTCACCGGCGCGGCCTCCGGCATCGGCCGGGCCATCACCGAGCGACTCGTCGCTGACGGGTGGGACGTTCTCGCCGTCGACCTGCGCCCCGACCCGGCCGGCCCGGGCAGCCCGTACGCCGCCGACCTCACCACGCGCGATGGCAACGCCGGCGCCGTCTCGGCTGCGGTCGCTGCCTTCGGCAGGGTCGATGCGGTGGTGGCCAACGCCGGCTTCCAGCACGTCGCGCCGGTGGCGGAGTTTCCGGCTGACACGTGGGATGCGCTGCTGGGGCTGATGCTCACCAGTCCCTTCCTGCTTGCCAAGCATGCCTGGCCGCAGCTCACCCAGGCCCCCGGAGGCGGCCGGTTCCTCGTCATCGCCTCGGCCCACGCGCTGGTCGCGAGCCCCTTCAAAGCCGGCTACGTCGCGGCCAAGCACGGCGTGCTCGGGCTGGTGAAGACCCTGGCGCTCGAGGGTGCTGAGCACGGGCTGTCGGCAACGGCCCTGTGCCCGGGTTACGTCCGCACCCCCCTGGTGGAGTCCCAGATCGCCAGCCAGGCGAAGGCGCACGGGTTGTCCGAGGAACAGGTCCTCGACGACGTGCTGCTGGCGCCGCAGGCGGTCAAGCGGCTGATCGAGCCGAGCGAGGTGGCGGACGCCGCCGCCTTTTTGCTGAGCCCCTCCGGCCGAGCCTTCACCGGCGTCGCGGTCCCCATGGACAACGGCTGGACCGCTCGCTGACCGGATTGTTTTTTGTATGCCCAGGTTTGTGTGGTGCCGCGGCCCGAGTACCGCTACCTTTCGCCTCGCGTCGCGCAGCGACGCCGTCACGCTGGACCGCCGAGTCCCACCCCGCGTCGTGGCGTCGTCGTACGCACTGGGGTGGGAGCGGGGGACCCACCAGGTCCACCGGACGACGTGTCGTCCTGGGGTGAAGTGCGCGGCGTCTTGACGCTCGCGGCCGGGCATGCCTTTGCGCCCGAACCCGACAGCTAACCCCGCAGGCGTGCCGAAGGGTCCCTCGTTGTCTCGTCCCGTTCTTCGCCGCGCGCTGCGCGTCATCACCACCACGGCCGGAGTCGCCACCGCCGCCACCTGCTTCTCGAGCTTCACGGCCACCTCGGCCTCCGCCGAGACGGTCGGGGAAAGGGCCGTGACGCTGGCCTCGCACGAGGCCGGAGACCCTTACGTCTACGGCGCCGCCGGCCCCAACAGCTTCGACTGCTCCGGGCTGGTCCGGTACGTCTACCTCCAACTCGGCATCTCCTTGCCGCACAACACGACCATGCAGTACTACGCGATGCCGCACGTGTCCCGGGCGGCTGCCCTGCCGGGTGACATCGTCTTCTTCCACGACTCCGCCGGCGCGATCAGCCACGACGGGATCTACGCCGGCAACGGCTACATGTGGGCTGCGCCGCACACCGGGGACGTCGTGAAGAGGCAGCCGGTCTACAGCACAGCGGTCTCCTTCGGCCGTCCCTCTGGCAGCACCACGGCGGTGCCCACCGCCCCGCAGCCGGTGTCGATCGCGTCCGGCACGCTGAGCCTTGGCTCGACCGGCTCCGCGGTGGTGACTCTGCAGCGCGCCCTGCGCATCGCTGCGGACGGCGACTTCGGCCCGGCGACCGCCGCCGCCGTGCGGTCCTTCCAGGCGGCGCACCGGTTGACCGCCGACGGTGTTGTCGGGCCCGCCACTCAAGCCGCGCTGGCCGGCAGCGCCGCCCCCGTCGTGACGGTCAGCTACACGGGCACGGCTGTCCTGCAGCAGGGATCGTCCGGTGCTGCCGTCACCGCGCTCCAGCGCCTGCTCCACGTCGACGCGGACGGGCAGTTCGGACCGCAGACCAGCGCCGCGGTCGTGGCCTTCCAGCGCACGTACGGCTTGACCGCTGACGGCGTCGTGGGGCGCCTGACGCAGGCAGCGCTGCACGCGGCCAACGCCTGATCGATCTTCGCGGACGTGACCCCTTCATGACCGCTGCCGGAGGCGTGCGGTGGGTGTGTTCCAGCCCCCGCCAACAGGGTGCGTAGGCTGCGCGCTGTATGACGGTCTGCAGGAACCCGGTGCGAACCCGGGACGGTCCCGCCACTGTGACCCCCCCCTCATCAAGGGGCGGGAAGTCAGAGACTGCTCCGTCGTCGTCCTTTCGAGCGGGGCGTGGAAACCCCGGAGGAGGCACCACCGTGAGCACCCAGGTCATCTCCCGGGCAGGCACCGCCAGCACGGTCTGCATCGCAGTCGTGATCGCGAGCGGCGCCGTGCTGCTCGCGCTGATCGCCCTCTACGCCGTCTTTCTCGACCAGGGACAGCTGCTGAGCCCGGCGCTGGGCAAGGTGGCTGCCTCGGCGAACTACCTGCACGAGCTGGCCCATGACGGCCGCCACCTGCTCGGCGCTCCCTGCCACTAGTGGACCTGCTGTCCCGTCTGTGGCATGGGGCAGTCGCCGGACTGGCCAGTGGGCTGCTGGCCGGGCTGTTCGGCTTCTTGCTCGCCGAGCCGGTGATGGACCGCGCCGTCCGGCTGGAGGCGGACCGGGAGGCCCGTGCAGGCGAGCACGCCGTCGAGCTGTTCAGCCGCAGCACCCAGCACGCCGGTTTCGTGGTGGCGACTGCGGTCACCGGCCTTGCCCTGGGGGTGATCGTCGGCGTCGTGTCGGGCGTGCTGCGGATGGAGCGCTCCTGGCGGCGGTCCCTGCAGCTGGCCGGTGGTGGCTTCTTCGGCCTGTCGCTGGTGCCCTTCCTGCGCTACCCGGCCAACCCGCCGGGGGTAGGTGACGCCGCGACCATCGACCAGCGCACGTAGCTCTACCTGTCCTGCCTGGTGATCGGGCTGGTCGGTGTGATCGCCGCTGCCCTGGTGGCCCGGAACCTCGCCCTGACCACCGCCCCGGTCCGGCAGCTCGCCGTGACAGGCGTCTTGCTGGCCAGCCTCGGGCTCACGTTCGTCCTGCCGGCCGATCCCGACGCTTCGCTTGTCCCCGCCGCGCTGCTCTGGCAGTTCCGGGTGCTGTCGCTGGCCACCCTGGCGCTGCTGTGGGGGACGCTCGGGGCGGTCCTGGGCATGCTGGAACAACGTGCGGCCACCAGCGGTCAGGTCCGCCTACCTGTTCACCGGTAGGCGCCACCGTCGCGTTGTGCCTGCCGTCGAGTTGTGCCTGTCGTCATCAACAAGCGCGTGGCCGTCTCGCAAGGCGGGGGACTCAGGAGACTCGGGCAGCCTTCTTGGTGGTGACGACCAGGTCCAGCCGGACGGGAAGCTGCGCGTTGTCCATGGCCTGCCGGGCATGGGCGATGGCATCGGTCTCGATCCTGCGGCGCAGCGCGGCGATGTCGGCGCGGGAGTCCAGCTGGACTCGCAATCGCAGCTCGGGATCGAGCTCGTCTCCGACCAGTCGGGCGCTGGCGCCGGCGACCCCTCGGTAGCTGCTGACCTCGTGGGTGACGGCGTCGGTGACGGCGGCGCCGGCGAGGTGGGTGTGACCGGTGGCGGACCGGGGCTCGAGCTGAAGCTGGCGTACGCCGGTCGGGCGTAGCTGCGCGATCAGCCAACGCAGCGCGAGGTAGCCCAGCAGGAGGACGACGAGCGCGATGACCGGCCACAGCCACTGCCCGTTACGGCCGATGGCGTCACTGATGACATTGTCGAAGACGGTCTTGGTACGCAGCCGGTTGCCGAACACACCGAACCCCACCAGCAGGATGAGGACGCCGCCGGCGGTCAGGACCAGCCCAAGCAGCAGCAGCAGGAAGCGGTCCAAGCGTGCGGTGGTGCCCATCAGTTGCTCCTCGCTCCGCGTCGGGGGGTGACCCTGGCCTGGAGACGGGGGCTCCTGGCGAGCTGGAGCGCATCCAGCCGGCTCCGCAACGTGTCCTCCAGTTCCCCGGTCAGGCCCTCGGCGGTGTCGGTTGACCCGAGCCGGCTGACCGCCTTGACCGTCACCTTCCGCTTGCCGACCGTGGCCGTGGCGCCGCTGATGCCGTCGATGTGCTTGGCGCCGTCGAGCAACGTCGCCCGCACGCTGCGTCGAGTGATCGCGGCGTTGATGGTGGGGTCGGTGCTGGTCATCGTCAGGCGGGCGGCGCGACGAGGCTTGAGCTCGGCCAGCAGCAGCAGCAGCCCGACCGCGACCGCCACGACGGCGATGAGACGCGCGGGGGTGCTTTCCCAGGCATTGTGCCCGCCGCTGGCGTAGGCGGAGCGCCAGTCGATGAGCAGCGGCGCCTCGCCAGCGACGGTCCAGCCGACCTCCAGAGCGAGCAGCACGGAGCCGACGACGACCGCGAGGGCCAGCAGCAGGGACAGGAACCGTTCGACGACACGCATGACGGACCTCTCAGGAAGTGCGGGATGGCTAGCGGACGCGCGGCGGGTGGGGGACCGCGCGCACCAGCGAGGGGACCACGATGTCGACCTCGACGATCTGCACGCCGGTCAGCTGGCCGACCCTGCTCATGACCCGCTCACGGACGGCCGCGGCGACCTGCCGTACGGAGGCGGGGTAGCGGACGCTGATCGTCAGCTCGACGAAGGCGAGCTGACCGTCGACCTGCGCCGAGCAGGCCGGCAGCGCGCCGATTTCGGAGGTCTTCATGAGCTTGCCGAGGCCCGCGCCGGACAGCTCCTTGCCCAGCACCCGGTTCGCGGCAGCCCCGACGTCGTCAACCTCCACGGCGGCGCGGGCGGCGAGCTTCTCGACGACGCCGTGGGTGACGCTGATCGTGCCCAGGGCGGTCTGCCCGACGCCGTGCTCACCCGGCTGGCTGGCGGGCTGCACGGGCAGGCTCTGCGGCCGCGGGAGCCGGCGGGCGACGTCTGCTGTGCGTCGCGCGAGCACCGATCCTGCCGCCATCAGCGGCGCCTGACGGCGTCGGCGACCTGTTCGCTGATCTGTGACAGGTCGAGATCACCTTCCAGGGCCTTACCGGCGACGAACCCGATCGCGCCGATCAGCGCGACGATGAGCATGTCGCCGAAGCCGCCGAAGATGGCGGCGTAGCCCAGAACCAGGCCGACGAGCAACCCGAGGGTGCTGCGGGACATTAGATCTCCTTCAACGATGCGGACGTGCAGATCAGTTCAGTACTGCCGACGAGGTCGCCGAGGGCAGGGCCGGCAGAGACGGCAGGTCACCGCACCCTCCTGGGCTGGCCCCGGCGCCCGGCCGCCGCTGCCGCGAGGGCGGTGAGGTGTCGCAGCCAGCCGAGGGCACCACGCGGACGACGCAGCACAGTGACCCTGCCTGCCTGCGCGCGTTCGGCCGCGCCACACGTTGTCGCCAGATGCCGGTCGAGCCGGGCGAGTCCCGCCGCGAACGCCGCCGGGTCCCCACCCCGGTCCGGGTGGTGCTCGCGTACGAAGGCACGTCGGGCTCGGCGTACCTGCTCGCTCGGGCCGTCCACCAGCACCTGCGTCCCACCGTTCTGCGTGGCTGTCAGCGCCGACCGTCGGCCGGTGTCGCGGGTGGATCTTCCAGGTCCTCCACGACGATGTCGACGCCGCGGCCCATGACCTGCCCGGTCAGCACCTGCCTGACCTGGCCGGCGAGGACCGCGACGGTAGCGCCGTACGCGGCGACGACGTGGACCTCCACGGTGTCGGCACTGATCTGCACGCCAGCGACCTTGCGACCGGGCAGGTAGGTCGCCGCCGCACCGAACGGGCCGCCGGACAGGCCGGCGACGGCCGGGCAGGACGTGACGAGCGCCGCCACGGTGTCCGGGTCGATGTCGTAGAGCGACACCGTGCCCGTCACCGCCGACCCGGCTGCTGTGCCGTTCCTGGGGACCCCGGGACGGTGACGGGGGCGACCGGCCGCAGCAAGCTGGGGGTGGCGCCGGGGCAGGTGGCGGTCACTGCACGCGAGGCGGCTGCGCGTCCTGCTCGGAGGGGTCACCGAGGAAGACGTCGCCGACGTTGACGTTGACCTCGGTGACCTCCAGGCCCGTCATCCGCTCCACCGACTGCTTCACGTTGCGCTGGATCGACCGGCCGAGATCGGCGATGGACACGCCGTACTCGATCACGACGTCGAGGTCGAGCGCGACCTGTGTCTCGCCGACCTCCGCCGCGACACCCTGGGTGATGCTGGGACCGGAGCTGCCGGGGATCCGCTCCTTGAGCGCTCCGAAGGCCCGGCTGGCGCCGCTGCCCATGGCATGCACACCGGCGACCTCACGGGTCGCCAGGCCGGCGATCTTGGTGACGACGGACTCAGCGACGCTGATCTTGCCGTCACTGGTAGCCAAGGCGCTCTTGGTCTGCTCCGACGCGGTGGTACTGGTGGTAGCTGGGGTGCTGCGGGTCTCAACGGTGGACGAGGGGCTGGGCGTGCTCACGGGTGGTCCTTCCGGGTCAGCGTTTCCCTCCGGCAGCAGGGCCGGACTGGGACGACATCTGGTTAGACACCGTCGGCTGCCAGAAGTTGCGGGTCTGAGCCCACCAGTTGCGGATCAGTCCGGCGGCAGCACGTCCAGGGCGGTCAGCTCCACCTGCACGTGCTGAGCCCCGATGGCCCGTACGAGCGCCGCCCTGACAGCGCGGCGGACGGCCACGGCCAGGTCGGGAAGGGGCGTCCGGCCGTCGGTGAGCAACCCCAGGTCGACGTCGACAGCGCCCGGTGGGCCGATCCGGCCGACGGCCGACGACCTGGCCACAGTCACACCGGGCACCGTGGTTGCCGCCACCCGGGCCAGGTCGGCCACGACCTGCTGATGGACCCGGAGACTGCCCGGCACGGGAACCCGCCCGGGCCGGTGACTCCCCGGAGCCAGCTCGATCGTGCTGCCGGTGCGCCGGTCGCGCCGGACCTCGTGCATCACCCGCTCGACCAGCCCGGCCGGGACAGGTTCGGAGGTGGCGCGCAGCAGGTCCAGAGCCTGCCGGCTGGTAGCCGCGTCGCGCAGCGCCGACCGGCAGTACCGGCAATGCGCCTGATGCGAATCAGCGGGTTCGAGCGGCCCGGCGTCCACCTGGTCCACCACATCAGCGACCAGAGCACCGCACCCGAGTACGTCTCCGGTATCCACGGGCTTAGGCATCGGGGTCAAGGATGCCCCCCGGGCTGTCCGGGCGCACCAGATCCCTCGTCCCCGCGCCGGTGGGTCGCGAGAGTCATGGCCAGGGACTGCCTGCCTCGGAACAGGGCGCTCTTCACCGAACTGACCGAGCAGTCCAGCGCCGACGCCACCTGCTCATAGCTCAGGCCCTCCAGGTCACGTAGGACCACCGCCCCGCGCTGGCCGGGCGGCAGTGCTGCCACCGCCGAGCGGACCGCGCCGACCCGCTCCCACTGCTCGGCCTCCTGCTCGGGGCCGGGAGTGGCAGATTCAGGCGCCGCCTCCAGGGGCGATGCGTATGGCGTACGGCGTAGGGCGTTGAGGGCCTTGGTGGTCACAATCCGCACCAGCCAGGTCCGGACCTGGCTCTGGCCGCGAAAGCCCGGCAGGTGCAGCCACGCCGACAGCCAGGCCTCCTGCACCACGTCCTGCGCGGTCTCGGGGGAGCCGGTCACGCGCAGCGCCCCGGCGTACAGCGACGGGGTGTGCCGGCGGACCAGTTGCTCGAACGCGCCTTCGTCGCGGTCCGCGGCGGCCGCCGCGAGCCAGCCGTCCAGATCCGCTGCCGCACGGCGCTCGGCAGGGTCAGCAGGATCGGTCACCAAGTACCCGCGACCGAACGGCGTGACAGCTCACGCATCGCCGTTCCTCCCGGACCTGCCTCCGCCGCGACGTGGCTACGGCCCACACGCCGTGAGCCTGAGCGTACGGCCGGTCAGCGGCGCATCCGATCGCACCGGTCCGCTGCCCGCTGCCTGCCCCTTGCTCCTCCCGGCGGACAGCACCGGACGGCGCGGCGTAGCGGCCGGATCGCCGACTCCACGGGCGGTCGCCGGATCGCGCAGTGCACCTGCTCCGGGTCCTCACCACCTTCGCGGTGGTGCTGGTGGTCGAGCTGCCCGACAAGAGCCTGTTCGCCTCGCTGCTGCTCGCCACCCGCTACCGCGCCCGCTGGGTCTGGCTCGGGGTCAGCGGTGCCTTCCTCACCCATGTCCTGATCGCCGTCACCGCTGCCCGGTTGCTGCAGCTGTTGCCCGAGCTGGCCGTCGAAGCCGTGGTCACCGTGCTGTTCGCGCTCGGCGCCGTCCTGCTGCTGTTGCCGGAGCGCTCGGCCGAGCCGCCGGCGGAGATCGAGGACATC
>JAABUM010003871.1_pt1 | contig 17667 bp, 14 predicted proteins | sample 5559161 | NCBI WGS metagenome assembly JAABUM01 (sample SAMN10711868, study PRJNA513369) | rock metagenome | isolation source: Antarctica rocks | place: Antarctica: Victoria Land, Siegfried Peak nord | reverse complement strand
ATCGACGATCGTGTGGCCGGGGCGGTTGAAGTACGCCCCCAACCACGCCTCCGCGATCGCCAGCCCGACGCCGTTGGCGAAGCCCTGGCCGAGCGGCCCGGTCGTCACTTCCACGCCGGGGGTGTGCTTGCGCTCCGGGTGGCCGGGGGTCATGCTGCCCCACTGGCGGAAGCGCTTCAACTCGTCGAGCGGCAGAGCGTAGCCGGTCAGGTGCAGGAGGCTGTAGAGCAGCATCGAGCCATGCCCGGCGGAGAGGACGAAGCGATCGCGGTCGGGCCAGTGCGGATCGGTGGGGTTGTGCTTCAGGAACTTCGTCCAGAGGGTATAGGCCATCGCCGCCGCACCGAGCGGCAGGCCGGGGTGGCCGGAGTTCGCCTGCTGCACCCCATCGATCGAGAGCGTGCGGATCGTATTGATCGCCAATTGTTCGAGCGTCTGCTGGTCGTGCTGCGTCGCTTGCCCTACTGCCACGACTCCTCCTCATCCCTCGCGTCGCGTCCCGTCGCCGCATCGCGCGGGCGCCGTGTGAGTCACCTTCGATATAGTACCGCTGACACAAACTTGTCAAGTTCGATCCGGCACGATCTATGCCAGGAAGTGTGGTGGGGCGGGTATTTGACGCCGTCGCGCCGGGCGGGGCGCTCGCTAGTAGCGGGGAGCGTCAGCCCGCGCAGGCGAGCTTCGTGGCGGCGCGAGCCGCCCCCGGCCGAGGGCTTGTACCCCCTTACGGGGCGCTTCAACCCCGCGGCCACCCACGCGCGCCGCACTCCCCCCCCCTACACCGCCAGCACCTGCCCCTGCGCGACGAGCGCCCGTTGGAGCGCCACCGGGTCCACCCGCTGCACGGCGATGCCATCCGCCACCGCCAGCGCCGCCGCCGTCCCCGCGGCGTGTCCCAGGATCATGTACTGCGGCTCCATCCGCACCGAGGAGAAGGCGACGTGCGACGCCGATATGCAGACCGGCACGATCAGGTTGTCGCACTCCCCGTGGCGCGGCAGCAGCGCGCGGTAGGGGATCGCGTAGGGCTCGACCAGCAGCGACAGATAGCCCTCGTTGAAGACCTCCCCGACCAGATGCGGGAAGCGCGGCACCGGCAGGCAGACCCGCTGCACCTCGCGGATGTCGATGTTGTACGCCCCCAGCCCCACCGTGTCGTATTGCGCGCGCCGCCCCAGGAGGTCGTGCTGCGTCAGGTGGTACTCCCCGCGCAGCCGCCCCTCGCGGATGTAGAGCTGGTGCGGCCAGCCGCCCGTGTCGGCGAATTCGTCCGCGCAGAGGCCCCACCCGTGCATCTCCGCGCGCATCGCGGGCGGGACGCCGGGATCGTGCGCCAGGAAGTAGAGCAGTCCCGCCGTGTAGCGCAGATGGTCGTCCCAGATCGCCGCGCGGCGCGCGTAGGTGGCCTCGGGATAGGCCCAGTTGCTGCCGTCGAGGAGGTTCGTGGAGAGCGGCCCGATCGAGTTCACATCGACCTTGCCGTGCGGGAGTCGCCCCTTCAGGCCGAGGAGCAGCCCGAGCGTCACGCGCGACCCCGCCGCCGCCAGGTAGCGTTGCAAGAGTTCGTAGCGCGCGGGATCGTACCCCTCCGGGCGCGGGAAGGGGATGCGCTTCTCCGACCTGTCGGTGAGGCAGAGGCGGAAGCAGTACGCTTGCAGGCCGCCATCCCCATCCCCCTCCGGGACCAGCGGGCGCTCGTGGATCAGCGGCAGCAGCGGCCCCGCATTGCCGCCGGCGAAGGCCGACACCGGGGCGTCGAAGTTGTGCTTGTCGGGGCGGATCGGCTGCCGCCCGGCCCAACGCTCGCCGTGCAGCGACACCGACTCGCACCCGACCGTGTAGCCGACCCCCGACCCGGCCAGCAGGTCGCCCTCGTACCCCGCGTCGATGAAGACGCGCGCGGCGAACTGTTCACCCGCCTCGGTGGCGATGGCGCGGATCGCGCGCCCTCCACGCGCCACCCCGCCGAGCCGCGCGCCGTAGTGGACCGTCACGCCCGCCTCCGCGAGCCAGGCGCGGAAAAGAGCCTCGGCGACGTGCGGCTCCGGCCCCAAGATCTCCCAGGGGCCAACGCCGTAGTGCGCCGCCACGCGCGCATAGAACTCGCGCGTCAGCCCGCCGATGATCCGCCGGTCGCCGATGTCGGTCCAGCCGAGTCCGCCCGAGACCATCCCGCCGAGATGTCGCCCCGGTTCGAGGAGCGCCACCCCGCGCCCCGCCCGCGCGGCGGCGAGCGCCGCCATGATCCCGCTCGCCGTGCCGCCATAGACGACCACATCGCAGTCGATCGTCATGCCTTCACCCCTCCAGCGCGCGCATTTATCGGCGTGTCGCCGCGCGTCGCCATACCCCGGCGCCCTCCCACCTATCGCGGGGGCGCGCTATACACGGAGGCAGGAGCAAGATCGGGGCCGCATCGCGCGAAAAGGCGGGGTGGGGCACCCACGCCATCCGCGTGTCGGCGGGGCGGGAAGGTCCATCACTTCGGCAGCGAAATACCGCGCCGTGGCACCACACCGAGCGGCGCGGCGGCGAAGGGGGCGTCCTCGGTAGCGCTCTCGCCCGGGGGGGTGCCAGCGGGGGGACCGGGCGGGGGGACGCTGCGCCCCGCGACGACATCGTGCAGCAATGCCACCGCCGCGCTGTCGAACTGTGTATCGCGCCCACCCTGGAGGCGGCGCAACGCCTCGGTGGGGTCCATCCCCCGCCGGTAGGGGCGGTCCGGCGGTCATGGCGTCGAACGCATCGGCCACGGCGAGCCAGCGCCCGATCAGCGGGATCGTGTCGCCGCTACGCCCGACATCGTAGCCACGCCCGTCAGGGCGCTCGTGGTGCGCGCCCGCCCAGGAGGCGATCGTCTCCCAGCCGGGTATCCCCAGGAGGACGCGCCGACTATCGGCGGGATGCTGCCGCATGGTCGCCCACTCCGGGTCGCTCAGCGGGCCATTCTTGTCCAGCACCAGATTCGGGACGGCGAGCTTCCCCAGATCGTGCAGCAGCCCGGCCAGCAACACCGCCTCGATCTGCGACGGCGTGGCCCCCGCAAGGCTGGCGATCGACCCGGCCAGCGCCGCGACCCGGTGCGAGTGCTGCGCGGTGAACGGCGATTTGGCATCGACGATGTCGGCGAAGACCCCGGCCAGGAGCGGCGGCGTCAACGCCTGCTCGCCCGGCAGCGGGGAGTCGCGGAAGGCCAGTTCCACCGTGAGCGCATCGAGCCATTCGCCGGGATGATCCGACGCCTGCCCCGCCAGCACCGCGCGCAACGTGGCGACGACGGTCGGATCGAGTCGCTTCCCCGCCTGTAATGCGAGGCGCTCCGCCACGGCGGTCGGGCTCGCCTCTTCGCCCCAGATGGTCGCCAGCTGCGCCGCCAGGACGACCCGCGCGACGATCGGGATCCCCACGCCCGAAAGGAGCCCCGGATTCCCGGAGCCGTCCCAGTGCTCGCCGACCGCCCCGATCGCCCCGACCGCGCCGATCGGGCACCGCAACTCCGCCGCGAGCCGCGCCGCCTCCGCATTCCGATGGGCGAACTGGCTCTGGTACGTGCGGAGGCCCAACAGCGCGTGCGTCCAGCCCTTGACCCGGCTCGTCGCGCGGTCGGTCTGGCGGCGTTGCAGCTTCCAGAGGAGCGCGGCGAACGTGGCGGGGCTGTACTGGTCCATCCCGAAGACGTGGCGATGGAAGGCGACATCGTCGACGCCGACGCTGGCGGTGAAGCTCCCGCGACTGGCCGCGCACCCGGCGTCCTTGAGGAGCGCGGTCATGGCGATGTCGGCGCGGTCGGCAACGCCCAGGCCGAGGCGCTGCCCGACCGCTAAGCTCAACTGCGCGGTCGCCTGAGCGTGCCCGATACGCCGCCCCATGACGAGGTCGAGCGCCAACGACAGCCCGCGCAGCGCCTCCCACAGATCGACCGGCGTGCCTTCTTCCAACCGACTCAGCATGCCGCGTCCTCGTTCCCCGATCGCCACCGGTCCCACTTCGCGGGCGGTGGTCCCGCGCCTGACTGGCATGGTCCAGTATGCGCCGTCAACAGCAAGAAACACCAGGGTCATATTTCCCAGGAGACGCGACGCAGGCGTACCGGTACACCCCGTTTCCCCCCGCTTGTGTGCCATGCGCTCACCAGAACAGGAGCACGCCGTACCCTGGGCGCGCTTCGCGAATCCGGGGGCGAATCCGCGCTAATCGCGGGGCGTCGTGCGATTACAGGTGCGCGGATGGGCAAAGCTGACAAGAACCCTGACAGCGCAATCGTGCCGGGGCCGATCCTACTGCGGCGCTTCGTCCTCATCCGTAGGCTCGGTCTCGTCCTCGTCGGCCCCGGCCTGCCCGTAGAAGACGCGGCGCTGACTGAGGTGCTGGTCGGACGCCAGCACGCGCCGCGCCGCGACCGACAACTCAGCGTCGCCGCCCGTGGCGGGCGCGATCTCGGGGGTGTTCCAATCCGGGTGCTTGTTTGCGGGCGCGGCCTCGTCCCGCTCGTCGTCGCGCCGCTCGTCGGACTCGCTCATGGCCCCTCCTTGCGCCCGCGCTGGGGTTTTCTAGCGCACAGCGCCGCAACGTATCGGCGTATAGGGCAGCGCGCCACGTCACGCCGCATCGTGCTTCGTGCCGCGTTGCACGCATACGGGTCGGGGTGCCGAGGCCGTCCCCACGCCGTCACCCCACACGCGCTTGCGAAACGAACCACTTAGCGCGCCGCGATCTGCCATCCTGCGATGGTGCGGAAACGGTCGCTCGGCACGTCGAGCGGGTCGGCGTTCGGCCCGCTCACGCGCTTGGACACCGCGAAATGGTATTGCGGATAGTAGAGGATCAGGCTCGGCACCTCGCTGGCAAACAGCTGCTGGAAGGTGGCATAGGCCACCTTGCGCTTCGCCGGGTCGGTCGTCAGGCGGCCATCCTCCAGCGCCTTGTCGGCGTCGGCGTTCGCCCAGTTGGCGAAGTTATAGCCGGTGTCGGCCTGGCTGGAGTGCCAGCCGCTGTACGGATCGGGGTCCGCCGCCAACCCCTCCCAACCGGAGAGCGCGGCGTCGTAGCGGCGCGCGGCCAACGCCTGTGCCAGCGCGTCCGCGCTCTGCGCCGACACCGTCACCTTGACCCCGATCGCGCCGAACTGCCGCGCCAGGATCGTCGCCACCGCCGTGCGGAGGGGGTCGCTGTCGGTCAGCAGGGTGAAAGCGAGCGCCTGCCCCCCCTTCGCCCGCGTGCCATCGGCACCCACCTGCCACCCCGCCGCATCGAGCAGTTGGGCGGCGCGCGTCGGGTCGTTCGGCCAGTCCTGCTTCGCGTAAGCCCAGGAGTTCGGCAGGATCGGGCTGGCCCCGGCGATCCCCCACCCTTTCAAGCCATCGCGCACGAGTTCGTCGCGGTTCACGGCCAGCGCCAGCGCCTGCCGCACCTCGCGCGCGGTGAATTGCGGCCCCTTCAGATTGAAGAAGAGCGCGGTGTACCCCGCCACCGAGGGGCCATAGATGTTGACGCCATCCGCGACGCCGCCCGCCTCGGCCAGCGACGCGGGCGGGATGTAGCCGATGCCGTCGATCTCGCCGCGCCCCAACGCCCCGATCGCCGCGCTGGCACCCCCGTAGGAGCGGAAACGGAGCCCTTGCAACCGCGCCTGCTGGCCGTAGAAGCCGTCGAAGCGCTTCAACACGACCTCGACCGTCGTCGTGTCGAGCGAGCCGAACGCGAACGGCCCCGTCCCGACCGGCTGCAAGTTGAACGACGCGCCCGCCAGGTCGCCGGGGCGCACCGCAGCGAGGAGGTGCTGCGGGAGGATGCCGAGATTGGTATAGGCCAGGAAGGGGGCGTAGGGCTTCGACAGGGTGCAGATGACCGTGTGCTCGTCGGGGGTCGCCACGCTGACCGTGCGCCAGAAATCGGCGAGGCCCGCGTCGCCGGTGAAGGCGGCGTCCTGGATCGTGCGGATCGTGAAGAGGACATCGCGCGCGCCGAATGGCTGACCGTCGTGCCAGGTCACGCCATCGCGCAGGGTGAAGGTGTAGCGCTGACCGTCCCCCTCGACCTTCCACGAGGTCGCCAGATCGGGCTGGATGTTCCCCGCCGCGTCGGTGCGCGTCAGGCCGTTGAAGAGGAGGGCGCTGAGGTCGCGGTCGGTGCGGGTCTGCGCGAGGAGGGGGTTGAGCATCGTGGGCGTGCCGACGGTCGCCTCGCGGTAGACGCCGCTCGGGGCGACGACCGGGGTGCCCACGCCCGCCCCGAACACCGCGGGTGCGCCAAATGCCCCGCGCGCGACCGCGACCGCCACGCCGGCCACGATCGCCCCGATGATGACGACCGCGCCGATCAGGGCGAGCCAGCCGCCACGTCCCAACACCCTCATGCCCCTCCCCGCGTTCGCTCAAGCAATCGTGCGGACACGCAGCAGCCTACCTCGCCTGGGCCGAGGCGGGCCACCATATGTGATGATCTATTCGGCGCGTCTAGCCCTTGTAGATGCTGGTCACCACGGCGACGAGCATGAAGGCGACCGCGAGGCCGATGGTGAACTGGAAGAGCGTCTTCTCGACCCCGCGCCGGGTGCGATAGATCGAGTCGCTCCCGCCGCCGAAGCTGCCGGTGAACCCCTGCCCGCGCAGTTGCAGCAGGAGGGCGACGATCAGGGTGACCGCCAGGATCGTCTGGACGACGAAAAGAATGTTCAGCACAGTCGCGCGTCTCCTCGCTGCCTCGGCGGCGCGGGCACCGTCTGCCCGGCGCAACCCCGTTCAATCGCTGCCGTGAAGTATAGCACAGGGCCGCGCCAGGTTCGGTACGCCGCGATCATATACCGCGTACGTATGCGGATGCAAGGGGTGCTTGTACCGGTGTGGTAAGGTTGTCCGACACGTACATTCCGGCGCGCATACGGCCAGCGCCGCCGCGCCGCACACCGCCTCAGGAGTCGCCCGTGGAGCACACCACCCCCTCATCCCAGCCGCGCCGCCTGCGCGAGAGCGCCGTCCTGATCGCCCTCTACGAGCGCGATGACGCGGTGCAACTCCTCTTCATCAAACGGACCGACCGGGTGGGGACGCACAAGGGGGAGATCGGCTTCCCCGGCGGGCGGATCGAGACGGACGACGCCTCGCCCCTGGCGGCGGCGCTGCGCGAGGCGGAGGAGGAGGTCGGCATCCCCGTCGCCGACGTGACCCCGCTCGGCGCGCTCCCCGCGGTGGACACGATCGTGACCGGGATGCTGATCCATCCCTTCGTCGGGCGGCTCGACGCGCCGCCGACGCTGATCCCCAGCCCGTTCGAGGTGGCGGAGACGATCGAGGTGCCGCTGCCGCATCTCCTGGACCCCGCGACCTACCACGAGGCGGACTGGAATATCCGGGGCGTGCCGCGCCGCATCTTCTTCTACCGTCACGGCCCGTACGACATCTGGGGGGCGACCGGGCGGATCGTGCAACTCTTCCTCGCCCGCCTCGAAGCCTGGGACGCCCGCCCGCCGCGCACCGCCTGGACCCTCGACGATCTCGCCGCCGCGCTCGACGCCACGGCGTGAAGGGTTGCTGCTTTCAACACACACGATGGCGCTTTTCACGCCGGTCGCGGCGTGACAACACGAAAGTCCGCGCGTTTCATGTCCACACCATCGAGGCGCATGATGGCCGTATATCGCCCTGGGCGCTGGAATTCGGGATTGACGCGGATGGCGAGCGATAGAACCTGTTCGTCGCCAACCATCAAATCAGGTGGACGACCGGCGACGATCTCTCCGCTGATCCGGTCTGTCTCGTTCGGGAACATGGAGCGCTCATCCTCATCCACGATATCGAACTCGATACCGCAGGGATCGTTCGTATCCGACCACGGGATATGGAGAGCGGCCGCGCTTGGAAGGGACGAAAGGCGCGTTTCATCGGGCGGACGAGCGCGCTATCAACTCTACCGGCACGCGCTGATTCCTGGATCGGCGTGAGCAAGATACCCCACTACGGCGTAGCGAGCGAGCCAGTTGGAGAGGCCCATACATGACACCCGAGCAAATCGCCGCGATGCGCGACCTCCTCCTCCGCTGGCAAGCAGGAAAGATCGATGCGGACACTGTTCTCAATGCAGCCGAGTCTATGTGGGAGCACGGCTTTCCCTGGCCCACGTATGATCACACCGATCATCGTTCCATTGCGATCACCGTGCTTCATGTGCTGGAAGCTCTCTACGCGCAATTGGTCTTCCGTGAGGACATTCCGGCGCTGCTCGCGTTCCTGGACACGCCATTAGGGGAGGAGCAGGACGGGTGGGATACGATGGATCGCTATTGGGAGGCGATCGACTGGGACTATCGCTTGCATAACAGCGATCGAGAATATACCCGGCTTGCTCCTGGCGCGCTGCTACAAGGAGAATGAGTCGGCGTCGAATACCGAGCGATCAGACGCCTTGCAGCGCACGATGTATCCGGCATCGGCGTTGGCACCGCCGATGCGAATATAGTGAAGGCGTCCCGTGGTCGGCGTCGGCCCGGCGCGTCCCCTGATGGCATCCATAAAGAAAGCGGGCGACGATGGCGGATCACCACGATCACCACGATGAGACGCCGCGCGAGCACGAGCGCGAGCACGAACATGAGCATGGCAACGAAGGCGCAGGCCCGGCAGCCCTCGCCGAACATGGGCATGAACACGGCGAACACGGCCACGAGCATGGGGCGGGCGGGCAGAGCCACGGCTCCGGGGTGCTCGGTCGGGTGCGCGGCACCTTCGCGCACTCCCACAGCATCGAGGACACGATCGACGCCTCGATGGAATCGAACGAGCTCGGCATCTGGGCGCTGAAGTGGTCGCTGGTCGGCCTCGGGATCACCGCGCTCTTGCAGGCGATCATCGTCGTCATCTCCGGCTCGGTCTCCCTCCTGGCCGACACCATCCACAACTTCGGCGACGCGACCACCAGCCTGCCCCTCTGGGTCGCGTTCGCGCTCGCCAAGCGCGGGGCCAGCCGCCGCTTCACCTATGGTTACGGCAAGACGGAGGATGTGGCCGGGGTCATCATCGTCCTCGTCATTTTCATCTCCGCCTGCATCGCGGCGTACGAGGCGATCATGCGCTTCTTCCACCCGCAGGAGGTGCGTTACCTCGGCTGGGTCGCGGCGGCGGCGGTGATCGGTTTTATCGGCAACGAGGCGGTCGCGCAGTTCCGCATCCGTGTCGGCACGCAGATCGGCTCGGCGGCGCTGGTGGCGGACGGGCAGCACGCGCGGGTGGACGGCTTCACCAGCCTGGCGGTGCTGATCGGCGTGGTCGGCATCCTGGCGGGCTTCCCGATCCTCGACCCGATCATCGGCATCGCGATCACGATCGCCATCCTCTTCATCGTCAAGGACGCGGCGCGCGCGGTCTGGCGACGGCTGATCGACGGCATCGAGCCGGAGATCGTGACCCGGCTGGAGCGTATGCCGCTCGACGTGGCTGGCGTGCGCGGCGTGCATCGCGTCCGGGCGCGCTGGGTCGGCCACAAGATCGAGGCCGATCTGCACCTCGCGGTCGATCCCGAACTGACGGTGCGGGAGTCGCACGCGCTCGGCGAGCGGGTCGAGCAGGCGCTCCACGAGGAGATCCGGTCCCTCGGCGGGGTCGTCATCCACGTCTGCCCCGCCGATACCGCGCAGCCGACCACGAACGTGGCCGCGCCTGCCCTTGTGACCCAGGACACCGCGCGACCAACCGCGAGCGTGGGCGTGCCGACCCTCGCCCACGCCGCGCCGCACGAGCACTGACGCATAGTGGCGGGGAGCGCACCGGATGGGACTCAACTTCTCTGCCGTCCTTGGTCACGAGATCGACGCCGAGGATCTACGGACGTTGCCGCGCTTGCTCAGCGCCGCGCGTGCGCCGCAACTTGTCCACGCTATCGGAGAATTCGCGCATTACATCAACGAGTATCGCGCTACGCAGGGTGAACTGCGGACAATGGCCTATGATGTGACTGACACGACCTGGCATGTAGACCCTACCAGCATACCGCTCTATAGGGACGCCGTGGGCAACCTCACCCTGCAAGCCCCCCCACCGATCGAAGAAGAGATCGGGCCAGGACGCCATCGGGTCCGCTTCGCCCCGGTTGCCGCGCGGCGCACGGTGAGCATGGAAGAGTATTGGGCGGCTGGGAACTTGTTCGATGTGGCCGGACCCGCTGGCATCGGCCTCGACATCGGGCCACACGCCCTCCGGCTGACCTGCGGGCCGCGTTGGTGGCCTTTTCTTGCAGAGCCAGCGGTGCAACTGGCGACACGCCGCGTTTGCCACGAACTCGCGCGCGTAGTCGGCTCGCCACTGGCGATCTATCTGGCGATCTATCTGGCGATCTATCTGGCGGATGGTTACACACTCATGGATGCCATCATGGAAGGGGCGACCATCGAGCAGATCGTCGCGCAGTTGAGCGCCAAACTTGGCCCTCCCGAGCCTGCCCTCACGATGCTCGACGAGGAGACGACGGGGGATGAGATTCGCGATGCGTACTACCTCGATACCTTTGCCGCTCTGTGAGCGGGAGGGACACGAACTGCGGGGGCTTGCGGTGCCGCGCGATGCAGGCAAAACGGTGGTCAGCCCGCCTTCCGGTCAGCGGAGACCCGGGAGCAGCTAGCGGCGATGGCCCCCGCTCCTCGGCCGGGCGGGTCCCCCGGAGGCATTGCGCCCTTCATGGGTGCATTGCGCCCTTCATGGGTGGGAGCTACCGCCCTTTGGGCGGCGGGGTGGCGAGCCGGGTGCCCTTTGGGCGGATGAGCCGGGGGTGCGGGTCGCCGGTGACGAGCCGAGGCGCGGGCCGCCCCGCCCCGTATAACCGCTTCCCGCTACAAGTTCTCCCGGATCTTCTCCGCCAGCGCCCGCGAGATGCCGTCCACCGCCGTCAACTCCTCGATGCTCGCCTCACGGATCTTCTTCGGGGAGCCGAAGTGCTTCAACAGCGCGCGCTTGCGCGTCGGCCCGATACCGGGCAGATCGTCCAGCGACGATTTCAGCGCGCTCTTGCCGCGCTTCTGGCGGTGGAAGGTGATCGCGAAGCGGTGCGTCTCGTCGCGGACACGCTGCACCAGGAAGAGCGCCTGCGAGTCGCGCGGGAGGATCACCGGCACCGGGTTCTCCGGCAGATAAATCTCCTCGTTCTCCTTCGCCAGTCCCACCGTCGGCAGGTTCACATCGAGTTCGCGCAGCGTCTCCAGCGACGAGCTGAGTTGCCCCTTGCCGCCATCGATGATAATCAGGTCGGGGAGACGCGCCCAGGAGAGCGCCTTCTCGTCGGGCGCGGCGGCGTCATCCGCCGCCTCCGTCGCCCCTTCGACCGACCCGGCGGTGGCCGTGTCGAGCGGATCGAACGGCACCAGCGCATCCGCCACCCCCTGCGCCGCCTGCGCCGCCGCCAGACTTTCCTGCGCGCGCTTAAAGCGCCGTCGCAGCACCTCTTGCAGCGAGGCGAAGTCGTTGTTCCCCTCCACCGTCTTGATCGCGAACTTGCGGTAGTCGCTCTTCTTCGGCTTCCCGCCCTCGAAGACGACCATCGCCGCGACCTGATTGGTCCCCTGGCTGTGCGAGATGTCGTAGCACTCGATCCGCTGCGGCAGGCTCGGCAGATCGAGCGCCGCCGCCAGCTCGGAGAGGGCCATCGTCGTCTTCTGCTCGTCGTTGAGCCACTTCAGGCGTTCTTGTTCCAGGTTTTCCGCCGCGCTCTTCGCCGCCAACTCCACCAGCCCGCGCTTATCGCCGCGCTGCGGGACGTGCAGCTTGAACGCCCCGCCCCGCCGCCCGCGCAGCAACTCCTCGATCGCCTCCGCATCCGGCAGGGCGTGCGGCAGGAGGAGTTGCGGCGGGATCGTCTGCTCCGGCGCGGCCCCGTAGTGCTGCGTCACGAACGACGCCAGGATGTCGGGGGCGGGATCGCTGATGTGCGCGTCGAGGAGATAGTGGTTCGCGCCGAGGAGCTTGCCGTCGCGCAGTTCGTTGACTTGCACGCAGGCGTCGCCGCCCGCGCCGCGTGCCAGCCCCAGGATGTCGGCGTCGGTCGCGCCGGGGGCGATCATCTTCTGCCGCGCCGTCACCCGCTCCAGATCGCGCACCTCGTCGCGGAGGCGGGCGGCGGTCTCGAAGTCGAGCCCTTCCGCCGCCGCCGCCATCTTGGCGCGGCGCGCGTCGATCAGCTCCTCGCTCTTCCCGCCGAGGAAACGCCCGATGGTGTCCAGCACCGCGCCGTACTCCTGCGGGGTCGTCGCGCCGATGCACGGCCCCAGGCACTGACCGATATGATAGTACATGCAGGCGCGCGGCCAATCGCCGTGCAGCTGCTTGTCGCGGCAGGGCGCGTTCGGCTTGCGATAGGGGAAGGCGCGCTGGAGGATCTTGAGCGTCTGCGAGGCCGCGCCCGCATCGGAGAAGGGGCCGAAATAGCGCGCCCCACGCTTGCTGTCGTCGCGCACGTTGCGGGTGTAGATCACCGTCGGCCACTCGTCGTTGGTGATCTTGAGGAACGGGTAGGTCTTGTCGTCCTTGAGTTTGATGTTGTACTTCGGCAGGTGGCGCTTGATCAGCGACGCTTCGAGGAGCAGCGCCTCGCGCTCGGTGTCGGTGACGACCACCTCGAAGTCGGCGATGTGCGAGACGAGTTCGCGCGTCTTCGGCAGCAGGCTGCGCGGCGAGCCGAAGTAGGAGCGGACGCGGTCGCGCAGCGTCTTGGCCTTGCCGACGTAGAGGATCGTCCCCTGCGCGTCCTTCATGATGTAGCAGCCGGGCGCGAGCGGCAGCGCCGCCAGCCGCCCTTCCAGATTCACCGGGGCGTGCGAAATCTGCTTCTTTTGGCTCGTCGCGGCCATCGTGCTCTGTCCTCACCCCCGCCGCGCCGCCGGCGGCACCGCCTCCCCTGCGACAAGGAAAGCGATGCGCGGCGCGCGGTGGGGCGTCACGCTGAGCGGTATCCGGCTCGGTGATCGCGCGCCGGGCGGCGCTGATCGATGTGTCCTCCAAGTATACCGCGCCTGAAGCGGTGAACGGTGAACGACCACTCGATCACCATCTGCAGTACCATCGCAACCACAGCATACTACGAACAACTACATCGTCTTCACCGGGAGGAAAACATATCAAAAGTAACTTCTGTACGCCTGACTGACGATGCGGCAGAGAAACTGGATCGTCTTGCAGCCTCCCTCGATCGCCCAAAGGCTTGGTTGATCGAGCAGGCGATCGATAGCTATCTCGAAGAGCAATCCTGGCAGATCGCGGCGATCGAGGAAACCTTGGCGGAGTATGGATCCGGGACAGCGACGCCCATACCACACGAAGAGGTCGAGGCGCGTATGGAGGAACTGCTCCGCCAAGCGGAGCAGCGTTGACATGGGGATCACCCGGCTCCCGCGCGCCACGCGCGACCGCGAAAGCATTGTTGGCTATCTTCTTGACCACGATAGCGGTGCCGCCCGACACATGAATGAGACGATTCGGAGCCGTGTCGCTTTCCTAGCTGAACAGCCAGCCCTGGGGCGGGTGGGTCGTGTACCCAACACCAGAGAACTGATCGTCGGTGGTCCGCCACATATCGTCGCGTACACCGTCGATCGTCGCCGCGACGTAGTCATCGTCCTCCGCGTCCTGCACGGCGCACGTCAATGGCCGTCCACCCTCCCATAAAGAAAATCACCTCGCACAATAGTGGCCCAGCGACGCTCCGCGCACCGCTACGGAGGACAACGGTAGCGTGTCGTTTCTATCGCACACTCATGCCAAACACTCCTTCTTCCGCGCGCGGATAACGCTCCACCTCGACCGCATAGTGCCCCTCGATGTAGGGGAATTGCGCCTCCAGATCGGGCGCGAGGGTCACGCCCAGGCCGGGGGCATCCGGCAGGGTCAGATAGCCGTCGGTGAGCGCGGGCGGGTCGGCGAGGATCGCCCACTGGAGCGGCCCTTGCAGCTGGCAGACTTCGAGGACGCGCGGATTCGGCAGCGCGGCGACGAGATGCCCGTTCGCCAGGGCCATCAGGCCGTTGTGCCAGCTGTGCGGGCAGCAATCGACGCCGTACCGCTCGGCCATCTCGGCGATCGCGAAGCACTCCGTGATGCCGCAGATTCCCGCGTCGGGCTGCACGATCCCGTACGCGCCCCGTTCGAGATAGGGCCGGAATTGTTGGAGGCTGGTGAACTGCTCCCCCCCGGTGATCGGCAGGTCCACCGCGCGATTCAGCCGCGCATAGCCGTCGATATCGGCCTGCGGGATCGGCTCCTCGAACCAGGTGAAGCCGAGCCGGTCGAGTTCGCGCGCGATCGTCAGCGCCTGCGCCTCGGTCAGCCGCTGGTTGCCATCGAGCATCAGTTCCATTCGCCCGCCGACCGCCCCGTCCAGCTCGCGGACGAGGCCGAGGAAGCGATCGGTCGTCACGCCATCCCAGGCCCACTCGGTGCCGATACGGAACTTGTAGGCGCTGAACCCCGCCGCGACGGTCGCCAACGCCTCCTCGATCAGCTGCTCCGGGCGCGCGCGCCAGTCGTAGCGGCAACCGCCGGAGGCGTAGACGCGCACCCGATCCACCGGGTCGGGCGTCAGCAACTCCGCGACCCGTTTCCCCGCGATCTTGCCGCGCAGATCCCAGAGCGCGCAGTCGATCCCGGCCACCGCGCAGGAGTAAGGGCGGAGGGTGCCGTGATCGGGGTGCGGGCCGATGGCGCGGTCGCGCGGGTCGCGCCCGAGCAGGGTCGGCGCGAGCCACGCCACCCACGACTCGATGGTGCGCGGCCAGCCGTAGGCGCACGCCTCGCCGATCCCTGTCAGCCCCTCGTCCGTCTCGATGACGACGATCGCACAGTCGGCCTTGATCGTCCGGTAGCGCGCCGTCACCCACTGCCGCTCGCGCTCGTGCATCCGCGACAGGCACAGCGTACGCACGGCGGTGATCCGCATCGCAACCCCTCCCCCCTCTTCGTCGCCCCAACCAGGACGGCACCCTGCAACAACGCCTTTATACCAGACCAGTGATAAGGCCGCCGAATCGGTACGGGGTTTATTTGCTGCGGCTTATTGGTCTGTTTCACGAATACGTGGCGGGGTACGGCGTGGGGCGGACCGCTCCCCGCCGCTGCGGCGGCGACCCTCCTCGACGCGGGGAGGGTGGGGACGGCCCTCCAGGGGCGTGGCGGGCTGGCCCCGGCCACCCCGCCACGGATGCGTGCAACGCCGCACGTATCCTCGCTACCAGCCTATGACCTTGTGCTCGACTAGTCGAGCCGCAAACACCGACTGGGATATGTCATATTGAAGCGATCTGGACGTTGCTCGCGCCCGCGACCCCGGACATGCGGCGGCCACTTTCGGTACACTACGCCCTACAGAAACACCCCCGCTCGTCCTTTCTTCGCCTACGCTCGTCCTTTCTCGCCTACTCGCCTACTCGCCTACTGCGACTACTGCGACTACTATTCGTCACTCGTCACTCGTCACTGGAGATGTCCGATGGACAGCGCCGCGCTCCGTACCCTGATCGACGTGGCCCAGGGCCGCGCGCCCGCCGATCTCGTCCTGCGCGGCGGGCGGGTCGTCAACTCCTTCAGCGACGAGATCGAGGCGGTGGCGGTCGCGATCGTCGGCGGGCGGATCGCCGGGGTGAGTGACGATCCGGCACGCTACGCCGGGGCGCGGGAGACGCTCGACCTCGACGGGCGCTTCCTCGCGCCCGCGTTCATCGACGCGCACATCCACCTGGAGAGCACGCAGCTCTGGGTCGGCGAGTTCGCGCGCGTGGCGGTGCCGCGCGGCACCGGGGCGGTCGTCGCGGACCCGCACGAGATCGCCAATGTGCTCGGGCTGGCGGGGATGCGCGCGCTGATGGACGGCGCGCGTGGGCTGCCCCTCAGCACCTTCTTCGTCGTCCCCTCCTGCGTCCCGGCCTCCCCGCGCGAGACGAGCGGCGCGATCCTCGACGCCGCCGCCATCGCCCCGGCACTCGCCTGGCCCGGCGTCGTCGGCCTCGGCGAAATGATGAACTTCCCCGGCGTCCTCGCCGCCGACCCCGACGTGCTGGCGAAGATCGCGGCGGCGCGGGCATTGGGGCTGCCGATCGACGGCCACGCGCCGGGTGTTGGCGGCGCGGCGCTCGACGCCTACGCGGCGGCGGGCCCCGGCGCGGACCACGAATCGACCGGCCTCGACGAGGCGCGGGAGAAGTTGCGGCGCGGCCTGACGATCATGATCCGCGAGGGCTCCACCGCGCGCAATCTCGACGCGCTCCTGCCGCTCGTCACCGCCGCGACGGAGGGGCGCTGCACCTTCGTCTCCGACGACCGCGACGCCGCGACGCTGCTGCACGACGGCCACCTCGACGCGATCCTGCGGCGTGCGGTCGCGCGGGGGCTCGACCCCCTCCGCGCCCTCCGCCTCGTGACGATCAACCCGGCGCGCTTCTGGCGACTCGACGGCCTCGGCGCGATCGCGCCCGGCTACCATGCCGATCTCGTCGCGCTCGACGACCTCCGCGACTTCCGCGTGGCGCTGACCTTTCATCGGGGCCACCTCGTCGCGCGCGACGGCGAACCCCTCTTCGACACGCCGCCCGCGCCGCCCGCGAGCCTGCGCGGCACCGTGCGGATCGCCCCGCTCGGCCCGGACGCCCTGCGCCTCCCCGACCCCGGCGGCGAGTTGCCGATCGTCGGCGCGATCCCCGGTCAGATCGTCACCACGCGGCTCAGCGAGCGCCCGACCGTCCGCGACGGCGCGGTGGTGCCGGACCCTGCGCGCGATCTGCTGAAGATCGTGGTGGTCGAGCGGCACCGCGCGACCGGCAATGTCGGCGTGGGGCTGGTGCGCGGCTTCGGATTGCGGCGCGGCGCGCTCGCCTCCTCGATCGGACACGACGCCCACAACATCACCGCTATCGGCGCGAGCGACGCCGACATCCGCGCCGCGATCGCCGCGATCGTGGCGCTGGACGGCGGGATCGTCGCGGTCGCGGACGGCGAAACCCTGGCCGCGCTGCCCCTGCCGCTCGCCGGACTTCTCTCCGATCTGCCGGTGGCGGAGGTCGCCGCGCGCCATCACGCGCTCGAAGAGGCCGCGCGCGCGCTCGGCTGCACGGCAGCCGACCCGTTCGCCCTCCTCTCGTTCATGCCCCTCTCGGTGATCCCCGCGATCCGCATCACCGATCAGGGGCTGGTGGAGTTGTGAGACGAAGAGACTAGGAGTGACGAATAATGGATAGCGGATGAATGGTCAAGCGGTGAATTACGAACTTAACATGTACCTTATCGACAAATCACCCCAGATTTACACGTATTTCTGAGTCGAACTTCACGTTCGCTACTTCGCACGCCAATCGAATAACCCCAAGAATAGAGCGCTTACTCAGGTTTATATCGGCCCACCATCCAGGTCGAAACTCAATGGAATAGTCGTTTGCGAGATCTGGACGATCAGGGTTTAGCTGCTCCCTAGAGCGCGCAAGGTAGTGGCGCTTTCTACCATGCTTGGGCAGTGCCGCGAAGCGTTCCAAGAACTGGTTATCGTGATCTGCAAGATGGTTTAGAACACCTAACATTACTTCACGGAGGGCATTTCCTAACCGGTCGAGATTGCTGTAGGCTCCCTCCTCAGCGCGGCTCGTCCCCGCGCTGAGGAGGAGCGCCATGATTCCCGCGACGTGTTCGAGCACGGCACCGGTCCCGCCCCCAT
>JAABUM010003869.1_pt1 | contig 17673 bp, 17 predicted proteins | sample 5559161 | NCBI WGS metagenome assembly JAABUM01 (sample SAMN10711868, study PRJNA513369) | rock metagenome | isolation source: Antarctica rocks | place: Antarctica: Victoria Land, Siegfried Peak nord | reverse complement strand
CCCCATCTCGGCCAATCGAGCGGTGTAGTCAACGGCGACATAGGTCAGCGCGCTCCGCGGCATACTGGGGGCCAGAGCCTCCTCGGGGTCCTGCACGATAGCCACGCCGCCGCGCTGCTTGACCGTGAGCAACCCCGCCGTCCCATCGTCGAGCAGGCCGCTGAGCACGACGACGATCACCCGTGGCCCCGACGCCCGCGCCGCGCTGCGAAAGAGCGGATCAATGGCCGGGCGGAACCCGTTTTCGCGTGGTCCCTGCACCACGTGCATGTGCCCCCGTGAGAGCAACAGGTGGTGGCCGGCCGGGGCGACGTAGATGTGCCCTGCATGGATCTCTGCCCCATCCGTCGCCGCGGTGGCCGGCAAGGGGCCAGCGCGGCTCAGGATCGTGGGCAGCAGGCTGGGGCGATCCGTCGAGTGCAGCGCGACGAAGACGGCGGCGGGCAGGTCAGGGGGCAGGACGCCTACAAGCGCCCCCAGCGCCTCGACACCACCCACGGATGCGCCAACCACGACGATAGCTGGGCTCGGCAGCATGTTCCCCTCACTCCGCCGGTCGGCGCCTGTCGCCGCGCATGACGCGGCGACCTCCTATGCCGCAGCATAACACCACAGAAGTCGCAGGGGCAACCCACAAGCTACCGCGACACCATCTTCTTCTATCTCTGTCACTGTGCTCGTCTATCTGACGGGGCGCGGCCTATGAGCCGGCGCGTATCTCCTGGAGCCACCCCGACAGCCCAACGGAGCCGACTGGTTCTGTCCGTCCCACGACGCGCTACGCGATCATCTCCGCCCGCGTACCCGCTGCAACGACGCCGTCTCCCTCTCCCGGTAACGCCGCCTGTTCCAGAACCACTGGGGCGCGGTGTGCGCTGCTGCAGGCAGCCCAACCGAGGGCGCGGGTCGTCTCCCTCTGCCCAACCTCGGCTGGGCCACCTGTGTGTCCTGAAACCTGACGCTCCCCCCAGGAGAGCTGCCCGCTCGATCGAGCAGTAGGGTGTGCAGGGCAGCGAGGCCAGCCGGTCATGGCCCACCGCGATCTCAGCCTCGTCCACAGCAGCGGCATGCCACGCGCTGGTCACGGCAGGACTGGCGCGGCTGTGGCGCCTGCCACCCTGCGCAGCACTGTGGCCTGAGTTACCTGCTCCTGCCCCCGCTGCGTGGCACACCATGTGCTCTACCGTCTGACAGTGATCACGCGATGAGGCGTGATGATCGGGAGAGGAGCAGATGAGATGAACCAGCACGCTGAGCAAACCTTTGTGGACAACGAGGTGTACGACCTGATCCGGGCCACCGCCAGCAAGCTGGAGGGTCTGGCTGCCTACAGTAAGTATGAGCAGGATGGTGACGCCAATCGACCGCTCTGGCAGCAGCTTCGCCAACAGGATGAACAGGCAACCCGTCAGCTGCTCCAGCAACTTGAGCAGTTTGCCCAGCAGGGGAAGCTCCGCGCTAAGTAATCAGGAGCAGCGGACACACCCGTCTCGCGCGTGCCCGCTGCTCGGGCGGTGTGCGGGGTGGCAGCAGTCCCTTTTTTGTGGCAGCGCCCGCTGCGACCAGAGGTGTGCCGGATGGCAGTGGACCCCTGGAGCCAGGGGCCACTTAACCCCAGAGAAAGAAACAGGAGGAGTGAACCATGTATCCCTTCGACCAGAACAACCAGCAAGCCTATCAGCAGTACGCGCAGGCGAGCGATTCAGGCGACTATAGCCAGGTTGATGCGGATCAGGCGGCCAGCCATGTGCAGCAGTTCGCGCAGAACGCGCCACCTGAGCTGCAGCAGCAGGTGTATGGGCAGTACTTCCAGCAGATGCCTCAGGAGCAGCGTGAGCAGTTCGTGCAACAACTCTCCGCCGAGACCCAGGGACAGATGGACCCGAGCGACCCGCAGGGGATGGGCCAGAGCCTGCACCAGTTAGGACAGCAGAACCCCAACATCCTCCAGCAGGTCTGGAACAATCCGCTAGGCAAGGTCGCCGCGGTGGGCATCGCTGGGTTTGCCGCCAAGGAGCTGTTGAGCCGTCGCTCGTAGAGGAGACTGCGTCCGCGCTAGGGGGCAGACTGCACGCTCTGCCACGGAACCGCGCGAGAAGGGGGGGAGTGCCAGAGCGCAGTTCCCTCCTTCTCCTTCGGCGCCATGCCGTGAGGACAGCAGAGGGCGTTGTCACATGAACGTCAGCGAGGCATGTGATGTGGGGACTCAGGCCTCATGTCTGGCCTGAGATGCATGCCCGGTGACAGGAAACAGGGCACAAACCAGCCCCACGTGGGGAGGAGACCGCGAACATCTGTCCCAGTAGACGTTCATGTGACAACGCCTATGGCAGAGTTCTGCCTATCCTAGCAGAGTATGCTGACGCGCGCTGACGCTGCTCATCCAGGGTCGTGTCGTACTGCCCATCTCTGCCAGTCGCGCAGGACAGAGGCACAAGAAAGCCGCCGGTGGAGAGGGGGGCATCCACCGGCGGCCAAAGGGGAAAGACAAGGGGAGGGCGATCAGGCGGCCAGCGCCGTCATCTCACTATCCAGGGACGAGCGCAGGCGGGCGGTAGCCCGGGCATGGATCTGGCAGACCCGGGACTCCGAGACGTCCAGGACGACGCTGATCTCCTTGAGGGTCAGGCGTTCGCCATAGTACAGGCTGATCAGGTGGCGCTCGCGCTCGGGCAGCTGGGCCACGGCGGCGCGCAGGCTGAGGCGCAGGTCGTTCTGCTCGGCCACGACGGCGTGGCTGGGGCTATCGGCGTCCTCGATCATATCGAGCAGGTTCAGCTCAGAGCCATCGTGTGACGTGCGCGCCGCCACATCCAGGGAGATCGTGGCGCAGGCGGCGTCGACCTGCGCCTGCGCCACCTGCGTCGTGTCTAGACCCAGCGCCGCCGCGATCTCCTGACGCTTGGCCGGGCGGCCCTGCTCCTGCTCGAACTGGGTGGAGGCGCGCTCAATCTCGCGGCCACGCTGCCGCGCCGAGCGGGGGATCCAATCCAGGGCGCGCAGCTGATCAATGATATAGCCGCGGATACGGGTGACCGCGTACGTCTCGAACTTGACCAGCCGCGCCGGATCGAAGCGGTCCACGGCGTCAATCAGCCCCAGGGCGCCATAGCCGAGCAGGTCATCGTGGTCAATCACGGCGGGCAGGCTGATGGCCAGGCGGCCCACCACATACGTGACCAGCGGCGCGTAGCGCACGATCATGGCTGCGCGATCGGTCAGCCGGTCCTGCCGATCGGCGGCGCCCAGGATGTCCTGGGCCTCGGCGATGGCGCGATCAGCCGCGCTTGATTGGCGGTCCCACGATGTGCTGGCCCCGCGCGTGGTTTCATCGGCGACGACAGCCCACCTGTTCTCCACAACCTTGATCATTGTGCTGCTCCCCCTGCTTCTTGCGCCCTGCCGTGGGCGTGATCCGTTCTGTCCTTGTCTCTGTTCTGTGTGCCGCGGTCGGGGCGGTTACTGAGCTGTGCCCGCTGTCGTCCCCGTCAGCGTAGCTCCAGTGTAGGCCGCACACCTATCGCCAGAGAACACCCGGATGGGCCGAAAACTACCCCCCTGAATGGGGCGCCATGGAGCACAGTGACCCCTGGTGGGGAGTGGTCACGGCGTTGCTACAGGGCGGGGACGTGTCAGAGCGCCGTACAGAGCCCACCGTGCGGCTGGCCCATCGGCCGACGACGCGCACACCAGCCACAGCGCGGACCGAGCGTCGCCGTCCTTCTCGACGGGGCGGGTCGTCGCGTCAGCGGTGTCCTGAGATCTGACGCGTCCGAGAGGTCAGGTTAAGCGAGGGAATAGGTCGTCGTCCCGCATGCGGGGACAGCGCAAGATGGGGAGGATAGGCACTGCTAGAGGGGGAGGGGAGAGATCCCTCCAGGCGGCAGTCCACGCCGCGGCAGCAGCACGCCCAGGTTGCACGACGACCAGGGGCGGGGAGCCGAGTTGCCGCGGCGGCGTCCCGGCTTTGTCTGCGGCGTGGAGATCGTGTGGCGCCACCACGAAAGCTGGGATGGCACGGGCACCCCGCACCGCCTGGCCGGCACGGCAAGCCCCTTTGGCGCGCGTGTATGTGACCAAACCCGGCGGCCAGGTGTCTGTCCAGATAAGGGTGCGCGGCGCGGGCTGCTCCCGCACTGAGGGAGGCACAGGGTGGCGGCTGGCGCCGCGCGAGGCCGGACAGGCTACACTGAAGGGGTAGTGACGCGGCGCAGGCCGGCCCGGAGCGTGTGGGGGTAGGGGCGCCTGGGCGTCAAGGGCAGTGGCCAGACAGGATCGCGTGATCTCTGATCTCCTGGTGCAACGGGCCCGCGGCGGCGACCTTGCGGCGGCGGGCGACCTGCTGGCGGCCCACCAGAACCTGGCTTACACGGCGGCGTTGCGTCTGGTTGGTCAGCCCGCCGAGGCTGAGGACCTGACGCAGGAGGCGCTGGTGCAGGCCTACACCCATCTAGCCGAGTTGCGCGAGGGTGAGGCGTTTGGGCCGTGGCTGCGCCGCATCGCGGTGAACCTGAGCCTGAACCTGCTGCGCCGCCGCGGGCGCATCCGCTTTGAGCCACTGGAGGGGGATGATGAGAGGGGTAGAGACGATGAGCCGGAGCGGCCGGAACGCGACTTCCCCGACCACCACAGCCCCGGCCTGGAGGAGATGGTCCTGCGCGGCGAATGGCTCGAGGAGGTCGACGTGCTGCTGCGCCGCCTGCCCGAGGAGCAGCGCGTGGCCCTCGTATTGCGCGATGTGTATGACTACGATGTGGCCGAGATCGCCGCGCTGCAACGGTGCGGCCTCTCGGCGGCCAAAATGCGCGTGACCCGGGCGCGCGCCGCGCTGCGGCGTCTGCTGGTCGAGGCGGCCGCCGCTGGTGGCTCTGCTGGCGGACCAGAGATGGCCGTTGGGCCGGGGTAAAGGAGAGCGTACACGTCGGCTGAACGGACCTGTCGGTGGGGAGAGGCGCCTCCCGCGCCCGTGGGCCAGGGGAGCCCCTCCAGGTGGGGCACATGCGCCGTGGCGCAGTGGGGAGCAGGAAGGAGCAGGAGACGAGAGATCATGACTGCACGACGCCGTGGAACTGAGGCCCACGCCACGGGGGAGGCGCTGGACGCGCTTGTGGCGGGGATAGCTGTGCCCGAGGGCGTCTCGGCCCATGTGCGGCGGTGCGCGCTCTGCCAGGGGCGGGTCGAGGACCTGCGGGCCCTGCGCGGCCTGCTCCAGGCGTCAGCAGGGCGTGAGGTTGCGCCAGGTCCTGACCTGGCGGGCAAGGCGCTGGCCCGGCTGCGCTGGCGGCACGGCGCCGCCGGTGACCTCAATGAGTTGTTCGCCGGATTGGCCACGCTCCTGCGCGGGTTGGCCACCCTGTTGCCTGGGGCGCGTCGGGAGCGCGGCGACTAGCAGGGTGAGCCGTCGCGCGCGTGCGTGAGGGCTGAGAGGACGCACGGGCATGATGTCGGGGAGGGCCAGACCGAGATGAGCACGCTGAACGATGACCTGGTTGCGGTGATCGCCTACCTGCCGCGCGTGGCCGGCGCCCTGCTCGTCCTGCTGGTCGGCTATATCGTGGCGCGCATCGTGGGGCGGGTCGTCGCGGCCGTGCTGCATGGCGTTGGCGCGGACCGCGTGACCGAGCACACCCGGCTAGCCGATGATCTGGCTGCCGTGGGCCTGCCGCCGCGGCCCTCGCGTCTGCTGGGGCGCGGGGCCTTCGCCCTTGTGTTGGTGGCCACACTGGTCCAGGCCGTGGACGCGCTGGGCCTGGCTCCCCTCTCCCAGTCGCTGCGGCAGCTGCTGGAGTTCACGCCCCATGTTGTGCTGGCCGTGCTGGTCCTGTTGGCCGGGGCTGTGGGTGGGGACGTGGTGGGGCGGGCCGCCGCGGCGGCCCTCTCCGGCGCCGGCGTGGTCTACCACGGTCTGGTCGGCGCGCTGGTCCGCGTGCTCATTTTGCTGCTGGCCTTGCTGCTGGCGATGCAGCAGCTAACTATTGACGCCACGTTCTTGCTGGCCGTCCTGCTGGTGGCGCTGGGTGGCATCGCCCTGGCAGGGGCCATCGCCATTGGCTGGGGTACCCGTACGATGGCCGATAACCTGGCCAGCGCCCGCTACGTCGAGCAGAACTTTGCCGTAGGAGATCGGGTTGCCGTGGATGGCGTCTCCGGCGTGGTTGAGGCGATCACGGCCACCAGTATCGCCCTGCGCACCGCCGACGGAGGCAAAGCGGTTGTGCCCAACAGCGTCGTGGCCCGCACCACCGTGGCGCCCGCGCCCGCAGAGAGTCAGTAGGCCTGAGCGGCCCCTCACGGCGCTAACTAGCGCCCCACCCGCCTATGCCGTGGGCCGCATCTTGCCTGCTGTTGTTCCACGGCGGGCCACGCGCTGCCCGCGCTGATCGTGTGGAGGTAGGTGTCGCCCACCTACACAGCCCACGCGCTACCTGTCCCTTCACCCTCAGTGCTGCCGGAGAGCTACCACAGTAGCGCTGATGACATGCGTTGTGACCGATTGGACCGCCCGATTGTCCTCAGACTGTACGGTGGCTACTGGACGCCACGGAGAGCAACTGAGGGGAAGACAGACCAATGACGACGGGTATCCATAACTGGGGTGACGCGCTGATGACCTCCCTGACCGGGGCTCTGGCCCTGTTTCTGGGGGCCATTCCAAAAGTGGTGGGTTTCCTGATCATCCTGCTGATCGGCTGGCTGATCGCGGGTATCCTGGTCAAGGCAGTCACGGGCGTGCTGCACGCCGTGAAGTTCAACGACATTGCCAGGCGCAGCGGCTTTGCCGGCTTCGTGCGCGACATGGGCGTCAAGACCGACGCGTCGGCGCTGCTGGCCAACGTGGTTGGTTGGTTCGTGCGGCTGATCGTGCTGGTGGTGGCGTTTGACGAGCTGGGCCTGCCCGCCGTCTCCGCCGTGCTGCAGCAACTGCTGCTGTGGCTGCCCAACCTGGTGGTGGCCCTGGTGGTGCTGGTGCTGGCCGGCATCGTGGCCAATGCGCTGCACGCGCTGGTGCTGGGGGCGACCAAAGAGGCCCGGCTGGGCAACCCACAGCTACTGGCCACTATAGCGCGGATGGCCGTGTGGGGCTTTGCCATCGTCATCGCGGTGAACCAGATCGGCGTGGCCACCACGCTGGTGAACACGCTGCTGACCGGCCTGGTGGCCGCGCTGGCCCTGGCCCTGGGCCTGGCCTTCGGACTGGGTGGGCGTGACACAGCGGGGGAGATCGTCACGTCGTGGTATCAGAAGAGCCAGGAGGCCGCGCCCAACGTGGAGCGAGCAGCCTCGGCGGCAAGCAAGCAGGTGGCGAGCTAACACGCGGCGGTAGATGAGGATCGCCTGACTTGGGTAGGTCCCGCATTGCGTGAAGCCGCGGCCGTGTGACACGCACGGCGCATAGGTGTAGTAGGTAGTAGGGAGAAACAACCATCATGGCACGAAGCATTGCAGGCCTGTTCGATGACCGTTCCGGCGCCGAGGCGGCGGTGAACGACCTGACCGCTGCTGGGTTCGACCCGGCGCACATCGGCGTGGTCATGCGCGACAAGCAGGAGATGAAAGAGGTCGCCGAGGAGCACGGTACACGGTCCACCGAAGGCGCCGTTACCGGCGGCATCATCGGCGGCTCGGCTGGTGCTATCCTGGCGGCGGTTGGCGCGCTGGTCATCCCGGGCATCGGGCCGTTTATCTCCGGCGGCATTCTGGCCACGGCCGTGGCCGGTGGGGCCGCTGGCTGGCTGGTCGGGGGCTTGGCCGGTCTGGGCATCCCCAAGGAGGAGGCCGAGTACTACGAGGGTGAGGTCCAGCAGGGCCGCGCGCTGGTCACGGTTGACGCCCAGGGCCGTGAGGGCGAAGCACGGGCGATCCTGCTGCGCAACGGGGCTCATGATCTGAAAGATCGTGGCTTCGGCGGCTACGACGAGCAGACCGAGACCGTGGCCGCCCCGGCCCCGGCCCCTATGGCTACCCAGACGCGCCAGGAGGCTGTCCGGCCCGCTGTGACGAAGAGCAACCAGCGTGTCGAGACCGCCACGGGCGAGGACATCCGCGTGCCCGTGATGGAAGAGGAGCTGCTGGTCAGCAAGACCCAGCAGGAAGAAGGCCGCGTTCGCCTGCACAAAGAGGTAGTCGAGGAGCGCCAGACGCTCAACGTGCCGGTCAGCCGTGAAGAGGCGCATATTGAGCGCGTCGCCGTGAGCGGCAACGTGCCGGCCGACGCCAACGCCTTCACGGAGCGCGATATCTCCGTGCCCCTGATGGGCGAGGAGGTTGTCACGGCCAAGCGCGCCCATGTGGTCGAGGAAGTGCGCCTGCGTAAGGATCAGGTCACCCAGACCGAGCAGGTCACCGACTCCGTGCGCAAGGAGCGCGTGGTGATTGAGGGGACGGACGCCGAAGGCCACGCCATAACTGACGGGGCGCGGACAACGGCTGATGATCGTGCTAGCCGCACAGCGACAGACCGCTAGAGAGGCACGGGAAGCGCGGGATGGGCGGACCTCCCCATCCCGCGCCACGGCACCGGCACAGTAACGAGGGCGTGTCCTCACCCGTTGTTCCGCCCTGCTCGCTAGAGGGAGGAGGGTGCGCCCCTGTTCTGGCAGGTCCAGTACTGGGCGCACGTGCGTCGAAGGGTTGGGGTGCGCACCCTGATCAGCCTGGACATCCGCGCCGTGCGGCCCGCTGCAGGGAGCGGCGACCAACGCTCCCTGCAGGCCCCGGCCCCACTGATTCCGCACGCTTGGAGGACGACGGATTCCGGCGCCCGTCTGTGCCGGAAGGGCAGGCTGAGGGGCCAGCGTGAACCTGTACCTTTTCGAGGGGGTAGGCATGACTAGCCTCTCATGGGAAGGTCGTGCCGCCGCACACTGTCACCGCCACCCAACGCAAGGCCACGGCGCGTGAGGCGTTGGAGCGCGCGATCACGCGGCGTGTCATCGCCGAGAGGCCAACATACCTCAGCAGGTGACTGCTGCCGTTGCCATGCTGAGCAGCCACAGTGGTGATAGGAAGCGGCGCGACCGTCCCGCCGTCGTGGCCGCCAGAGTGGCAGGCGATCTCACCCAGTCATGGTGCGCTCCGCTTGCACAGCGTGCCCATGCGGTGTGTCGGCTGATCCCCACCGGCGGCGCGGCCCTCCACGAGGCGCCTAAGCGGCCCGCTGGTCGAGTTTCGTAGTTCTTCCAGCGTAAAAACCACGAAAGTACACCGCCAGGCCGCTTAGCACACAGTCTCGCCAGACTGAGGGTGCGGACGACCACGTAAGCGGCCGGGGAGGAGGCGATGCGCGGAGACAGCGGTAGGATGCGCGCAGGGTGGGCCGTCACGCATCTCGGTGACCATCAGGGCGCGTCGTGGGCTGGTCTCCTCGTCGCGGTGTTCTTCCTCGCGCTGGTCCCGGTGTCCATCGGGTTCATGCTCCTGGCCTGTTGCCTTAGCCCCGGCCGGGGGGCTCGGGGGCAGCAAGCCCAGGACAGTGCGGGCGGGGAGGAGGCGATGAGCACGGGCACGGCAGACGACCACCGGACAGTGCGCCTGGCGGCCACCGTGTTGGACGTCAGCATCAAGGCGATCCAGAAGTGGGTGACAGCAGGGCGGATCAGGGGAGAGAGAATCATGCCGCCAGCAGGCACGCTGTGTCTCGCGCTGAACAAAGAGGACGCTCTTGCAGGCACGCTGGGAACGTGGGCCACGGGCCCGTGGGGAGACGAGGCAGAGGAGACGTGATGGGTGGCACGGCAGACGGCGGGCAGACAGCGGGCCAGGACGCACTCTCGGACCTGGTGAGCGTACGGGAGGCGGCCCAGGCGGTGGGGTTCACGCCCCCCACGGTGCAACTCTGGATCAGGAGCGGGCGGCTCATTGCCCAGCCTTCCCCACGGGGCCGCCGCGTGAGCCTGGCCGCTGTGCGTGCATTGTGCGCCCCCTTTGACCCCCAGACGCCGCCGGAGGCGCGCCTTGTCTATGAGGTCGCTCAGGCGGCTCGAGTAGACAGAGATCGCATCAGGATCTGGGTGCGGCAGGGCCTGCTCCCTAGTTGGTCAGGCCCCCACGGTATGCTCGTCCGTGAGACGGATGTGCGCGCTGTGGCGCAACAACAGGCTGAGGCGAGGCGGCGTGCCAGGGATAGAAACGACAGCCCCCAGCCGGGTCCCGAGGACCTGATGACCGTCCGGGAGGCCGCCCATGCGGTGGGGCTGACGCCGGGCGTGGTGCATTCCTGGATAGCCAGAGGCATGCTCCCTGTCCGCGCATCTCGGCAGGGGCGCCGAGTGAGCCTGAGCGCTGTCCACGCGTTGTGCGCCGCCCCTGAGCCTCAGGCCCCCGACGAGGCGCGCCTTGTGTCTGAAGTCGCCCTCGCCGTGGACGTGCCACCCTGGCGCATGGCAGCCTGGCTTCGGCGGGGCCTGCTCCCCAGTTGGCAGAGTTCCTATGGACTGCTGGTCCGTGAGACGGATGTGCGGGCTTTAGCCCAGCTGCGGGTCGGTGCGCCGTCGGGCGACGAGGCGGGGGCGTAGCGCCATGGCTCCTCAGTCTGGCATGGCGTGGCGCTCCTGGCCCGTGACAGGCATGGTGCTACTCCTTGCCCTCGGCGCCCTTGTCGCGGCGGTCCTAGCCGGCTCACGCGTCAAGCAGGAGGGGTTCATGGCTGTGGCGTGGGGATTCCTCACCGCGTCGTCGGTGTGGGGGGCACTGGGTACCTCGTGGTACGGAGGAACACGGCGCGCCGGGCTGTGGTGGATGGCCGGGGCAGAAGGCAGCTTGAGCGCGGGGCAAGCGCTCCAGGCGCTGCAGAGAGCAGGGAGAGCACTGTCCTGGGCTGGCCTCCTTATCACTGGCCTGAGCGTGAGCGCTGTGCTTTGCATCCTTATTAGCTCTTACTTTTGCGGCGCAGCTAGAGACAGGCGGAATCAATGACGATCCCCGACAATCTGCCGCGGCGGCCCCTGCGGGTCCACGTCTCCGTGCGGGGCCAGCTCGACGACGGCTCATCTATCGTGGCGACAGCCTGGCGCACCCTGGAGCGGAGGCGAGCCGGAGTATGAGCCAGCCTACCAGGAGGCAGCCCGGGCACATCGCATCTATGGCTGGGAGATGCCTTATGCTGACGTCGGCGACGACGAGGGGGGAGAGGAGCGAGGAGGAGCGCCATGACGCGTCCATCAACGATCACCTGCCCTGTGTGCGGAGCGCAGGCCACGGAAACCATGCCGACCGATGCCTGCCAGGTCCGCTCTGTCTGCGCGCAGTGTGGGGCACAGCTACGGCCCACGCCGGGCGACTGCTGCGTGTTCTGTTCGTATGGAAGCGTGCCCTGCCCCCCTTTGCAGGAGGAGCACGCAGCAGGCGGCGCGAGCCAGGAGGCCGACATGATAGACACCACCGGGGACACGCTCGCCGCCGACACGGCTGAGGCTGAGGCGATGAGTCAGAGCTTCGAGGAGGACGAGCGCGTGTGGCAGGGCATCCACGCCAACGATGCGGCGCCGATGTCAGAGAGAGAGGATGCGGAACGTACTAGACGTCGGCAGCTCCCCCTCGCCGACTCGCTGCGTGAAGCCATTGCCACAAGTAGGACGCTCCTTGACCACGCGGAGCAAACATGACCGCTCCCCCTGCAGGCCAGGACGCCGGCGACAGTAGGGTGGGGGAGTAGCCAGCAATGGGGCCCAAGACGACGACTCACCAGGGGGAGCATGCCGCGCCGCGTCCAGATCATGGCCTAGAATAGCGGAGCGGAGAGGAGGGCTGTGCGTATCCGCATCTTCCGCCTCATCGCAGTTTAGGGGGAAGCAGGCCTGGTAAGGACGGCATAAGCGGCCCGGCTGGCGGCGACGCTGCCCCCGGCGCCTAAGCCATGGACAGCAGCGCCGACGAGGGCGACTACCTTGCCGTACACCTTGCCGTACACCTTGCCGGCGTGTCTGAGCGCACACTGCGCCCCTGGATAAAGCGCGGCAAGGTTTCTAGCATTGCCGGCAATCGCGGTGCCCTCGTACGGCTTGCCGACGTGCGTAGCGTGGCCGACCTTGCAGGCATGCCTCGGCAAGATTCGGCAATGGTGCCGAGTAGTGAAGATGGCGCCCACCTTGCCGTACACCTTGCTGAGAGTGGCTGACAAAAGACGGCTCTGGAGGCCCCTCGGGAGGACCAGACGCAGGGCCTGCTCGCCGTGATCGAGGCGGCGTATGACGGCCAACTCGCGGCCAAAGACAATCTCATTGCCGAACTGCGCCGGCGGGCCGAGGGGGCCGAGGAGCGCGCCGCCCAACTCGAGCGCGCCGTGGGCCGGCAGCAGCGCCCCTGATGGCTGCGGTTGCTCGGCTAGTGCGCCCCCGCGGCGGACCTGGCCAGAAGGGCCAGGGTGACCGGGTGGCCTGGATGCGCCGCGCCGCGAGCGAGATGCGCATCATGGAGCGCGACTATCTAATCCTGTATCCCGGGAGCATGGCCTGTCCCCTGTGTGAGGACGTCCAGGCAAACCCCGGCTTCTGCCCGAGGCGCCGCCATACCATCATGGAGCTGTACCGGACCCGCGATGACTGATGAGTCCCGGGGCCTCCGGGATGCGGGCCAGACTATCGGGATGCGCACGGGCCGGCGTGGGCGTACGCTGAGCCACGAGCGGCGCGGCAGGCCTTCGTGGCCCAGTCTGCCGGTGGGGGCTCTCGGCCCGCGCCTGGTCCCTCTGGGCTGCCCTGTCGGCCTCGGTCTGCTGCCGACGGGCGTTGGCCTCCCGGATCGCCGCCCGCCGCGCCGCGCCCTGGTCGACGCCGTTCTCTAAGATGCCATCGCCGAGTACCCCTGGCGTGTTGGGCATCTCCTCATCCTCGGGCATGGCTCTCCCTCCTCCCTCCTGGCTCTTGCGCCCGCGCTGCTCAGGCGCCACACAGCATGCAAGGCCCGTGCCCACGGCTACACCGACGCCCGTGGGTACGGACTGAAGCCCACCTCTCCCTGCGCACATTCTTCCTTCCATGCGCCGGGTCGGACGGTGGGCTTCCCTTTGCCCTGCTGGCTCGTAGAGGGCGGCGTTAGGACGGTGGGGGTTGACAGCGGGTGTATGCTGGTGATGCAGGCGAGACGCGCCTATAGAACGTGGCTGGCGTGTGCTAGCCCTAGGGTCGACCGCCGGGAGGTCAGTGTGTCCGTCGAAGAGAGCAAAGCCGTCGTACAGCAGTTCGGTGACGCCATGATGCGGAAAGACATGGCTTTTATAGAGGGGCACCCCGGGCTTGCCGAGTCGAAGGCATTCTATACCGAGGTCTTCGCTGCTTTTCCGGACCTTCAGGGAGAGGTCCAGACGACGGTGGCCGAGGGCGAGTGGATAGCCGTGCGCACCATGGTCAGCGGGACGCATCAGGGATCCTTCATGGGGATGCCGGCGACCGGCAAGCATGCGTCCTGGGAAGTCATTACTATGAGCCGCATCGTGAACGGCAAGATCGTGAAGTCGCATGGCCAAGGCGACACGATGGGCATGATGCAGCAATTGGGACTCAGCCCAGGCGCAGGAGGAGCGCCTCAGCACCAGGGCTAAGCCCCTCTCCGTGAGCAACGGATGGAGGCTGGCCCCGCCCCGAGACCAACGCAGGAGCCGGCCGGCCTCTCCCGAGAGTGTCGGGTGCTCGCCTCCTCGCCGAGCGCCGCGAGCAGGCCCTCCCAGCCTGAGCGGGGCACCGTAGCAGGCCGCAGGGCACGCGTCGCGCGTGGTGGCCGTGCGGGCGCTGTCCTGGGCCTCTGGGCAGCCGTGCGCCGCACCTGGGCCTCCTGGTGCTGCCGGCGGGCGTTCTGCTCACGGACCTGGGGACGATGGGTCGCGCCGGGGTCGGGGTTCCACGCCCAAACCGCCGGTTTTTTTGACGCGCTCGCTTCGGGCTGCGCATGCACGTGAACGACAGGCGTAGGCTCCCATACACGCCAGGATGAGACGCCGCCGAAGTGCATTTGGTAGAAAGTTATAAGCCGCACACAACCGGGGGTGTCACCCGAAATCCAGGCCTGCCACGATGGCATCCAGGTCGATCAGCTTCCCGTCGCTGCGGAAGGTGTAATGTCCATTCAGCAGGATGTGTTGCCACGCTGCGGGCGAGATCTGCGTGATCAACGCACGCGCCTTGGTGTTGCCATTCGCCTCGTACCGGATGAGCAATCGCGACAGGATAGCTGAGTTGTAGTAGATGATCGCATTGGCGATCAACCGTCCGCACTGATTGCTGATCTCGAGTTCGATATCGGTCCGTCCGGCCAGTTCCTTCTTGCCGCCGACCTGGGCGATAGCCGAGCGGAGCTGGTGGTACGACTCGATGCGGTTTTGCGAGCGGTGCACCGTGCGCTCGATCTGCGGGTCGCGCAGGTAGCGCAGCGTGTAGATACTGCGGATGAGCTTGTCGAACTTGAAGATCGCGCGCCGCGTTGGATTCGGCGTGGTGTAGGTACACAGCTTGCGGATCAACGTGCCCTGGGTCATCTCCTTCAGCCCCAGCGTGGCCACGATCCGGTCGATATTCGGCTTCTCATCGATAATCACTTGCATGTCTATCTGGCCAACCGGGCGAATCAGGCACTTCTCATACGACGCCAGCGTGTCGGCGCAGTAGAGTTCCTTGAGTTCGGTCTGCAGGTCGGTGAAGCGTGGCTCGAAGCGCCGACCGAACCAGTGCAGAATGGCGAAGTTGGCCCTGTTGACGCTGTGCATGTCACCGGTGATCGCCGTGGGCACGATGTCAGACGTGTTGCGGTACCAGATGTCGAAGACGTAGTGCCCCTCGTACTCGTGCGCACCGATGAGGGAGCTGTTGAGCGGCACGTGATTGCACAGCAGCGAGTAGGCGGCCACGCCCTTGCCGCGGCCGAAATACTTGCGAGAGTGGCGTGCCTTCACCGTCGGGCGCGCGACGCCGAACTTCTGGCCATCGACAGCGCCGTAGAGCGCGTTGAGGTCGAACGAGTAAAACGGGAAGATCGGCAGCGCCGCAGTGGCATTGCTGATGCGGTCGCTGGCCGCCTTGAGCGAGGCCTGGCGCAGGTACTGCTGGTAGGTCGCTTGCAGCACGTGGTACAGGATGTCACTGGTGCGCGCCATGACCAGGTTGCCGTGGTTCATCACCTGGGCCATGATCACCGCCATCAGGCTGTCGGCGTCAGCGACCTTTTTCGCGTAGCGCGGCTGCAGCGGTGTCAGCTCCGAGAGGAGCCGGCAGTCGTTGTCGACGAAGCGGAAGACGTCAGCAATATCGCACAACGGCAGCTTCTCGTAGAACGCAGCTTCGCGTGCCGGATGCGTGTCGACCTTGGGTTTGTGCAAGGTCAGGGTCTGCGTGTCCTTGTCGTAGGCCAAATGCGTCAGCTTGCCCTGCTTCAACTCGCGATTGAAGGCCAGCCACTGTGCGTGCAGCTCGTCCGTCAGCGCCTTGAGCTGGGTCTCGATCGGCTGGCGCAGGAACGGGATATCCATATGCACGAGTACGTCGACCTTCTCGTCCGTCGAGACCAGTTCATCCGCGAAGCGGCGGTACTGCACGCTGTCGTCGAGGAAGAGCTCGCCCGACCGCAGCCGCTTCCTGATCTGCCGGTACAGCCAGAACTCGAAACGGTCGGCGTGTAGCCCCGTTGGCTTGCCGTCTGTGTCGCTGGTCTGCAGGTACGGTTCCAGTTGCTTGGGAAGCTTGACGGGACACTCGGCACGTGGTCGTTGCGACAGCCGCTGCTGCTTGGTAAACACATTCTTGGCCCAGGCCAGCGCAGCAAGCCACGGGTTGTTGGGAGTCACGCTGGCGAAGTCGAGCACCCCATATAGCGGTCGTAACTGGCGACGGACCCGCTCGGCCACAGTGTCCACGGCTTGCCAGTGCCGTGCCAGCTTACTCGCCGGCCTCCCGCTCAGGCGCTGGGCGGTACGTTGCAGCCTATCCCTGGGCATGATCGTGTACGCGCGCTGGCGCACGTCGCCGAACGGCGTGGTATCGGCCACCGCATCGTCGACGTACAGCGAGAGGAGGCGACCAACCTGCGGCGTCTCCTGCTGCCGGCGGAGATGATCGGCGTCGGAGTCCCTTTTCGCGGTGGCGCTGCACGCATCCTCGAGCTGTTTCATGTGGTAGGCGAGCGCGTCGACCAGGTTGTTCGTGAACTGCCGGTAGCGCAGCCAGACGTAGCACAGCAGGTACAGATGCGTCTGCTCGCGACGAAGGCGGCGGAGGTCGTACGCGGTGTAGAAGTTCGCTAGGCTTGCGTAGTACAGCACGTTCTGTTGTGAGATACTGAGCGTCGGCAGCACTGCCTTGGCGATGGTGTAGAGCGGGTCCAGCAGGGCGCGCTTCTGCCGCTCGTGCGCCATCTGCCGCCAGCGGAAATCCTTGGCGTCCTGCCGCAGCACCGCCAGCTCAGACAGCGTGTCGTCGCGTGCGATCAACTGTGCCAGCGCGGCCTTGGCGTTGTCATCCAGCGCGTGCTCCAGCAGGTGGCCAAGGCGCTGGCGTTCTGCGGATAGTGCCTTGGCGATCAGTTCCTGCAGGGCGGTGTAGCCAGGACGAACAATCTTGTGTTCATTCAGCCAGACGATCAGTTCGGTCGCCACGAAACCGGGCGTCACATCGCGGCGCATCATCTGCGCCGCTTGCTGCACCAGCTGTGGCAGGAACTTTGTTGTCCACAGCCGGTAGCCGAAGAGGTCGGCGATCAAGCCGCGCTGTGTGTAGTGTTCGTGATCGGTGATCTCCTTCCTGTCGAACGGCTCGCCGTGAAAGTAGCGGCTGAGCACGAAGGCACAATCGTCCTTGACCATGGTCCAGTCGAAACGGAAGAAGGCGTGCTTGGCCTTGAAGTAGCCGATCTGCAGGACGCAATAGACGTGAGCGTAGAAGCTGTGTCTGCTGGTAGCCAGTGCCAGTTCGGTCTCAGACAGCGACAGGTACTCCAGTTGCTGGCCGTCGTCGAAGTCAGGCAGCCCATACAAAGCCTCGTGCTCGGCATCGGACAGGACGCTCAGCCGCTCGCCCTTCGCCGTCACTCCTCCACGGCCTCGTGGGCGACAGGCCAACCCACCCGCGCGAGCGTCTCCAGCAGTGTCGTGCGCTTCACGCCGAAGTTGCGGCACACGGCCGCCTTCGACATGCCACTATTCAGCGCAGCGAGGATGGCGTCCAGCTTCTCGCCGACGATCGTCGGCGGGCGGCCGCCGCGCCGACCACGCCGCTTGGCGGCAGCGAGACCGGCCATGACCCGTTCATGGGTGAGCGCCCGCTCGTACTGGGCGAGCGCGCCAAACACGTGGAACAGGAACTCGCCTGTTGGCGTCGTGGTATCCAGAGCCTCCGTGAGCGACCGAAAGGCGACCTGGCGCTCCCGTAAGGTGGTGACGATGGTCAGCAGATGCGACAGCGAGCGGCCGAGCCGGTCCAGCTTCCACACCACCAACACATCGCCGGGCTGAACAAAATCGAGCGCCTTGGCCAAGCCAGGCCGGCTGTCTCTGGCACCGGACGCGCGGTCCTCAAAGAGGTGACGCGCGTCGACACCGGCCGCCACGAGCGCGTCACGCTGCAGGTTGTGCCTGCTAGGATAAAAGGGGCCGAATGATGCGCTAAAATCAGCCACCCTGGAGGGTTCTCGCCTAGCCTATGAAGTGTGATCACTTCAGGGCAGGGAGGAGGACAGAAAGGTGTACAGCGTGGT
>JAABUM010003868.1_pt1 | contig 17676 bp, 21 predicted proteins | sample 5559161 | NCBI WGS metagenome assembly JAABUM01 (sample SAMN10711868, study PRJNA513369) | rock metagenome | isolation source: Antarctica rocks | place: Antarctica: Victoria Land, Siegfried Peak nord | reverse complement strand
GAGAGCTGATGAGGTAGTCACTGCAGGCCCCGTCATCGGGGAACCAGCGCTGGAACTCGATGATGCTGCGCGGGAAGTCCGGCCTGACCACCCCCAGATCCTAGCGGAGGGAACCGGATAAGCATGATGCACGTTATGCCGCCCTGATGTCTTCCTCCTACCAGCCAGCCACCCTACGGTGGAGTGAGCGCGGTGGTCGAACGGCCCGCCTGGGACTGCGACGTCCGACTCAGGGAGCAGATCGAGACGGGCGGCGCCGACGGTACCCCGCCCCGGCAGCAGTAGCCACCTGCACGGCCGCAGGCCCGCCGATCTTGAGGCGCCGGGGCTGCTGCCGTCTGCGTCCTGCTAGCGCACGGCTCGTGTGCCAGGCCGGTTGCACAGTAGGGCCACTAACTGTTCGGCGACCTCGCCCGGCCGGTCCCGTCGGCTGAACGCCACGTCTGCGCCGGCGATCAGAAAGGACTGGGCCTGCCGGTTGTCGAGCAACAGCTCCACCGACGTACGCGGACGCCATCCAACGGGCCCCACCTCGTCCCCCTGCCTCGCTCACTGGCTCAGCCGGAAGCCCCGCCACTCCGGCCGATACGTCCACCGGGTTCACCGATCATGGCCGCCAGCCGACCGCGGGAGAAATCCGACCGTAAAGTTCGCTATTGTAGTCAGGTGCTCACGTAGTGCTGACGCCTGGGCAGCCGGGGTGCGCGGCATCCGGCGGACCAACTGGTCCAGCCATGAGCCTTGCCGTCGCTCAGCTGACCTGGGCGCCGAGCTGCTGTCCGCCCGGCTTGACCTGGTCGACGGCCTGGCACCGCTCGCCGATGACTGGAGCTCCTGGGTGAGTGGCGAGCCGGTCGAGCAGGTCGCGCAGCCCGTCAGCGAACTCCTGCTCGGCGTGGTCCTGCGCCAGGCGGCCGGCGAACTCCGCAAGCACCGGGTACTGCGCCTCGTCGATGGTCACCGCGGCGGTGATCAGCCGACCGGAGCTTCATCGGGTGGTGTTGTTGTGCAGCGGCGTCCCGGCGATCGCGGTCTGGCTGGCGTACGTCTTCCCCGCCGTCGTGCGGGTCGGTGGTGTCGACGTTCGGGGCGTCCGCCGGCAGCGGCTCAGAGTCGGATGTGCCGGCGCCGCGTGCCGGGCCGGCGCGGTCGTACTGCAGCCTTCTAACAGAACGCAGGCCAGCAGCCGAATCGCCGAGCGCGGCGTGAGCTAGGAGAAGGCCGGCAGGGACGGCCGCGGCTGCAGTTCCAGCCAGGTGCGTCCCGGGTGCAGCGCGATGACGGCCCCCTTGTCGTCCCGCAGCCTCATCGGGACCTGGTACGACGGGCGCACCCACCTGCCGGCGACTAGGTGGCCGTCCCGCATGACCTAGGCTTTGCCGCTGCCGATCACCTCGACGTAGGGGTCGGCGTTGCCGGCCGCGTCGATGATGTGCGTCGGATGGAAGCCGACCGACAAGATCACGACGTCGTTCGCGGTCACCCGCTGTCCAGTGTCGAGCCGGTCGGGGGAGCCGTCCTGGGTCCGCAGGTAGTTGTGGCCGTCCCACGTCCAAGCGCACGAGGCGTACGGCGAGTACGTCAGACGGACCGTGCGTATCGCCGGCCCAGCGGGCGCAGCGGCGGAGTAGCTGAACAGCTGCCGGGCGGGCGGCAGGCCCTTGCGCAACGTCCGGCCGGCCTCGAACAGTCGGCTGGTCGAGGAGTAGACGTTGTGCGGGGGCGCGTGGCTGCCGGCCCGGTAGAACCAGCGGGAGTCTGCGTCATTGGACACCAACAGCGCGGTGCTGTGCTGACGGCTGGGGGCGATCTCGCCGGGGGCGGCCCCGGAGTGCGAAGATGCCGCCGCCGAGCTCGCGCAACAGGTCGGCGTCGACGGGCCGGGCAGACCGGATCGGACCGATCGTGCCGGTGTCCTGCGACTGGAAGGTTGCCATCAGCCGGGTCAGCCCACCCTCGACCAGGATGTCGGTCACCAGGTCGGCGGAGTTAAGCCCCGCCTGCGGGCGGGCCTCACCGACGTCGTCGATCTTGACCGAAAGCGCCGGCCGGTGCTGCCGCGCCGCGTCGGTCGCTGGCAGGCGGGTGAGGGGATAGACGCCAGGACCCGACGGCGGCCGGACGGCCGCCACGGGAGGACCCGACGGCGGCCGGACGGCCGCTACCTGGCCGGCCGGGTGAGCGGAGCTGCAGGCGACCGCCAAAGCGGTGGTGCACAGCCACATCGGCCGGAGGTTCCGCACGGTCTGCACCCGTCGAAGACTTTCCCAGCCGGCTTTGCGCCGGCGCCGTCCACCGTAGACGAACGCCGGTTGCACAACGGTCGGAACACCCGGCTCGGTGACTGCTGGTCGCAGGCACCGACCAGGAAAGTGACGCCGCTGCGATCGGGGGAAGAGCCGGACAAGATCAGTACGGCGACAGCGCTGGCCGGAGCGGGCGACGACTAGAACGACGTGGACGCGAGGTGGGCTTGCTGTGGCGGCAGATGGCGAGGATGCACAAATCGGGAAACGGCCGACAAGGCTGGTCAGGCAGCTGAGACACTCGACGGGGTCGTCGCGGCGGCCGAGCAGGCTGGCCGAGCCGCTACTCGGACGGTCGACGCGGTCGAACCGGCGGAGCAGGCCGCTCCGACGCCGGAACTCCACGCCAGCGAGCAGGCCCGCTCCGCGCAGGCTGAGGCAGACGCCACCACGCAGCCGGCCGGCGACGCACAGGACAAGGCGGTCGCCCGAGGCGCGGAGCAGATCACCACCGCGGACGACCCGCCGCCCCGCCGCCTGGGCCTTGCGAGGGCCAGTAGGCCGTCTGCTTGGGCGCCCCGAGGCGGCTAGTGTTCGATCATGGCCCGGCAGATGAAGGTGACGTTGATTGATGACCTCGACGGGGAAAGCGAGGCGGTACAGACCGTGGCGTTCTCGCTGGACAGCGTCTCGTATGAGATCGACCTCGGTGATGAACACGCCCAGGAGCTCCGGACGGTGCTGCAGCACTACGCCGCCGCCGGACGAAGGATGGGTGGCCCGCGCGCCGTCAGGGCGCGGGTCAAGGGACCGTCCGCGGCCGGGACGCGGGTCAAGGGACCGTCCAGGACCAGTAGCGCCACGGCGCCGCTGGAGGACGTTCGGGTGTGGGCCAGGGCCCAGGGCTTCGAGGTCAGCGGTCGGGGCCGGATCAGTAGCGCCGTTCGTGAGGCGTACGACGCTGAGCACTGACCCGGACCAAAACAACAGCGGCGGCTACCTCGGCGAACGCACTGATGGCTGGCGTCAACAGCGGTCATGCTGGGCGCCCTGAACGTCAGTAGACCCTGCCCGGCCCTGGCCCTGGCCCTGATGCTTGTGGCCGCGCTTCCTCCTCGCCGACCTCGCCGTCTGGCGAGCCGCCAACAACGTCCAGGACAACGACCTCACCCCCACCGGCCCCAGACGGGTGCCCGCCCCCGACGGCCGCGAGCAAAACGTCCTGGACGCCCGGGTCACCCGTGCGCTCGGCGACCCCGCGGCGGCCGCGAACCGCTGGCGCACCCTGGCCCAGCAGATCGAGCCCGGCTGCTCGCCGACCTGCCAGAAGGGCCACACAGCCAAGGACGTGCTGCGGTTCTTAAGCAGATCGACGCGACCGTTCCGCGCGGTCTGGCGGTGCATGTCGTGCTCGACAACCTCTCAGCGCACAAGGCACCCGAGATTCAGAAGTGGCTCGTGCATAAAGACCGCCGCCGCTGGCACCTGCACTTCACCCCGAGCTGGTAGTTGATGCTCTCGATCATGTTCGTTGTGTAGATGACCTTGCGGACCTCGGGGCTGAAGGCGGAGATCGGGATGACATGTTCCCAGGCCGCTTCCCACTGCCTCTTGATTCGCGGGGTAGTCCTTCCCGACGTCGCTGTCGGTCCAGGCGTCCAGGGTCTGTCGGGCGGCCTGCTCCGTGGGCCCCGTAGACCTTGCGGAGTTCGGTGGTGACGCGCTTGCGGTCCTAAGATGCTGCTGTTGAGGGCGCCATGATGGGGGCTGCGGTCGGACAGGGCGCTGGCCGGTGCTGACCCGGGATGACCCGCTCGTAGACCTGGTTGGCTCGCACTCGAACAGCAACGAGCCGGCAAATCGGCGAGAAGCCGAGCAGCGCATGCACCTGTGCACCCCTTCTGAGGTAGCTAGCCGTCAAGCCGTTGGGTGAGCAATCGACTCGGGCGACGACGGCACCCACGTCCGCCTCGGGGACCTGCTGCTGCCCCCGCAAGTTAGCGATGTAAAGCTCCCCCTTCCACCGCACTACGTCCGCCATGCTGATCTGCACCCCGTTGCGATGCGCGACGAGGCTCGACGGGCACCTCTCGCCGGACGGCTGGGCTGGAGGCCCTGTGACTGCACGCCGACTCGCCTTCAACGTCGAGCCCTCGCCGCATGCGGAGAGGACGACAGCCGTCAGACCCACGGTCGCCAGAAGCACCGAGCGCGAGTGGCCACAGAACGTCATGGGCTGCCGGGCGTGTTCAGCGTCGTTCCGGTGGCCGTATGCAGCGCAGTGTACAAGTCCGTGAAAAGGACCGTCTTAGAGCACACGTTCCCTCGGAACGTGTATGCGTTGCAGGCCAATAATGGCGACGATTCGGCGGAGATGATGCCAGACATCGACAATCCTGTGCCCGCCACCTGGGACCACACCGGGCCACCACTGTCGCCCTCGCCGACAATGATCTGCGTACTGGTGGCTGACAGCTCACCGCATTCCTGATGTGACGCTACGAGGGGGTCGAGCGTCAATGGAACGCAAGCTAGGTAAGGAGCGCTGGCGACCTTGGCGTTGCACTGCTGCCCCTCGTAGGCGCCATCCGTACAGATGTAGTCGCCGACCAGCGGTCGGCGTACCCCGGCCTGCTGGTACTTCGACGGGCTGGTCGAGGAACCGGCCCAGATGGTCGGTCCGGTGCCGTTGACCGTACCGCCCGCCGCAGGCGAAACGTTGATCAAGGCAATGTCGTAGCCGGAGTCCCAGCTCTGCGCAGTGACGATGCCGACGGGCGCGTTGGTGCCTTGCAAAACGCCGTTGCCGTCCGAGTAGCTGTTATTCCATAGTGTCTGGTTGGCCGCCCGGGTGCTGGAGCCGGTTCCAGACGTGCTGCAGTGCCCAGCGAACATCGCGAAGTGAGCTGTCCCCGAATGAACCTCGGCACCAGTCGAGCAGCCGGAAACGCCTTGTGTGGCGCTGTCGACACTGCTCACCCAGTCGCCGGCGCTGAAGGGCAGCACGTCATGGTCACGGTCAACGGTCGCAACCACGGCGCGAGACGGCCCGTCCATCACGACGATCTTCACCTCGGGGTCCACAGTTGCGCGGACCCTAGCCATATCGCTCGCGCTTGCGTGGCCAAGCTGGAGCGTCTCGTAGCCTGTCGTCATGTCCGGCCAGTACTGGTAGATGTCAATGCCGGAGTCAAGGAGCTGCTGCCCCTGCTTCATCAGGGCCGTGTGGGTCTGCATGAGGTGGTTCCAGTCGTGGGCGACTGGGTGGTACCGCAAGTTGCTGGGGTCGGATGCGGTCCGCAACGCATGTTGCTCCAGGCTAGGCAGCGCATCGGCGGTGGCATAGACCTGCACTGGACCGCAATCCTCCGGAAGGGCAACGCCGGTGAAGCCGGCAAGGGTGCTGATGACGTCGTTAACCTTATGCAGGTCCTGCAAGTTCGTCTGGCGCACGTCACTGGCGCAGGTTGCGCTGCCTACGCTGTCCAAACTACTGCGCGGAGCGACAGCCGAGGCGGGACTCGGCCCAGCGATGAGCAAGACGGCGGATGCTGCAATGGCGCATCCTGCGAGCCACTGGACACGTGTCACGAGATCCCACTTTCGCTCAATTATAGAGAGGACAAGTTACAGGGACCAGCGTTGTCCCGATAGGGAGGTTCAACAAGGACGCGGCCTCCCCAGAACCTTCCCCGCGGCGGGGTCGGGATGGGCCCCTGGACGTCGGACTACCTGTGCGTGGGGATTGAACAATCCCCACGTCATGGCGCTTCCTGTCGGCGGCGGCACCGTAGAGTCAGCAACCCGGCTTGTGCAGTCTGCCGCGCCACTGGCATCGGCAGGGGTCGCGACCACAGCGGTGCCAGGTGAAGCAATGAAGCCTTGTCCGGGTCAGCGAAGAGGCGGCGCCTAAGCCTGGATCCACCGTCTGGTGATCGCTGAGGTTCCTGGGCCGGTGGCGGAGTCGTTCCTCGCTTGAGGGCGTGCGGGTGGGTCCGGCGCTCCGGCGGCCCGGTGGTGTCCATGTTGTGCTCCTGGTTGGTCCTGGCGGACGGGGTGGATGGGTCAGGCCGCGAGGGGTGGTCCTTCTCGGGCGGCCGTGGCCATCTGCATCCAGGCGGTCTCCCAGGGCCAGTCGATGGGCAGGTGCCGGGCGAGGCGGCGGGCAGAACGAGCGAGCCGGCCAGGGACGTTGATCAGCTGCGCTCGGTTGGTGCCGGTGGTGGCTTTGGCGTGGAACACCGAGGCGAGGACACCGGCGGTGCGGGGTGAGGTTGAAGGCCATCGCGGCGCAGACCAACCAGGCGCTGTTCGCGGCAAACGATCCTGAGGGCAAATGAGCCAAGGGTCCGTTCTTGGTCGGCGATGACCTGCTCGACGATCGCGTGGGCGCGGTGCGCCTTCTCGGCCTTGAGCATTGGCAGCGGACTGTTGGTGAACACCGCGTGGTAGCGGTAGACGGTGAACAGCGCGCTCTGGTTCGCCGGGTTGACGTCCGGGACGCGCCGCACGATCAGCCGGGCGGTGACCTGCTTGGCCTTGGCCTTGGAGGTAAACGCGGTGAAGGCGATCTCGGCGACTTCTGCGTCGCTGATCCAGCGCTGGGAGTCCTCATCCCAGATCGCGTTGGTGTACTTGATTGGCGTCCACCCGTCGGCGGGGATGCTCTCGATCCCTTGCGGACCGGGGGAAGCTGCCGGGCGGTGATCGAGAAGCAGGCCTTGCGGCGGAGCACCGCCGCGATCACGTCGGACTGATAGAACGCCGAGTCCGCCCGCGGCACCAACGTCCCGGTCGCGCCGCACGCCTTGGCGGTGATCAGGGATCGGCCACGAACCGGTGCGCGCCCTTGGCGCTGTTAGTGGAGCCCTTGCGAAGCCGGGCGGCGGAGATCACCGGCCGGTTGCCGGGGGTGCTGATGATCCCGAGCAGGACGTTCAGCCCTTTGACGCCGGTGTAGCCGGGCCGGCGCCTTGCTTGGCGTAGCCGAACGTGGACTTCACGGTGTCGTCCACGTCGACGTAGGTGAGCTCGTGCGCGCCGGGTGGCAGCGGCGCGGACGCGCACAAGTTGATCAGCAACCTCGAGGCCACCGCGTCGAGCTGCCGGACATGGCCGAAGGTGACGGTGTGCAGGAACGTCCCGAGCGTCGAGGGGGCCCGGACCCCGGTGAACAGGCGGCCCATCGCGCCGTGCCGCAACAGGTCCATGTCCTCGATGCTGTCCGCGCCGGCGATCATCCCTGCGACCAGCGCCGGGACCTTCAGGCGGGCGTTGCCACCGCCAGGCCGGTCGATCCGAACGTGCTCACCTACCAAGTCCTGCAACCCGGCGCGTTTCCGCGTCACCCGGCCCCCCTTCGGCGCACAAGCCGGATGGTTACCGACCGGGTCCTGCACGCGGCGCTCTCACTGGTTGCCCGTGGACCATGTGCCCGGGCAGGTTGGGTAGCAGCTCGGTGGTGACGGTGCCGAAGAACCGTTCGAACTTGCCGTGGCCCTGCGGGCGGGCGACGCACGGGCTCCTACGAACCGTCTGACCGCTGGGTGCTGGCGGTCGAGCCGAGCGCGCTGATGCGTTCACAGCGCCCGCCCGGGGCGGTTCCCGGGCGTCGGACGCAGCCGGGAGCCCGAGAGCTTGGCCAGCGCCGGCTCACACGGGGGCTACCTCCCTAGCGGCGGGGGCCGGGGCTTGGCAGAGTCTGCAGCGGCGTGCGGGCCCCCTCCTCGACACCGCATGCAGGAGCCTTCATGTCGTTGCCCGCTGCGGCCCGGATCCGCCGCACCCGCACCGTCCCCCTCCTGGCTGCCGTGGTGGTGGCCCTGACCGTCCCGGTGGCCCTGCTGGTGCCGCCGCAGGACGCCTCAGGTGCCACCACCGCTGTGCCGGTGCCGGTGCCGGGCGCGTCGGTCGGTTCACCTGCTGGGATCGCCGGGCGTGGTGGCGAGGTCATCGTCGCGAGCGGTGACGGCGGCGATGTGCTTGCCGTCACGGGCGGTAGGTCCCGTGTCCTGGGAGGCGGGCTGCCGCGGGGTCGGTTCGCTAACGGCCCGACCGGGGTGGCCCTGGACCGCGCTGGGGATGTTTTCGTCGCCTCCGCCGATGAAGGCACGGTCCGGGTCTACCGAGCGTCCGGAGGGAGCGGCGTCTACGCGAGCGGTCTGGGCTCGCCGATCGGGCTGGCCTTCAGCGACACCGGCGATCTGTATGTCGCTGACGCCGGTGGCCGGCGGGTCCTTCGGGTGAGTCCGGACCGCCGCGTGTTCCGGGTCGCCACCGGCTTTGCGGAGATGCCGTACGGCCTCGCCTTCTCCCCTGACGGGAGGCTGTTGGTCTCCACGCAGCGCGACGGACGGGTGTTCCGGATTGCTACCGACGGCGGTCCGGTGGCGTACGGCAAGACCGGTGGGAGCGCCGAGGGCCTGGTCTTCGACGGCTCCGGACGCTTGTACGTCGGAGACGGCAGGTCCGGCAAGGTGGTCCGGATCGACCGTCCCGGGGCAACAGCTACGACCGTGCTGTCTGGACAGAACGGCCCGATCAACCTCGGGGTGTCCGGCAGCAGGTCCTCGGTGCTGCTGGTCGCGGTGCAGCAGACCAAAACCAAGGTGACCACGGACCCGTTGACGGGCGCGGTGACGTCCAGCCAGCCGGACCCGGCCGGCAACAAGGTGCTCAGCCTGCCCGTCGAACGTGCCCTGCTGGCACCTCAGCAGCCGGCGGTGGCGCCGACCAGCGTGCCGTTCTTCGCCGGTAACCAGGCCTTCCGGGCCGGCGGCGTCTCCCTGCAACCGCGGACCGCGGTGCCGGTCGCCACCCGCACCGACATCGGGCGCGAGGCAGCCGAGCCGACCATCGGCGTCACCGGCAAGGGCAACGTGTTCATCACGGCCGCCACGTTCGACGGGCCGGCCGGCCGGCTGGCCAGGACCGAGCTGCGCGGGTCGTTCGACCGGGGCAAGACCTTCAAGGACGTCACCGAGCGGATCCTCGGTACAGACGCGCCGCCCGCGACGCTGGACCCGTTCGTGTTCGTGGACCCCACCACCAACCGGATCTTCAACGACGACCTGACGCTGGCCTGCTCGAACCTGGCCATCTCCGACAACGAGGGCACGAGCTTCACCGACAACCCGGCTGCGTGCAGCTTCCCGGTCAACGACCACCAGTCGATCACGACCGGCAAGCCGAAGGTGTTGAAAACGATCGGCTACCCGAACGTCGTCTACTTCTGCGGGATCAACATGATCGCGGCGACGACCTGCTCGCGCAGCCTCGACGGCGGCCGGACCTTCGTGGCCGGCGGCCCGGCCTACCCCGGGGCCGACCCGACCAGCAACAACGTGTTCTGCGGCGGGCTGTCCGGTCACACCCAGACCGGACCGGACGGCACCGTCTACGTGCCACGGGTGTTCTGCGACACCCCCAACGTCGCCATCAGCACCAACGACGGGACGACGTTCCAGCGCGTCGTGGTCTCCACGGTCAAGTCGCAGCCGTTCGACCACGAGTCCGGGATCGCCCTGGACGGCAAGGGCAACGCCTACTACACCTACGTCGCCTTCGACCGGCTGCCCCGGCTGGTGATCAGCCGTGACGCCGGCCGCACCTGGGGCACGCCGCTGATCATCAACCCGCCGGAGGTCGCCCAGGCCAACCTGCCGGCGATCGCGGTCTCCGGCGCCGGCCAGGTCACCGTCTCCTTCTACGGCTCGGCGAACCGCTGCTGCTACCAGCTGGATCCGAAGGACCCCGGCAACCGTGAGAACGACCAGGCGCGCTGGAGCACCTACGTGGTGACGACCAGCAACGCGCTGGCGGCCTCCCCCACGTTCTACGGCGTCACGGTGGACCCCCGGACCGATCCCAGCGTGAAGCGGGCGTGCGGTCCCGGGCGCTGCGGCAACGCGTTGGACTTCCTCGGCGTGGTCATCGACAACCGCCACGAGGTGTGGTCGTCCTCGGTCGACACGTGCACGCCGAAGGCCGGGTCGCCGACATCCGGCCCTGGCGGAGGTGTCGTCGAGACCCGCAACTGCGTCACCGATCCACTGGCCGCCCAAAACAACCGGCGCGGGATCGCCGCGCACTTCACCCTGCCGGCAGCCACTGCCGGCAGCGACTACCCCATGAGCCCGGTGATCGGCGGCGTCCCGCCGAACATCAACCCGGTGATCGGCGGGGGCCCGCCCAGGGACCGGGCTCCTGGCACCGGTACCGGCACCGGCACCGGCACCGGCACCGGCACCGGTACCGGGGACCGCGGGAACTTGGCCACCACCGGCTTGCCGGGCACGCTGCTGCTGTGCGCTTCAGGTCTACTCCTGGCGGCGGCGGGGCTGGCGCGATTGCGGCGCGCCTGAGGAGGGCATGCCTGGCACGCCTCAGGGCCGCTGCTTCGCAGTCCGAGCGGCAGGTACGCGAAGCACGACGAGCTGTGCCGTCCTGGAGGTCTGGCGCGGGGCTGACGTGTGGCGACGTAGGGCGGTGCTATCAGCAGCGCCAGTCGTTGAGGGTTGCGAGCAGGCGGAGATAGGCCGGGCCGTGTTGTGCGAGGTACGCCCGCTTCTCTTCTCCAGGCGTGGCGAGGGCCGCTCGATCGGACGTGACCAGGCGGTACAGCCCAGCCCGGGCCACCACACGCACTAGGTCGCTCGTGTCGGCCACGGCGTCGAAGAGCTGACCTGTGGCGCCATGCCAGCACACCGCGTCCACCGCCACGATCGCGAGCGCGAACGCGGCCGGCCTCCAGTACGGCGTGAAGTCGATCACCGCCGGCGCCAGGCCCTCGCTGAACAGGACGTTCCCGCTGAGATCTCCGTGGATGAGCTGGCTGCGTTCGTGACTCGGCCTCACCAGCGGGCGCATCCAGCTGGTCGCCGAGGGCAAACCCAAGGCGGCGCTGGCCCGCGAGTTCGGGGTCAGCCGCGAGACCCTCTATCAGTGCGTGCGCGAGAACTCAGGGGCCGAGGGGGCGGGCTGACGCCGGTGGAGGTCGAGCCGGGGCTGCCCGAGCGCGCGGTCATGAGCAGCAACGCCGCTACGGCCGGTACACCGGCGAGCCGGATCGCTGACGCCTGGGTGTCTATCTCCTGGCCCCTCTCCAGAAGGGCTCCTGCACTTGGAGCATATCCAGCCGATGAAGGGCTTGATCCGGCACCTGCTCGACAACGCGGCCGACCACGACGTGCTCATCAAGATCCTGTGGGACACCCTGGACGTGGAAAGGGACCTGGACACGATCCCCTCAACAATGGTGAGACCGCCGGGGTTCTTGGGCAGCAGCGGGCCCTTGCTAGTCCCGCCAGGAAGCAGCTTTTAGGCCGTGAACGGCGTTTTTCGGCCGGGGCCTGACTAGCGCAGTGCTGCTTCGACGTCGGTCAGTTTCTGGACTAGGACGAGGCTCCTGGGTACACGGCGGAAGCCGTGCCGTTCGTAGAACCCAGCGACGCGTTCCGTCAGGGCGTCCACGACGACGACACGTGCGGCGACCTGCTGGGTCGCGTCGACGACGCGGATGAGCGCGTCCGCGAGCAGGACCCCGCCGAGGTCGCGTCCGCGCAGATCAACGTGCAGGGCGAGCCGGGCGAGGAGCACCGCTGGGATTTCCGCCGGCCCGCCCCTGCCGATCCGCGCGGGCACGTCGTCGCGCGCAATCTTGTGCGCGGTCAGGGCGTAGTAGCCAACGACCTCGCCGGCGTCCGACACCCACACCCAAGTGCGGGCGGTCCGGCGGTCCGTTGCGGCGACGGCTTGCTCTTGGAGCCATGCGTCGAGCGACCGTTCCCCACTAGTGAACGCTGCGACGTCGTGCAGGTCCGGGTCGAACCGTTGCGAACGGAAGGGCACCTGAGTTAGTTGCGGGTGATGATGGTCCGGGCCCGGCGGGCAGCGGCAGCTAGGGCCGGGTTTGCCACTGCCGGGGTATCCAGCGCGGCGAGGAGCTGGTCGAAGAACGCGGCGGGAACCCGGGTCGTCGCGTCGTGTTCTCGAAGGACCTCATCGGCGCGGGCCTCCGCCGCGGTACGCACGAAGTCGCTCAACGGCACCCGTTCGATCCCGGCGGCGCGTTCCAGCCGTGTCTTACTGTCCGGGCGGACCCGGACTTCTAGCCGTGCGGTTGCTGTCATCCCGACCTCCTGTACGTACAAGCGTACGGGCACCTCGTGGTGGGGTCAACCGGGTTCCCAGCGCACAACGCGCAGATGGGTCATGATGCGGGTTGTGAACCCGCATCGTCCCGCGTCCTTCGCGGTGGCCCTTGCGTTCGTTGCGGCCTGCGGTACCAATGCCGCGGGAATGCACAAGGCCCGGGACGCGGCGAGCACTGGCACCGCAACGACGGACGCGAGGTAGGGACTTTCACTGGCCACACGTGGGGACTTTTTGTGGCCACCAGCGGGGACTTTCACATGGCCACGGACAGGGACGCGGTGCGGTTGTGGTCCGGCCGGTGACTCAGGAGCTTGCCGGGTGCGTTGCTGATGGCGCTGCGGCCGTCAGGGACGCCAGCCTGGCGACGGCTGCCCGGCGCCCGTCTGGTCCGGTTGCAGCCAGCGCGACATACCCCGAGTCACAGCCGCCCTTTGCGGGCGCTGCCGGTCAGGCGGGGCGGCACCTTTGCGACCCAGCGAGTGGGTGCCGGGGGCAGCGGGCGGTAAGCACGCTTGTCCGCCGCGTCAAGCCGTGTCAGTAATGCGCTACCACCTGATGCCGGGTGCGTTCGAGGAAGTTCGTTTGGCACCTCGGGCCTGGGTCGGCGGCCTGGATGGGCCTGTGACGCAGTGCTGTCTCAACGTGCTTCGTTGAGGGCTTCGCCGACCGATTCAGCGGTTGGGTTGCGGCTGCGGTGCAGGAGGTGACCGCCAATGACGACGGCGGCCAGCGGCGCCTCGATGACGCCGACGCCGGCGAGCGCGACGACGGTGCCGTAGAACGCGATCTGCTGTATCGGGGTTTGCCCTAGCAGGATCGTCTTGGCGATCGTGACCGGGTTCAAGGCACGCAACGCCGCGCCAGCGGAAGCCCCGATTCCTCCAGGGGCAGTGCCGGTCCGGGCTGATGCGCCACCAAGACCCCGGCCGGAACCAACCTGGACCTGACGCATGCCGCGATCACCGACGACGGCAGGGGGGCGTCACGATCACCATGAAGGTCAAGGACCTCAAGACGTTGATGGTCACGCCCACCGCCGGCGGCACGACTGGGGAGTGATCACCCGGTTCACCACGTACAACGCCGGCAAGACACCCGGCAACGGCCACATCCTGTACGCCGGGATGGAGTCCGTCCTCGGCCAGGCACCGACATTCTTCGCCGGCGACACCCGACGAGCCCGGCTGTTCATGACCTACCAGCAGGAGAAAACCATCGCCGGCAGCTACACCCCAGCCGGCCTGATCACCCTGCACATCCCGGCCGCCGACCTCGCCGAGGAACCTACCGCCACAACCTCCGCGCGGCGCACCCTTTACTCCGCGACCGCCTTCACCGCCACCACACTCGGCACCCTCAAGAGCAACCCAGAAGGGCTATTCAACCTCACCGACGCCACACCACCGTTCAACCACCTACTCGGCACCCCCGCTACCGGCAACGGCAAAGGCACCGGCAACGGCAAAGGCACCGGCAACGGCACCGGCACCGGCACTGGTGCTGGGGCTGGGACCGGCAAAGGCACTGGCACCGGCACCGGTGCTGGGGCTGGGACGGTCAGTGGCACCGGAGCCGGATCGGGAAGTGGGGTGGCTGCGAGCAGCGCGTCCGGTCGCCTGGCTGTGACCGGCCTGCATACAGCCCTCCCGCTGGCCGGGCTGGTCGTCCTACTGCTGGGTGCCGCCGCCTACCGCCGCCGAACGTAAACCACGACTTCCCAGCCGACACGGCCGACAATGGAGTTGACCCGCTTCGGTGGACACCCTGATCTTGGGAGTCACTTCCGAGGAAGGGGTCCTGATGGGCCGGCCACGCAAGTACTCCCTGGAGTTCCGGGAGCAGGCGGTGGAGCTCGTGCGAGCCACGACGGTGGCTCAGGTCGCTCCTGATCTGTCGATCAACGACACGACTTTGGGGAACTGGGTAAAGGCCGACAGCGCCGAGCGGGGTGTGCCAGACAGCATTGGTCTGCTGCCTTTGACGGCGGCGGAGTGGGCCGAGCTGACCAAGCTCCGGAGGGAGAACGCGAAGCTCAAGGTCGAGCGGGAGATCTTGAAAAAAGCGGCCTTCTTCGTGACGGAGTCGACGAGGTGACGCGGTTCGCCTTCATCGACCGACAGAAGGCGCTCTACGACGTCACCGTGCTGTGCTCGCTGCTGAGGGTCAGCCGGTCGGGCTTCTACGCCTGGCTGAGCCGACCGAAGTCGCCCAGGGCGCTGGCCGATGAAGTGCTGACCGAGCAGATCCGGGAAGCGTTCAACAGCAACCGCAAGGCCGATGGCAGCCCGCGGATCCACACCGAGCTGGCCGACGACAGCGTCCACGTCGGACGCAAGCGGGTCGCTCGGCTGATGCGGGCGGCCGACATCGTGGGCTGTCACCGGCGCAAGCGGTCGTTCCCGATCACCAAGCAGGACCCGAAGGCGCAGGGGGCGCCGGACCTGGTGGACCGCAACTTCGTTGCCACGCGGCAGACGTTGGAGTGGATCGGTCGCAGGAGAACCTGGTGGTCTGCGGACCCTCCGGGACCGGCAAGATGTTCCTGCTCGAGGCCCTCGGCCAGCAAGCCATCGAACAAGACCTCACTGTTCGGCAACGAGGACGAGGTCCGTCGCCGCTACACTGGTCGCCATCTTCCAGGTCAGGCTCTGTATAGGCAACGCGAAAACCCACTGGACCACGCCGACGTGCTCATCGACAACAGCGAGGCAGAACGCCCGCGAGTCGTGAGATGGCGGAACCGCGGCTAGTAACCGGCTTCGCCATGCAGTCGAACTGCGCGTAGTCGCCGACCAAGATGACCGATGACAGCTCCTGGCTGATGAGGCGGTCCACAAGGCGGTCAGGCAGCTCCTCGACAGCGTCGGGCACTGACGGCGCTTGCTCCTTAAGCGGGAGTCCCGAGGTTGCGGTCGAGTAGCACACGGCGGGGAGGCTAGTGCCGGAACGCAGCACAGCGAGCGGTGCGTCTTCCTCGAGCGCGTCCGTTGGTTTCCCAGTCCGGCATGGCGCCAGGCGGGGATGGTGATCATGCGGTGGTGAGGTCGAGGCAGTCGGGGGTGACCGGTTCCTGGCAGTGCAGGCGGCCCCCGCCGAGCCCGAGGGATCGGCCGGAGCGGTGGTGCGCCGTGGCGGCTGGAGAGACGCTGGTGGCCGGTGGCGGTCCAGATGGTGTGCGGGTCAGCGCCGACGTGGCTTGATGCGGCGCAGCACCTGCTCGACCTGGTACGGGTCGTCGGCGCAGACCTGGATGATCAGGTGGCGGGCGAGGCAGGAATCCGGGGTGCGTCGCAGAACCAGTACTGCAGCAGCCACGACCCGCCGATGATTTAGGACTCGTCCCCGCCCCATGACGCAGATTGCCGTGCCCGTCCCTGCCCCCATGTCCCCGGGTGACATCGCGCGGCGCAGCGTGCAGCTGCGTGAGTGCCTGCTCGGGGTACTGGACCAGATCGTGCGGGAACCCCCGCATGTTATGGCGCAGGTGCTCAGCCCGTACCTGCTTGACGGGGTGGTGACCGCCCGCAACCCCGGCTGTGATGAGGGAGGCGTCGCCGGACCGCCCCAGGCGATCTTCCAACGCCGGGTGCCGCTTCCTGCCGCAGAGCACGTTCTCAGCGGCGAGTTCGTCCTTTCGGCCACGAGCAGCGGGGTGCTCGCCGCGGCCCCGGCGTTCGCTGCTCTGATCGTGACCATCATCGATAAGGAGATCGCCCGGCTCGCCGCGGAGGCGGTAGCCCGCGGTGCGCTGTTGACGGCGAACCGCGACCCGGCCACCGGCTTGGGGAACCGGCGTGCGTGGGTCGCGGCCCTGCGGGTCGAGATGAGCCGGGCGCTCCGCTCCGGCACGCCGCTGACCGTCCTGATCCTGGACATCGACGGTCTGAAAGCCGTTAACGACACGCACGGCCACGCCGCCGGCGATGAGGTCGTCGCCCGGACAGCGGCCGCGCTCGGCCAGGCCCGCCGCGTTACCGACCAGGTCTGCCGGCTCGGCGGCGACGAGTTCGGCGTCGCTGCGCCTGAGACACGACCCGACCAGGCCGCCCTCCTGGCGACGCGTCTGCGCGAGAGCCTCACCGCCCACCAGGTCCGGGCGTCCCTCGGCTGGGCTGTCGCCTCGCACCGGCTGGGTGACGCGGGCTTGGACGCAGCGATCGACGCGCTGTGGCACAAGGCGGACGCCGCGATGTACGGCGACAAACGACGCCGCAGACGCTGACTCGGGCGAACCCGCCGCGGTTAGTTCGTGACAGTCAGGACGGCACCGCGGTCGTGGTCACCGGGTGCTCCAGCGGCCCGCTGCCACCCGGCGGACCGGCCACCGCACGTCCGTCCCGGCCGCCGCCGGTGTTCCACTCCCATGCTGGGCGACACCTTGTCCCGGTCGTTGCCACCAGCCGTCCCGCAGCGGACCACCGGTCTACGGCCGCGCTGCGGCCACTGGTGGAGGTCATCGTGCTGGTCATCGTTGCTGCCGTCCTAGCCGTGTTGTGGCTGCTCGGGGCGGTGGCCTTCCACATCACCGCCTTCGCGATCCATCTACTGCTGATCATCGCTGTCATCGTGGTGATTGCCCACTTCGTGACCCGCGGCCGGTCCCGCGCCTGATGTGGCTGCGGTGGGATCGGGTGTGTGACAGGTGGCTGGTCGGGTAACCGCGGGTCATGTGGCTGTCCATGCGCGTTCGTCGCTGGCTGTTCGGGGTCTTGGTGCTGCCGCTGATCGGCCGGCTCCTGACCCGGGTCGGGTCGCGGGTCGGGTCCACCCGGCCACGGGCCGGTAGAACCCTGACCGGTGTCGGCCAGACCCTGCGGGCAGGCCGGCGCCGCCGGCCCCCGCCGCGGTAGCCGCACCACCCACCCGCTCGCCTGATCGGTGACAGAGCCGTAGGTGACGGCCACATCCCCGCCGGTCACACGTTCCCTCGACAGAGGCATCCTCGCCGGCGACCCGGCTGGTGACCTCGGTCTGCTTACGGCCGAAGGTCAGGTGACGTCCTGATCTTCGGTGACGGTGCGCACCGCCACGCTCACCAACCCGGACGGACGGGCGGATGTGCAGCTGGACCATCAGCAGCTCCTCCGACAACGCGATCACCAAGGGGGGCAGCCCTATCGTTCTGTTCCGGTGGGTTGCCCGATCAGCGGCAGGCGGACCACCTCGAGCTGGCCGAGGGCGATTCGGGCTTGACCTCGGGTGCCGTGAGCGCAGCTGATCCTGCGGCCGATGCGGTGTTACAGCTCCAGCGCGCTGGCGACGTCGGGGTACACCG